>Ga0209107_10000005_pt1 | contig 130553 bp, 145 predicted proteins | sample LakErihyJuly2011_2_FD_187460 | JGI IMG/M metagenome (GOLD analysis project Ga0209107, IMG submission 187460) | Freshwater microbial communities from dead zone in Lake Erie, Canada - CCB hypolimnion July 2011 (SPAdes) (version 2) | ecosystem: Environmental > Aquatic > Freshwater > Lentic >...
CGCGAGATGTAATGTCTTTCTGACGATTATCATCAATAAACGCACCGCGATAGTAGGGAAGTCCGTCTCCTTCAAAAAGTCCACCGAGGAACTTGTCATGAACAGAAGAATCAAAATTGTTAACGTTATCTACAGAGATAAATCCATCTGGTGTTGTTGCACCAGTATCAAGGTAGTGGTATGTGCCATCTGGATAACGAACAGTTAGATTCTGTCCATCACCATCTGTGAAGACAACTTCCGCATTCTTAGGAACTGAAGGATTCAGTTCTGACGCATCAATGTTCTGCTTATTTAAGTATTCGGATAGATTTTCTCCAGCTGCTCCGTCAAATATTGCTGCGTAGCGCTCCTGTGGGTTTTTCTTTGAGTCTAGCGCAGTTGCCTTTGCGGTATCGTAAGAGAAACTACTAGACTTGTTATCATCGCCGACGAAAGGTCTAAGAGCACTCTTTAAAGCAGGAGCCCAGTCTTCTTGCTTGCTTGGGTCATTCCATGTAATTGTTCCATCAGGAGAGATAGTTCCAAGAGGATCCATTTCTTCATCGTCATCAATCATGAACGTGACGTCTTTTGACCGAGCGCCATCGCTTGCTCCAACAAGCTCATGGTAGAAGAGCAGGCCAGACTTAAAGTAGCCGCCCTTGCTCTCTTCAGCGATCTTGTTCTTAAGACTATTAAATGCTTCTTTAGATATAGAGTTTTCTGGACCTGAAGGAGGCTCGTCTGAGCCGCCAGCACCACCTTCGCCTTCAGTTGCTTTACCTGGTTTACGCTCAGACGTCATCTGCTGAGGCTCGTTGTCGAGAATTGCATTGATTTCTTCTACAGATACGCCATTTCGTCGAGCAAGAATCTCTGGAGTCCACCTAGGGTTATCTATCATTTGCTGACGCATTACTTCTGCAGTCGGAAGTACTGCTTCTTTGCCTGGAAGCCTGTCGCCACCATTTAGTTTTTCAAGTACACTTTGAATACTCCAAGGACTTGTAGTCTCAAAAGAACCAAGGTTGTAGTACGCTTTGCGCCATACCTTTGCGTCTGGGTCCCACTTTAAACCCGCGTCTTTTATAGCTTGTCTAGAGTCAAAAGTTCTCCCACTAAGTTCTAAGTGGAAAACATCAGGAAGTACTTCTCTTTCGCCACGCCATGTAATTGCCGCATCTTTTCTGTAGATATCGTACTTAATTCCGTTATCTAAAGTACCTGTAATTCTTGTGTCTGTATTCTTAGTTTCTTGTAGCGTAATGATTTGCTGAGTTACGTTACCGCTAAGCTCCTTTGGCCCACTCTTAGGTGGGTCCATAATAATTTCTTCTACAGACTTGTCATCTTTATCTGGACCGAAATCCATTGGTGGGTCCATGATGCTGTCACCGACTTCACCTTGGATCCTAGCGTAATCTTTCCGAGCGTTGTCCCACTCTTCTCTTGTTTCCTTAAGAAACTTTTCAATTCTTTTGTCTAGCTCTGTTGGAGCTGGAGGGTTTTCAATAAGATCTCTGATCTCAGCATCAAGTTTTTTCTCTTGCTTTTTTGTTAGAGCTGGCCGTGGGTCATTACTTGCTGGAGCTCCTGGAAGTCTATTTCCATCTTTGTCAAAATACCCAGCTCTGTAGTCTGCGTCATCTGGCTCTGGACCAAATCGCGCGTAGTCAGACGGACCATCTTCGAATCCAGGTAGCTTGATATCTGTTATCTTGATCTCTTCTTCTTTACCTTCAAGAGTACGAGCGTACTCTGACTCTAGGCGTCGAACTTCTATACGAGTAAGACCGAGGTCTTCTGCAACCTTGTCGAGGGAATCTCCTGTTGCAATGCGACGTTCATAGATTTCTTTACCTAGTGACTCGCCTTCTGTGGCTTTACCTGGCTTACGCTCAGATACCATTTCTTGAGGCTCTTTGTCGAGAAGAGCTTTCCAGTTTCTTCTGCCTTCTTCATCAAACCAGATAGTTTCATCATTTTTAATATCACTGATAAACTTTTGCTTTTGTTTTTCAGTATAAGGAATGCCTTCTGGACCTTCTGTGTCATACTGCACAAGACTACCGTCTGGCATCCGAACAACAATTGCATCACCATTTTGTTCCATTGCAACTGTTTCAGAGTCTGCTGGAACCTTAATTCCATTTTCATCACGAGTTTCGTTTTCTGTAGCTTTACCTGGCTTACGCTCAGAAGACATTGAAGGAATATTCGCGATAGGCTCAAGTTTACGACCGCGCTTTCTTTCTTCTTCTTTAATCCAATTAGGGATATCTGCTTCAACTGCATTCCACGATGGGTAGTCTTTGCCGTTTGCAGTAAGAGTACCAGCAAGATCGTATCCAGCTGTAACTACGACAGGGCTGGCGTAGTCATCTGCGATTGCCTTTTCATACTCGATGTAAGGAAGTCCTTCTTCACCAAATACTCTATCTGCGCCAATTGCTCTACGTTCGACATCTGGCATACGGCCTGGTCTAACAACGCCTTTCCAACCAGCAGGAACTTTATTTCCATTTTGGTCAATTCCGTCATCAACAAGTTTTTCAAGTCTATCAAACTCAGCGTTGTGGGCTGTTCTAGCGTCAAGGCGAGCTTTAACTGTCTGCCGTCCCCCTGCACTGTCCTGGCCTTTAACTACGTCGTAAGATTCTTCGTCGCCGGTTGCAAGACCGTTAATTTCTGCCCAGTTAGCTCCTTCTCCAACCTTACCAGCAAGAGATCCATCTGCGTTTTGACGGAAGAGAGTGTACTCGCCATCAGTAACCTTAACTGTGTAGTTATCGTCTGATGTAAATGTATTATCGTCTACCTTTGTCCAACCTGTAGGAGCGTCAACACGTTGACGAACGAGTTCATCTTTTGTAGGAATGTTAACTATGTTTTGATCAGCGCCTCGTGTTTGAGTGATACCGGCTCTTTTAAGCTGCCCTGTTGTAAGGCGAGCAGAGTACGTCTGCGCATTTCCAGCTCGAATTGCGTAGATGCCATCTGGGAGATTCTTGTCTCCTGAAACTTGGATAAGACCTTTAGGGCGTGGATCTCCATCTGCATCCCATTTCTGTGGCGGTCTAACACCGACGTAGTTACCAGAAACTCTAGCTACAGAGCCGTCAGGCATACGGAAATTAAAGTTTACACCGCGACCCATTTCAACCCAGCGACCTTTACGGTCACGCCACTGTAAAGCTACACGAGCTCTGCGCGCTGCAGAAGAGTTGCCACTACCGAACGCAGCGGTAATCGCTTCAACGATGTCGATCTTAAAGTAGCCAGGCACAAACTTTTTTGTTACTAATAGACGAGAGAACGCGTGTTCACGTTCAATCGAACCAGGCTCAGCCGCGTGGGCACTTGCAACCAGTGAACGAACATCGTCGTTAACTGCAGAATCTGCAGATAGCCACGCTGCATATTTTTCACGATACTCCGCTGGAGTAAGAGAAGCGTTCAACGCTGAAAGAGGGTGACCCTGGGCAAGTAGATCTCTATGCTTTGTGTTATTAGCGTTAAATGTTTTTGTTGCTGTAGAGATAAAGATAGCTACCTCGCGTAGAGCTCCTGCCTCACGAGATTCAACGCTGAGTGAGCTTAGCGATGCCAGCGCGCGGTCCATTACTGTAAGCGCAGCGCGTGGTGTAACACGACGCTCTTCACGAACGTTGGCATTAGACTCTTGTACTAGCGCAAGTACTTTCTCACGCAACGAGGAGTACACGGCTGCCTTCTTTGGAGAGGCGGCCTTACGGTTTTCACCGCGCTGGATCTTCTTATTTAACGGAGATTCCACTATGCTTTTTCCGATCTACGCTTCTTTGGTAACAGGTCTGAGTCTTTACTATCGTATAACTTTGTTGCAAGTGTGTAAGCTCTTTCAAACGGTACGTCTCCGTCACGAACGCCACGCAACCATGCACCGCGAAGTGCTGGAATGATGTCGTAGCTAAGACCGGAGTATTCTGCCATAGAGTATATAGCATGCTCCGGTGAGCCGTACTCCTGGGCGCTCTTAAGTGCAACCTGCAGTAATTCATGCTGGATCACGGCTGCTTCTCCGCGAGATGACTTAGGGTGAGCCTTAGGAAGTAGATCATTGTCCTGCTTGTAATTTGGATTTGCAGGAGAGCCAGATTTAAGAAGCTTAAGGAAAGCGTTAACGCGAGCCATGGCCCATTGGTCACGAGTCTTACCTGGTCGATGACTAGATGAGAACGCGCCTGAACCTCTGCGGTAGACAGCCTTCAACATTGCAAGTGTTGCCTTACGTCCAGGCCTTGCGTTCTTGTTGTGCTCTGTCACCTTGTTAGAAAGTGCTTTTTCTGTCTTTGCAGAGAAAACAATTTTCTTAGACCCAGCAGCGCTACCTGGCTTGTTTTTCTTTGAGCCGTAGATGCGATCTTTCTTTGGAGCTTTGCGGGAACTTGCTGCGGTAATAGGTCCGCCGGTTGCCCACGCGTTACATGTACGAGATGCAGCGCACTTGAAGTCTAGCGCTTCGCAGTATCCAAGCTCTGCCTGGCCAATTGCTGCGTCAGCATCTACCGCGCTTGAGTCACCCTGCTCTAATCCAGACGCAATGCAGTCAAGCATCTTTGGAGTACGAATAAAAAATACGCAGTTACCACAAACGGCGGTCTTTGCTTCCTCGGCAGTTGTTTTCCACTTGTCAGCTTTTTCTTGCCAAAATTCTTCGTTAGGCTCGTTTGGATTCAACGGGCCGTAACCAACGTTGTCAATTGCGTTTTGACGATTCTTTAAGTTAAGTTCAATGTCCTGTGTTGCAACAGGGCATGAATCATCATTTGATTCCGCGGCAGCAACGATCTGGCTGTCTTCAACCTTAACTATTCCGTCAGGGATAACCGCAAAGCGACACTTGCCGTCGTCTTCAATTGTTTGTTTAATAATCTTGCAAACACCAGGACCTTCGTAGAGTACACAGTTGATGCACTTAACACCAATTTCTTTATACTCATTTTCAGCCGCAGGAGTGTATCCTGCCCAAATGCCTGTTTTGTCCTCGTTAAACTTTCCGTGCTTCTTTGCGATCTCTAGGAGAGCTGCAGCAAGGTCCTGCTCTTCAGCAACTATAATCCCTGCTGCCACAACTGCCTCAGCCTGCTTCTCTTTCTCGAGGTAAAGACCGACGGCGACGTTAGCGACGTTAGCAAGGGCGTTAACAAGATCTGTCTTGTCAACCTTTGGTTGCTCCATTTTACTTAGATGCCTTCCCGTAGAGCTGGTGGTAATTCTTCTGTTGGTGCTTCTTCTGTTGGTGCTTCTTCTGTTGGAGGGTTTGCCTGCGAGAGAAGCTGATCAATCTCTGGTGGAACCGGAGCAACGGAGTCTGCCTGCTGCGCTTGGCGAACGCTCTCCATAACCTCAGGTGCGATAGCTCCAAGCATTGCCTGTGTAAGCTCTGGAGATATAGATCCCTTTTCAACGAGCAAGCGAATTGCAATTTCTTTTGCGTCAGGGGCGTCAGAAGCCGAGAAACCGTGAGCGCGTCTCCATGTGTCATAGGAAACAGCCATATTTGCAAAGCCGTCATCAGCATCCTTAGCACGGTCGTTACGTGTAGCAACCTGTGAAGGGTCGTACCAAACAACGATGCGCTTAGCATCCTCTGCGGAGTAGCCTGATGCGATGAGCGCTGGTCGTAGGTATACAACAGTGAGTGCATCTGCAATCAAAAGCATCAACGGTTCGATGTGTGCCTTATATAAGGCTTCGTCAATTTGAAGGGCATTGGAATACTTAACGTTTGCTAGACCGGTAACAATATCCTTAGGGACGTCAAGTCCCTGGAGGATACGCTCGAGTACGCGATCTGACCGCTCTGCAAGTGCAGGGTCAAACGAACGTTCAAACTTAAACTGCTTAATTTTGTCGCCAAGCTCTGCTGGTCCACGAATAATAAGTGGTACGACAGCGCTTGCGGAGTCTTCATCGCGAATCGGAGTCGTCATCGCATCCATGAGTTGATCTTCAAACTCGTCTGCTGCCTCCTCGGCAGTCATACCTGGATTAAGATTGTTCTCATCATCATATGGATAGTCTGGATCTGGAGACGCGGCAACAGATAGACCGTCTGGTAAGTATAAGGCTCCTGCGTTTAAGCGCGAGCGCGCAGTTGCACGGAACGTACGGTTGAGCAAAAGTAGTTCAGCGCAAAGATCTAATAGACCGCGGATACTTGAATCTGCTTCTTCAGAGTAGCGTGGGTGAGCTCTCCAGATGCGTCCAACAAAAGCTGAGTTAGGGAGCTTAAGCTCTCCAACGTTTCCGGAGTTACTTCCGCGCGCCATATCGCGGCGAGGCACAATGACGTATGAGTTTTTAGCGTCAACTTGCAATTCATCTGTTGAGCGAATATCCCAGGACTCTGCAATTCCGCTTCCTACTCGCTCTGGAGACTGAATAAGATAGCACTCGCCTGTAACGGATAAGTTTAACGCCGCGTCCTTTAATAGACCAGCTTGCCCGCCGTACGCGGAGTCTAGGCGTCCTAAAATGCGTTCTGCTGCTGCCGCAAGTCGTTCGTCGATAACATCAGAGTTACGAACAGGGATAGGGCTCTCTGCAGGATTGTCAACTACAGCAGCGTATAAACGAATACGCGAAACAACTGAAGCGACTAAGTTAAAGGCGTATTTAATTTCACCGATAGCGTCATAGTACTCCCAAGCTTCACTCTGCCAGTCACTTGACTTGCCGCCACGGCGTTGCTTGAAGCGTTCAACCTCGCCCTTATCGTTAAGGGGCATCTGCATTGCCGCGGCTGTAAGAGCACGAGGAGCAGAGTAAGGAGCGGACTGTGCGTAGTTAGGGTTAGACGTAATGTTGATAGAACTCTGCGGAACGACACGAGAAGGTTTAGTTTGTGCGCGGCGTTGAGCGCGCGATGGCTTTTTATCGTTGCTACTAAAGACTGCCACTACTTATTACTCCTCGTCATTGTCGTAACGGAACGCCAGATCATTCTTGATCTATACGCGCGGTTATTAGTCCAACTAAACCGGACAGGGCAAATATACACCCTACTAGGAAAGTGATACTTGGAAAAGCGGCATAAAAAATCACAACTGGGAGCGCAACCCATAACGAGACGCACCAGTGACATGTAAAGAAGAAGCCCAGGTAGCTATCCTCGGGAGACTTCTTGGACCAGATAAGTTCACGTACAGGCGAGAATATCTCGTCGTAAACAAGCGCCCGTGTAACGCGGAAAACAAAGAATACTAGAACGATGAAGTGTAGTGCTGAGATACTGCTGAGGCTTATTATACTCGTTGGCAAGTTGCTTATGGTTGTCATGTTATCTCTTCTTTCATTGTTTGGTAGGGGCTCCAGGAGCGGAGCCGTGAACCGCAGTCGCAACCGCGGACGTACTTAAAGGCGATAACCTTTCCGGACTCGGTGATGAGCTGAGAATCTTTTCTTTTGTTTCCAGACCAGTTCAGCGTGCTTATAACTTCCCTAAAGACCAGGCGTGGTCCTTCAGGATGATCCGCGGCAACAAGAACTACCTGGGTAGCGGGGGTTTGGGAATCTTCCATAACTACAAGGCGTACTCGTGTGAAACTGCGAGCGCCAGTTGGATTAGTAAGAGAGGAAGAAGTAGAAGCTAAGGTAAAATCCTGAAATACATCAGGGGATGCAACTAGGATAGAAGCAGGGAAGATGTCATGGGTGATCTTCATTGGGAAGCCTTGTCCACGCGACGTTTCATCGCCCGGTAGGTTACGCCGGACGCACGGGCAAGCTCAGACACGGTAACGCCCTTGCTGTACAGAACACCAGCGATACTCGTAAGCTCGACATTCGCGGTGAAAGAAGAGGACGAAGGAGCTGTGCGGGCGCGATAGCGTCGCGCTAGCGGTGACAGTCTCGCGATGCGCAACTGCTCGTCTAGCGGGATCCCAGGTGATGGCACACGCTTGCGTCGTGACTTTACTTTTTTAACGGGAGGCTTCGGGATAGGGAAACCTGCGGTGATAACTTCGCGCTCGGGTAACTCTTTCACAACCCAGGAACGAATGGTACTACGCCGCTTCTCAGGGATGAATCCATTAGCTATGGATTGTAACGACCAACCTGCTTCGTTTAACTCCTGAACACGGCGCCAGAGTTGCTCCTTGTGCAGGGTGGCGAGAAGTTCTTTCTCCGCCTGCGGAAGTTCTTGCGCCTTAGCCATGTGAATACAGTATCATCTTTCTGCGAAGACGTGTACACTTTTGCGGTCATAAGATGATGTACAAAACTAGCAGAAGCAGTACCTTTTGGTTAAATGGCTTGGACGTGAGAAATGGGTATGCTATGAAATCGGCGCTTCCAAAAACGTCTCCAACAATAAAAAATGTCTACGGGTATCGGTTGTTAGAAATAAAAAAATATTAGCAATAGTTATTATAAAAAATAATAATTTATTTTTTGGCAGGTAGAATATTGTTTAGTATATTAGTTACAATGATTATAGATATAAGTATACCTATGAGCTATCTATAAGATACTTATAAACTACTAATAAATAAAATATACATATAGTAGATATAAAAAATAAACCCTGTGCAAGTAAATGCACAGGGCTTATTTGTTTAGATAATAATTAAACTATTGGAACTACATTCATGTCGCCTTTAAAGATAGCAAGGAACGTGGCTTCATCAACAGTGCCATTAGGCTCTAGTCCTTCAAGCTTTTGGAACTTCTCAATGGCTGTCTTAGTCTCATCGCCTAACCAACCATCCTTGTCTGTCATGGCCTCGTTGTAGCCTAGCTCTGCTAGACGACGTTGTAGGTGATGTACAGTTAAAGATTTACGTGCTGCTGTATTCTTATACACACAGTTAGCTAGGTAAACTTCGTCAGTGTCAGCGCCACTTACCGCAGCCTTAGGAGCTGAAGGAATTGGCGTTTCAACAACCACCGCAGGGATATCGACTACAGGAGTTTCTATCTCTGCTTCAATAATGATTTCCTCATGTACAGGTGCCTCTTCAGCATGCCCCGCAAATGAATCATCTTCGTGTTGGTCAATGTTAGTAATGTCTTTGCTCATAGGTACACTATAATCCTTAGACAGAACTACGACTTTGACGATGGGAACTTAGGGAGCCACTTTGTTAGGGAAGGCTCCGCAGGGTCACCATCGTAAGCATTAGGACCTAAACCCCATGAACCCCAATCAGTTCCCTGGGCTGTCATGTAGTAGGCTGCCTTAGCATTAGTCACTGGGTCTAGCAACGCGGCATCACTGATGATGCCAAACTTTGCACGACGATCAGAGCCTAATGAACCAATCATATTGATTTGGAATAGCCCGTATGAGTTATCTCCAGTACTGGCTGTTTTATTGTGGGACGTAGGGTGCCCACGAGATTCTTTCATGACAGTAGCCCAGGCAAGTTTAAGTGCCTTACCTTCGAAGCCTACCGCTTGCAAAAGTTCAACTAACTCTGCGTCAGTTAACACCTTTGCATCTTTGTACTTAACCAATGGGTCGGTGATTACCGCAACTACTGGTTGTGCCTTTGTTACGGTATCATCAGCCTTGCTTGATGAAGCCATAATGATTGAGAATGTGCCGATTGTTAGTGCCAAAATATAGGCCGCTGTCGACATTGCTAATCCACGTAGTGTGAGTTTTTGCAACGCTAGTTCGCCTCCTTAGGTCGGGGATGGGACAACCCATTGAAGTTCCAATGAGCTTCTTGCTACCGCTATGCTTCTCAAGCTTACGCTTGTCCTCTACCGCTTGCATAGGGCCGGAGATAAGAAGGGATAACATTGTTAGTCCTTTCGTCTCTCCGTAGTAGGCTGTTTGCCTGTAGTTAACTATAACACAACAAGTAACCTAAAGGCTACTTTTTGTTTTGTTTCCTGGCATCTCTTTTAGCTTCAGCTCTTTCAGACCAAGCCTTTGCCTTTTGTTCTAGCACTTCTAATAGATTCAAGAAGGTAGATTCGAAGAGCTCCTGCCGCTGTACTCTACGATAGCCAAGTGGAGCTATATCTCTCGCCCAGTCGTCGTCTTCCTCATCGTTGAAGTAGACGTTTACAGGTGAAGAGCTACATCCGCAATTGCTACACCCACAAGTGCGCCTATCAGAAGCTCCCTCGTTTGAAGGAGCCTCTGATGGAAGGCTGTTTACACTGTCTGTGCTAGACATGCTGACGCGATAGCGCTAAGCCCTAAGGCTAGCACTAAGCTTCCATTGTCTGTATATAGCGAGGTAACAATGGCTAAAGCTGCTAATACCGCAGATGCTACAGCAGGCCAGATTAAGTTACTCACGAGTACACGTAGATTGGCTAACATTACTTAGCCTTACGAGTCTTTCCCTTTAGGCGATCTGAAGTATTACGGATATCAGCACCAGCCTCGGCAATAAGCTTACGAGCCTTGCCGTATGTAACACCAAGCTCTGATGCTACTTCTACTACTGACTTACCGGATGTGTATAGCTCTGCTGCCTTTGTTGGGGTTGCAGTGTCTGTTGACATTGTCTTTCCTCTCTTCATTCTTCGTAGTCGTGCTGTAGCGCTTAAGCCTATGAACGCACGATTAGCTCATAGGCTTATTTGAACAGTTTAGTACTGCTCAAGATTTTGTTTTATTATCCTTCTTAGGAGCTTCTTTTCCATGAGTGTTGCATAACATCTTCCCACCCCATGAACCACGAGGCTTGATGTTGTTATCACAAGCACTGCCGTATCCTGCAGCTTCGCATAGAACTTTACTTCCATTCTTGAAGTTAGAGATCATTGATACAAGAGCTCGCTTGATTACAGTGTTGTTTACCACGAATCCATTTTGCATGTGGCATTGCCAGCATAGATACTCATTACGGCGATGTGATGGATCTCTAACGGCATTGCTAGATCCACAAGTATCACACGGGGTACTGTGCTTAACATTACGCACGAGGTCTCTGTAATCATACGCACATACGAGTTGTTCGTTATGTTCATAGACAAGTACGTCTGTTTCATTACACAAGGGACAGGTACCGTATACATACACTTGTTCTTTTTGAACAGTTCCTTTTGTCATTGATCCTCCGTATTTGTCGTTGGTAGAACTATAATACTATTTGATTATCTTGTACAACGGATTAGTCGCGTGGGCGAACTACGCCTAAGAGTGCTTGATGGGCCGCTGCCTTGTTGAATTCACGTTCAGCTCTATCGTCATATACAGATGCGATTAAGAGTGAAGGAAGAACCATAGCGATAGAACCGCAAATGGCAGTGGCAAATGTAAGAACACGCATATTCTCAAAGAACATGATGAGCATTGCAAGTGTCCAGAATCCTGAGATAACCTTTAGCGCGAATGATACTCGGCGATAACGGAATCCACGTTCACGATATTTCTTTTGTTCTAGTGTCATTTTTCATCCTTTTGTAATTTGTAGTGGGGAAGTACTAGTATAATTGTATCAGGAAGATAGGATTAAGCACCAAAGATAAAGCATAGTGCAACTGCGATTCCTACGCCAATGAATGCTCCGATAGGTGCACCAAAGTCTGCGTTCTCGTCAATCCAATCGATTACTGCTGTGAATGGGTTCACTTTGTTTTCCTTTCGTCGTTACCACCAGTTATTTGGTGATAGGATAATTGTATCAGGAAGATAGGGATAATGTACACTACCTGACCTTAAATGTCCCACCACCACGAAACGCAGGCAATTTACGTTGCCCTGGCGACTTAGCCGTAATCCTTCCACCCATGAACCCTGCTGGTGGCTTAATGAGCAGGGCTGTGAGGGCATGAACTAGTGCGTCCACCCTATCCGGCGACTTTCCTTCTCCTGGGATCCAGGAGGCCATCTGAGACTCTAGATCACCCATGTATCCGACGTGGTGCACACGATTTTGCTCATAGGCAAGGGTGATAGGCTCAGCCCGCAGGGCTTTGCCATACTTAGAGTGAACCTCAAGGACCTTTACCGTTGGGTCAATGGTGTTAATGGCGTTTCTTACCAAGGCGCCACCTTGATTGACCTCAGCGACCACTGGGCATCCCCATTTACGTGCCATAGCGACAACCTTTTGAGCCCAGACGGTGGGTGAGCCTAGAATGGAAGCATCTTCAAGTATCCAGCTCTGACGTTTGTAAAGATCTCTATCTCCCGTAGAGGCGCAGACGATAATCCCGCATTCATCTCGTGGGTTTTCAGCTACCGATGGGTCAACCCCAATTACGCGAAGAGGGACGCCTTGAGGCATAACCATTTCACGGCCTTTGTCGATAAGCTCCATTGTCCATAGAGCTCCTTCAACATCTGAAAGCATCTCGCCGTAAAGCTCTTGCGCAGCTAGACGAGTTCCTTGGTAAACTCCAAGAATAGCATCAAGGTAAGCTTGAGAAAGGTTTCCGGAGTTATCTAGCGTAGAGCCACGGGTGATAGCTACGCGCCCAGTAGTCTCGGCTTCTTTAATAAGTGAGTACAAAAGTGGCACGCGCTTCGGTGTGGTAGTAATCATCATCTTAGGATTTTGCCCAAGACGTACACCCACGCGTAAGTTGTCAAAGGCTGTCATGCCAGCTGCGTCAGGAGTTTGTCGCCAAGCGGCAACCTCATCTCCCCAAGCGTGTGTGAACTGAGGTCCACGGAGAGAGTCAGGCTCATCAGCTGTGAAGCATGTGGCGGTATTTCCGTTAGGCCAAGTCAGTCTTCGCTTTGACGGCTCATACAAAGGGCGTTCACTTGGAGCTGAAACATTTATGATTCCCGATTCACCTTCAACGATAACGTCACGCACGTCGGCAGCTGTACGAGCGACTAGAGCAAAACGGCGTTGGCCAGTGTCGGTATGCTTAGCTTCTTCTCTTACCCACTCGGCTGCAGCTCTAGTCTTACCAGCACCGCGACCTGCGAGGTACATCCATATAGACCAATCGCCTTGTGGAGGTTGCTGCTCTGGTCGAGACCAGACAGTCCAATCCCACATGAGATTGTCCATGTCAAAATCCGCAAGGATTTCGTTACGCTCTTCCTCTGGCAGCATAGCTAGATGCTCCATTATACTTTTACCCATGTGTACTATAGTACATTAAAAAAGAAAAAGCTAGACGGTTTTAGCCGCCTAGCTTCTTCTCTACCTGAGAAAGGATGTCATCACCTGATGGTGGATTGGAGTACGCCACCAGGGAGACCCTCGATGTGGAGTAATGACTTAAACCAATCGAGTAAGGTAATTATATCAGGAAACGTCTCGATAAATCTGCGAAACAACTTTCGCCCAAATTACCGGAGTGTGCTCAAGTGGTTGATAACCACCAGCTCCTCCAATAAGAACTCTGCCTTGCGAATGCTTATTAGCTATACGAGCTACAGCCTTAGCCGCGTACTCGTATCCTGGATAATCAAACTGCAATGAAGACAGAGGATCTGTCTTGTGCGCATCGGCTCCAGTAGCTAGAAGAATAACATCTGGCTTGATCTCATCCGCTAATGCTTCTATCTCATCCATTGCCTTCTTGAAAGCTTCATCACCGCTGTTCGCCGGTAGCGCCCAGTTGTAAACTCCTTCGTCTGGTGAATGCCCGCTTCGCCCAGTACCTGGAAAGATAGTTCCATCATGGATACTCGCAGTAACAATATCGTAGTGATCTCGTAAAAGATTCTCTACGCCATCGCCATGGTGCGCATCCCAGTCAATGTACATAACCTTTAGGCCTTTGAGATCAAACTGACGAGCAGCCCAAGCCATATCGTTGAATACACAGAACCCAGATGAGTGGTCGTACTGCGCATGGTGCTTAGCTCCCTGAGGATTAAACGCAACCTTTGCTTCACCTGCTAAGATCTTTTCAACAAGACGAACTGTGCCCGCAAACATCTCTAAGGCAACCTGACCCTTTTCAAGACTGTTTGGACGCCATTCTCCGCAGTGCCCATCATCCAACACCTTAGAAACATAGTGTGAATCGTGTACGAACTGTACTCGATCTCGATCTATGTCTGTGGCATTAGGCGTGACAAGCTCAATATCAAATTCTTCTGCAAGAAGATTTGTAGCAAGCTTAGCTCGCATAGGATTAGTCGGATGGTTATCGCCTTCAGATCCAAGCTTCCACTTTAAGTAAACATCATCGTAAGCTACATGTAGTTTACTCGGCATCTGGTGCTCCTAGCTGGAGTAGGTGCCTTTCAAAGTCCGCATTGCAAAGAACATACGCTGTTCGCTTGCTGCGCATCAAAGAAATTGCATCTGCAGCTTCATAGCCTTCCCGCATAAGAACGAGAGCTGTAGTCAGACCAGAACGGTTTAACCCAGCTTGGCAACGAATTAAAGTTTTGTTACCAGATTTCCAAGCGGTATGCGCATATTCAACTACACGCGAAAGCTTTTCCCAGTCGATGTGCTCGATGTTTGAATCATAAAAACCAAAACGCAATTCATCAACTAACCAGTCGGCTGGCTTTGCCCATGCATAGAGTGTAATTACCGTATCGAAATCGTCCTTCGTGATTTCACGGCTCAAGCGTGTGTCGGCAGATGTTTCGATTGTGTCGTTATCATCAGTGCCACCGACCCAGAGACCAGGCAGGATCTCACTCCATAGAGGGAAGTCCCAGCTATCTAGCTCGTGTTTCGGGGCATACCCTTCTTCGATAATGCTTGCCATGTGTTCGTCTCCTTTGTCATTTGTGTCATTTGTCATTATATGTACTATTATATCAGGTTATGTTACTCGCGAGTACCACTACTCTTCTTGCACGAAGGTGTGGATCTCTCCACCGGAGTAGATGTCATGCTGTATAGCTATTTCAATAGCTCGACGCAAAATCTTCTCCGCAGCTTCGGGAGTCTTAACTTTTCGATAGCTTAGAGCTTCTAAAGCTCCAAGCGCGATGTCTCCGCCGCTACCGGAGTAATAAACGTTCCTAGCTTCTCTATCCCAAGAGTAGTCATTAAAAATTGGATAGATAACTCCCTGGACCGAAACAATTAAGTTCGAGTCATGCTCCGCAGCTGCTCCGTCGTCCTTACCTTCGTAGCCAGCATCTTGAAATGCTTTTCTAAGCGAAGGTATGAACTTCTTAGTCATAAAGATGTCTAAGTTTTCAGTTCGAGTAGGCTTAGGCGCCTTCCAACCAAATTGGGCAATGTTGCCACCGCGTGATGCACCGGAGACAGCAATTAGCGCTCCATTGTTTTGCACGATTTTATGCGTAGCAAGATCCATGTATCGACCACCTTCATCAGATGCTCGTGAATCGCAACCGAGAACAGACCAGCCATCACCTTGTATTGCCGCAAGTGTAGTCACTGGTTCCCTCTCCAAAAGACCTGGCTAAACGCCTGGGTTAAATATAACCCAAGCGTTTAACCTTTGTCTTTAGACTAGGTCGATTATCGCAACAGGTACTGTGACCAGTGCGGATTCTACGTCACGGGTGATTGGATTAACCCGTGCGAATCTACCTGTAGGTGTTACAAGTTTAACCACAACCTTCTTCTGTTTCTTGCTTACCACGGTAGCTTTTTGACCTACCATGTAACGAGTCCCAGTAAGACTGTTGAATACTACCGTATCACCTATGTGGTAGTCATTGATGGTGCGTTCACTGCGAGATGCAGTAAGACGATCCTCAATGGCTTCCTTTAGCTTTGTTAAGGAAGAATCATACACACCCGCGTTAACGCTGGCGATGATTACATCTATGTCCATTTTTGTTCCTTTCCGTCAGTGTAGTACTATTATATCAGGTATACTGATAAAAGTAAACTAGCCCTACTCTTCGGGTTTGCAAAAGACACAGTGGCACATGTCATCGATGATAGATTTCACGACAAGCCAGCCGAGAAACAGTATCAACCCGCAAACAATCCACATAATGCCTTCGGGACTAAGCATCAACCTGGCTAGGGCAATGCCCGAATAATTGGGCAGTCAGTTGCATACTGGTTTTTCCGGTACGGGTCCAGTCTTGATAAACTCGCTTCCACTCTTTGGAAGCACCCTTAGGGTGATAGACCAAGCATTGACAAGGAGACGTGGACAGTTCATCCACGGCTCTTGTCTGCTCGGCTATCTGAGAATTAAGCATCGACCTCGGCACGGAAGTACCCGATACCTTCAGCTGCTTGAACTTCATCTTCTACCCAAGGTAGACGCTTTCGATCTGTGTCAAGGAATGAGCTAGCGTAGAGGACTGCCTCACGCTTTGCAGGTCCAAGAGATTTGAATGCACCGTAACGTGCTTGCCCTGAGCCAAGATCCTTAACTGTAACTAACCATGCAGCGTTAGGTGCCTTGCTCTTATGTAATGTTGCTACTATCATTTAGTGCCTTTCGTCTTTGTCTTTGGTGGCTCAAGAAGTTTCTTGAGCTTCGCGTTCTTTTCTTCAAGCTCTTTGATGTAGATCCGTAAAGCTCGATTGTCACGTATTGAAAGAATCATCACAAGGCCTGCGCCTAATAGTGCGATGATGATTGCAAGTATATCCGTAGACTCTAGTATCATTAGTTTTCCTCCCAGTTAATAGACCAGCCATCGCAGTAAGCATCCTCTGTTTTAGGGTGCCACCTTGTTACTGTTTTTTCAGGTATACACATGAATTTAGTAAACTCATGTGCACATTTATGACAGAGCATAAATTGCAGAGGGTTCTCCGCACCTATAGCGTAGATGTTATCTACGAACATCATATACCCACCATCAAGTGACAGCTCAAGAGCCACAGGTATATTCGAGTCCATTGACATGGGTTTGAATACCTGTGGGTCTTGGCAGCGAGAACACTCGACTATAGTTATCATTACGCGCCGGTAGATCCTGCAATACTTAGATAGCTAATGTCACCAGGCTCGCGATACTGAATTTCCTCGCGCACAACTTCTGGGTGGTTAAGCACGAGAGCGAGTAGCTCCTCTGCGCTCATTTCTTCGTGAGGCTCTCCACGAGTTTCTTTCATAACTACTACCTTCTCGATTGGTGCGGTAGCACCTAGTAGAAGTTCTCTTACCTGTGCCTTCGTGTCAATGATGTAGTAGTAAGTAGTTCCCTTAATGGTTACTGCTGTTCCATACGCTGTCATGTTGTCCTCTCCTTAGACCGCAAACGCGAGTCTATATCCTTTTGCAATTTTAGAGTTAACCTTTGCAACCGCAGCAACTCGAGCGCTTTGGTCTGTAATGAAACGTTGTGATTGGTTCTGGCGTTGAGATTTCTCAGCCATTCCCCATGTGGTGCGAACTGTAGATCCGTCGAGGATTACCTCGTAAATCTTCTTCTTACCGATAGCACCGCGAGCGCCATCGCTGTCTTTTAAGAGACACCATCTTTGAGTCATTTTATATCCTTCCGTCGTTTGGTAATACTATTATATCAGGTTTAGTTTTACTTGTACAACACCTTGCATAAGGCTTCGTACTTTTCATCTAACCACTTAATTTGGTTTTCTGTGAGGGTTTGAACCTCAACCTCGCCGCGTTCTTCACGACGACGTCCGCGCTTAGCCAGCTTGACACCGGCGTATAGAACCACGCTGTCCTTGACTAATCCGTTAAACATTTTCTTTCCTTTTCTACCAGCCACCTTGGCTGATAGGTTAATTATAACATGGTACTGGTAAAAAGTACACCTTACTCGTCGGTAACATCTTCCTCGTCCGGCCACATCTCCGGACGGAGGGCAAACTCGTATTGGTCACCCCTCCAGGAGTTTGTACCAAAGGAGATGTCTTCCTCCATGAGCTTGTTCAGGGACAGGACCGCAGTGTGCCCTTCAGCCTCGAACATGATTACCAATTTGGTATCTGATTGCTCAGGGTCATCAACGAGAGCTACAGTGAACGGCATCCCACCGATTCCATTTCTGTGAGTGTCCATGTCAACAATCTCTAGCTTATCGGCGTTCATTCTTCTCTCTTCCGTTCTGGTCGTCTCTTAGAAATCTCATGGGTTGCTAAATCCATCTTATGTTTGTGCAGCCAATCCTTTGCTACAGTTTCATTTATGAACTCACCCAGCCATTTTCCCTCTGGATTAAATACATTTACAAGATCGTATAGGGTACTCATTGAGAAACTCTATTCGCTGACTTGACTGGTGTATAGCATGTGCTCTTTCCCTTATGTTGTATGTATCCGTAACGAGCTAACCGAAAGCGTAGAGCTCCATGGGTAACCCCAAGAGATTTAGCAAGACGGTACAGAGTAACTTTTTCTACCGTGTGAGCTTTCCAAATTAGCGCACTGTACTCTTCAGCTTCAGCTCGGTATTGTTTGTGGTCGTAGCGAACTTTCTGTGCAAGAGGTTGTAGCTCAAGTAAACGAGCTAGAGTCTCCTTGCTTGGCAAGATCGGTACATGCACATCCTTAACCTCAACGTCTTCAAGTGGAACAGACGGCATAGGGAATTCTCCGGGATTAGCAAGAATGCTAATAACGAGAGAAGGTTGGGCAGATGATTCAATTTGACGAATACGTTCTCTGGTAAGACCCATTGCATTCGCAAGGCTCTGCAGTGTCCACTTGTTACAGCGGAGTGCATACACATAAGCTGCGCGAGTCTCTTTGTCTTTGATGATACCGAGTTTAACGGTAGCTTCGAACGGCAACACTAAGTGCTGTCTAACTTCTTTTTGTACTATCATTGGTTTCCTTTAGTTAATTGCTAGTGGGTCGCATGTAGGGAGAGTGTGAGTTCTCCAGTCGGTAATAACTGTGTCTAGTACTTCGGCAAGATCTTCCGGTAACTGCGCTGCGATAAGCTTTACAGTCGCAACGGTAACCGCATTATCTGTAAACATGTCATCATGCTCAGACTGATTGAATCCGCACATGTGACATAGATCTCCTCCACCACTACTCATGCGGCCACCTGCGCTTGACTCTTAATACGAGATTGAAGATCTGAAACCATGTGGGCAAGGTGATGGAATCCTGCATTTTGGCAGGAAGCTTTCTCTTTGCCAAGCGCACGCAGAATTAGCTCTACGTCTTTATCGGTAAGTTCAATGTTCACTATTACACCAGTCTTTCTTTTGCAAGAACTGCGTTCTTTACGAGTTCAACTACATCTTTGTTAAATCCACCGATGTTGTACTCCATAACTTCATCCATGTCAGGCGCACCTAAATCGTAGCGCTTCCAATCATAAACTGTCGCAACAGACCCATCTGAAAACATGTGGGTCCATTCAACGGTAACTTTGTCACCTGGGTAGTAGAACGTTGGTTCGTCAAATGCCTTAATGAGATCTCTCATTGTAGTTGTGACATACCCTTGTAGGGATGTTCCATTTGCGATGTTGCTCATTTCTTTGTCCTTTCGTCGTTGTTAGTACTATTATAACATGTTTACTTGTCTAAGTAAACTATCTCCACAAATTCATTTGCCCAGGCGGTAAGCCCAGCTTCCATCTTGTTTTTATGATGACCGCAGAAGAATAGCTCAGCTCCGGAGTTCCCTTTTACTTTCCAGATTGCCTGAGCTGTCTGGCAGGAATCACAAGGAACCCAACCGTAAGAATCTTTAGGCGTTTCTTCAAGTACTTTTACTTCTTCAGTAATGGTAGACTCCACGTTCTCTCCTTTAGTTGAGTTAATCATACTTGGTTTAGAAATTGTTGTTTGGGTCGTACCAGCCTTCGCGTGAGTTTTCCTCACCGCACTGGTTACAGATCCACTCAGCAGTCCAAGTTACATCGCCGTGCGAGTACTCTTCAATGGTCGGTACCTCATAAGATGCGGTACACTCGTCATTACCGCAATCAAGCTCTTGAACGCCATCGCTCTCATCAGCACCAGCAATCTGCCATTCAGAACCGGAGACTCCCGGTGGGTAGTTGCTACTCATTAGTTGTTCCGATGGTTTAGAAAGTCTTCAATGGTGTTTTGAATCGCATCATTGATGTCGTCCGCAAGTTGGTCGATTTCTTCTTTCGTGTATTCCACGAAACCTTCTTCATCTCCATTACCCCACATCAGTCTCAACTGATCTGTGGTTAGAGATGAGTCAAAGATTACTATGTCTTCTTTCTCGTCCATAGGGTTCCTTTCGTCGTTGTGTATAAGTTAATTATAACATGTTTTAGATCTAAAGTACACTTTAGTCTTTATGCCAGCAGTCACAACCGCATCTCTTGGCGCAGTACTCGTGTTCGCCGCTTAGACAATTATCGCACTTAGGTTTAGACATCTTGTGTTCCTTCCGTGGAAGGTAGCTCACCGGAGTGGTGAGCTACCCGCAACTATTACTTAACTGGGTACTTGTCCGCATCTTTCTGAGTGACCGGAGTCATCTGACCAAAATCTGGGTTTGTTAGGTGTGAGTTAATGTAAACTATAATGTCTTCATAATCTACATCAAAGGAGAAGAGAGTGTGAGTATAGTACTCACTGTGAATTCTTAGCTCATAACATTTAGAACCGGTGTCTTCAACTAGAGTAGGTTCTGACTGGTCTTCATCTACTATGTAGTAGATACCTTCTGGAGTCTTTACTAAGAAGGTGCCCGCATCTTGTCCACCTAAACCTATAGATAGAAGAATGGTTCCTTCTGGGAGAGTATTGATGTATGGGGTTTCTAATTCATCATACCAAGAAACTTTATTGTTTTCATCATTTAGGTATGAATTGAAATCAACTGCTGGAGTATTTTTGAAGTGGTTGTTGAAGTGAGTAAGTGTTGAAGTCTTCATTTAGGTTCCAATCTATTTTTTAACCCTTGTGGTTAATAAGATAATTGTATCATACTTCTATTATAAAGTACAATTGAAGGTACCCTACCGGTGAGTAGGGTACCCGCAATAATTAGAATTAGCTCCAGAAGTTTTCTGAGGCGTAGCTCTCAGCCTGGACTGCCGGCTTGCTCTCCTTGCGGGCTAGCCAGACCCACATAATGATAAGAGGTGTGTTTAGAAGTAGTGCGCCTGCGATAATCTGAACTAGTGCTGTTGTCATTTTGTTTTCCAATCTTTCTTTTTTATTAACCCTTGTGGTTAATAAGTTAATTATAACATGGTTCTATTACAAAGTACAATACCAAATGAAAGAAGCTGGCCGCGTGGATTGGAATACGCGCAGCCAGCTTCAATTCACTGGACAAGACAGTTTGCTCACAAAGGGCCTGATTCGCGCTTCACTTTTTGCGCAGTACCGCATGTCGATTCTGCTATGCGGTTTTAATCCTAACTTCCCTAAGACAATATTGCTCTGTCTCTTTCCTAAGTCAAGCTACCCATACCCGCGGTGCCGTGTCAGCTTATCGGGAGTAGTGTCTCCATGAGATACCCTTATGCTCCAAGACTTAGTAAGTCCAAACCTACGTATTAAGTTGTTAGTCCTATTATAACAGGTTTATTCCCATTCGGTAATAAATACTGCCTCGAAATCTTCTATTGGTCGTTTTAGACCAATCCGCGCCATCTCCAGGTATCGGGTAACGTCCGCACGTTTACGGGCACGAAACTTAGAGATGCGTTCACCCGTATGAACATCACGAATTTCCCAGATGCCAGCCGATGCATTTTTGCTCACCGGAAGAACCCAGCTTCTTCTTCGTACGAATTGCGAAGCTTTCTTGCAAGTTCCTCGAGCTGTACTAGCCAAGGGTGCGGTAGAGCTAGGTTGTCACCTTCATCGTCCGTGCCGCCGGTGAATACGACGTCGCCCATAATGATGTCGGACATGATGAAAGACTTTTCCCAAAGGTGAGTAGCAATAACGTTTGGTTGCATTCCATTGATAAGCTTACCCTCTTCGTTACACCAAAGTGTGAGGTCGTCATACAGGTCTGCTGCTTCAACCAAGCCGCCGACAGCTTCCTGGAGTTGTGTGAGACTGTCTACCTCAAGATCTAAGATCTCTGTTGTGAAGTCCGTGTTAATTCGTAGTGCTGTTTTCATGATGTAGCTATCTCCGCTTCTGGAAACCACTTAAGGAATACTTGAATGAGATGATTGTAGTCTCCTGAAGTCATCTCTTCGGTAAATGTTGCAAGCTCGTCTTCACGACCCGCACTTATTAAAGCACGCCTACCGGCGCCAATGAATGAGAAAGCATTCCCATCGTTAACTGAAACTGTCATGAACTCATCTCCTCTACGAATAAGTGGCCTGGTCCATTACCCTCAGGATCTTGTGACGGTACGAATCCATGCCCATTGTCGAGAATGTAAACTACAGGTATCGAACCTGAACTGTCTTGTTCCCAACCGAACAAGTCTAGCTCTTCATTATTTAGCTCACGGACCTTAACGATTGTTCGCCCAATGAGGGAACCCCAGGTCTTTTGAATGTATGCATCGTACTTACTCATTTAGATAACCTCTCTTCCGCATTCACGGTACAAGTCTTCACCGCATCCTCCGCAGTAGGCAAGCAGACATTTAGCTCCATCTGCGTGAATGCAAGGAATGAAACTTACTTCTGTACTATTACAGTATGTGCTCATTGCTTTCCAATCCTTTCGTCGTTTAAGTATTCAAGGGCCGCGGTGATGCTTCGGCCTATCTTGCCAGAGGTGCCTGCAGATTATGCACGGCACGTGGACTCGGGCGTCGCGTGTTCCGCCTAGTTTAACTGGTGACCAGCACCCTTGAATAGTTTAATTATATCAGGTTATGAGGAAGAAGTACAGGGCTGCCTCAGCAGAGGCAGACCCCGGACTTTGATGGTGTTGTGAAACAGTTACCGCAAGTGTTAAGGATTACCTTTGGTTTGTTAGATTGCTTGTGGTGGTTTACCGCACCGATGTTAACAAGTTTTGTTGCCACAGAATAGTAACTGCGACCTAGCTCTTTCGCAATGTCTTTAATAGACATCTTGCCAGCTCGAAGAGATTGCATTCTGCTAATCTCTGTATGCGTCCATTCCTCATTGAGGTTGACCGCGGTAGCTAGCGAGAAGCTTTGAGCTCCCCGCATCCAATCTTGTGAGTCCATGTACTTTCCTTCCGTCGTTGTGATAGTACAATTGTAACATGGTTCTATTATAAAGTACAATACCCTCCGGAATTATTTTTTGTTCTCGTACTCCCAGTAGCTTTTAGCCAGCTCATAGAACATTTTCGCAAGACCAGGGGTAATCTCGTATCCAATCTGCTCACACGAAGAACGGCAGTAGCCATTGTCAATGTCTTCCATTAGCTCCGGGTCCTTTAACAGCTTTTCTGAAGAGAAGATGAATCCGGTGTCTGCTAAATCAAAAAATGTATCCATGCCTTCATGGGCAACATAAATGCTATCCATTATCCAACCTGGAAATCATCGCAATAGCGACATTGGTATGAGTCACCTAGAATTGAGCGTGGGTCATAATTGTGAATGTAGTCGTGTTGCTCTTGAGTTGCACAGAATTGAAAGTCGCCTCTGCGAATGTAAGTGCGTTGTTTCGTTATCACGGTTGTCCTTTCGTCGTTGGTAGAGCTCACCGGAGGATTTTCCGTATCCTGTCCCGGAATTGGAAGACCCGTTCCGGTGAGCTTAGTACTATTATATCAGGTTACCAGTACTTTCGTTCGAATACCGTTACCGTACGGTAGGCGTTTTGTAGGGACGCCTTAACGTTATCCATTACCGTTCCTATGGCCAAGCCACCCGATAGCTCTCTAGCCAGTCTGGTAGCTACTGAGACCGTTGCACCTGAGGTACCCAGGCTGACCGCCTTTGTCCCCGTTACGTCGGTTACCGTCCATCGTCCCATGGCATACAGGTCTAGGTCCGGGCTGGAGTTCGATATCAGCATGATGGGGTAGACCCAGCCTTGAATATTCTTGACCGTGTATCGGGTATCCGTTGCCCCTACCGCTATCGCCTGTGGTATACAGGCTGGGTAGTAAACTTTCTTTTGATCCGAGCCGTTACCCGTTGAAACAACAACCGGCACGTTAACCGAGGCTAGCCCAATGATTTGATCTTGTAATTTAGTTTCGATAGGGCATGCCGCTTCTCTGTACGCCCGTCCGAATGAGACTGATACCGCGCCAACATTTAGCCGTGCCGCATTGGCAGATACCCAATCGAGAGCGAGTGATAGAGCTTTAGTTGTGTATGTGGTTGCACGTCCTTTAGACATGCCGACAACACGAACAAACACAATCTTGACGTCTGGGTTTACCGTTACTGCAACCGACGCCATCTGCGTGCCGTGACTCATAGCTTTGTCTGTTACAAGCTTTGGGTCTAGCGTTGCCGCACCTGGGCCAACCATACTTGACTTGCCGTTTGGACACAAGCCGTACTCGATGAAGCATGCTTCTTCGATGACCGCACTCTTTGCCCAGTCGAGATTTGTGTTGATACCGGAGTCGATGATGACAAGAGTTTTATCGCTTGCCGCATTCGCCGGAGTTGAGAGTAGAGCTAAGCCTAAGGCTGCACATATAAGTAGCACTTTAGTTTTCATCGGTTCCTTCTTTCATTATGTCGTTGTGTTTGGTTTTACGTGTATACTTCTTTTTATTAGTAAGTGGACGAGCTGCGTTGGATCTCCGGAGTTCAAGTAATCTCCGGAGTTCTTCTTTTGATTTTGGTAGTTTCATAATAGTTGTGGGACCGGTGTGGCCGGGGACGATCTGACGGAAGGATCCGACCACACCGGAGCTTGTTAGGCAGCCCGCTGCCCAATCTTTGTAAGTGCCTTCGCTGCTGCAGAACCAATCTGCACCGCAGCTTCTGCTGGGTCTCGTACATCTGAAAGAATCACAGTATCCGGACCTGCAATTCCACGAGCGTATCTGCCCTCTTCGAAAGGAATCCATAGAACTGCAACTCCAGCTTTTTCGCAAGCGCGAACCCACGCTTTAGCTTTTGTTCGCTCATCATCTGTATAGCAACCATCGCTAACAATTACGAGTAGACGAGCGCCAGTTCCATTGAGAAGATTTAGAGAACCATCAAGTGCCTTGAACGCCTTATCGAACTTTTCAGTTCCATCAGGTGCAGTGTACACAGTAACTTGGTCAAGGTGCTGTCCTGGCTTAAGCGTAGGGAACACATCCTGTCCGTAGTAAACCATTGCGCATCTACCTTGAACACGTCGAACAGCTTCTGACATCGCCCAGGCAGTTGCTGCCATAGGCTCCATGGCTGATGCCATTGAACCGGAGATGTCAACCATAACTCCAACGTTAAGCGTTGGGTCATCTGTATGACGACGCACAGTTCTACGCCAAGGTTCTGCATGCATCATAGGATTCACAACTTTGTAAGCTGCTTCCTGAACCATTGCGCGAGTACGCAAGCGACCGGGAGGAAGAATAGATTTGATCTCCTTCTCATCGCGCTCACGGTACTTAGCTTTTTCTAAGAGCTGAGCAATCTTAACTGCTGCCGCACGCTCAGGACCGGTAGGATTACGAGTCTCTTTGATACGAGAGTGAGTCTTGAATGACGACATCTCTCCGGTAGCTTTTGCGAATACTTCACTAGCAGTTTTCTCGTGGTCGCGTTGCTGCTTAGCAGCTATGCTGCGCATGTCAACAACGTCTTTCCACTCTTCAGCTTGCTCTTGATCTTGAGCTTCATCGTTTACAGAGATAGCAATCTCTTCAGATGCTTCTTCCAAAGCGTCCATGACTTCACCAAGTGGTCCATCCATGAGAATAAGAATTCCCTTTTCACCAAGGGGAGCTTCGTCGTCGCCTTTGTCTTCAGCAAGCTTAGAGATGATGTCGTCCCATTCTTTTGCAAGAACGATTAGATTTGTTGGATCGCTATGTAGCTCGTGCTTTTGAAAGCGCAACCACACGTCGCGAAGCTGCGCGAGCACCTCTGTACCGAAGAAGTTAAGTAGAAGTTCTTTTACTTCTAGCACATCGTCTGCGTCTAGCGAACCTGCATCAACACGAGCAAGTACTAGTCCAGCCATTCGTCCCATAGAACGAGTAGTTGTAGTTTCAGCGAGTGATGATTTAATGTCTTCAAGAATGATATCCATTGCGCAAGCGCGAAGGAACACTCTGTTGTTTGGATAGTTTTCTACACCGAGAGCTTCGATACGAGTCTCTTCAAGAAGTGTAAGTGCGTCGAACACATTGCGACTTACTTCTTTGTCTTCGCTAATCTTTAGAAGATCGTAGCGTGAGTACCGAGCGTGCAGTGCTTCATGGAAGATAGCTCCTGCGCCTCGTGGATAGTTAAATTGAATTGTTCTATTGCGAATATCGCCAATAGTTTCAGGAGATACTCCTGTGCCGAAAGCTACATCCACGTTGACCTCAACTTCAGCCATTGGTGGATTAAAGCATGCAGGCGCTGGTCCTCCAGCTCCGGGGCCAACGTATGCGACAATGTCGCTGCGTCCTGCCCAAGTATTCACGAGCTCACCCAGCTGGGCGCCTACGCGTAGCCACTCTGGCTGCGTACGTTCCGCTCGGGTCATTGATAACTTAATGTGTCCCATTGTAATCCTTCCGTCATTGATAGGTTAATTATATCAGGTTTATTGGTTAATCCCAACCACGGCATCCGCAGTAGAAAGTGTCCTGTGCGTCTCCACGGGGAACGAAGTCATGGACTCCGTAGTTATGCCCAGGGCGACCGGTGGTTGGATTGATTTCCATGTGTGTGACTATGCTGTACCCACAAGAGAGACAACTGCTTGTAGCTCTGTCGCTACCTTCGCCATTGAATTGAAAGAATGGCAAGCTTGTGGCTGATGCACTTTCGCTTGTGCAGGATACGCACTTAGCGGTTCTTCCTTCGAGAGTAATTTCCATTTTAGTTCCTTCCGTCTGTTAGGTACTATTATATCAGGTAAGTGGGGAGAGTGGGGCTCGAACCCACGCGACGACCGGAGTATAAGTCCGGAGCTCTACCAACTGAGCTACCTCCCCGTGCGTGAACCCTGGGCACCCATACCCAGGGTTCACCGCGCGAAGGGGATTATATCTTCGCTGGTCGACACTCCTCGCCATACACTCTGGTGAGAACATCCGCAACGACGGGGCGGTCCAACTCCGGAGCGGAGGCGATTAGGTTCGCTACTGCGAACTTCGTGCCGAACGATTTAGAGATGTCACGGAACGCAAGTAGCTCACGCATCTGTGGACACCAACCGCATTCGCCAGAAGCCTGGCGACGATTTATATTTTGCGCAACTGTAACTACCTGCGCTGAGGCTCCAAGCTTCTTAGCGAGTGACCAGTCGGTAGTCATCTCAACTTGAATCACGAAGCGAGATAGAAGAGCTTCAGATAGTCGAACTCCAGGCGCATTTGGATTTGTAGCTCCGATGACGTAGAACCCGTCTTTAGCTTTAACAGTTCCACGCTCTGGATTAGCAGTGACTGTAATCTCACGGCGACCGTCCATAAGTCCATAAGCTCCTGAAAGAACCTTAGGATCAATAAGACCAATCTCATCGATTAGCAGTGGCACGCCTTCTTCGGCAGCTTTTAGTAGTGGGCCATCTTCCCACAGGAATCCACCTGCAGGAGTTTGAATGAATCCACCAATTAAGTCTGAAAGCTCAGTGTCGCCTGAACCCATAATTGTGTACATCTTTTCGAACGCAGCTTCAACGAGTGCAGTTTTACCGCAACCTGGAGCTCCGTACAGAAGAATAAACTGTTGGTCCATACGCGCCTTGCGAAGAACCATGACGTCGTCATGCTCTCCCCATTTACGAGAGTGGTACATCTCGCCATTAGGACGAGCGTAGGAATCTTCTCCTACAAGGGCATCTGCAGATAACACTGGCGCTACTTTCTTGGTTGGGGTTGCTCGATGAGTAACCTTACCCTGAGCGAGAAGCATTGAGTCAAGTGCACTCGAGATCTCTGCATTGGTAGATTGAGCGAGAATATGCGTGATAGATTCGGTAGTTCCGACAGCAACTGAGTCAATTGCTGTTCTTACATCTTCTAATACTGTTGACATTTACTTTCCTTTCGTCGTTTGGGTGTGGGTATTAGCTAGAGAATAGCGCTTCGCCGAAGCCGAGAGTCTTTCGGACTCGAGTGATTCGACCAAGAACTTTGTAGGGAGTCTTGCATAAGCGAATTGTTTCAATATCTTCTGCAGATACTTCAACGAATATCGGAGTCTTATACATCGTGTAGCCATAGGCTTGAAGTCGATTGAACGTACTTCCTAGCGCATCATTGATGCGTGTGCCTGATACAGACTTAGCAGTGTCCATATCCTGTGGGTCGTACGTTCCGAATGCGTTAAGCGGAAGAGCTGGGAACGACTGTGTTCTCCAAGCTTTGCGAGGCTTAGCCTCTGATATCTGTCGGCGGTAAACCATTGCTGGTACTGCTCGACCGGAAGATGAAACTCCATCTGGAGTTATGATCATTTGGTATGTAGACCCGGAGTTCCGGAGCTCTAGATATAGAGCCTTTCCTACAACCTTGTCTTTGTCAGCCATTGTTATCCTTTCGTCGTTTGGGTGAATATAGTACTATTATATCAGGTATATTTAGTTGTTCAGTACATAATTGATGATTTCAATAAGCGCTTCGTCATCGTAGCTTTCAGCGTTCTCGTACTCGTCAACAATGTCACTCCACTGCTTAGCAGTGAATTCAATCTCTTCATGCTCCATGTAAGAGTAGATGTCTTCCGCGTCAAGCTTTGTCTTGATTGTAGGGACAGCGATAATTTCATCGTCAGCCATTCCTTCAAGTCTTTTAAGAATATCAGCTTTGGTACTCATGGTAGGTTCCTTCCGTCGTAGGGTGGGCAATCAGCGGAAGAAAGTCTGGTAGGCTCTCGCCTACGGTTTCATGTCCGCTGATTGCGTAGTACTATTATATCAGGTTTGTTGTTATCCGTACAACTGAGGCTTTTCCATAAAGTCGTTACCCACGAGTATCTCGGTGATACGCTCTAGCTTTTCGTCTCTGAAGAGTGTCCCTTCAACTACGTCAACTATATCCTTTAGGATAGCTTCATAAACTTCTTCCCAGTTAATGTCTCTCGTCATTACTCCTCCTCGTTTAGAGGGTAGAGAATATTTCCAAGGTCGATGCCCATTCCGGTGCGAATGATTACCTCATCGCCATCAAGGACTACTGTAGAACCTAAGAGACGTTCTTGCACGTACTCGCGCAGATGCTCTAGCGTTTGGATGTCACCAAGCTCAATCATTCGACTATCTCCCCGCCATACCACTCTTCAAGCACAGGGAACGCTTCGTCTGTGACTGAAACAATTGCTGTAGGCCAGCCTGAACCATAACCATTCTCAGATGTGAGAATAACTGTTGCGCCTTCAATGGCGTTAATCTGCGCTACTGCTTCTTCTAGAGTGATATCCTCTGTGACAATATCTAGCTCATAGGTTTTCATATTGTTCCTTTCGTCGTTGTGTATAGAACTATTATATCATGGTTTGAGATAAAGTACATCATGCGCGAAAGCTTTTGCGCACTCGCGGCCTACTGGCCAGTAACCTTGTGAGATAGCCTCGCCTGCGGGGTGGGCGATGACTCCTGCAATGTCTACATGAACTAGGTAGGAATTCTTGCCTACCTTACGTCCGCACTGTATGCAAGAGGAGTTGCTTGGGTCTTTAGGCTCAACCCAATTAGGGCAGTCGCCGTATGTAAGCTTTTCCATTTCATTGCCTTCCGTCTTAGGTAAAGTTAGTAACGATGAAGGCGCCGTATTGTTTCGGACCCCTGCAGGTGTCGAGTCTTTAGTTTGGCCACCGGCCGCCCCTTCATCGTTATGGTTTAATTATAACATGGAACTATTATAAAGTACAATAGGAAACCCCTGGCCAGTTTGACCAGGGGTTCCTTGGGTAACTATTAGATAGTTTTTATGAAGGTGTATGGAGTCTTTACCAGAGTTGCTTCGAAAGCTTCTGGGAAAAGCTCCTGCAGGACCTTGCGGTCGATTTTGGAATTGGTTGAGTGTGCAAGCTTGAAACGCTCTACACCACCAATAACTGCGACATCCGCGTCACCTAGAAGTTCGCGGAGGGTAGCTTCTGCTTCCGCCTTCTTCTCTTCGTACGCCTTAATCGCATCCTTCGCGAATGTAAATGCTGCTAGTGCCTTTTCAGTTGCGGCAGCTTGGGCTGTTAGGTCTACCTTGCCGGTGACCTTTGTTACTGTAGAGACTTTAGTCTCTGTGATTACGGTGCTAACCATGTGGTTACTTCCCTTTCGTCATTCTGTCATTTACCGCCGGGGTTCCGGCGATGGTTTAATTATATCAGGTTTACTCGATAAGTAAAACACCACTGGCACATTCAAGACAGACAAGCCAGATGTCGTCATCTTCCTCGACGCAGATAACACAGGGAGAGAACCGACTGTTGATGTAGCCGATAGCTACGTCGCAGTTCTCACACACTGTGTCATCCGCAGAGAATTCTACAAGATCTAATGCCTCAGCTTGCTTTGCCTGTTCGGCTGTCTCTACTACATACAATTGAATGTTCACCATGGGGTGAACAATAAACGGATGTTAGAGAGCTGACTTAAAGAGTTCCTGCAGCTTCGCCAGCTTGGCGTTTGCCGCATCGAGCTGGGATTGGATCTCAGCAGTACGCTCGGTAACCATTTTCTCAATGAGGTAATCTACTACCGCGTTTGAGTTTGTCGGTGGTACAGGAGCTACACTGTTGAGCTGAGCGTCTAAGTGTTCGCGTTGGATCTTTTTAGTAGAGTACTTATAGATCTTGCGAGCTGTAAATTGTTCGGGCTTAAACAATGTCAAGCCAGAGACTGCTTCCGCAACGGTGCGCGGTGGAACGATTCCTGCAGGAGACCAGAATAGAGATGCTCGCATAGAACGCGCTGCGTTACTTTCTCCGCCTCCTCGTATAGCTCTCTCTTGAGATGTCTCTTTACGAGAAGAGACTTTACCTGCGCCTTGAAGTTCTTTAAGTGCAAGCCTAATATATGTTTCGTCATACGGACGTTTTGTTTCACGAGAGACGAGCTCTGTGATTTCAAGTACTGATAGCGGCTGAGTCTGGCGTCCTAATATAGAGCGAACAGTCTCTGTGAATGTAAGTCCTGGTTTTACCATTGATGATGTAACTGGCGTTGTCCTTTCGTCGTTTATATCTACCGGTGTGGTAAACCTAGCTATGTCTTTTAGTTTTGGCATAGTTGAATTATATCAGGAGGTAGATGAAAATAAATGCAAGACTGCTCCGGAGTTTCTCAGCTAATTAGCTAAGCCTCTTGACTTTTACTAAGAAGAATAGCTCGAAGGGCATCCCACTTCTTGTCTGTCCGATATGTCCGTTTTAAGCGGGATTTTTGACTTCTACTAAGAAGTGACCCGTAGTCGAGCCGAGTAGCTCAAGCGAAGCTTGATCCGGTACTCCGTTAGCTCTTTCACCAACGTACCCGATTATCCGTTGCCAACGTGCGTAAGCTTGCTTTGTGCTACCGTCGAACATATCCGTCGTGATATTACGCAGGCCGGTCACCTGTTCAAGCGCAAGCTGCACATGCCCGATGTCTTTATTTCGTTTACCAGGCCTGATGCTCGAAAGTAGAATTGTCGCCCGTTGACCCGTTTTAGCTTTTATATCCCCAGGCCTGAACTCAGGTCGAGCGAACCCGATGATCTCGTGCTCTGACCGTACTCGTCGGTACACACCGCGAGCTGCCGTGTCGCCTTTAGGCAGGCCGCTATTGACCTGGCCTTCAACCGTTCCTACCAAGCCCGTTGCCGTCCACCTAGATATATCCGTTACCAGGCCGACATGCCCTACTCCAAAATCTGCTGCCGTTGGAAACGTAAAGAACACGATGTCTCCAGGCTGGGGTTTTAAGTGAACCCGTTGAGCTTTATTAAACTCGGCCAGGCCTGAAGGTGTGTAAACACAACTTGGAATCGTCACCGCACATGAATGGAAGACGAAGTCGATAAACGCACCCGACCAGATGTTACCGTCATAGCCAGACCGTTCTCCAAAAGGAGTCCGTCCGTTAGGACCCGCTAGGTAGCCGACCCAGCTTTCTGCCGCTTCAATGACGGGCAGGCTGGCCTCGCTACTGTGCTGCGAGAATAGAGATGATGACTGTATTAAGTCTTGCAGAAATGTTTTCCGCTTCATTCGCCCTTGCCGATAAACGGACATGTTCCTCCCGTGTCGCTGCTAGCTCCACGTCGCTGTTTAAGCAAGCCGCGTGCTCTCGCAAAAGAAAGGATATTTCTTCTAGCTCTATTTGGTTCATTCTTCTTCTGCCCCGGTCTCTTCAGCTTCGATAACATTGGCGTCACTTATACTCCCGTCACTAGTTTCTATTTGAATGCCCGCTTCAGCTAGTGTCGCAGCTATTGCTAGAGCTCCACTTGCTAATCGGTTTAACCGTTCGTTAATAATATCTGCTGCAGGCCTTGCGTCCGTCACAGTTATATTACCGTCTAACTCTACACCACCACGGACACCCGCGCGGTCTAGAATCTCCGTAGATGCTTTTAATCTTACTGGCTCTGATACTGCCGATGACATTAAATCTTCAAGAACATCAACCGCGTATGGCGCAGCCTGAACTAATTTCTTCCGGGCCCGTTCGATGTCTTCACTTGGGTTCTTCTTGACATGACGAAGATGAACACGACACAAGCCGTCATCCTTAAGTCTTCCTGATGTCCAAAGCATGCAGCGAATCTTGTCGTCTTTAATTTGTCTGCAACGACTTGGCATTGCCGTCGGCTTACGCTTCTCACTTACGATTGGATTATCTTGCTCTGCTACCCACATCCGCGTAGCTCCAACTACCCAGGGAGGGACTAGATGATCGGACGCCGCCTCGGCTATTAAATCCAGGCCCGTCAGGTAATCGCTGTTCATGTTCTTCGGATCTACGAGGATCGGCTTCTTCTCAGCTAACGAGAGGATACGCCGTTGGGTAACCATGTCCTTTGACCGTGCCTGAATCAAACCGGTAGGCACGCCGTTTGTTGCGTAGACCGTGTCCCAACCAAGTTGGGAAGATCTTAGGACCGCACGGTTTTCAAATGTATCTTCACAGACTCCGCGCTCTACCTCGATGATTCCGAGAGCCGCGAGGTCAGGCCGGATGTTAACCGGAGTCTCGATGATAGGTGTATCATCACCGGACTCTTCCTCAAGTAGTGCTGGTTTGTTTTCCATAGTTCAATTGTACATACAAGTAGAAAAGGAGACAGACTCCATACCGCCGGGGAGAGGACTGGATACGGAGCCTGTCTCGTTCTTTTAGGTTTAGAAGTTAATTACTTCTTTCGACCAAACGCTGCGTCATTTGGATTTAGGTAACGCAAGACTACTGGGAGCATAGCTGCTAGACCAGCCTTTGCGATATCCGCTGGATCTGTCACGCCAGCCATGTACACGGCAATTCCTGCGGCAAGAAATGATCTTGCCCATGATGCTGCCATTGCTTTTAAATCATTCATGTGTTCTCCTTTTGAGACAGGGTTTGTCTCTAAGGAAATACTACACTACGTCTCGAAGGTTTAGTGGGTGAGAGAGGAGATAATTACCCTTAAAAGACCCATGTAGAAACAGAAGTTTTACAAGGGTACCTAACTGCTTCTTTTTATGGTTAGTTTTTCTTTTCAACCGTCAAAGCTTTGGGCTTCCAAGACTTGTTACAGTCACAAGAACACACCCATAATTTCTCGTACCAGGCGATTTCATGAGCGCATTTCTCACATTTAGTGTCTCGACAAAGTCCGCATGGAAGCGCAGTGGGAATCACAGTCCGTGTTCCCCACCAGGCTTCCGCACGTAGATCTTTACTTTGATTATTCAACTACGTAAATCACTTCCTTATGATGTTTAACCTTGACCAGTGAATCTACCCAGATCTTGTATCCAGCTTCCTTAGCTCCTTCGCACCATGAGTAGTCTTCACCCATGTTAACAGGGAATCCAATTTCTTCCCAGTAAACCTCGCGAATCTTGAACCACGGTCTCTTCATGTTTTCAAAGACTCCATGCTTCATAGCCACGAATCCAAAACCTACACCGCCGACCTCTACGGGGTCCCAACGGAGAAGGAAATCAGACTTGTTGACCTTTGTCGGTCTCCCTTCAGGATCTGTAAGATTAACTGCTACTGTACCGTTTGGGTGAGTCATGTACACTCCACTGACCACGTCCATCTCGGAATCGTAGATACGCATGAAGTCATCTGGCTCCCACTCGATATCTGAATCAATCCAGAAGATCTTCTTGTACGAGTACTTTCCTCCGGCAATTTCGTTAGTTGACCAGTCATGACCATACGAGTCAGATGCTACCTGCTCACGGGTAGATGGGATAAACGAACCAGACTTGTTTAGAAGATGATACGAAATCCCGTACTCATTAAGAACACGAGTGGTAGCTACTAAACTATCAACGTAAGCTGCTTTGTAGGAAGATCCTGGAGTCGCAATCAAAACGTCGTAATGTTTTTTATCCGTCACCACTCTGCTCCAATCCAAAAGAAGCACAGATCAAGATCAAACGATTTCTTGTCAAAGCGGATAGCTAACGAGAAGTGCTTGAAGGAGTATCCATAATGAAACCAGGTGTTTCCCTTCTTCCCGACTTTAATCTCTTTGTGCATTTTTAAGATCCTTCTTGTTTATTTTTACCCTGGTTGCTTCATCTTCATAGGAGTCACCGTCATAGGTGAATCCGGTGTATTCAACGCCGATGACCCAAGCTTTACCTGGAACTCGTAATAGCTTGAGCATGAAATCAAAAATTCTGCTCTTCCATTCTGGCATATCAATCACAACGAACACAGGAAGATCTTTTTTCTTCTTAGCCACATCACACCTCAGTTCTACAGGAAGAGCATAGAAGAGCATCAAAACCGGTAGGACCATCGGAAGCTCTACCTGAAGCAGAAACTGGAACGGGAACAACCTTGCTGTCGTTCTTCCCGCAACGAGCACATGCTAGCTCGATAATCCACTCGACGCCCTTACCCGCTGAGATACAAGCGTAAATCCCACGACTCAACGCGTGCATTGCTCCAGCACCTTCAGTCTTACGAAGGAACATACGAGTATCATCCGCAGTCAATACGGCATGGATCTTCTTGCAAGGGCATAACATCGCAGAAGGTTTACACGTAAGAATTCCAGCGTAGGTCGTATGCTTTGAAACAGCATGGCCACAAACGCAGATCCTCTTGTCTCGCCCACCAGACTTAGACTTATTCACAATTGCCTTATCCGCTGCCTCAACCTCATCAAAAGTTAATCCCATAGCCTCAAGGGCGTCAAGGGAATTATCCTGTGACATACGTGTAACCCATCAAGCAGATCCACCATAGGAATAATAAGCTGGAGATAGAATTAACTACCGTTGCCAGTAGCGTAATAGTTCTATTTTCCTTCTTTATAATATGTTTTTGTGTTGTCTTTACCAAGCTTGCTGCTACCCAAAGAAAAATAGAAAACCAAAACAGTTTAGATTCAAAGGTATTCATAGCCCACCTCTCAGAAGCAAGTGCACCTTGTGTACACGAGAAAATAATATCATAAAAACTCAACTAAAGTACTACTAAAATCAACTTCTTTCTTTGATTCTTTAATCCTCAACTATAAATTCTAAAGCCCCTAGGGAGAATCTCCTACACGTAAACTAAATATAGTAGAGTATTAAAGTATCAATATATACTTTATATAGTTTTTTACCCACTTACTAAGGCATTCTGTCTCTTTAGTTTTATTTTTCTACCTTAGTAAGCCTCTCTGGCAGTACTAAGGCAAAACAGTACTTCTCTCACTCTTTTCTACCTTAGTATCTTTTTTATCACTTTTTCTTTATTTCTCTCTTCTTTCTCTTCTTCTCATTTTTCTTCTCATTATAAGACACATTGCGGTGATAAGATGATAAAATTCCACCATGAGATCCGAACAAACGGTGGACTTTAATACCACCATGAGTCGAGTATCTGCCTGTACTATTACGGTCCGTCAGACCATGCAAGATCTAATTGATCCATACTTTCTTGACCAACGAGCGGATCTACTCATAGCCGTTCAAGACTTACTCAATGACGCCACACGACTCTACAACATCGCATCCGAGATCGCCTGGTCCGAGTCAGATGAAAAGGCCGAGCAAGAACAATAGGAGAGAAATAAAATAAATCGCAAAGCTCAACGTGGGGGAGAGCACGCGATACCAAGTAAGGCAAAACTACTACGAGCAACGTCCGCGTTGTTCGTTTTCATGTCCGTAGTTCTAGGACCCCTTCTTCTTACAATGCCGTCTGCCCAGGCAAACCCTTCAGGGTTAACCGCCGAGGTCTACAACGTTCTAGGCCAGAATAACGCTCCTTACATTCCTCAAGGCGCTTCTCCCGTAGTTACAACTAGCGTTCCCAATATTAACTTCCAATGGGGAAGCGGCAGCGTTCTAGGCGGACCGTATGAAGATGTAATCGTAGTCTTTACAGGATGGATTACCAGTGATGCTACCCAGGACATTTCATTTTTAGCTACCGCGGATGACGGAACTAAACTCTACATTGACGGTAACTTAATAACCAGCGACTGGTTTGATAAAGGTGGCGGAGGAACTACAAGCTCCCCTGTACCTTTTACCGCAGGAGTCTCAAAGTCTATAGAGCTTATGTACTATGAAAACGGTGGCGGAGCAAACGTATTTCTTCACTGGGATAAGTCTGGCCAAATGGAAATCATTCCAGCCTCTGCTTTTGTGTATGCTACTCCTCCACCTCCTGAAGTCTTGTCCGTTGGCGCTCCTACCAATCTAACAGTAGTTGATGGCGCATCTTCGGTTGTTCTTACGTGGAACGCTCCTACAGATGGAAATAGACAACCAGAGCGCTATGCTATTGGTTTTACCTGTCAAGGTTGTGGCGGTTGGGGAGTTGCTACAGGAAACGTTGGCGGTCCTAACTCGTTGAACACTACCATTACCTTAGATCATTCTTTGTTTAATTCATTAAAGCCAAGTGGCACCGTCTGGACATTCACAGTTAGATCTGACAATGACACGTTAGCTCTCTACTCCTCTGTCTCCAACGCGGTGACAGTTAAGGTAGGTCTTACCGCACAAGAAATTGCAGATGCTGAAGCTGCAATCGCAGCAGCTACTGCGGAAGCCGCACGGTTAGCAGAGGTAGCAAGGCTTGCGGAAGTTGCGCGTTTAGCAGAGGTCGCACGTCTTGAAGCAGAGGCCGCAGCTCTTATCGCCGCGCAGGCAGCAGCCGCACAGGCACTTGCAGATCAAACTGCAGCAGATGCGGTAAAGCTACTAATAACTAATTCAAGTTGGACACAGGCTAGAGCTGCATACGACATCTTAACAGCTCCTCAAAAAGATCTCGTTACTAATTACGCAACCTTAACATCCGCGGAAGCGGCAGCAATTGCAGCACAAGTAGCAGCCGCGCAAGCGGCAGCAACCGCTGAAGCCGCAAGAATAGCAGCAGAGGTTGCAGAAGTTGCAAGATTAGCAGAAGTTGCAAGATTAGCAGAAGTTGCGCGATTAGCGGAGATAGCAAGATTAGCTGAGGTAGCAAGGCTTCAAGCAGAAGCAGCAGCGGTATTAGCTGCGCAGCAAGAAGAAGCAAGAATTGCAGCCGCCACAGCAGAGGCTGCTCGTCTTGCTGAAGTTGCTAGACTCGCTGAAGTTGCAAGACTAGCGGAAGTTGAAAGGCTAGCAGAGATTGCTAGAGTAGCAGAAGCGGCAAGACTGGCAGAGATAGCAAGACTTGCCGAAGTGGCTAGACTTGCTGAGGCAGCAAGATTAGCGGAAGCAGAGAGAATAGAAGCCGAAAGAATTGCAGCTGCTACTGCTGAGGTAGCAAGATTAGCTGAGATCGCGAGACTTGCTGAAGTTGCCAGGTTAGCAGAAGTCGAAAGACTTGCCGAGATAGCGAGACTTGCAGAAGTAGCGAGATTGGCTGAAGTCGCTAGAGTAGCAGAAGAGGCCAGACTTGCTGAAGTTGCTAGACTTGCAGAGGCTGAAAGACTCGAGGCTGAAAGAATAGCAGCAGCAACTGAAGCTGCTCGTGTCGCCGCAGAAGCAGAGGCTGCCCGTATAGCCGCTGAGGTTGAAGCTGCGAGAATAGCGGCAGAGGCAGCAGCCAAAGCGGAAGCTGACAGAATTGCTGCAGAAGAAGCTGCAAGAGAAGAAGCAAGAATTAAAGCAGAGGCCGAGGCAAAAGCCGAGGAAGAGCGCATTGCAGCCGAGATTGAAGCAGCAAGAATTCAAGCAGAGATAGAAGCTAAGGAAGAAGCGGATCGTATTGCAGCGGAGGTTGCAGCAGCTGAGGCAAAGGCCGAAGCCGAGGCTAAGGCTGAAGCTGAACGTATAGCGGCAGAGGAAGCGGCTGCAAAGGCAGAGGAAGAAAGACTTGCAGCAGAGGCAGAGGCAGCAGCTAAGGCTGAAGAAGAAAGAATAGCAGCAGAATTAGCAGAGGCAGAACGTCTTGCAGAAATTGAACGTCAACGAATTGAAGCGGAACGTATCGCTGCTGAGGAAGAAGCCGAAGCTGCACAGGCAGCAATTGACGAAGGTACACCTGAAGCGGTTGATAATTCGGTAACTGATGCGCTCGCAGATGGAAAAGTCAGTTCAACAGAGGTAGCAGCAGTTGCAGAGATAATGGCGGCAGATGGAAAAGTTGACGCTAAAGAAACAAATCAACTAGTTGAAGCGTTATCAGCAGACGGTAAAGTTTCTGTAGCAGACCAAGTCTCTGTGCTAGCAGCGCTTGCATCAGACGGTGACGTTTCAAAAGAAGACGTAGCAGCCATCGTTGCGTTAGCTGGTTCGGACGGGGCATTATCAGAGGGTGAAAAAGACATTGTTGCAGATGCTCTTATCCAGTCAGTCGCCCCAGGAGAAAACTTAACTACAGAACAAATTCAAGATGCTGGAATCGAGTATAAAGATCTCCCTGCTGAAACTCCCGTTGAAGTTCGTACAGATGACAGCGGAAATGAAATTGTTATCACCGCCGAGGTTGCAGCTAACATCGAGCTTGTAACAGATCCTGGAGCATTAGCCGAGGCATTGTTCACAGACCCTGGAGCAGCGCTCGCAGCCTTTGGAAGTCTAGGCGCGGATATGTCTGAGGAAGAACGTGAAGAGTCAACCAAGGCGGTTGTTGCAACTGTTGTTGCGGCAGGCGCTGCAATTCAAGCAGCTGCAGGCGCAGCCGCTGTAGCAACATCAACAGGAGGCTCGTCTAGTGGCGGTGGGTCTTCAAGCGGTGGAGGAGCTCCTACAGGAGATGCACGACGCAGAAATGCAGCTGGACCAAAGAGAACCCCTGGAAAGTAATATAAAATAACTACGCGCAATAAGGAGATGTAAACAATGAAAGACTTAATCCGTGACATGGTTGACCAGGCATGGACATTTTTAGGAATGTTCGTAGCATGGTTAGTCCTTGATGGAAGCGCAAAGACAATCACCGGTTACGCTATTGTAGCTACCGCGGTGTTCTGGGCAGCAACCTACCCGTTGCGCAATCCTAAAGACGAAGAGTAATCTTAATCTTCCCTTATAATTCAATTGTAATAATAGACTAATACCTGTATATAATCAAACCTGTACGTAAGCACAAGTTACAGGAGAGATTATAGATGAAAAGACTTGTTGTCTACATTGTAAACGTAGATGAAGATCTAGCAGAGAAAGCACTTGAAGATTCACTTGCGGTGATAGCTTTACTTCCTTTTATTAAGGTAAAGCCGAAGTCTATGTTCGCAGAGCCGTACAGTGACGCACGCGGAATCATTGCCTACTTTGACTACGACTACTCCACTCCTGAAGCTGACGCGAGTAAAAATGCGTCTAAGGCTCTATACAATACTCTTGAAGAGTTAATCAAGGCACACCTATGGAATATCCCTGCGGTGAAAATCACATTAGAAAGTGGACGTAAACCAGAATGACTAAGATAGTTAAAACAAAAGATTACCCGGAGATCACCGAGAAGTACGCAAAGAAGATAGATCCGCTGCTTGCGCTCGCTAAACGAGCTTACGGCTTGCGCGGTCAAGCTACTCCTGCGCACACCGCGTCAACCAAGTACACCGAGCTAGTTAAGGAGTACTACGCTAACGGAGGATCTCTCGTTGCTCTTTCACAAAGATTAGGTGTTGCCTACTCAGGATTACGCCGTCGTGTATTTACGTCTGCGTTGCCACCTGTTACCCGTAAGAATCGCTCTAAAGTCTCCGAGGAGACCATCGCTAAGGCTATGGACGCGGTTCTAAAGGCACGAGATACTTCAACCGAGGATTACCACAAGGCGCTTCATAAGGCGTATCACGAAGGCATCTCCCTTGCAACCGTCTCTAAGGCGCTTGGTCTTTCATCGTCTGCTCCGTTGTATTACGCTGTCCAGCGCCACGAAATACGCCAGCAGGAGAATAAGAAGAAGAAGAAGAAGTGATTACCCTACTTGCTATATTACTTACCTGGTACCTAACTAAGGTCTACTACACAAGATCATTGCGTCTAAATATAGACGGTGTAGACAATGATAAGTTTGTCAGAGTTAAGTGCTCTAAGTGCACTCGAGATACTTTTGTAGTTAGAGATAACCTTCGTACTCCGTTCTACTGTTCGATGTGTAAATGAAAAAGATAGTTGTCATTAGCGGTGGATTTGATCCACTTCACTCTGGACATATCGCGTATCTTCGTGCGGCGCGTATGCTAGGAGATCAACTTGTTGTTGGAATAAACTCTGACGCATGGCTAGTTCGTAAGAAGGGTAAGGCGTTCCTACCGTTTGAAGAACGCAGGGCTATTCTTTCAGAGTGCCGTTCAGTTAATCATACGGTAGAGTTTAATGATGATGACGGCTCCGCAAAGAATCTTATCCTAACTACGCTCGAGGTTTTCCCTGACGCGGAGATCATCTTTGCTAACGGCGGTGATAGAACCTCAGAGAATATTCCGGAGATGGAAATTCAAGATCCACGCTTATCGTTTGTGTTTAGCGTTGGCGGAGAAGATAAAAAGAATAGCTCTAGTTGGATTCTTAAGAACTGGGAATCGTAAGAGTAGTACAACGCGGACGTAGCGCAGTTGGTAGCGCGGAACCTTGCCAAGGTTCAGGTCGCCGGTTCGAACCCGGTCGTCCGCTCTAGATTTCAGTTAATTGTTCTATTTCTTGAACAACATCCTGTTTCATAGCGTAAAGACTATTTAGTACATCTTGTCTTAAAGGTTTATCTGGATGATCAGAATCTGGGTAATCTAAAATGTTCTTTTCTAATATGTCTATATGCACATCAAAATTGTCAATTTGATTGTTTAATAAAACTATCTGTTCTTCATTAGTCATGTTATGCCCACCCTGAAGTTGCTGTTCCTGAAGTACCTGTTGCATTTGATGCGTAGACTGTAAAGTAAGCCCATAAGCCATTCGCACTGTTCATTGCCTGCGTAAATGATGTTCCTGTTGTATTGCCGCTTGCAGTTGCAGTAACAGTTCCGCCGCTTGATGAAGACTGATATAGAGTCCAATAGTACGTGATTGGGGCAGTTCCCGTTGCAGATGCCGTCCATGAACAAGTCCAAGAAGGTCCGATTGAGTATGTATTTATCAAAGACGTAGGTGTTGATGGAGCAACGCTCTTTGTAGTAAACGTAACAGGCGCGGAGCTTACTGGATCAGAGTTACCAGCCGAGTTGCCTGCGTATAAACTTATGTAAAAGGTTCCAGCTTGCGCAAATTCAACCGAAGTTCCTGTTGTACTACCACTTGCTGCAACTCCTACAAGATATCTAATTATTTCATAATAATATGTAATTGTTGCGGTGCCGGTTGCAGACGCTGTCCAAGAGAAAGTTCCACCTACAGGACTTAGATTATTAGATCCAGAAGCGCTTGCTGGTGCACTAGGAACTACTCCGATAATGCTCCCGTTACCAGATGTATTAGCACTTCCACTATTGTAGTTAGCGCGAGACGTAGTAACGGTAACAGTTGAAGCCTGGCCAGAACTTAATCCACTAACTGTAAATGGCAGTGTGCTTCCAGAGATAGTACCAAATGCTACAGAGCCCACGCTGCTGTTAGCGCTAAAGGTGTAATTTGCATCGTAGTTAGTAACAGATCCAGTAAATCCGCCTGAAACAGAAGTGTTAGAACCAAACGTAGGTGTAAGTGCAGATCCTGCAAATGGCGTTGCGCTATTAGAAGCAGCTGATGCGCTTGAAGTTCCTTGCGCGTTTGTCGCGGTGACGGTGTACGTACGGGCATTTCCGTTAGTGTCAGACACAACGATAGGACTGCTAGAACCAGTGTTTGTATTTCCACTAGATGAAGTTACGGTATATCCTGTAATACCACTTCCACCAGTTGCGCCTCCGGTGAACGTTACAGATGTACTTCCAATACCTGCGGTAGCTGTACCGATAGTTGGAGCTTGCGGAACAGAAGACGGCGTTGCGCTATTTGATGCACTGCTTGCAGATCCTGTTCCTTGAGCATTCGTTGCGGTGACAGTATAGGTTCGTGGAGTTCCTACTGTATCTGAAACGTATACAGGACTGCTTCCACCGGTGCCAGTATTTCCACTAGACGATGTAACGGTGTACCCCGTGATTGCACTGCCACCAGTAGCAGGTGCGGTGAATGTAACTCCTACGTTAGCGTTACCGGTGTATGACTGTCCGCTTGCAACAGTAGCAGTTCCTATAGTTGGAGCAGCAGGCTTAGTTGTTATTGCTACACTTGCGCTAGAGCCAGATACCGCAGACCCGTTAGCGTTAGTTGCTGTAACAGTAAACGTGTAGCTACCTGCAGCAAGTGAGCCAACAGTTATAGGAGAAGTTCCTGATGCAGATCCGCTTGGAGTTCCAGTCGCGGTGTACGTTACTGCTTTTCCACCCGTTCCATTTGCGGTAAAGGCAACGCTTGCTTGTCCGTTATTGTACGCGCTTCCACTTCCATTAGTAGCAGTTCCAATGGTAGGAGCTTGAGGTATCGTCGTTGCGGTAATCTGATTTGACGCAGATGAAGCAGAGCTACTTCCAACGCTGTTTCTTGCTGTAACACTAAATGTATAGTTTGTATTAGAAGCTAAACCTGTAACAGTAAGAGGAGAAGACCCCCCTGTAGCCGTGTAGCCTCCAGGTGAAGAAGTAACTGTATAGTCAATAATTGAAGCTCCACCGTTTGACGCAGGAGCCGAAAACGTAACAGTTGCAGATCCGTTGTTGTACGCGCGGCTAGTTCCAACGTCCGTTGCAGTTCCTATCGTAGGAGCCCCAGGAACAGTTGTAGCAGAGTCTGTTGTTATTTGGTTAGACGCGGATGATGCAGCGCCGGTTCCTACACCGTTCGTTGCGGTGACGGTAAACGTATAGTTTGTTGAAGCAGTAAGTCCTGTTACACTTATAGTTCCGCTTGCTGCCTGAGCAAGAGTTGCAGTGATTCCACCCGGTGAAGATGTCGCGGTGTATAGAGTAATTGTCGACCCGTTATTAGCAGGCGCGGTGAAAGCTACGGTTGCAGTTGTTTGCCCGGTCTTTGTGGCCGTGCCAATCGTAGGAGCTCCCGGAACTGCCACAGGAGTTATCGAGGTAGTCGCAGATGATGCTGCCGAGTCTCCAACTCCGTTTGTTGCAATAACTGTAAAGGTGTATGCAGTTCCCGCGGTTAAGCCAGAAACTGTTATGCTCCCGCTCCCCGCTTGCGAAATTGCTCCAGTGATTCCACCAGGACTTGATGTTGCAGTGTAACTAGTAATAGCATCTCCGCCGTTAGAGTTAGGCGCGGTGAACGGGACAGAAACAGAAGTAGAGCTTGCAATACTTGGAGTTCCTATGGTTGGAGCTCCTGGAACCGTCGCAGGAACAACGGACGATGAATTGCCAGAGCTGTCCGAATAAACTCCGTACACGGTGTATGTTTGAAGAGTAAAGGTATAGGAAACTCCGTTTGTAAGTCCGCTGACTGTTACCGGACTAGTTTCACTCGTTCCTGTATTATTTGAGCCAGCGCCACTAGACGTTGCAACGTAGGTAGCTGTACTTTTTCCTTTGTAGGCAGGCTCGTTAAAATACACAAGCGCGGAGCCATTACCTCGAGTAACAGAGGTAATAGTTGGAATTCCAGGTTTAAGCCCTGCAGAGGCGTCAACAGCTTTAGCGCGTGCAGCCACAGAGCACCTCCCTACACATCATAACAGTTACCATTACTATCTTATCACTTATTAGACTTAATGATGTAGGAGGCTTATTTACCTGTATCCATATGCTTTTCTTCGCATCCCCGCGCAAGATCTGGGACTACGTAAACCTTGTCGCATATAGCGCATGTCCATCTGGCTATGCGCTCGGCATCACTCATAAAACCATGCACGTTCTTAGGTGTTGGCATTAAGAACTTATTACTTATCGGCTCGCTTGTCCACTGAAGTAAAGGCCGAGTTTATTTCTGCGGCGGTTAGCTTTCCATCGTCTAAAAAACCACGTGCAAGTCTTTCAACTACAGTTGCAACACCAAGTGTTCCAGCAAGGATTACTGCCTTAGCTGTGCTGATTCCAACAACTGCGCCTGCGCCAATTACCGATAAGCCTGATGCTGCGAATACAGCAATGATACGAGCAAAGATGTTTCCCATTGCGGTCACTGCGCCCGCGCCTACAGTTACAGGTGCGTCTTGCGCTGCCTTGTTTGTTGCCATATGTAAGTCTCCCAAGAGAGTAGTAGTTGATACCCCTCTCCCAAGGTGATAGTTAATTCTAACGCATTACGTAGATTTTGACTTTAAGCGCCTACGATAGACGCGACGCTCTTTCTGGGTTGTCCCACCCCAGATTCCCATCTCGTCGTGGACTACGGCCCACTCAAGACAAGGTTGCTTGTACGGACAGCCTGCGCACATTCTTCGCGCTGCGTTGACGATGTATAGAGATTGACCCTTAGCTCCTTTTTCTGGAAAGAATATCTCCGGATCTGTAGTCGCACAAGCTGGGACTCCGTGATCTTCAAAGACAGGGTAATTGCTAGATAGTTGTATGTCCAATGCCATGGACGGACCATATACAAAATAGGTACTCTTGTAAACTGTAAGTTTTTAGTTTACACTTACCTTAACGCCACGCTTGCGCAGCAGCGCGTGACGTTGCTCTGGAGTCATTCCGCCCCAGACGCCATAGAACTCTGGAACTTTTAGTGCGTGTGATAAGCACTGCTCTATTACAGGACAACCTCGGCATATCTTCTGCGCTTCTCTTTGTTTCTGGTTTTTCTGTACTCCGCGCTCTCCTGCGTCAAGAAAGAATATCTCTGTATCTGCTTCTTTGCATTTCCCGTCTTCTTGCCATGCCCACTCATCGTAGACTGGGCGCAGGTTAGCTATTTGCGGGTTTTGCTTTGTCATTTGACAATTGTATAAGGTAAGGGTCAAAAAACGCCTTAACCCCCTGTTGAATAGAACCCGTTTCCTTTGAAGCTTATTGCAGGAAGGCTATAGACTCTCTTAAGACTCTCTGAGCACTCTGGCGCTGTGCACGTCGGATTACCCTCTGGCTCAGTCATTGGTCGCTCTATGAGGTTCTCATGACCACTAGTGCATACGTATTCGTACGTTGCCATAGCTACTTAAGATTTTCTACAATCAGCTTGACCTCGCACGCGTCGGTTGTGCAGTAAGCATCTCCAATTGCGTCTGAAGCCATTCCCGCGTAGACTCCTGTAAAGTCAATAGGGAACAACTTCATTGTTGAATCCTCGTACTCCTCTGCGGTGATCTGTGTGTAAGGCATCTGTGGGTACGTAAAGTTACCCATAGGCAAGAAGGATACGGTCTTTAATTGTCCGTCATACATGTGTAAAACAGTTCCTACGTGCTCGGCTTCCTTTTCAGGATCAAATGACACGGTTACAGATACAGAGTTATCTGACCAGTAACGTTGCGCGGTTGCGGCGATGGCTGTCTTCTCAAAGATAGATACTTCTTTTTCAGCTCTTCGGGCGTTTGACTTAATAGGGAAGAACACAACCGAAGTAGAGTCTGGTGACTCTGATGCAGGCTCAACTCTATAGTTTGCCATCTTGAATAAAGGAAGCATTGGATCTTCGTTTGAGAAACGAATTGCGCGGTTAAAGTATTCTCCGCCTGGTGTCCAGTGAACTCCAGGTGACTCACCTGCAAGAATTGAAACTGTGCCTGACGGCTTAACGGTTGTCATCTTAATTGACTCGCGAATACCTAACCACTCTGAATAAGTATTGTCGTAAGACTTGACAGTTTTATAGCCTTCGTCCATCCAGTCGCGTAATATAGGCAAGCCAACGCGATCAGCGAAGTTAGCAACACCGGACATTGACGTGCCAATGCGACGGTTACGCTGCATGATCGCGTTGGTTTCCTCCCAGTGAGTAGGAAGTAGCGTTACGGTCTTAGCGTAAAGGTAAGCAAACTTCAACGTGCGCTTATAATCTTCAAGCGAATCGTGACGACCTAAGTATGTTTCAACAAGTGTGCAGCACTCATAGCTCTCTAGGCTTTGCTCTGCGCAAGGGTTATAACCAGCAATTCGCCAATCCTTATTGTTTACTGGATCTGCAAGGCGACCATACTTCTTAGATACATCCATCCAGATTACGCCAGGCTCACCGTTACGTGCGATACCTGGAACAATCTTGTTTAGGTTTTGACCTACGCTTGTCTCAACAGAGTTGTTAGACATCCAACCCCAACCAGGAGCAGTTGGATCATAAGAGTTACGCTCTGGGAATTGTTCTGCATTCTTTAAGTTTAAGAAAGTATCGTCATCTAGGCGACCTATAAGTAACTCTGCCGAGCGTCGAACGTTGCCAGAAACAACGCAAACGCCGATAAGGTTTCCAATATCCGCGATGTCAACACGTGTAAGTTTTTCACCAGCTCTGTCCTTAAACAGTTTAGTGATGTAGTTGTGTAAACGTTCTAGTGGTTCGTGTCCTGCGGCTGTGCCACCAAATGTTTTAATTGGTACGCCTGCCGGGCGGACTTGGCTGTAATCAAAGACTGGAGTCTTCTGATCTGCTCGTAGGTAAGCGTTGAGGATGAGCGAGAGTGATTCAACCCAACCTTCTCTTGTGTCTGGGACAACATGTGGTTCCTCTCCTTGCGGTGAATAAATTGTAAAGTCTTTGTCTGCGCCTTTATCGTCAAAGCCAACACCAACACCAAGCATTGATGCTTCCATAAGAAACGCGAATGGCTTTGCTGGATTTTGCTTTGTCATTTCCATAGTTGAAACAAACGCACAGTTTTGCAAAGCAGCTGAGTTCTTTTGTACGTTAACTAAAGGAGTTCCCATAACCCAAAGCCCACGACCAGGTGGCGTCCACTTTAGATTGAACAGACGGTCAAAGCCTTCCTTAGCTGAAGCCTGTGCCTTTGAATCATTCCACGGTAGTCGCTGACTTTTGCAGTGATCTTTTTGAATCGAGTACATGCCGTTAATGACACGCTCGCAAACGTCAGCCCAAGTTTCCTTAGTGCCGTCCTCTTTAAGACGTGAATACGTACGAAGAAACGTGATCTCTCCAACAGAGTTTCCTGCTGCATCTGTATAACCAAATGGAGCTTTCTTTCCACGGTATCCTTGTACAAAATCATCACTTAGTCTGAAAGAGAAAAAACTCACCACAACCCCCAAAATATATGTTTATTTTACTTAAAAGTAGAAGTCAAATTATACTGACTTTTTGCGCCAACGTGTTACTTTTCTAGTGTTTCAAAGATTTCTTTACATGTCTTACAGACAGGAAACTTCTTCCCGTCTCTTGTTGGAACCCACAGTTTCCCACATAGAGCTACAGCAGGCTTGCCTTCTACGAAGGCTTCCATCATCTGGTCGCGGTGAACATAATGCGAAAACTTGTCATGTTCCCCGTCACTCGTCCGGACATCTGCTTCAGTATCTAACTCGATAATTACGTCACTCATAGACACAATTATACTTAATATAGTATATAGTGTCTACCTATTACCGAAAGGAGAGCCTGTGGCTCTGCATAATCATTTATTACTTAATGCCAAGGTCAACCAGCCTCCCGTGGATACCGCCGCTGCAATTACCTGGCTAACTGAGCTAGTTGACGCAATTGACATGAAGATCGTTCAAGGTCCTTTTGCCTCATACATAGAAGCAGAAGGAAACCGCGGATTAACCGCGTCTGTAATGATCGAGACCTCCCACATCGCTTTTCACGTCTGGGATGAAGAGTCACCCGCGCTTCTACAGTTTGACCTCTACACTTGCTCGACTTTGCCATTCTTAGACGTTCTTAACAAGATCCACGAGTTTATGGATATTCAAGACTACCGATATATGATTTTTGAGCGAGAAGAAGAATTCAGAATGCTACACAAGTCTGTGGTAACAAACTACATGCCAGGAGTTACTCCCCCTCCTGGAGCTTTAATAGAACAACCTTAAAGGTCTATATACTCTTTCAACCAAGCAAGGATGGCAGGTTTAGGTTTAGCCCCTGTCATTCTTGCTATTTCTTTTCCTTTACTAAATAGTATCAATGTCGGAATTGAAGAAATAGAATTCCCTAGTGTTATCTTAGAGTTCTCGTCGCTATTCAACTTTGCGGTGATAAAAGCAGACTCGTACTCTGCGGAGATCTCTTCTAATATTGGCGCCAGCATGCGACACGGTCCACACCACTCTGCCCAGAAGTCTACAAGTACCGGGAGATCGTTTTCTAACAAGGAGTCGAATGTTGCAGTTGTTGCCTCGATCAATTCTTACGTTCTCCTCGAATAATCTCTAGCGCGATGGTTAACGTTCCCAGCGCGTTCATAAATCCAGGTTTTTCTATCATAGGCCTTAACGCAGCCTCTACCTCTTTAGCTATCTCTTCCCTTGATGATTCCATAGCTAATAGTATATCAAGCCACTTGCGGTGATAGTTTTACGTTAGAACGTTATGCTTCCGCTTCCGGTCCATTCGTAAATGTAATTTCCACCTGATGATGTTTGAGTTGGTGCACCGGTTGTCGCTGCTGCAAGACCAAAAGATGTTGGGTATGAAATAATTACAATTCCTGAACCGCCAGCACCGCCAAAGTACGATGGCGTAGTCGTATTAAATGCAAGGCCACCACCTCCTCCGCCGCCGCCTGTGTTTGCAGTTGCAGCAACGCCATTCGCTCCGCCAGCACTGCCACGACCTCCTCCACCTGCGCCACCAGAAGCGTTAGGGAACTGAGTAGCGCCACCACCACCACCACCACCACGAGTAACGCTTGAACCTGTAATAGATGAGGCTAAGCCAGCGCCGCCCGCGCCGCCAGTTGCGCTGCCGTTGCCACCGACTGCGCCCGCGCCACCACCTCCACCATTGCCACCGTTGTTACCTACATTAAAACTTTGACTTGAACCTCCAGTGTTTCCTTGCGTTGGGCTACTTGTTGCGCCCGTGTTACCGCCACCATTTGATCCACCCGTTGATGAGCCTGACCCGCCAGCGCCAGGATTTGCTTGTCCGCCTATGCCGCCACCTGTAGAAGTAATTGAACTAAATACAGAGTTCCCACCCGATAAGGCTTGTCCTGCTGCTGTTGTTCCACCAGCTCCAACAGTTACAGTTTGTTGAACGCCTTTGGCAAGTGAAAGTGATGAAGTGCGGTATCCACCAGCACCACCACCGCCACCGCATTGAAGAGTACCGATATATTGTCCTGAGTGACCACCACCACCACCGCCTGCAATTACTAGGTATTCTACTGTTACTTCTAGGCGTGAGCCTTTACCGTGGGATGCAGTGTTGCCTAAGAGAGTCATCTTAGCCTTCTGTAAGAATTATTTCAACCCAGACTTGGTTGTCTTCATCCCACGTGTAAGGCTTCTCATCTGTTGGATAAGGAACGGGCGCTTCCCAAAGACAGGTTGTCTCGTTCAATGTCCATGAAGGAAATGGCTTAGGAGGCACGAACGCGTCTAGTGTTGCGTCATACTTAAAACCGATACCGGCGTAGTGCTTACGAAAAGTAGCGTTATAGGAAGTTTGCTTCCAGTTTGTGTACCCGCCTGACCAGTCAGTTAGAAACGCAATGCCTGAGGTTTCCTCGGCAGCAGGGTCAAGTACATCGTTATTAACAACGTTGACTTCTAGTACAACGTTGCTCTCATCTAGTTTCGCGAAATGTGCCATAAGTTAATTGTATCCTGTTCTTAGAAAGTGATGCTTCCGTTACCTGTCCATTTGTAATATCTGTACCCGCCTGAAGTTACTGTGCTAGGTGTCCCTGTAGTAGTAGTTGCAACTGCATAAGAATCGGGATAGCGAATTATTACAATTCCACTACCGCCAGCAGCAGATGCAGTTTTTCTTGTGTCAAATCCACCAGCTCCACCGCCACCTCCGCCTGTATTTGCAGTTCCTGCGCCTGTTAGTAATGCAAAACTACCTGTTGTCTCTCCGCCACCGGTGCCACCGCCACCAGCTCCACCATTACTAACAACCGAAGCAGCAGAAAGATAATAAGTCGTGTAACCGCCGCCGCCGCCACCTGCAAAGTACCCACTAGCGCCTGATGAAGTAGCAGTTGCCCATGACGAGTATGCGTTTGTGCCAGCTCCACCAGGGCGTCCTAGCCCTTGCGGTTGATCTCCACTGCCACCTACTGCGCCTGCGCCACCACCGCCACCTCCACCTTGATTTCCCATACCGCCGTTGTTTCCTTGCCCAGCAGTGCCAAGTCCAAAACCGTTACCTTGAACTGATCCACCACCTGAACCGCCAGTGGCAGGTGTTCCGCCTGATGCACCTGCGCCAGGGCCACCACCAAGCACAAGAGTCGCAGTTCCAACTCTTGAGTTACTGCCAATAGTTCCCATAGCAGCGCCAGCACCACCAGCACCACCAGCGCCACCGCCGCCAACTGTAATCGCTGTTGTACCTGTTAAAGAAAGAGAGGCGAAATAAAGTAAGCCACCAGCACCAGCTCCTGCAGCTGAATAATAGTCTGCGTTAGTTGCACCTCCGCCACCGCCACCTGCAACAACTAAAGCCTCAACAGAAGGAGGAAGCAGACGTGAGCCTTTTCCGTGCGACGAGGTATTTCCTAAAATAGGCATAATTTATTCTATTCTAGTTTACGTAAAGTGTCTACAAGTTACGATCTTCCAAAATCATCTTCATACCTAATGATGTCATCTTCTCCAAGATAGTCACCTGTCTGGATCTCTATAAAGACTAGGTCCATCTCGCCTTCCGCCCTTACGCGGTGAACTTCTCCAACTCCGATTGAGACGTAGTCTCCTGGGCCAAGGTGAAGTATCTGGTCAAATAGCTCAACCTCCGCGTAGCCTTCGGTGATGTACCAGTGCTCCGCGCGGTGTTTGTGTGATTGCTTGCTAAGACGATTACCGCTTTGAACATGTATTCGCTTAACTTGAACACGTTGCTCGGTATGAAGGATTACGTAGAATCCCCACGGACGAACTTCTATTTGTCTACTCATGCTGTTTTCACACACCAGACTTGATATGACTTCTGCATTATCTTAATCCTATCTCCATAGACCGCAAGGAATGCGTCTATAGCTACCTTTGGCTCGTTGTATACGCCTTTTCCACTTGGCCACATGTAGTCGTCAAACGCAAGAATTCCTCCAATAGATAAACACTCGTACGCGTTGATCGCGTCCTTCATTACCCCGTACGCGGTATGGTCTCCGTCAACGTATATGAAATCAAAGGTATCTTTATTCTTAGCAAAGAACTCGTCACTTGTAGACTTAACCTTAGTTACTTTCTTAGTCTCTCGCCAAGCCTTTGTTACGCTGTTGTATTTTTTCTCAACCTGAGACCAGTCTATCTGCTTATGCTCTTCTTCGCTAGATCCGGCCCAAGTATCAACGTCCACCAGGTACGAATCTTTGTGAAGTAGTATATGCTCGACAAGCCAACTTGTTGCGTCTCCTGTGTACGCACCAACCTGGAGACAGCGCATACGCGTATTCTTAAATCGTACTAGGTGGCGTCTAAAGATCTCATCAGCGCCCACCCTAATAAACCAGTTAGGCAAGTCTTGTGTCATGTAAAGACTATATCATACGCCTATGCGTTTTTAAGTGTATTCACCCAGTCAATTATGCCGTCCATAGACAGATCCATCATGCCGTCTTCACCTAGAAGCTCTTCAAGACGCTCGATGATTTCCGCAAGCTGATCTTGATCTACATCGGTAACGCGCATGATGTGCGCTTCCATAAGAACCATAAGCTCGCGCATAAAGTCTAGAGGAACAAGTGCAAGATTCTCATCCTTGAGATACTTCTCAAGAGCGTCATCGTCCCAGTCTTCATCATCCTCTAGCATATATCCTTCTCTCCTAAGAATGTTGCTATAGTATCTTACTCAACTTGCGGTGACAGTTTTACGTTAGAACGTGATAGTTCCGTTGCCTGTCCATTGATAAATTCTGTAACCGCCTGATGTTGTTATTGTTGGCGATCCTGTTGTAGAGGCTGCTAAATCAAAAGTATCTGCATAGCGAATGCAAACAAAACCAGATGAACCATTCCCACCTGTTGCAGATGTACCCGCGCCGCCGCCGCCGCCTGAACCACGATTTGCGATTGAGGCACTAGAACCATTTGCATTATTGCCACCAGCACCAGCACCCGCGCCACCACTTGCGCCACCGCCGCCTGTTCCGCCACCGCCTGCGCCGCCTGCATAAGCAACGCTAGTTCCAGTTATAGAACTATTAGATGATGTGCCACCATCACCGCCGATATTTCCGTTTATATTGCTACCTGCGCTGGCTTTTCCACCGCCGCCGCCTGCCGATGTATTACCAAGACCTGACCCGCCATTGTTGCCTTGACCAGCGGTTCCTGTGCCAGCTGTATTTCTACCGCCGCCGCCTGACCCACCATTTTGCCCGACACCGCTACCCGCTGCTGGAAAATCACAAGAACCTTGCCCGCCATAAGTAGAGGTTATTGTGTCAAAAACAGAGTTAGTGCCGTTGCCTGCTGTTGTGTTTGTAGTTTGTCCAGCACCGCCAGCGCCGATTGTTACAGTCAATGGAGAACCTGCAGCAACCGATAAACCTGTAGCCGTACGCATACCACCAGCACCGCCACCGCCGCCACCGCTGCTTCCTGCGCCTGATGTTCCACCACCACCGCCGCCGCCTGCAATAACCAAGTATTCAACAGTTGAAGTTGGGTTAGCTAGGCGTGAGCCTTTGCCGTGCGACGATGTGTTTCCTAAAATGGGCATGAGTTAATTGTATCTTATTATCTGTTAATAGACTAAGAAGTCTTACTAAGAAGTCAAAAACCATGATAAATTCTGTTAACCCTTAACTTTAAGGATGTACAGTACTTCCTGTTCGTTGTTCTGTTGGAAAAATTGTACATTAGAACGGAGAAAGTATTATTTCTGCAGAGAATGTACATGCGCTTTTATACGCCAGAGTTAGCACTCAGATGCAGGTTCAAGACGGTTTATCCCTACAAGCTCAAGAGCGAGTTCTGCGTAACGCTGCCGAACTAGCAGGCTTCACAAGTATGGAGTTGCTCTTAGAGGAAGGCAGATCTGGCAAGTCGATTAAGGGTCGTCCTGTTCTAAAAGATGCCTTACAAAGGCTAGACGAGGGTAGTGCGCAAGCTCTTATTGTTTCTCGTATTGACCGCCTAGCTCGATCTACCCAGGACTTTCTTAGCATCGTTGATAGAGCTCATAAGAATAACTGGCGTCTTGTTCTTTTAGATCTTAACCTTGACACCTCTACTTATCAAGGAAGATTCGTAGTTACGGTTATGTCTGCGCTTGCCGAGATGGAACGAGGTATCATCGCAGAGCGTCAAAAAGATGTACATAAATACAGACGAGACAATGGAAAAGTCTGGGGAGTAGACCTAGGACCTAAGCAAATGATCTCTGACGAGATACGTGCTCGTATTGTCACTGAAAGAGAAAAAGGTCTTTCTTTACGCGTTATAGCTCGCATGCTTGATGTTGAAGGTATTCCTACCGCCTACGGCGGTAAATGGTCTGCGTCTAGTATTAAATACGTGTTAGATCAACAGTCAGGTGCTTAAGACTACTTTATATATCTTCTTCTTCTTCTATGTCAAAGTCAAAGACAGAATCTAAGTCAAGCGCCTGTAGTACCTTCATAAGGTAAGCGCCCATCGCAAGACCGGTCGTGGTGATTACTAGTAGGGCTATTAACTTCTTTTTCATTATTCGTCTACCTTAGATACAAAGGTATGCCCTCTAAATGTATGTGTCCCAATGTGGTTTAGAACTATCTTAGTATCTAGCCATATCTTTCCTCCAAGAGCTTGCCACCTGCGGCAGAACGTGTAGTCCTCACTTAGGTAACGTCTTGTCTCTGGCTCGATGATAGTGTCAAATAAGGCGTACTGCTCTGTAGGTATGTTCTGCACGCTGCCATCTGGCATTAAGTCTTTGTTGTCTTTTATGTATGATACCTCGTCTTTGTAAGCTTCTATCATTTCTTCTAACACCTCGCGACGGATCATCATAAACCCCGTCCCTGCGTCTTTAACCTTTAGAAGATCACCGTGCAGTGTAACAGAGCCGGTCGCCCTGTCTTCTTCACTGTCAAACTCAAAGTTAATTACGTAATCTGTTACTCTTTCTGAAATTTCCTTTGCAGATAGAGTCATATTTTCTACATTGTTGTAGTTTACAACCTTCAGAGGGTAAGCTCCTACAACAACGTCCTTATCGTGAATAAGCAGTCTTATAACGTCCGTGGGCTCAAACTCGATATCCGCGTCTATAAACAGAAGATAATCTGGCTTCTTGTACTCGCCATCGTTATGTTCTACCTCTAAAGAAAGAAATGAGGCAACTATGTTGTTACGCGCTCTAGTCACTAAACTTTCATTTGTTATTGTGTTTAGAACAACTCGTACACCTAGCGTCTCACACACGCGCTGAAGTAAAAATACAGACTGAAGATAGCCAGTAGTGCACATACCGCCGTAGCAAGGAGTCCCAATCATAATAGATTTGCCAACTAAAAACTCTCGCTGTGCGTCGGTTAGCTCTATTGCCATAGTATAGTCTTTCCGTAGGTAGTCTTTCGTAATTTGTTAAAACAGAACGGAACGCGCTTACGCGCGTTACCGCCCTGTTTAAGATCTTAGCGTCTCTCCCAAGCGCTAAAACGTATTTCTAATATATACCTAAAAGCTCTACTTAGCAGGAAATCCTGTAATAGCAGTCCAAGTTTTTGGACCGACAACTCCGTCTGCCGCGCCTAGCTTTGGGTTAGCTTTTTGGAAGGCGATAACTGCCTTCTTAGTTACAGGCCCATAGTGACCGTCGGCTGGCTTAATATCAAGTGCAGCCTGAATAGTCTTAACGTGAATACCTGCTTCGCCTGGATCAATTGTCTCTCCAGGGTAAACCTTACCTGTTGTATCCTTTTCCTTTACTGCCTTAGGAGCAACTGGAGCAGCTGCAGATCCCGCGTAGTCAGGACGACCCCAGCCGACGATGCCCATAGGAAGTTTCTTCGCATTGTTTTTACGGAATCCGCGCTCCTTCTTGCAGGTTTCGCCTCCGTTGCGTTGGTCACCTTTAGGTGAGCCTGAAGTGTTGCCTTCAAGACAGATTGCAACACCGGTCTTAGCGTCTGCCTTAACAATGATACCTACGTGCGAAATGCGATCTACGCCATCACCTGCAAAATCAAAGTACACGATGTCGCCTGGTTCAGGGACGTTAGTCCCGTCGTTCTCGTACCAGCGCTTCATCTTCTTAAACGCGGTTGATCCAGCCACCGTTGAGACGGTGTTTGGAATTTTTACTCCAGCTTTATTTCCGCACCAATTTACGTAAGAACCACACCAAGGCAAGAAGTTTGCTTTTGTGAACGCTCCGTACTTTGTTTCATTGTCCTTAGGACCTTCAATTGTTCCTACCTCAGCAAGCGCAACCTCAATTAGTCGCGCGGCTGTTCCTTGAGCTGCTGCCATTTTACTTGCCTCCTTTTGGCTTTGGCTTTGGCTTTGGCTTTGATTTACATCCGCATGTCGCGCACATATTACTTCCTCTCTGTTAGATTCTTACTTAACGATTATAACTGATATTTTAGCTTTAGGACATTTAGCGTTGCTGTCCTTTATTACCTTTAGCTCTTTGTCATCTACTGTAAGTGACCAGCGAATTTTTACAGCAACCCAATTTTTAATGTAAGTACATACATCTTTTGCAGGAAGCCATTCTGCTGGATCTTGATCTGACTTTGAACGATTAGTCGCTGCGGTGACAGCAATCAACGCGTTAACGTCTCCCATGTCATTTGCGTATTGTTGACGCTTGTCAGCGTCCCATTTACTTGCGCCTGAATCCCAAGCCTCGGCAAGAGGGACCATATGGTCAACATCTAGCGCAGAAAAATTTGTAACGGTTAATCCGTCATATGCAGAGTACCACTTGCCTGTATCTTTAACGATCTTGCATCCTGCTTCAACCTTAGGCTTTTCAAGAGCTTCTTGAAGGATTACATCGTTGCGCGTGTTGCAACCGTTCTTATCTAGGTCAGACCAGTGCTTAAACTGCGAACGAGCGTAACCTACGCGAACGTCAGGTGCAACCTTGAGCACTTTAATTCCAGCGTCAACAGAGGCAAATACCTTTGGCTTTTCTACCGCATAGGCAGAAGACATAACTGTAAGTGACACAAGTGCTCCTGCAAAAATAATTTTTTTATTCACTTTGTTCCTAACGTGTTGAGTAGCGTGAAGCAATGCCCCAGTCAACTTCTCCTGTTGGCACAGCACGCGGAACTAATGCGCGGCCTTGAATCTCAGCTCGTGAGCCAAGACCTACAACTTTCATTCCACGATCAGATATCTTACGCTGGAATGCGATCTGTGTCATTGGTCGTTCACCACGTTCTTCAGACCACGCACGGTAGACAGAATATAAAGCCTTAACTGGAACTACAGTCCCTTCAGACTCCTTTGTCTCTTCATTTAAGAAGATACCGATACGGTCTTCGTTCTTACGATACATGTCACTTGCTTCGGCAACAGCGGCGCACATACCAAGAGCGTCTCTTGCGCTTGAGCCAAGAAGCTTAATCGCACCCTCTACTGCCCAAGAGAGAACAGCAGGCAGTGCACCTTCAGGATCAAATATGTAGTGCTTTAAGTCTGGGTCCGGTGACTCCGGAACGTTTGTTAGAGGCACTGGACGAATACGACGCCACATTGCATCATCGTTAATGATAGGTCGGTGGTTTGTTGTTACCCAAAGTTTTGCGCGAGAAGAAAATGTGAACGGTTTTTCACCAGGTGAACGAGCTGAAATTTCACTTGAACCTGTAAGCTTCTTAACTGAGTTTTCCTTAAGGCGCTCTGACTCAGGAAGTTCGTCAACCCACACTAGACGGCGACCGCGAAGCTCTGCCCAGTGATAAAGATCTGATCCGTTTGCGTGACCGTCTCCTTGAGCAAGGATAGATGAGTCTAAAGGCCAGGCGTATTGCTGCGTGCCCATGCACTTAACTAAAGCTTCAACTAGTGTGTTCTTACCTGAACCTGCAGGTCCATAGATCAAAAACATTACGTCATAAGTACGAAGACCAGTTAGCGAGTAACCAGCTGCGCGTTGTAACCAGTCCTGTAGCTCTTTATCTCCGCCTGTTGCAAAATCTAAGAACTGTTCCCACTTAACATTTCGCATTCCTGGCGTGTACGCAACTGGTGCGCGACGAGTAATAAATAAATCCGGGCGACCTTTAAGAAGTTCTCCAGTGCGAAGATCAATAACTCCGTTAGCAACACCAAGTAGTGTTTCATCTGAGTCCCAGGCGTTAACCTCAACCTGTACGCGAGGATCTGACGTCGCGTTTTCAATGCAGCCTGCAATGCGTGAATTAGACTTTGCCTGCAGAGCCCACTTCATAAGTTCAGACTGCTTGTCTGCATCTTCGTAGTTTACAACTTCAGACGCAATGATCGGTGCAAGTTTTTTTGTTAGCTCTTGAAGCTCGAGGTTTTCAACGTCTGGCTTCCAGTATCCACCGTCCCAGTGAAACCAGCCAAGTCCTGGAGTGTAACGAATTGCAGGACCAAATGAATCTACAAGACGACGACCATTTCCTGTATCTGTAAGTGTACGCTTACCAGGTTCTCCACCGTCGTTCTCATTAACGGCGTCAACGTCTCTAGGCACATCCATTTTCATAAGACTTGATGCTTCAGAAATTGAATCACCATCTGAGATTGACTGTGTGATTCCACCACCAATAGTTCCAGGCATGTTGTAAGTATCCTGCGGTGAATAATTTTCAGTTGTTCTTATTTCCTTTTGTACTGCAGGCTTAGAGCGTGTCTCCTCTTGAGATTTAGTTGCCCATTCTTGAAGTCCTGGCCACATGCGCTCTGTCTTTGGGTTGTCAATAACAAATTGAATAGCGCGACGTACGTGCATCAACAATCCGCCTTGGCCTTCAAGCTCAAGCGGCGGCCGCACCTTTTCTGCGTTAAAACGAATCATCATTGTTTCAACAGCAAGACGTCCTGCTTCAGTATTTATTGGAAACTTATTAGCAAGTGCGCATGTCATAGAGTAAATATCAACAGCGCGTGAGCCTTCGTCGATTCCTTCTTCAAGAAGTCTTTCAACATCAACACGCTCGCCCGCAAAATCTAAATCATCTAAGAAACTCCAGTCGCCTTCACCTAATGCTGTCGGTGACTTGCGTCCGCGCTTACGAAGTGACATAAGCAACTCTTCTGGAGCAGTTGCCATTTCAATTTCCCAAGGCGCATGACCAGGTGCCCACTCGTAGCAAACTCCAGAGAAGTGACGTGAAGGCGTAATTAAAACGTATCCGTTGTGTTTAATGTCAACGCCCGGAAGATTTGCTTTCTTAAGATTTCCAACGAGCTGCTCTGCTTCTTCACACTTATAAAATAGGTGTCGTCCTCGCATAACTTTTCCACCGGCGATTGTGTACTCACCTGTGATTGCCTCAACTGTAGGAGGCAAGAATCCTTCAACTAACGCTTCAAATTTTTCGAATGAATCTGGCCCACCTGAGCGCGGATCAATGTCAATTACAAAAAATCCACTTGAACGACACATGACGCCGATATTCATGTTTGGATCTTTATCCCACCAGGCGTTTACAGTCGCAGCGTCTGTAGTTGCGAACTTGTTCCACTCTGGAAGTGATGGGTGCTTGCCTACATCTTTTGGCTCAACGTGTGCGCCGCCGCAAGTACAGCGGCCTCCGACGATTCCGTAGCAAGGAAGTATTGACCAGTTATTAGTTGCGTACCAACTCGCAGCAGGACCTAAACGTCCCTCTGCTGATTCCCATACGCTCATATATGATTACCTTGCTCTAGCATCTTTGCGTCGTTAACTCCAATCAAATCTTAATGTACTGCGCTGCTTTAGCAGAGAAGCTCTATCATATCACTTTTGTGCAAAATGTGTTACTTGGCGAATATAAAGGGTACTTGCCATAAGTGTACACTACATTTCACTTAAATTACTCTTTTTATCATTAACTACTTATTCCACTTAATATACAATTTATCCACTATAACCATTCACCTGGAAGGCACTATTCTCTATGCAAAGCGTTTCAATGCAGATAGGTTTTATTGCCGCCTGTGTCGGTGGGATTACTTTTTTAATTGGCTTCTTGTACTCTGTCTATAAGGTGATCCGCAGGGTAGAATCTGCCATCGGTACAGATGAAAAAGGAAGAACTGTTTCTGACCGTATGGAAAGAGTCGAGTACCAGCTTTGGGAAAATGGCGGAAGCTCACTTGCCGATAGGGTAAATACCATCGGAGCTCACGCAGACCAGATGGCGGTAGAAGTTAAGTTTATCAAGGATGTGCTCCTTCGTCTCTTGGATATGCCTGAGATTGAAGTTGAGCCTGCGGTAAAAAAACGCACAAGAAGTAAAAAAGCAGAGGCTTAAAGAAGCAGTTTATTTGCTTATATAATTATTATATAGGTACTTTGAATTATCTGTATAAGTACAACATGCCGATAAGGTTGTAGGCAAGTATGACTTGTAAAGTTCTGGAAACTATAGCGTTAAAACCACGCTAAGCTTGCACCTATAGGTTATAGTTTATTCTAACATAGACCTGTTAGGAGAAACAAGCGTATGTCATTGATACAAAGACTTGAAAAAGAAGCAGGTAAGTCAAGGCCTGGATTGGCTTGCAGGGTTGGATCCATACTTCTTAGCAACGATATGACTAAAGAAGATAAAGACTATCTTAAAAAAGTATTAGAAACTCCGGCTGATGATCCGGCTCGAATACCAACAACAGCGATAACTCAAGCGCTTCGTCAAGAAGGTTTTGACGCAGGTCCCGCGGCGATAAATCGTCATCGCAGGCGCGAGTGCCGTTGCTACGGCTCAAGCCCAAAGTTTAATTTAAGAGAAGAAGAAGAGGCTTAGTCCAGTGGCTTTTTCTGACAAGCTTGAAGATCTTTTATCTGCGCCAACCTCTTCTTTTGCAAGAAGAGCACGCCCAAGCTACCCGTCTGGCTGGGAGCCAGGGGTTCTACATGGGGAAGATGGCGTTCTTACTGTAACCACAGATAGAATTCCAAAGATAGAAGATGAAGATTCTTGGAAGGCCGCTGTTGAGTCTTTAGGCGTTGCTGTCCCAGAAGGCTGGGTAGTTAGACCGTTTGAAGCGCGATACGACCCTGCTGTTTGGCACCGTGATGAAGAGGGCGCCGACGCAGTAACACGCCCCGTGTGGCGATATAAGTTCAAGATAGAGCAGGCTTACGCGTCGGATATTAACTTTGAAGAGCTAATAGAGCTAGTTTCTAAGCATAAGGCAAAGAAACCATCGGACGCAGAAATTGGTACACGGCAATGGGTTCTAGCAACTGGCGACTGGCAGCTTGGCAAGATAGACGGTGACGGAGTAGAGGGCACCGTAAAGCGTATCCTTGAGTCTACAGATCGCTCGATTGAACGTATTAAGGAATTAAAGCGTCTAAAGAAGTGGCCTGGTAACGCGGTGCTTCTTCTAACAGGCGACTGCGTTGAAGGTTTTGTTTCACAAGGTGGCGGAAATACATGGCGCACTAACTTGACTATGACAGAGCAAGTTAGACTTTACCGCCGCTTAGTTTTTGAGATAGTTACACGTTTAGCAGGAGAAACTGAGAATCTTCTTGTAGTTGCTGTACCTGGTAACCATGGCGAGACAGTTCGTTTGATGGGTAAAATGTCTACTCGTATGGATGATTCATGGGATATTGACGCGGTAATCGCGGTAGCCGAGACACTACAGCAAAATAAGGCAGCCTACTCACATGTCAAGTTTGTTACTCCTTCAAAGGATGAAGGCACTATCGTATTAGACCTAGGCGGAACCATTACCGCTATCGCCCACGGTCACCAGGTCAAGGGTGGCAACGTCCCCAAGTGGGTTGCAGAGCACGCAAAGAATATGGCGCCAGTTGGAGACGCCCACTTAATTGTTACTGGTCATCATCATCATTTGCACATCCAAGCGATGGGACCTCGCACTTGGATACAGGTTCCGGCAATGGAATCAGAGTCAACATGGTGGCGTGAAAAGACTGGAGAGGTATCTCCTCCAGGTATGGTAAGTATGCTTGTAGGCGCGAGAACTTGGTCTGATCTAGCAGTTTTATAGCAAATTACACTAATGTAACCAAGTAAATAGTATAAACTTTTGGTAATATCTACTTGTAGTCTGCTATAGGTAGCAGTGCGCTAGCTTGCACTCGTGCCGTGCAACAGCGAAAGAACGGAGCGTCTGTGCCAAGTTGGTCTGAAGATGTAGTAACGCGTACCGTAGTTGGCACGTATCTTACTGCCAAAAATACAGCAGGACAAGGTACAGTAACCTTTACTCCTACGACTGTAGTTTATGACCCGGATAGCTCTGTTGTCGTCAGCGGTGCGATTACCGCTACGCTAAATGCTTCTGGCGCTTTCTCACTAGAGCTTCCTACGACTGATAACGCTCTTCTTACTCCTTCAGGTTGGGCGTATGAAGTAGCCGTCCGTATTAACGGAGTCAAGTCTGTAAACGTAAGAGTGTTTCTTCCTCTTGGTGATGGCTCTAATATTGATCTGTTTTCTCAAATAGCGCAACTAGTACCATCAACTACTTATGCTGCTGCAGCAGGCGGCGGCTCTTCTACAGCGCGAGGACCTATTGGTCCTGCGGGTAACACCGGCCCAACTGGCCCAACTGGTGCAGGCACAACTGGTGCGACTGGTGCGACTGGTCCTGCAGGAGCTCCAACAGGTGCGACTGGTGCGACTGGTGCGACTGGTGCGACTGGTGCTGCTGGGCAGACAGGCGCGCAAGGAACTTCTATATCGTTCAAAGGAAGCGTTGCAGCTGTTGTCAATCTGCCAGCAAGTGGCAACGCTGTAAATGACGCTTACATAGTTGACGCTAATGGTGATCTTTATGTTTGGGGTGGAAGCTCCTGGTCTAGTGTTGGTCAGATCGTTGGACCGACTGGACCAACTGGCGCAGGTAGCACTGGCGCACAAGGTAGCACAGGTTTAACTGGTAGCACCGGTGCGATTGGCGCAACAGGTGCAACAGGTTCGCAAGGCAACACAGGTGCGCAAGGCGTAACTGGCGTAACTGGCGCAGGTGTAACTGGTGCACAAGGTAACACAGGTTTAACTGGTAACACAGGTGCACAAGGAAATACTGGTGTAACTGGTGCAGATTCAACTGTTGCTGGTCCAACAGGTGCACAAGGAAATACTGGCGTAACTGGTGCAGGTGTAACTGGTGCACAAGGTAACACAGGCTTAACTGGTAACACAGGTGCACAAGGAAATACTGGTCCAACAGGATTCACTGGCTCAACAGGATTCACTGGCTCAACAGGATTCACTGGCTCAACAGGTGCACAAGGAAATACTGGTGTAACTGGTCCAACAGGTGCGACTGGTGCAGATTCAACTGTCGCTGGTCCAACAGGCGCACAAGGTAACACAGGTTTAACTGGTAACACAGGTGCGAATTCAACTGTGCCTGGTCCAACAGGTGCACAAGGAAATACTGGTTTAACTGGTGTAACTGGTCCAACAGGTGCGACTGGTGCAGATTCAACTGTACCTGGTCCAACAGGTGCGCAAGGTAATACTGGTGTAACTGGTAACACAGGTGCAAATTCAACTGTACCTGGTCCAACAGGTGCAACTGGTGTAACTGGTGCTGGAACAACCGGTGCGACCGGTGCGACTGGTGCGACTGGCGCTGGCTCATCAATGTACATAGAAAAATACCAAGTTCAAACAACTGCTGGAGAAGAGTTCTTCCTACACTCTTATGATGTTAATCAAAAGTCTTCTCTAGTGTGGAGTCGCTCTACAACAACATTAACAATAACATCCCCCTCCCATGGGTTAACAACTGGTGACCGCATTATTCTTCGCGACGCTAACATTGCTGGTGCGCAGTCACTTACAATAACAAGTCTTGATTCAAACAGCTTTACAGTTACAGTAGTTAATACAGGCACAAGCAGCGGGTCTGCAGCAGTCTACTCTAGAGGATACAACATGGCAAGAGTATCTTCAACAGTTACGCTGTCTGCTCCATCAGGAGGCGGAGTAACTCTTCTAGGCGGAATGATGAGATTGCCTTCAAGCGTCACATCGCCTTTGATATTTAACTATGGTGCAGTTGGATTAAACTCAAGTGCAAATGATAGATACCCACCTATGATTTTTGCTTGGCGTGAAGATACAAACGCTCAGTCTTCTCCTAACTCTAACCTAGCAACCTTGGTCAACTACGATTCTGTTTCGCTAGCTATGCCAGCGTCTAACAGAACCATACGATTTAGTTTTAATTAGGAGACCTAAGATATGAAACCATTATCCGGTCGCTTTTCAGTATCTGCAGTAACTGAAACTGCAGCAGGTGTCTACAGTGTCACAGGCACGTTTAACGACGAGTCAGGTCTATACGGCCCTGGTGATATTGCAATTGGCCAACGCCTATATATGTACGAGAATAATGAAGGCGCAATTCGTTATGAAGTAACAGGCATCACCAGCGTTGCGTCTAACCCTGTATCAATATCTGTTACCTGGGACGCTGCTGGAGACGCAATCGAGGTGCCTGGAAGCACTGGTGTTCTTGTAGCTGTCACAGACAGTCTTACTCTGCCAGAGCACCCGTCGTTTAGTCAGCAGAATTTTGATGAGTCTTTAGCCGCAGGAATTATCGCGGAGACGTACCGCGAGCAGTTAGACTCGCTGACAAGTGGAAACACAGGAGCGCTTGGCGATTATGTTCCACTTACGCAAAAAGGAGCTAGCAACGGCGTAGCCGAGCTTGATGTAAATGCAAAGATCAAGGTAGCTCAACTTCCTGGTCTTGCGATAACTAATACGTACGCGGCTGCAAATCAAACTGCTATGCTTCAACTTGCAGTTGAGGTTGGAGATCTTGCTCTTCGCTCAGACGTAACAAAGACATTTGTTTTTGCAGTAGACGCATTAAGCGTAACAACTAAAGCACTTACGTCTAACGTAGCAACAATTACTACCAGCAGTTCTCACGGGCTGTCTGTAAATGACACTGTTGTTATATCGGGTATTGACGCGGTGTTCAACGGCACATACACTGTTGCAAGTGTCCCTAGCGAAACAACATTTACATACGAAAAAACAAACACTAACGTAGCTTCAACTGCAGTTAGCCCGAATGGCTCATTAGTAAGCATTCATAACTGGCTAGAGCTTCTTAGCCCAAGTACATTAGGAGCAACCGGAGCAACCGGAGCAAATGGCGCTACAGGTGCGAATGGCGCAACCGGTGCGAATGGCGCTACAGGTGCAACCGGAGCAAGTTCAACTGTTGCAGGTAACACCGGTAACACCGGCGCACAAGGCGAAACTGGCGCAACCGGCGCAGTTGGCAACACAGGTGCGACCGGCGCAAATGGTAACACAGGCTTAACTGGTATCACAGGTGATACTGGTGCAGTTGGCTACACAGGTTACACTGGAGCAACAGGCGCGACTGGCTACACAGGTTACACTGGAGCAACAGGCGCGACTGGTAGCACAGGCGCACAAGGTAACACAGGTTTAACTGGTAACACAGGTGCAACTGGTGCAGTTCCTTTTACCTATCAAGGTCCATATAACTCTGCAAATGTGTATGTTCAAAATGACGCGGTAACTTATGGCGGCTCGCTATGGTTACGCATTGTAGCTTATGCGCAGACAGACCCAGGCACAGATTACTCTTGGCAAGTTCTAGCTTCTAAAGGAGCAACAGGAGCTACCGGTGCAGGTGCGACTGGAGCAACAGGAGCGACTGGTCCTACTGGGACTTCAATAACAGCTTCTGACACCCAACCTACTGGAGCAATTAGTGAAGGCGCAGGCTGGTTTGATCCAGCAAGCGGAACTTTATATGTTTACTACGACGGCTTTTGGATAGAAGCGCTGAGCAGTACTAGCGTAGAGAATGGAGCAACAGGTGCAACAGGGGCGACTGGACTTACAGGTAATACAGGAAGCACAGGAGCTAATGGCTCAACTGGAGCTAATGGCGATACCGGAGCTGTGGGAAACACTGGACCAACTGGTGCCAATGGATCTACAGGAGTAACTGGCCCGACGGGGTCAGCTTCTACCACAGGCTCGTGGACTGTTGCCACAGGCACTAACACCTACAATTTTGAAGTTCCAAGTGGCGGCACGTACACCATGTGGGTCAAGGGAAATATACCTAATGGTATTCTAATTTGGAATGCTACAGTCAGTGTGACAAATACAAATGTCCCAGCAATAGGATATCAATATGCTTGGAACTATACGGGTGGTGGAAGTCCTATTTTACTAACTGCCATACCTAATCAGATTAAAGGAGTAGCAGGTACAATTAGTACAGACGCTACATACGCGGGTACAAGTAGTAATAGATTTGACTTTACAATTGCTAATACCAGCGGCGCATCGCAGACCATTTATTACGGGTATACTACTATTTAATAGCCAAGGCTATGAAGCAGCATAATTTAAGACACTAATAACATAAGACACTAATACGTAATAAGTATAAGATACATCCTGGATCCCAATCGCAAAACTATAGTTAAGAGGAGCAAAAATTGGCCATCGATTTTCCGAATACCCCGGCGGTTGACCAGACTTTTACGTCTGGCGCAACCACTTGGAAGTGGAACGGCACCGTATGGAAAGTCGTTCGTGATACAGCTCCAGTAGGTCCAACAGGCGCAACTGGCGCAGTTGGTAACACAGGCGCAACTGGTCTAACAGGTTTAACCGGTAACACAGGCGCAAACGGTAACACAGGCGCAAACGGTAACACAGGCGCAAACGGCAACACAGGCGCAACTGGTAATACTGGTGCAACTGGTCTAACAGGTGTAAATGGCAGCACAGGCGCGCAAGGCGAAACTGGTAACACAGGCGCCCAAGGTAATACTGGTGTAACTGGTGCAAACGGTCAATCAGATACATACAAGACAACATCCGCCACATCCCGTGCAATTGCGGTAGCAAACGGCGTGAGTTTTGTTCTAGCTGATGCAAATCTTTCATACTCAGTTGGTCAAGACGTAGTAGTTGCTTACGATGTAAACAACAACATGTCAGCGACTGTAGTAAGCTACACATCAGGCACTAACACCCTCGTTGTAAACGTCAACGACGTTCGAGGCTCAGGAACATACGCTGTTTGGTCTATCAACCTTGACGGCGCAACTGGTGTTCAAGGCAACACCGGCGTAACTGGTGCGCAAGGCGAAACTGGCTTAACTGGTAACACAGGCTTAACTGGTGCAACAGGTTTAACTGGTGTAACTGGCGCGACTGGCGCAACTGGTGATACTGGTGCAGTTGGTAACACAGGCGCAAATGGAAATACAGGCTTAACTGGTCTAACTGGTAACACAGGCTTAACTGGTAACACAGGAGCAGTTGGTAACACTGGTGCACAAGGCGAAACTGGCGCAGTTGGTAACACAGGTGCGAATGGAAACACCGGTAACACAGGCGTAGCTGGTAACACAGGCGCAACTGGTCTAACTGGTATAACCGGTGATACTGGCGCAACTGGTGATACAGGCGCAGTTGGTAACACCGGTAACACAGGTGTAGCTGGTAACACAGGCGCAACTGGTCTAACTGGTATAACCGGTGATACTGGCGCAGTTGGTAACACTGGAGCACAAGGTCTAACAGGCTTAACTGGTAACACAGGCTTAACTGGTGCAACAGGCTTAACTGGTGTAACTGGCGCGACTGGCGCAACTGGTGATACTGGCGCAGTTGGTAACACAGGCGCAACTGGTCTAACAGGTGCAGTTGGTAACACAGGCGCACAAGGTAACACAGGCGCACAAGGTAACACTGGTGCAACTGGTCTAACTGGTGCAACTGGTCTAACTGGCGTAACTGGTGCACAAGGCGAAACTGGTGTAACTGGTGCACAAGGAAATACCGGTGTAACTGGTGCACAGGGTAACTTCGGTGGTATCACCTTAGATTACACATTTGACACCAACACTACAGTTTCAGACCCAGGATCTGGAAAGCTTAAGTTTAACAACGCTAACCTAACATCTGCATCAACATTATCTATCGATGATCTTGATGATTCAACAGCAGACGTTCAGGCAATGCTTCGCACAATCGATGACTCTACATCAACAATCAAGGGCCACTTCCGTATTTCCCTAAAGGAAGATTCCAATACATTCGCGTTGTTCACAATCAGCGGTGTTACAGAAGAAAGTGGCTACTTCCAGGTAGCGTCTTCATACGTCTCAGGTTCAGTAACATCATTCAGCAACTCTGCTGATGTTATCATTACCTTCGCACGTACTGGTGATATGGGTGCAAACGGACAGACTGGTGCGCAAGGTAACACAGGCGCAACTGGTCTAACAGGTTTGACTGGTAACACAGGTTTAACTGGTGCGACTGGTGAAACTGGTGCAGTTGGTAATACCGGTGCACAAGGTAACACAGGCGCACAAGGTAACACTGGTGTAACTGGTGCACAAGGTGCGACTGGCGCGCAAGGCGAAACTGGTAACACTGGCTTAACTGGTGCGACTGGTCTAACTGGTGTAACTGGCGCAACTGGTAACACAGGTGAAACTGGCGTAACTGGTGCGACTGGTGAAACTGGCGCAATTGGTAACACCGGCGCAAACGGAGCAACCGGTTCACAAGGTAATACTGGTGTAACAGGCGCGAATGGAAATACTGGTGCAACAGGTTTAACTGGTGCGACTGGTCTAACTGGTCTAACTGGTAACACTGGCGCAAACGGTATCTTCTCTACAGTTGATTCTTCTACGCCTGCTAGCCCAAATACAGGCGACGCATGGTTTGACCCAACAAACGGTTTAATGTTTGTTTACTACGATGGTTTCTGGGTTGAAGCAGTTGGCGGTAACGTTGGACCTACAGGTCCAACAGGGTCTGCCGGTAACACTGGCCCAACTGGAGCACAAGGTAATACTGGTGCGCAAGGTGTTCCAATTACACTTCTTGGATCTAAGGCAACAGTCGGTGCTCTTCCACCAACAGGAAACTCACTAAATGATGCGTGGATCGTCGATGCTGACGGAGACGTTTACGTCTGGAACGGCTCAAGCTGGTACAGCGCAGGACAGATCGTTGGCGCAGTTGGTAACACTGGTGCGAATGGTAACACTGGTGCAACTGGCCAGACAGGTGCGAATGGTAACACTGGTGCAACTGGTCTAACAGGTGTAACTGGTGCGACTGGTGAAACTGGTGCAATTGGTAACACTGGCGCGAATGGAAACACAGGCTTAACTGGTAACACAGGCGCTCAAGGCGAAACTGGTGCGAACGGTAACACAGGCGCAACTGGTAATACTGGTCTAACTGGTAATACTGGAGCAACTGGTTCATCTGCTAACCTGTCGTTAACAACTAATGCGCAGACTGGTACAACTTACACACTCGTTCTATCAGATCTAAATAAACTGGTAGAGCTCAACAATGCATCTGCAGTAACATTGACAGTCCCAACAAATGCGGCTGTCTCAGGGTTTGCTGCCGGAGATCAAGTGCACCTACTACAAACTGGCGCTGGACAGGTAACTGTCGGTGGCGCTAGCGTTACAATCAATGGAACTCCAGGCCTCAAGCTTCGCGCTCAATGGTCTTCAGCAACGTTGATTAAGCGCGCAACTGATACATGGGTACTTATCGGAGACCTTTCCGCGTAAGGCTAAATACTTAGCAAGAAAGCTGCCCGTCTTCCTACGAAGGCGGGCAGTTTTTGCTAGACAATTAAGTAAAAAGCTGAATTTTATAGTATAGTATGCCTATACATTAGTTGTAATGAGAGAGACTTATGCCTATTGACTTTCCTAACAGACCGTCGGTCAATGACCAGTTTACATCTGGGTCTACGACATGGCGCTGGAATGGCACCGTGTGGAAAGTCGTACGCGACTTTGCCCCGACAGGTGCGACAGGTGCGAATGGTAACACTGGTGCAGTTGGTAACACTGGTGCAACTGGTCTAACAGGGTTAACTGGTAATACTGGTCTAACTGGTAATACTGGTGCAGTTGGTGAAACTGGCGCGAACGGAAATACTGGTGCAACAGGTTTAACTGGTGTAAATGGCGCAACAGGCGCGAATGGAAATACTGGTGCAACAGGTTTAACTGGTGTAACGGGTGCGAATGGTCTAACAGGCTTAACTGGTAACACTGGTCTAACTGGTAATACTGGTGCTCAAGGCGAAACTGGTGCGAATGGAAATACTGGTGCAACAGGTTTAACTGGTGTAAATGGCGCAACAGGCGCAAATGGAAATACTGGTGCCACTGGTGCGCAAGGAAGTTTTGGCGGCCTAAGCGTAGAGTACGTGTATAGCTCAACTACTACACAGGCAGACCCTGGCAGTACATTTATTCGCTTTGACAGTGCAACACTTAGCTCGGCTACTCATCTTTTAATTGATGATGAAAACTCTGCCGCAACTGATATTCATCTATTCTTACAAAGCATTGACGACTCTACCTCGACAATCAAGGGTCACGTAAAAGTCTCAAAGACTTCTAACTCTGAGATATTTGCGCTTTACGCAATTAACTCGATGACAGATAACGCAACGTACTTCGATGTGTCAGTGTCTTATCTCACAGGCTCGGGTTCATTAACAAATAATGATAACGTAGTTTTGACGTTTGCACGTACCGGTGACGTAGGCGCGGCGGGCGCTACTGGAGCAACTGGTGCGAATGGTAACACAGGCGCTCAAGGCGAAACTGGCGCGAATGGAAATACTGGTGCAACAGGTTTAACTGGTCTAACTGGTAACACAGGCGCAGTTGGCGAAACTGGTGCGAATGGAAATACTGGTGCAACAGGTTTAACTGGTGTAAATGGCGCAACAGGCGCAAATGGAAATACTGGCGCAACAGGTTTAACTGGTGCTACAGGCGCTCAAGGAGAGACTGGTTTAACCGGTGTCTCCGGAGGAATAACTTTAACTGTTACAAACTCTGGCTCAGGCGCGTATTTAATCGATGGTGTTTCAAACCCAACCTTATTCTTTATTCGTGGTCATCGCTACGTTATCAACGTAAATGCGTCTGGTCACCCATTTTGGATTCAAACTGTTTCAGGAGCATATAGCTCAGGAAACGTGTATAGCACCGGTGTAACAAACGGCGGCGCAGACGTTGGAACTATCATCTTTGAAGTTCCTTATAACGCTCCTCAACTTTACTATGCTTGCCAGTATCACTCATCAATGGCTGGTTCTATTACCGTAGGCGGCTTAGCAACTCTTGATCAAAATGGTTTTGTCCCTGACGCGCAACTGGCTTCTAACATTGTTAGAGAATCAGGGCTTACCGGTGCGCTAGGTGACTACATTCCTGTTACTCAAAAAGGTGCCGCTTCTGGCGTTGCAGAGCTAGACATCAACGTAACAGTTCCTGATGCGCAAATCTCTTCTGCAATCGCACGAGAAGACGCCGCTTTTTACTACTCGATGATATTATAGGCAAAAGAAAAGGATAACCATGGCAACATACGTTACAAAAGAACTAAAGGCTGTAACAGGGCTGACTACTACCGCAGCGTCTTTGTACTCCGCGCCTGCGTCAACGACTACCCTAGTTAAGACTATCCTTCTTGCTAACTACACTGCAGTAGACAGGCTAGCGACTATTCACGTAGTCCCAAGTGCTGGCTCTGTCGCAGGCGCAAACAAGGTATTTGGTGAGGTGCTAGTAGCAGCAAACACAACGACTACAATTGATACCGCCATAGTTATTCCTACAGGCGCTTCCATCCATGGGCTAGCATCTGCCAATAGCGCAATTAACATTCATATTTCAGGAGTAGAGATAGCCTAATGCCTGTCTCATCGTCATCACCTATCGTAGTCGGAACCCGCGTAGGCGGTCTTTTCGCGTACGGCGAAGGTAGTGACGGCAACGTAACAATATCTACAAACACATCTTTAACTAGAGATATGTATTACAACAACTTAACAATCAACTCTGGAATAAACCTAGACCCTGCCGGGTATCGCGTATTTGTGAAAAACACCCTTACCTTTGTTGATAACACTTCAAGTATTGCGCGTCTTACAAATACAACTGCCGTAGGCACGGTAGGCGGCGGAGCAACAGCCGGTAACAATGCGGTGAACTCCCTGGGCGGTAACAGCGGTGATAAGACAGCAGCGCAGATATCAAGTGGAAAAGAATTTTTTTACAACATCACTAACCTAATCTCTGGTCTATACGTTGATGCTATCTCAAGCACTGTTGCCGCAGTCTCAGGCGGCGCGGGCGGATCAACCGGTGCGGCAGGAGAAACGGGCGCGGCAGGAACTGCTAACGCAGGAAGCGCGGGCAGTGCAGGTAGTCACCCGACTAATGCCAACTCAGTAGGAGTTGCAGGCGGTAGAGGCGAAAGTGGCACTCCAGGAACTGCTGGAACAGGCGGTGCAGGCGGCGCGGGAGGTGCGGGTGGACCTGGTGGCGGAGTAGTAATTGTTCTTGCAAAAACAATTGTGGGCGCAGGTAAAATTTTAGTAAACGGTGTCGCCGGCTCTTCGGGATCTGCAGGATCTCCTGGTAACGCAGGTACTTCTGGTTCAGCGGGCGCGTCTGCGCCAACTCTCTTTGTCGCTTCCACTCCCGCGTCTTACAATGCTCCAACAAGTCCGATAGCTTCTTACGCCACTCCTACTTATACTTACACGGCTGGTACAGGCGCAACTAACAATAACAATGCGCCGACATATGGATTTACAGCTGGCGGAGGCGCGACGAATAATAACAATGCGCCTACCTATGGATTTACTGGTGGCACTGGTGCAACTAATAATAACAATGCACCTACCTACGGATTTACTGCTGGCTCAGGCTCAACTGTAAACGCTGCTACTTATACTTACACCGCGGGTTCAGGCGCAACTACAAACCCTAACAACGCGCCAACGTATACGTACACTGCTGGCAATGCAAACCCTAACAACGCGCCGACATACGGATTTACTGCTGGCTCAGGCTCAACTGTAAACGCTGCTACTTATACTTACACCGCGGGTTCAGGCGCAACTACAAACCCTAACAACGCGCCAACATACACGTTTACCGCTGGCACTGCAAACCCTAACAATGCGCCAACATACACGTTTAGTCCTGGTACGACAGGATATAACGCTCCGTCATCTACGATGGAAGGGCCTGGAAGTCCTCTAAATACATACAACTCAGTAGCACCAAAAACTAGAAAATACAACGCGCCTACTTACTCGTACTCTCCAGGTAACGTATTTTACAATGCGGGTAGCTTCACATATTCTGCTGGCACAGGCTCAACTAATAACGCAGCTAGCTACACATATTCTGCTGGCTCAGGCTCAACTACAAACCCTAACAACGCGCCAAAGTATACGTACACTGCTGGCAATGCAAACCCTAACAACGCGCCAAAGTATACATATACCGCTGGCTCAGGCTCAACTGTAAACGCTGCTACTTATACTTACACCGCGGGTTCAGGCGCAACTACAAACCCTAACAACGCGCCAAAGTATACATATACCGCTGGCACTGCAAACCCTAACAACGCGCCAACGTATACGTTTACCGCTGGCACGTACGCTAGCACAAACCCTAACAACGCGCCAACGTATACGTTTACCGCTGGCACGTACGCTAGCACAAACCCTAACAACGCACCGACATACTCATTTACCGCTGGAACTTTTGCAACCGCAAACCCTAACAACGCACCAACATACACGTTTACCGCTGGCTCAGCTTCAACCTTTAATTTCTCCGCGGGCACAGCGTCTACGTACAACGCCTCTGCTACGTTCCCTGGAGGCGCGGGTGGCGCAGGAGGAACAGCAACCGCTGGTGCAACAGGGGCTACCGGTGCAAGTGGCTTTGTAGGCGGTGGAGGCGTTCTTTTCATCATGTCTACAAGCGGTCTTCCTGTTGGGTTTACAACGAGCGCGGCAGCAGGTGCAAGTGGCGCGGCTGGTTCAGCAGGCGCAGGTACAGTAGTTATCGTTAACCATGAAGTTATTGCAGCGTAGAGAGTAGAAAACAATGGGAAAATACGGAGTAACATCAATAGGAGCTTCTACAGCTACCTCCTCTTTTGCCGCCGTTCCCGATGAGATCTACGGCTCAGGGTATGACGGGAACGTAACCGTCTCTGCTAACACAACTCTTACACGCGATATGTACTACAACAACTTAACTGTCGCAGATGGAATTCATCTTAACACCGCAGGATATAAGGTATTTGTTAGAAACTCTTTATCCTTCTCTACTAGCTCTGGGAACCAAGCTACTACAAGCATAGGGTTAAAGAACGGGTCTTCAGCGGTAGGAACACTTTCTAGCGGAGGTCTTGGATCTGTAACTAACTCGCTAGGCGGGGCAAGCGCCAGCTACACTGTTACTGCACCTTCTCCAGCCGAGTACTTTTCTTTAGCGCGAAACGCAGTAACTGGGTATATCTTGTCTGCCTCTCAAACAACTCCTCTATTCTTAAGAGGAGGAGCTGGGAATAATACGCAGTATGGCGGAGGCGTTGTTATCCTTTGTGCGCGTAGGATCTCGGGGTACGGCACTGTCTACGCAACTGGGTACTCTAGCGGCTCGTATGTTACGGGCGGAGGCGTTGTTATTCTCGTATCTCAGGCTGCAAAAACTGCTAGTCTTTCTTTAGATGTTTCAGGCTATGCAAGTGGCACGACTAAGGAGTTTATAGTATAATATATGTACTAGCACGCACTAGTACAAGGAGAACTATAGATGTCGTACGGAATGATGAGAAATGCCGACAGGGCATTTACTAACGAAATGGAAAATGAATATAGATACGATTCTATATTTGACACTAAAAAAGAAGCTAGAAATAGCAAAACTATATTTATTGCCATACCGTGCTACAGAGACGATGAACTTGTCCCAACCATTGAAAGCGCCCTATTAAACGCTAAAAATCCTGAGCGCTTAGTTTTCGGCGTAGGGCTTATATATAAAGAAGAAGATGAAAAATACTGGGAAGTTTTTAAAGACAACAAACAAGTAAAGATAAAGGCAAAAGAAGCTACTGCAAAGAACGTAGGACTTGGTAATCAAAGAGCGGATGCAAATGCGTTCTACAATAAAGAAGATTATTTCCTTCAGATAGACTCCCACATGCGTTTTGATATGCATTGGGATGATTTGCTAATTCATCATTTAGAAAACATAAGAGCCCTTGGAGAAGAAAAACCACTTGTTACTGGTTATCCTAGAGCGTACGCTCCTGATATCTACCCTTCAGTGGCTGAGCATTTTCCTTACTACAACCCTATGTCTAAGGAAATATATTTTAGACAACGAAGAGGCCACAATAACGTTCCCGTTTTTCGTGTAGGCCCAGGGCCAGCTCGATTCTTAAAGGACTACGGTTTTCCTCGCCATGGAGATAGAATTTTTACTATATTTGAGACGCTTGCCTTCTCGCAAACTCTCTCTCCTGCGCAGATATTTACTGATGGAGCGTACGTAACAGATGTGCCAGCAAATAGAAATATTAGATTTCTAGAAGAAGAGCAGTATTACTCTATTCTTTCATATATGAAGGGATACAATTTCTACGTTCCAAGGGTTACTGGTATTATGCATTACTACTCAGAAGCAGGCGGCTGGCAAAAGCTTATGGATAGACATCATCCAATTGAAGATTTCCCAGAAGACTACAATTACGAAGGGTATATCGGCGCTAAAGATGCAGGTGTAGAGATATTTAATACACTTAAAAAAATAACAGGGACACCAAGATCGTTTTCTGACTACGAAAAGTTTGCGGGGGTAGATTACACTGCACGACGATTACTATCACCAGTTAATAAAATAATTCACAATAAAATAACAGAAGCAGTTAATTTTGCATCTGAAATTTACAGCTACTCAACTAATGACTACATAGACTGGATGTATGATGCAGAATACCTTTGGTATGATGACGTCAAAAATAATGAAAATCGTCAATAGAAATTCTAATACTATAGAATTTATATGCGAAGACGCAGATCTTGACTACTTCTCTAAGCCTTTGCCTTCAAGCAAAAATATACCAGAGTGGTATAAAAAGTTAACTACGCATATAGACAATAAAAAAACGTATAGCGATGGTCATGCAAACTCTACTGTAAAAAAATGCATGCCTGTGTTTGATGCTATGACTTCAGGCTACTTAATAACGTTCCCCTGCGATGTAGTTGTTACACGAAATCCTGACGGCTCTCCAGCGTTTAGTTGGCCTATTCAGTTTAAGATGGTAAATCAACACAGCTACGAACAAGCGTCAACTTTAAAAGTGCCTTCTGAGTACGGTCCTGAGTTTTTAAAGTGGTCAAATCCTTGGATCATAAAAATGCCTAAAGGTTGGAGTGTTCTTTTTGTTCAGCCTATGCATAGAGATGACTTGCCTTTTAGCATACTTCCAGGAATAGTTGATGCTGACGGGTTTAAACTTTCTGTTCAATTTCCATTTTTATTAAGAAAAGATTTTGTAGGCGTTATCCCAGCTGGAACGCCTATGGCCCAAATTATACCGATAAAGCGTTCTGATTGGGTAGCAGAGTACTCTTCAATTGAAAGAAGAGAGAGTCAAAAAAATTTAGAACATCATTCTATATATCTAGAAAATAGGTATAAGAGAACTTTTTGGAACAAGAAAAACTATAAATGAAAATAAAAAGGCTAACTATAAGTGTAGACAACTACGCTCAACATTTAGGAGACTCTCATTTTCTCAATGAGTATCATCCAACTCCTGCTGAAGAAAATCTTCCTGACTGGTTCAAAAAACTAGAAAACGGCGCTCAACCAAGAACTGCAAAAACTTGTAGAGGTCTGTACGATGTAATGACAGTTGGTTACATGGTAGTCTGGCCTTTTGATGTAACAATAACCAAAGATGAAAATGGAAAACTTTTTATAAAGAAAACGCGTGATGACGATAGAGGCTCTTTATGGCATCCGCATCCGCAATTCCAACTTGGGATGTATCCAGATGCAAATCTATCTGCGCAAAAACATGGTATTGATAAGGTAGGTTTACCTTACAAAGTAAAGACTCCAAAAGGCACAAGTATCATGATGGTCCAACCAGCGTATAGACCAGACTTAAAAACACAGGTTATGCCGGGCATTATAGATACTGATAAATTCTATACTCCATTAAATGTTCTTTACACTATTAAAGATACTGATAGAGATATACATATCTCAGCTGGAACGCCGCTAGCGCAGATAATTCCATTTCTTCGCACGGAGTGGGAGATAGAGTACAATGCGGTAGATGAAAAGTTAGACCGAATTACCCAAGAAAATACAGACCATATAGACAGATACTACCAAAAAAAGCTATGGACTAGAAAATTCTACAAAAGAAAAGTAAAGGACGAAAGAAAATGAATTACACACAACTTGCAGTAGGTGTTTATCAGTACGACTTTCCAGAAGATCTAGCGAAAAATCTTGTTGAAGTTGCTAGACAGGCAAATGACGCAGTCTGGAAAAAAAGTGGCATAGGTTCTGATCAAAACTTGGATCAAGACTACAGAACTAGTCGAGGACTAGAAATGAGATCGGTGTTTCCTTTCTGGGACGATGAAGTGCGCAAATACACAGTTCCAGCAATAAATCATTACTCTTCTGATTTTGAAGCTTCTATCTCTCAAGATGAAGGCTTTAATATGCTTCACTACAAAGTAACAAATAAATACGACTACCACTCTGACTCAGACTGGACAACTTACCGAACCGTGTCAATTTTAGTCTACCTAAACCCTTCAGAATACGAAGGTGGAGAGACGCATTTTAAGAAGTTTGATATAAAGGTTAAACCAGAAAAACCAGCTATTGTAGTTTTTCCTTCTAATCACGCCTACCTGCATGCCTCCTTGCCAGTGACAGAAGGCGAAAAGTATATTCTTGTAAGCTGGATGAATGACATGCCGACTGGTTTCACGCCGTCTATAATGCACGCGCTTGCAGGCTTAACAGGGCGACTTTAAAGCTCATAAGTAGACTTTGTTGACTAGTGATATAGTTACCTTACGCACGTATCAAGTATTAGGAGAATCATGTCTGAAGAAGTTACAGTTAAGAAGTACGCTATAGTTAACGCAGGAGTTGTTCTTTCAACCATTTACACAGAAGCAGGGTTTATGGAAATGCTCTCAGCCAACACTGTGGTTGATATTACCAACGAGCCTTCTGTTGCGGATATCTCTGACGGTTACACATATGAAAACGGAGTTTTCTCTGCTCCTGTAGAGACTCCTGTAGAGACTCCTGTAGAGACTCCTGTAGAGACTCCTGTAGAGACTCCTGTAGAGACTCCTGTAGAGGGGTAAATTTTGTAATGACAAGTGTTAATACATTTTTTAATAAAGTGTATTATATAAATCTTACTAGAAGACCAGACAGGCTAGTTCACATCACTCAGCAACTATCTTCTAATAATATAGTGGCTGAAAAGATAGAAGCTATAGATGGGTTATTTAGCTCTTTTTCTTGCGTACCTTCCGTAGATACAAATAAAAAAGAAGTAACACTATTGTCACATACCAAAATATCTTCTTTTGAGGCAGCATTAGTTGCTACACACAAGCTGATACTCATAGATGCCTTAAAAAATAACTATAGTAATATTTTAATATTAGAAGACGACGCGGCGTTTAGTTCTAGTTTTACAGAAGGATTTAATAATATAGTAAAAGACATACCTACTAACTGGGATGTGCTCTACCTAGGAGCTTTAGGACTGCCTGCTCTATCTAAAAGAGAGAAATACTCTTATGCGCTGGATAAAGCAGTGTACATACTTGGATGTCACGCTATCGGAATAAACTCGAGCGTGTTTGAAAAACTACTTGCAGTATCTACATTCGATAAACCTATAGATGTGTCGTATGCAAATCAATTACAAAGCTTAAATGCTTTTGTTTCTAGCAAACCATTAGTTAATCAAAAAGAAGGATTCTTTTCTGATCTAAAATTTGCTATGAACACCTCACTTGCATTTCCTTTCTAATATGAGAATGACTATTAAGTCTTTTAACAAAACACTGCTGTATGTTAGTAAGTCAGATATATCTATAACGGTAGTTCAAGGCACACCTACTGTGAGAACAAATACTCTTTTTACAAAATATTTTTATACTAAAGAAATACATATATCGTCAGGGATATTATTTTCTGTGTACAATTGTTGCGCAGAAGATTTAACTGTAGAACTAGAAACAGAAAATTGCACTGTAATTAAAGAGGAGTATGAAAACTGTCAATACATCGGGACAGGAAGAATACGAAAAGGGGAAGATAGACTCAATATATTTGATAAGTTCATGCATCACTATTTTTCATTTGGCTACAAAATCTTGACTGCGGACACCGACCACGAGGAATTTAACAGAGCAGCAAGCAGAAACGTTTTAGCCAGTATTTTTCCAAATAATATTATGGTACTAATAGATGGTGATGCTTTTTATAGTAAAAAACAAATAGATGACTCAGTAGCGTATGCCAAAAACCATGATGTTATTGTAAAACCAACAAAGTCTATACTAATAGGAAGTAAAAAGATAAATCTTTACTCTGGCTATTGCTGGGTAGTCAAAACTCAATTGTGGCCAGGTATGGACGAAAGATGCTTGTCTTGGGGCGCTGAAGACATCATATTGTCGAATACTAGACTAATACGCACAGAACCATTAAACAATGGAACGGCACAAGTCTACGAGCATCTCCGTGATGAAAAAAAGGGTTCACATAACTTTGAATTAACAAAAGACTATGGAGATACTTTAGGATTCCCGCTTAGTAAAGAAAAGGTATTGCCTATTTTTTTACAACATTGCGGGTATGGAACATACGGACACTTTTCTACTTATTTTTCTGAGCCCAGAACTGCCAACAATTTTTATCTTCAAGAACAGAAAAATCTGTAAAATCTAATCTATTTACTCCATTTTTTACATAAAAAACTTTTATCTTTTCTCTAAATGATGCGTAAGTATCTAGCATGTTGTAGTCATCAAAGCTTATAATGCCTTTAGATGAAAGCGCTTTAAGCGCGTTAGTGCCGTCTTCTACTACAGCCTCTTCACTATGGTCTCCGTCTATATAGATAAAATCAAAAGTATCAGCATTAGTGTTAAAAAAATCAGAGCTGTAGGAGTGTACTTTAACTACTTTACCTTTTTGAATATGCTCCTGCATTTGTAAGTTGTATTTTTCTTCTACTTCCTTTGAATCTATCCCCGCCACGTGAGGTAAAAAAGTCCAAGTATCTACATCTACAAGTCTAGACTCAGGGTGTGTAAGTATATTTTCCACCAACCACTTAGAGGCGTTTCCAGTAAACGCTCCTATTTGTAGGAAGTTCACTGGCTTGTCTTTAAAATGACTTAAATGCTTTATAAATAGTTTATCTATTTCTAGACTATAAAACCAGTTAGGGTCTCTCATTTTTTACCGATTCTAAAAACTCTTGCGATCCTGCAAAAAAGGCAACACCGTCTACACTCCACTTAATATTCATATTGTGTTTTTCAGAGTAATCTTTTGCCCAAGCAATAATCTCCTCAGATGCTGGCCTACCCGCTTCTGCAATCTGAAGATACTCAAAGCCGTTGTATGGTTGTCGAACAAAAATAACATCAGTTTTTGTAGGCGCTAGCCACTCATCAAAGTGTGGGTTTCTTCGCCACTCACACTGGAAAAGAACACAAGGGTCGTACGGTCTAGTTTCATATTCTTTACATCCTACTCCTTGCTCGACAAAGATGCAAGGCTTACCAGGGAACATCTCGCGGCCATGTATTGTGGCTGATAAGTATCCTTCGCAACATTTAGTGCACCCGTCGCACGATTTTTTATTAAGTATCTCTATAAAACTAAGCACTACGTCTAAATATTCTTTTTAGTAGGTTAATTATAAAGTTTTCTACCTTTGCCTCTAACAGTCCTTCTGCAGTTTCGTCCTTGTAGTGGTAAGTGTGATACCGTCTATTGCAGTAAGTATCGTGAAAATGTCGGCGACTCATGTTACTATATTATACCTATAACTGCACGTAATACGCTAAAGATAGGAAAATTATGAAAAAGGTTCTTGTCACAGGTGGCTTGGGGTACATTGGGTGCGCCACAGACGTCGCGCTAAAAGCGCACGGCTACACACCTATCATAACTGACAAGAAGATAGGCAGTTCTACAGAGAACATTCTTAAGATGCTTATAGTTTTTTTGCGCGACAGACCTGTAGGTGTTATCCATCTTTCAGCTAAGAAAAGTATAGGCGAATCTAAAAATCATCCTATTTCATACTACTGGAACAATGTGTCTTCGACTGTGTCCATAGCTATTCTGTGCAGACTTTTTAATCTACCTATCGTCTTTGCTTCATCCGCCTCGGTGTACGAACCTACTAACCCTTACGCTAGAAGCAAGTTGTTAGAGGAACAGATACTTTGTAAGGTTAAATCGCACGTGATTCTGAGATACTTTAATATAGGAGGAAAAGCGCCTGGCGTTTCTGACACCGCAAAGCAGAATATATTTTCTATTCTTGACAACGTGCAAAGAGAAGGGTTGACATTTATAGTCAATAGCCCTAACTCAACGCGAGACTACACGCACGTTCTTGATATAGCAGAAGCTAACGTACGCGCGCTTGAGTATGCGCTGGCGGGAAACAAAAGCATTCTAACCGACGTATTTTCTGGAGCTCAGTACTCAGTGCTAGACGTGATAGAAGAGTATAGGAAGAACAATGTAATTATTGCGTATTCTACTAATAGCGCGGTAGATAAGACTATATACCCTAAACATAACAAGCTAGACTTGCTTCAGTGGGCGCCTACGCGTTCTTTTTTTGATATAGTTCGGTCAGAGATAGAGATAGATTAGCTGATTTTACAAAGAAAGATGATAAGGTATAACCATGAAAGTTGCCGCTTACTCTATTGCCCTTAATGAAGAAAAACACGCCGCGCGCTGGGCCGAAACTACCAAAGGCGCCGACATCCGCGTTGTATGTGACACTGGATCCACAGATCGCACCGTTGAGATCCTGCGCGAGCATGGCGTCATCGTTTATGAAATTAACGTAAAGCCTTGGCGTTTTGACACCGCGCGAAATGCAGCGCTCGCGCTTATACCATCTGACATAGACGTATGCCTAAGCCTAGATCTTGATGAGACGTTAGATGAAGACTTCTTTGACAAGGTAAAAGAACACTGGGTGCCTGGCGCAACTCGTGGTTGGTGTGATTTTGACACGGGGCACGTCTGGTCTATGTGCAGACTTCATTCACGCGATGGAATGTATTGGAAGTGGCCTATTCATGAAGTGTTTGTTCCTTCATTAGACACTAAGCTAGTTAACTGCACGATACCTACAAAGATGTATCATAAGCCGGATAGCTCTAAGCCTCGTAGCCAGTACTTGCCTATGCTTGTTGCAGCATGCGCTGAAGAAGGAAATGCAAAAGATCATCGTCTTGTTACGTATCTATGTAGAGAATACACGTATTATCGTGAGTGGGAACTTGTAATATCAACCGCAGAAAGACTTCTAGCGTTTAGTGATGACTGGGTAGTTGAACGTGCTGCTGTGTGTCGCTGGGCAGCAGAAGCTTGTCGCAACTTAAATCGTTTAGAAGAAGCTATGTCATGGGCGGATCGCGCTATCGAGCTAGATCCATGCGGAGAAAATTACTATGAAAAAGTTAACTGCTACTACGCCATGAGAGACTGGGGCGGAATGTGGGAAACTTCTAAGCTTGTAGCCACGTGCGCTCCAACAAATCATTATCTTTCTTCTGGGTCTCTATGGAAGTGGCAGCTCAACGACATGCGCGCCTTGTCAGCGCACAATCTTGGCGATAAGAAAAAGGCAGTCCTATACGGGCAAATGGCGTTAGACGCTAATCCTACAGATCAACGCCTTGCAAATAACATCAAATTTTACGAGCAAGGCATTGAAAACTTAGAAGAAACTAGTATAGCTTCAGGACCAGCAACTTCAATATTTGAAAGTATATACAAGAATAGCCACTGGGGAAAAGGCAGTGGCCCTGGGTCAACTGAGGAAGCTACATTAGAGTATCGAAAAATAGTGCAAGAGTGGGTTGACAAGAAAGAGATAAAAACAGTATTAGATCTCGGCTGCGGAGACTGGCAGTTCTCTAAGCTTCTTGACTTTTCAAGCGTGGACTATACAGGCGTCGACGTTGTGCCAGACGTTATCGCGCAAAACGATATGGCATACGGCAGTAACAACATTAAGTTTGTCTTATCTGACGCGCTTAATTTTGACTTCCCTGAAGTAGATTTAATCCTATGTAAGGACGTTCTTCAGCATCTTCCAAATAATGACGTTGACGTTATCGTAAAAAGAATACAGAAAGCGGCAAAGTACGCTTTGATATGTAATACGACATACACTCACGACAGTATTAACTACAATATTTCTCCAGGTGGCTACCGTGGACTAGACTTAAAGCTCCCACCATTCTCAATGCAGGTTGAGACTGTGCTGCAGTGGGAAACTGCAGGGGCACCTAAAAGAATAGACCTAATAACAAGAAAAGACTAAAGAACGTCTGGGACGTTTATAGCGTTATACTTAGCTTCTCTAGTCTCCGGATCTGCTAATTCGTTGTACATCCACGTAGACGCGTCTGCGTTTTCAGTTAACGTAAGTACTCCGTATATCTTTCTATTGTCTAGGTACTGATCTACGTTGTTCTTTCTTGCTGACTCTGAGAATACCATGTATTCCCAGCGATCAGATTCTTCAAGGTAACTAAGAGTGCCAAGATGCTCTCGCTTAATTAAGTACGTGCAGTGCACGCAGTCAACCTTATGCGGCTTACGCTCTTTCTGATAAAGAATCTGATAGTAAACTGGTTCAGGTATTACCGATCCGTAGCTATCTACTATATAGTGGTAATTAGAATAGTAGCGTCCTTCATGTCCAGCAAGACGATCTTTTTGATCTTCGCTGTCTGGGTGCTCTGGTGTAGCTACCGCATACCTAAGCAGAGGCGCAACGATAGGGAGATCAAGCGCAACTAGTTCTTTAAGTGTTTCAGGGTATATAAAGTTATCAGCGTCAATAACAAAGTAGTAATCGCTACCGGCGCGTACAGCTTGACGCAGACTCTCTTGACGTATTTTACCGAGAACTCTAAATCGTTCTCCGTTCCATTCGTGCACTCCGTAATTTTCAACTTTAGTAGATACGTTTGAGCAGTCAAACAAGTAGTCTTGATACTTGTTACCGTTGGCAGAAAGCCACTCACGAAGAATTTTTTCAGAGTTATCTGTATTGTTATTTGTTCTTACGTACAAAAATATCTTATCTTTAGGGTAGTCAAGCTCTTCTAAGGTTCTTAGAAACAGAGGAAGAACAGCTTCTTTTTGCTTAACAAGTATGGCTATAAATACCGTAGGAAGATCAATATCATTCATAGGTATAACATATCATATTTATTTGTCTATTCTTTAGTCTTTTTCCTAGTAGGTTTTTTAGTCTTTTCACGTTCTTTCTTAGCGAGCTTTTCTTCCCTCTGAGCGTGGTACGCATCAACAGCGTTCGCGCTTGTTCGCGAGCGCCAGGTAAAGTCACATGCCTCGCATTGAACAAGACGCATAGTTGCCCAACGGCCTCCGCCTGGAACATCAACAACTAATGTCTTAAGCTTATTTGGTCGTGCGTTACATGCAGGGCACTGTGGGAAGCGTTGACGACGCGATTCTTGCCCGTTCCATGAAACTGAAAGAGTACGACGAATTTCACCTTCGTCTTTTCCACCCCAGATTCCCCAGATTTGTCTATGTTCAAGCGCCCACTTTAAGCAGTCACGACGAACAGGACAAGAAAAACATAAGTTCTTTGCTTGATACTTTTCAGAAGGTTCAGATGAAAAGAAAAAATCTCTTATTCCTTCATTCTCCTTTAGTGCGCAGGCTGAATCTTTCTGCCAACTTAAATCAATAGAAGCGCTCACTCTGCGTGTACCTCTACCCAGGTGACGGAAAATACTTGATCAACTACGTCACCTTCGCGTGTTTCTCCTTCTTCATCGCACGCGGTAAGCTCTGTATCTCCGTCAATTTCACCGGCGTAGCCATACGCCAAGTAGGACGACTCTAAAAATTGAAAACCTTTTCCTAATGATACGGATACGCCATCGCGCTGTAAGGCAGACGCTAATGCGCGGCGGATAAGCTCGTTCTCTAGGTCTATATGGTCTTCTGTGAAGAACACGATAGATTCATCGTTTAGTTGTTCATAACCGTCTCCGGTCCATTCTTTCCACAAAAGTTCGCCTATACGCGAGTCTTTCACTGTCTCTCCCTTACGCCGCCGTAAGAGGAATACTACACTGGAAAGTGAGCCATTGCGCGGATAAACGCAGATTATTTTAGAGCAATAAATTACCTCAGGCTAGGCGTGAAAGTGTCTCTAAGAGTCACTGAGCAATGCCTACATATTGTTGTAGGTGCCTAGTTGAAGCACGCCGTTACTATCAGGCCATAGGTACTGATAGTACTCAGGACGATAACCTTTATCCTCTGGCCAGTTAAATTGAGAATACCAGTCGTACTCTTTGCGTAGTAAAGCAATGCGGTGGGTAGAGGCAATTTGCTCGTATGTATCTTTGTCTTTAAACCAGTAAGGAAAGGTAAGCTCGTCGCTGATACGCCCTAGCTCAAGCGCGCGGACTAGTGTTCCTTGAATCTTAGGAATCATTGTAGATTTGTAACCGCGAGCTAGCCACTCGTCACACATTGTAGTTGCGTACATAGACAAAGCTTTTTCGTGGCCTTCCCACATCTTTGCTGCAGGATGATTACGCCAGCCTTTAGGGTCACGGTGTTCGCCCTGTGGATTTAGCGAGGTAAGCACTAACATAAGTTGCCACGCCTCAAGGACCTGCTTATTAAGGCGCTTGTTGTCTAGTTCTTGAGCAATATGCTCGAAGGAGCTAGTCTGAGGTAGAAAGGTTTGCATATATTCGTCCGTTCGTCATTGTGTAAATTATATCAGGTAGGCGTGTCCTCTGGCGGTATTTCGTCAAAAGGAAGAACATTTTCTCCCTCCATGTCCATATCCATTTCTGAGTCAGCTTCTTCTATATCATCAGCTGAAACGTATATACCTACAACTGTAACCTTACTGCAGATAAAGCATTCGCAGACCGTGCCTGGAGAAAGTTTAATAGGTACATTTACGCTAACTAACCGCGTCAGAATGTTCCCTTCCATGTCTACGCTTTCTGGTTCCCACACGCTATTTTCCGCAATCCAACACCGCTCACAAAGTGGAACAAGATCATCGTTGTAATCGCGTATACTCATTTAGCGCTAGTCTCCATAGGGCTACTGTACCACTGTTTCTTGGCGTAGTGTCTTGAGAATCCTTTGTCTGAGTCGATTAAGTACTCTCGGTCTCCGATTAGCTCCGCAGGTTCTCCTTGTGGGTTTCCGTCAAGTGCGTCTTTAAGTGCCTTACCAATCCAGTTGGCCGCTTGCACTGGGACAGCCTTGCCCCATACAGCCGCCAGGTGAGAGTAATTGCGCGATTCTTCAATGTTCCAATCGTCAGGCAAACCTTGCATACGAGCAGACTCGCGATGCGTAATAAGGCGCGGTTGCGTCGGATGAATAACGTGGTCTAGCGCAGAGCCGGTAAGCACGTTGCACCAGTGATCTTCTTTCCAACGGTACGGTTGCGAAAAGCCAAGCTTAAAATTTTTACGAATAACACGAGGAGAAATGTCAATCCACTTCTGAGGAAACTTACCGTCATTTAAGTCTACGGCTTTCTTAAGCGCACCGCCGGTGTCACCGTTGCCTTCCCAGCCGTCGTTGCCGATGATGCTAAAGATCTCTTCAATTCGTTGCGCATGGATGTTTGTTTTACCGATGTGACCGTCAACCATTCCATTTTTTGTGCGTAGGTGCTTAACCCACTTAGAAGGAGAAGGCGCGGTATACTTTTGCTTATTCCAAGTCTGAGGCATCTCCGCAAGATCACCGATGATGTCCATGATACGTGGAAGTTCTTTAGGTTCTGGAGTTACCGCGCTAAACTTAAGTCCTGACTCAACAGCAACCCAGAAGTAACGCGGGCGATATGAAAATCCGCCAACCTGTAGGTTATTTTCCTTAACGTGATACAAATCGTATTTTTTACCGGAGACTTGCTCGACCATGTCGCGATACTTAACCATTACGTCGCGCCCTTGCGTGTACGCTTGCTGAACACACTCGAACACTATAGCGCGTGGTTTTACGCGTCCAGCGTATTTCATAAAGGCTACGGTATGCTCGTGTGCCTTAGAGTCAGGTCCACGATTTGCAGGGCCAGACCATACAGACCAACCGGAGCATGGCGGGCAACCCATGACGATGTCTGCTTTTTGCACGCGCCATTCGTTAGGATCGTCTGAAAACTCTGAGGTCCAGTCATCTCCAAGAAGATGACGGTTGCTTTCTGCAACTACGTTTCCAAAGTTTAATGTTCCGGTGCGTTGAATCATCTTCATGTCGTTTTGGATAAAGCCAAGACTCATAAAAGCTGCAAGCCCGTTGCAGTCGATAAAGGTATGTTGTGACAAGGTGTAGCCCTTCGTAGTTCCTAGGTAGGACCTTATACCGACATCGCACTTATGGCATGCTATTTACTCAGAAAGATTTGCTTTTTTCTCTAGATCAATCATGCCTACCTCATAGCCGCAACCTGCGTATCCCGCGATATCAATCCAGGTATCTCCCTGGAACCCAGATTTAGACGCGTATCGAGCGACTTTAAGACCTACCATCATCATGGCAACGTCTTCTTGTGATAAGTCTATACCTAGTATGACTGACCAGATCTTGCCTATTCTAGCAAAGTTTTCTTCAGGAGCGCCGTACTGCGCATCTCTATCTCCAGAGATAATTTTAGCAGCTTCGCGTAGAGCTTCTACTCGGTACTGCAGAGGCTCATTTGATGAATCAGCCATGCTTAGTCTCTATCTTAGTGCGTATTGTTATGTAGGCAATTAGCATTCCGTCATTGTTAGGATCTTCATTAAAGTCCCTAGCCTTTAGTTCAGAATCAGGCGGCAACTCCGCAGAGTCGTTATTTACAAATCCTTGCCAACTTTTCTTTGCATTGGCAAGAATTTCATCGATGTTTCTACCACGAACAATAAGCTCTACTGTAGATCGCATTAGCGAACTCTCTTCTCTAGTTGGTGCGGTGAATAGTGTGCCCCGTCTAAGATAGGTTCTTTATCATCTGTAGACTTAAATATAATGTCGCCGTAACGGATTCCTACAACCTTACCGCGTCTCCCGTTGTGAATACCGCCGGTTGCGCCGTCGTACGCGTCAGCCTTGACACGCACGTCGTCACCTAGACTAATTGCGCCTGGTTGCGCATCAACCCATAGCTCATCAGGATTATTTTTTACTGCGGCATGCCCAAGAGAAAGACGGCTAAATAGCGCTATAACTTCCTTTTGCTGGTTTACTGATAGGGTAATATCTTTCCAAGTTGCAAGAAGTTTAAGTGTAGCATTACCGATACCTACTTTAGTCTTTGCATCTTGCATTTCAGATCTGACCCATTCATCGTTGACTTCAGGCACTGTAGTCTACCTCCTTAGGTAAGCACTTTGCGCACATGTCTGGGCTAGCGCCTCTACCAACGTCGTCGATAGCTCTAGTGCACAATGCACATTTTACGCCTTCTTCTTTAACTTTGTACCCTTTTAGCTGTCTTTCTTTATTGCGCTCCATTTTTTCAAGATAGAACTTGTCAAGCATTTCGTCAGTTCCGCCAGCTGCAACAATGATATTAGCCACAAAGTGTAGAACATCAACAGCTTCTTTGATTACTTCTTCTCTATCAGCGTAAGGTTGGTCGTGTTGCCAAGGCTTCCACGAGATTGCTTGGCGCATCTCTGCAAGTTCATCGTCTACCGCAAGCATGTTCCAGCGCAGGTACTCAACGAACCGACGTATATTCTGAGGCTTATCGCCTTCCATATCTTCGTAGTTAATAAAGTACACGTCTTTTTGTAGATCTTTTGTTCTTTTTAGCCATGAATTAAACAGAATAGTCATATACTAACCTTTCTTAGAATATAGTTTAAGTGCACTTGACAGCGCGATTGCTGCATCGGTGCGAGTTGGTATTGCGTTTACATAGTCCTTACGTTGTTCTTTAGCAAGTGCGTTTCTTTCTTCTTGAGACATATCTTCTATCTTTGAAGCTAGATGCGCCCATGAACTGCCAATAGCGCTACTCTCTCGCCAATCTGTAGCTACAGGGGTTAACGTATTTATACATTGTATAAGTCTGTATGACCACCACGTGCCGTTTAGGTGCGGATTGAACAAGGCTCCTACGCCGGCAGCAATTTGATTTTCTACCTGCATGTCTGTCCAACCTTTATGCCACTTCATAGGAACCGTAGGTCTTTGTAAAGTAGCAGTTGTTGATTTTACCCACGATGATGAATAGTTTTCAACTACCCACTTTTCACGGCGTTCTAGCTCGATAACATCTTGATTGTTTATAAGATAGGAATCTAAACTTATAGGAATTAGTGAAGCAGCAGCGCCTTTCGGCAGTTGAGCAGCCACCTTACTTACGTCCTGCCACGGAAGGGAAGGATAGAGCGTTGTTGGCCATTCTTTAGTAAGTAGGTGCTCTACTACGTCTAATAAGTTTTGAAGCATGTTTGGCTGCGACGCTGTGTCATATCCTTTTCTATACGAATAGAAAGGTTTAGTTAAGTTATCCGGTGTCTTTACTATTGCACGAAGGCTAGACGTAATCCGGTTTGGCTCCGGCGCGTCTAAGAAAAGAACTAGCTTATCGGTGTCAAGCAATACGTCTATAACGCTTAATGCGCCATAGACTCTGTTTGCGCTTAAGCTTGTCAAAGGGCTTAGCCCAACTAAAACGGAGTCGTACTCATTTAAGTCTTTAGTGTTCCATGAGACTTCAGGATCTAGTTGCACTACGTCATGTCCTTGAAGAACTAGCACAGTCCTTATTACACTTGCAAACGACGCAGATCTGGCATTTGCAGTTTCGGATGCGTGCGAAGCTGACATACCAGTTATAAGAATTTTGCTCATGCTGGCGTCCCGTCAGCGTTACGCTTAACGCCTTTGTCCTCTGCAACAGCGCGCTCGATGATGCGATTGCAATGTTCTACAAACGCGGAGTACTCCGGGATATATGGAGCAAGTGCGGCGCGTTGAGCCATAGCCGCTTCATGTAGCTCTGTATCAGACATTTTCTCGACATCTGTAATCTTTAACTTATACGCATCGCCAAGTGGATCCCCTTCACCCTTATCGGTGACAAGTATAGAACCCACATGCGCTGCGTATAGGAAGCGGCTGCGCCACCAGCCAGAGCCCGCGTGCGGATACGGCGGAGAAAGAATACCCCAGTGATGATTATAGAATTCAATAACGTCTTGTTCAGTGTCAAAGCGTTGTCCGCCAAGTTTTTTAATAAGCTTACGACTTCCAACAATTTCAACCGGCCAGTCTGGATTTTTCTTTTCTAACCAAGTATCATGTGGCATAAGAGCTCCAAGCACCCATGCACGCTTCTTGCTTGTCGGTGGCAGAGGAGTAACTGGTTGCAACGTTGGGACAATAGTTGCCGTAGGGTCTAGAGCTTCGATAGGGCCAACTTCATCAGGCATACGCTTACGTACACTAGATCTATCTCCGAAAGCGTACATAGGGCACACTGGAACCATACCAGCAGCCCATCTATCAGCAAGTAAGTCGCGAGCAGCTTCAACTAAACGCTTCTCGTAAGGCTTAATGTTTTCGTCGTTGTCCATCATATAGTAGCGTTCGATGTAGCACTTTTTTGCCGCCGCAGGATTTAATTCTTTAACTCGCTCGAGCGCTGCCTCGATGTCTGCGCGACTAAAATAAGTTGCGCCTTCTTCACCGCGATGCTCAGTTCCTACAAGCAGATGCTTATACAACATCTCCGGTTTACGAATAAGCGCACGTGCACCGTTAAACACTGTGTTAAACTGCCAATCATCAAAAAATCCTACACAAGGAATACCAGATGACAGTGCGTATAGCGCGCCCATCGCACCTTGACGACCATTCAACGAGTTAAGTGGTGCAAGATTTATCCACAGTACATCATAACTAGAAAGATCTTCGCCTGGAGTAATTTTACGCCAGTCAACATCATGTCCAGCTTCGCGCAGTGCTTTAGCGACAGACGCAGGTACGTCAATCTTTTGTATTGTGCGTTTTTCTGTGTTGATCTGCAACGCAGTGAAACCACTCATCAATACCTTCATGTCCACTACCTTTCTAAGTAGATTTGGAATATCATCTACGCACTGTACCAGGAATAGATGATAGACCAGACTTACTTAGTCTTTAGAATGGAGCAGCCGGCGGAGCTGCAACGACTGGAGCTTCTGCTACAGCCGGCGCAGGTGCAGGCGCCGGAGCTGGCGCGGCTGCCGGTGAAGGTGCAGGTGCAGGTGCCGGAGCTGGCGCGGCTGCTGCCGGTGTAGCGCCAGGTGTTGTAGCAGAAGGATAGTACTGCTTAATTTCGTTTTTCTTCTGACCTTGCCAGGTACGTGATGTTACCTGTGCACGGAAAGAACGTCCACGAATTGCTTGCTCGATTTGAGCGTTTGAAGGGTTGGTTGCAAAAAATTCACGACCAAGACCTAGAGCGTACATCTTACGAAAGAACATGCCTAGTGCAGCATTGTTGTCTGGAGTAACTACGAGGTTATCCCAAACAAGACGCTTAGCATGCGCTCCGTTTTGTACTTGTGCCTTAACGGCAAACATAGTCTTGCCTGATTGCGAGACCTTTGCGGTAGCTTCTACAACTAGTAAGTCGTAATCGCCATCTGGTAGTGGATCATAGCCAGTTGAAACTTCGCCGGCATCTTTAACTAAATCGCCCCAGTTAAGAGTACTCATCTTTAGTCATTTCCTTTCGTTGTTGGAGTTGCTTGTGGTGTTGGCCCGAAGATCATGTCTAGCATGCGCTCGATTCCAAGGTTTTCTTGTTCAACGATCTTTCCAAGTCGACCTTGTACTCGCTCGCCTGCTTCGTATTCGTCTGTGCGTTCTACGTACATACGACGTGCCTTAAACGGTGATTGCAGTGGATCTGGATTTGGAAAAGTTTCCACTGTAATTGCGCCAAGGATGTCATAGAAGTAAGGTGCTTGAATTGCGAGCTGACCCTGTAGGTACGGACGTGAACGTCCGTCTGCTCCAGGACGCGCCATAGCAGTCAATACAACAGCTTCTAGGGGCTGTGTAGGGTGCATTGTTAAGTCACGCAGGTCACGCAGTAGCGCACCCATGTGACGAAGCAACTCGCCCCATTGTTGCATTTTCATCTGTTCAGTACCCGCAATTGAATCCATGCACTTCACTTGAAGTTCAGAGATGGAGTCAATGATGAGTGACTTGAACTGATGCTTTCCAGTTTGTAACCACTGGAATGTTTTGAGAACAACATCGTAATCGCGAACGTTAACGACTACAGTATCCCAAGTGCCATCGGCAACTGGTGGTTCTTCTCGGATAGGGTCCCAATACTTAACGGTGATAGGTAGGAACCGATGCCCACCTTCAACATCAAGCATGAGACGTGGATACGGCGCGGTTACGGCGAAGGTTGATTTACCAACCTTTGATTCTCCGTAAACCATGATAGTCAGCGAACGTTGTACGTCAGACATCATTGTTTCCTTTCATCTCTTGTTTGTGTAACATTAGTCTGTTGTCTTTTCTTCTACGCCATAGTAAGCATATGGATTAGAAACTTCAAATGCGTCTTCTAACGCGGCCTCAGCAGCACTTCCATCGTCAAACATAGGACATATAGAGAAGAATGTACATTTCCATTTGCAATCGCGTGAAGGACTTGGGTACGCCGTAAAGCGGTGATCTGTGCCTTCGTCTAGCGCCTTACGTGTTGCAAGCATATCGGTAAGTGTTCCATGGATACGTTGCCAGAATGATCTTAAAGCAAAGACGTTATGTCGAACTTCCATCTGCTCGTAGAAGGGAGGGCGCGCATTAGCCGAACGCTTAACTTTCTTAAGCATAGTAAACAGTCCGCCTTCAGAGCGTTCACCTTCTTTGTTCTGTGCTGTCTCAAGAAGCATATAGGTAAGAATCTGTTCGTTCATGTGCGCCATTGCTGTAAAGTCGGTAAATGACCCACCTACTGTCTTAAAGTCACGGAACATACGCACACCGTCAGCCTTACGACGAACACGCATATCAATCTTACCTTGCAGGATAACCTTGCCGTCAAAGAGTGGCATTTCAATAATCTCTTCTGTAGAGATCATTTCAAGCTCGGCATCAATGCCGTTTTCTTCAACCCATTGTAGGTAACCTTCAAGCATAATGCGCCCTAGCTCGGCTTCTGAATCTAAATCGAAAGTATCTCGGCCTTCGTTCTCTAGTAGAATTTTGTCCTGTTCGACTAGTTGCGCATGAGCTTCTTGTAGAGGTATCTGCTTAGAGTAGTACATGTCCAGCGCTTCATGGACGCGTGAACCTAAGGCAAGTGCGCCTGTGAATGACTTTTGTTTTGGCTGTAGGCGACGATAGTAACTTAACCACCAGCGTCTCTTACAATCTTTGTAAGTTTGAATCTCGGAGTTAGAGATTCTTATAGGTTGTGTCATAGCTTTCCTGCCTTATCGTCTTTGAGTAGTGAGAGAAGCTTGTCTTTATCTTTTACGATTTGTTCAAAGTTATCAGCCTTAGTTGATAGAACTTGGATAACACGTTCTTCAATTGAGCCGTCTGTAACGTAATCTGTAACAATAATCGAGTCGTGGATCTCAGAACCGATACGGTGCACGCGGTCAAGCGCTTGTTTGTGGTCAACAAGTGACCATGGACGTTGCAGCATTACTAAACGACGAGCTGCAGTTAAAGTAATTCCAACTCCGCCAGCCTGCGCGGTAAATAGAATCCACTTTAGCTTGCCCGACTGAAAATCATCAACCGCTTGCTGACGTTCATCTTCGTTCTGTGCTCCGGTTATCAAACCGTGAGGGATCTTAGCCTTTGTCATTTCCGCGCTTAATAACTCAATTAACTGACGCGATACTGCGCAGACTGCGACAGAATCATCGCCAAAATCTCCGCTGTTTATGTCGCTCATTAAAGAATCTACCTTGCAAGAAGGCTCAGCAAGTATGGCGCGCATCTCGCCGGTGTCTTCGTTTACGTCCATGGTTGCATATGAACTTGCAAACTGGAGTAGGCGAATAGTTTGAGTAAGCGCTGAAGGTGCGGTAATCGCATCTCCAGACTCTAACTCTGCAATCATGGTGTCGCGCATCTGGTCATAAGCCTTCTTTTGCTTAGTCGACATCTCTATATCGCGACGTTCAAACATCATTTCAGGTAACCATGGCAAAACTTTTGCCTTAAGCATACGACGCATACGTGGATTGACAGTTGCGTAGAACTCTTGTTCCATGTGTGGCTTTACGCCTAAAACCATCATGCCACCGAAGGCATTTAACATTACGTTAACCATACGATCAACCCAACGGGTCTTGCTTGGCCACTCTTCAGGTGATAGCCAGTGAAGGATAGACCATAGATCTAAAACGTTGTTTGCGATAGGTGTTCCCGTTAACGCAAAGCGAATATCCGCGTCGCCTGTTGCAGCCCACAAAGCACGAGATTGCTTTGACTTTGGCTCTTTAGAGCGGTGTATCTCATCAGCAATCACTGCCTTAAAGTCGATTTCGTTAAGTTCCCGCTTGTGAACCTCGCAACGATTTATTGTTGTTTTATCATCGTGCCCGCCGCAGTCTGTACAACGAGCTAAGGCAACCGAGCCATAAGGTGCAAGACGCGAGTGAGAGCGCAAGGACTCCCAGTTAATAACGTATACGTCAGCCTCGCCCTCGAAGATCTTCCTACGCTGAGTTGCAGAGCCTTTGATAACTTCAACATCAACACCAGGCCACCACATATCAAACTCGCGCTTCCAGTTTTTCTTTAATGTGTTAGGGCAAACGATAAGAGCAGGGAAAACATCTTCGCCGTTGTCTTGTAGTTGCTTTAATGCTCTAATTGCCTGGGCTGTTTTACCTAAACCAGGCTCATCTGCTAATAATGCTCTACGGGCTACCGATAGGAATTTAACGCCCGCACGCTGGTGCGGGAACAGGTCCTCGTTACCCTCTTCAAGGGTTTCTAGGTCACGAAGTTCATTGGCTGGGGTAATACGTGTAGTCACTTCGTTGGTTGCCCAGGAGGCCAATCTAGGGCCAATCTCAAGGTCAGTCTTAAAGGTAGATCGCAACGCTAAGCATGTTGCCCATGACGTAGGGACAGCCCACACCTGAGTCTTTGCGTCCCACTTCGCTCCTGGAATACTCTTGCAAAGCTCCTTGAGACGCCACTCGGTGTTTATTATTACGTGCTTGCCCGATTCATCGAGCTCTACGTTTACTGGCACCTTTTACTTATCCTTTCGTCGTTATGTCGCTATACTAACAGGAAACTACAGAAATGTTATTACATTTTCACTTAGTATGTAGTTTTTATCATTGAAGCAGTCTTCTAGGAATCCAACCGAGCTTTACGCACTGTAGCAAGGCGTGTCGTATCGCATCAAGAGCGTGTCCTTCGCCGCCTACATACCAATACTCAAGCTTCTTAAGTTTAGAATTATCAAACATTGCCTTGGCGTCGGAAGGTGACTGAAGGATGATGTCATCTGCCTTTCTTCCCGCGTCCATAAGACATTGCTTGAGAATACCAATTTGCTCGAGGCTGTACGGAGCCTGCGACTTTTTTGCCGTCTGAGCGTTAATGATAAAGCGCTCGCAGACAATAATTACGTCAGGGTACTCAACAAGAGTGTCACGAATAGGCTTAGCGTACTCTTCTTGTTGATACTCTCCAGCCCAGAGCAAGACAGGTTCTTCACCGCGCTCAAACGAGAACAATGTCATGCCTGTTGCCTTGCCTGGATCTACTGATAAGATTACCTTCATCGATACTTTTCTCCCCAGTTCTCCATAGGTCCGTCAATTCCAGATGTCAAAGGTACAGCCCAGCCTTCGGTTGTAGTCATGCACTGCTTTACAATTTTCATAATCTCCTGCGCGTCCTCGCGCGGAGCATTGAGTACAATTTCATCGTGCACTGGGACGATAAGCAGTTCAGTTAATTCTGCCTGATCTAGCTTTATTAAGTTAGACTTAAATACCTCGGCAGCTCCACCTTGAATTAAATAGTTAACAAGTGTGTATACTCGATCTTCATCGCAAGGCAAGCGTCTGCCAGTCCATGTGTAGACGTAGCCTTGGCCTTCTGCTTTAAGTCTACGCATACCGGCGTCTTCAATTTGTTTTTGAAAGAGTGACATACCAGGGAAGCGCATGTCGAACGCGTCTGAAACAGTTCTCATCTGACCTTCTGCTACACCAGCTGTAAGTGCTTGTTTTGCGACGCCTGCGCCGTAGAGACGGCCGTAGACAGTTCCTTTGATGAGATTACGACGCTTGTCCGACCGTTGCATCGTAGGGTCGTTGTAAATTTCACGACCAATTTCAGTGAACGGATCTGACCCTGTTGCATCTGCACGGTTAAATAGCGTGATGAGGTTTGGGTCTTGTGAGAGGGATGCGAACATTCTAAATTCGACCTGGTCAAGGTCTGATGTGATAATGACATGATCTTCATCCTTTGGAATAAACGCAGTACGGACTGTATCGTCACCCTTAGGCAAAGTCTGTAGTGCTGGGTTCTGAATTGACATACGACTTGTTCGTGCGCCAAGTGTTTTTACAGATGGGTGGACAAAACCATTCACATTGTCATTGATAAAGTTTGCAAAGTACGTGTTAGCGAGCTTGTCTGCCTTGCGCTGTTTGAGCACGATCTCGGCAAGTTCTTTTACCTCAGAGTTACCCGCAATAGCTAAGAATTGCAATTGGTCCTTAGATGCGGATTTTTGTCCTGAAGGCGTATACTCGTTAATCTCTGCGCCAAGTGACTCTAGCAAGCGCACTAGTTGAATGTTACTAGTTATAGAAACGCCAGCGTACTTTTGCTGCGCCCACGACTTGACTTGCTCCGTGTACGAAGTAAGCTCGTCAAACTTCTTTCTAGAGTAGTCTAGGTCAATTCGTGCGCCGTTGAGCTCCATACGTGTAACAATGCGGCGAGTCTGCATTTCAAGTTCGTACGCTTTATGGTACGGCTGTCCTGGACCACACTTCTCGTAAAACTGTTCCCATAAGCGCATAGTTAAGATGCAGTCTAGCGCACCGTATGACCAGTAAGGTTGAAAATTAGTAGGAACAGTTCCCCATGTCCAACCGTTCTTAACAAGCTCTTCATCAAGTGTACCCTGCAGTGCAACCGCACGGCCGTCAACGTGTAGAGCAGCAAGACGCTTAAGCGCACCGGTGCCAAGTGGATCTATGATGTGCGCCATAATCATTGTGTCGTGCACTCTGTGCCAAGGTATTTTCCAACGCGACTGTATGTCAAACCATCGAGCTTCAAAAGCTACGTTGTGACAAACGATAGGTCCATCAAACTTATCCATAGCCTCATAGAAAACTCCGGCCCATTCATCCCACGGCATAGCCCAGGACTGTTTACCATCGCCAACTTGAACTAAACGTAGTCTGCCGTGCCATGGAGAAAGTGCATGGTCACGTGGATTGCCTGGAAGTTCTCCAGTTTCAGTGTCAATTGCAATCGCGTTGTGAGGTCGTCGTTCACCTAGCCAAGTTATAAACTGACCTGCTTTTTCTACGCTGTCAATTAAGTGAAGCTGAACTCCTTCTAAGTTATCAACCATTAGCTTCCTCAAATATTGTCATTTCAATGTTGCACTTAATAAAGTACTCCATAACTTTTTCTGGCTGCCTGTGCTCTGCCTTTGATTGTATACGCATAACTACTCTAGATACACCAGAATTGGATACTAACTTTGCGCATTGCATACACGCAGCGTCTGTTATGTATATGGTTCCGCCTTCAGTGCGCGATCTATCGACGTACAGTAGCGCGTTTGCCTCCGCATGTATGGACGGGCATGCGTCATACATATTGTCTAATGGGGCAGTGCCTTGTGCACGTGGGCACCAGTTAACACATTCGCCTTCATTTGGAAAAGAAGCAGCTGGCCCGTTGTAACCTGTAGAACTAACACGTTGATCTTTAGAAACTACAACCGCGCCAATTTGAGCGCGGCTACAACGAGAACGTAAGGCTACAGTGTCTGCAACCTGCATCCAGACTTCATCCCACGAAGGACGAGTGTTTGTCATTCTGATAAGTCTCCCATGCCTTCTGTGACTGACGCGGCAAGTACTTTTGCAACTAACGAAAGAGCTTCCTTACGAGAAAAGCCTGCGCGCTTTAGCTCTTCAAACATCTCATGAAGCTGGATTACCGCATCTCTTAGAGGGCTATCATCTTCTTCGTACTTCTTCATATCGTCATTACCCATTTGTCTTTTCCTCGTTCTTTTTTACTGCCTTAATCATAGCGTTTGCGTACCATTGCTCAAAAGGGTGAAGACCGTACAAAAGCATCTGCTCTTCGTGATGTATGGCAGCGGTTAACGCGTCCATGGCAAAATCTGAAACTTGTTCCCATGTATTACCTACCATCGCGGGGATCGTTTCGTATGGTTCATACGTATGCTTTAGATTTTCAGCAGAGTCATAATGCTGCTCGTAGATGTGCAAAGACCCGACATGATGATGGTACGTGCCTGGCTCAATTCCTAAGATAGACGCTATAGCAAGTTGAACACGCGTAAACTGGAAAAAGTCATACGCCGCTCCTAGCCATACATCGTTTGAGCGCATGTACACGCTCATGTTAAGTTTGTTGTTGCGAATTCTAAATTGATGCAGGATAGTGCACGGGTAGTCTCGCTTATTTGCAAGAAGATCTAGCTCCGGATTCCAAATAGTAACGACCGCCTGTCGTGTATCTGGGTCTGCCTTAAGTCTTTCAACTACAGGAGCGTACTGCGATTGCGTGCGAACTCCGTATGCCCCGTGAAATAATCCATTGTCCTCGGTGTAGTTAGTAAACTGTGGGCCGATAGCAATAACAAGTTTAGGTGTGCTTGCGCCTGCGATAAGCTGGCAAGCTTCAACCGCACCGATACCTGCAACAGTCCCGCGTCCTACACCCAACGGTAAGGTGTTATAAACATCATCAATACGAATAATTGCGTCCTCGATCTCGCGTGTTTTCATACCGCGAGGAGCGACCTCCTTGCCGTGCTTAAGAACATGCTGAACAAGATCAACGTATCCGTTAACTCCGTCAGGAATATTTATTATCGCAGTATCCATTTGTCTCCCCTGTCTTTTCCGTGCGCTAGTCTTGTTATTGCCTTACCGTACTCTTCTTTTTGTGAGTTAAAAAATCGTTTAACGTGCTGCGGGTGTGAGGTTACGGTGTATAGATAGTCAGGGATATTTGCATGGCGTATTCCACGTTCTGCGAGACGCCCTAAAGCTAAAACCGGTGGACGGCGTAACGTACACCATAGATCCTCAAAACGCTCTGAAGACATATCGTTTACGTTAACGATACCCATAGATTTCCAGCTGTCTGACTGAAGTGCGGTAAGCAGAAACTCACCTGAGTTGCCATCAACAGGCATGAAAGGTAGAATAGTTTCCTCGCCATATTTCTTAGTAATATTTCGTCTGTCACCTACAAGTAAAACTCGAGGGAAGCGCGAGCCGATGTACTCCGGGAACTTAGCAAGTTCCTGCGTGTCATCTTGTATTGAATCAGCCCTGTTAATGATATGCGAAGCAAGATGACCTATAGTGTCTAGTGAGTCAGCCGCAGGAGTTAGGCGTCCTGCAAGTCCTGCGGAGTTTGCCGCCGCGACTTCATATAACCCTAAGATCTGTTCAAGCTCGTGCGCTTGTATGTAATCGTCACCGCGAGCATTTAGACGACGAGTAATAACATCAAGAGGTTGATACAACCAAAATTGAGCAACACCACGTGATTTAAGGAAGAGCTCTGTCCATCGCCAACCTGCTCTACCGAGGAGACCATATCCGTCACCTGTACCCGTCTCAGGGCGTTTTACCGCGGCGTAAGTTACCTCGCCCCAGTGCCAACGGTCTGCTACGGCTATGCGCTTTGACCAGTCGATATTCTCAATAGACGTAACATAATCCTGCAGGACCCAGCGGCGCGTCATCTCTTCGGGCTTAGACTTATGGTAAAACTCGATTTCTTTTTTAGGGAACTTTTCAGCAAGTTGTTTTTGCACTTCAGACACAAGGGTAGACTTGCCTGAGGCGTCTGTACCTTCAATTACTATAAACATTCGCTGCGTCCTTTGTCTCTAAGAAAATTATAACACTAAAACTTGATTTACGGAATAAGCTCTATCCTGTAGATTGACTCGATTCCTTTATCAATATCCGCAGCAACCTGGAGTAGACGCTCGGCTACCTTGGTTAGGTACCTTGCGCCACCTTGGTCGTATTTGTACAACGCCTCAAGGACCGCATTAGGGTCATCACTTACCTGTGCCCAGTAGCGATGCTTCTCTGGGAAAACCATCACCGCAGAGCGAGATGGTAGGCACTCTTCGCACGGAAGAGCTCTATCATCTAGTTCATCTGCGCTTATTTCATTAAGACCATAACGCTTTACAAGAGGACAGGCTGCACCATGAAAGACGATAGATACGCCTATGCGGGAAAGAACATAGGAGCCGTTGTCTGTCTTATAGAGTGCAAACTCGATCCAACGTGTAGAGTCACGACGCCAGGAAGATGATTCACTTAGGAGACGTCCATTGAACTGTAAAGTTCTAGCGTTATCCTTAACTTCAAACACTATATCTCTCCCTGTGTCGGTATGTCGCTAGGCAACATATTATCAAACTTATATGAAAAAATCATGACATTTGCACTTTATTACTAAATATCTTCTGCTCTAGCAACTTTTATTTTTCGTGGGACATCTTGCTCTGGTTCTAGTTCTTCCTCAGGTGCGTTTAGCCTTGCAGTAAGAGCAATAATCGTTGCCTTTTGAACAGCGATCTCTTGCGCCAACTCGCCGATGTTAGTGCGTAGCGCGGCAAGTACATGCTCGATCTTTATGTCTTGTTCTTGGTTATTTGTCATTATGCCTCCAGTGTAGTTATTCGGTTTTCTAGCTCTTCTACCTTAAGAATTGTCTCCTTTAGAGCTCCTACTACGTACGGTAGTATATTTGTAGTAAGAATAGACTGGTACTCTGGATTTCCGTCTTTATCAACGGCGTCCTTTTCTCCCATGACAAGTTCAGATGAACTTTCTCCAAACTCATGCGCAATAAAACCAATAACCTCGGTCTTGTCAGGGTCATCTTTTAGATTGAAAACTCGAATTCGTTTTGATTTTATTACGTCAATGGACCCCGAGTAGTCTCGTATATTTTCCTTAATTCTGTAATCAGAGGTGTTTCTAAACGAAGGGCTTATTGCAGATGTTGGTGCGTTAACTCCGCCACGGTCAACCCCGTTTACTATAAAACGAATCATTTCAGTAGGGCTTGATGTAACAGAGTACTTATGTAAAAACAAAGGTATAGCGTCATAACGTCTAGCGATGATACCGCCAGAAGCTGTTAAGAATGTTCCGTCAGTTTGATCTGTCGAAGTAGAAGAGTACGTACCCGTATAGATACTGTTCAAGGGATTACCAGCAACTCCGGTAAAAATGATCTGGCGGGACGTGTTTGAAGTCGCAGTACCACCGTTAGCTACGAGGTTTAAAGCGTAGCCGGAGGCGGCGACAACTTCTAGCCCGCGGCTGCGACCTGCATTTTCGTCGTTCATATAAACTGTTCCGGTAGCAGCGCCGCGGTTAAGAGTAATACCACCTGCACCCATCTGCACAGAAACCGCTTCACTATATATGTTTAACGCTGAAACAGCGAACGCACCAAAGCCACCAAAAAAAGTACTAGTATCAGTCATAGTTACAGAGCCTGTTGTAGAGCTAATCGTAGTTGAGACGGTACCTACACCAATTGAAAGAGATCCTTTAAAGGTAGCAGCGCCTGTAGATGTAACTATGTCAAGAACGTTAACGCCGCTTACGTTTGTAAAGCGCATGCCGGCGGTGTCCATTTGCACCTTAGGGTTTGATGAACCAGTTCTTACTGTAGCGCCTGTAATAACTTTACCGTCAATCGCGTCTGCTGAGATCTTTGTTCCAGTAATCGCTCCTGCGTTGATCGCATCTGCGTCAATGGCGTTAGCTGCGATCTTACCCGCCGAAATTGCGTTAGCTGCAATTGTATTTGCAGTTATCGCATCTGCGCCAATTTTACCCGCAATAATTGCTCCTGCTGCAATTTGGTTAGCGCCGATTGCGTTAGCTGCAATCTTGTCACTGCTTATAGCGTTAGCTGCAATTTCTGTAGCGCTAATTGTTCCTGCAACTATTTTAGCTGCGGTGATAGCGTTCGCTGCGATCTGATTAGCTGTTACCGCGCCTGCAGCAATAGAACCTGCAACAACAGCGTTTGCGGCAATCTTACCCGCGGTAATAGCGTTAGCGTCAATCGTCGTTGCAGTTACCGCGTTAGCTGCAATTGATCCTGCAGTAATCGCATTAGCCGCAACGGTTGCAGCAGTCACCGCTCCTGCGTCAATTTTACCAGTTGTAATTGCATTTGCCGCAATCGTTGCAGCGGTTACCGCGTTAGCAGCTAATTTGCCTGCCGTAATCGCATTAGCCTCAATAGTTGCGGCGGTTACCGCGTTAGCTGCAATTGACCCAGCGGTTACTGCGCCTGCGTCAATTTTGCCAGTTGTAATTGCATTTGCCGCAATCGTTGCAGCGGTTACCGCGTTAGCTGCTAATTTGCCTGCCGTAATCGCATTAGCCTCAATAGTTGCGGCGGTTACCGCGTTAGCTGCAATCTTACCTGCTTCAATAGAACCTGCAGAGATCGTCGCGGCAGTTACTGCATTTGCATCAATCTTTCCAGCTGTAATTGCATTCGCGGCGATCTTTACCGCTGTAATTGCGTTAGCTGCAAGCTCGTTAGCTGTAATTGCATTCGCATCAATTTTACCTGCGGTAATTGCGCCTGCTTGAATTGTTGCGGCGGTTACCGCGTTAGCTGCTATCTTAGTATTAGTAATTGCAGCTGCGGCAATTGCAGTTGCATCTACCGCGTTTGCAGCGATAGAACCAAGAGTTACCGCATTTGCAGCTATTGCTCCAGCCGCAACTGCGTTAGGTCCAATTTTTCCAAGAATAACTGCGTTTGCGGCAAGTGCATTAGCATCTACAGCGTTAGCGGCAATTGCACCAGCAGCTACAGCTGCAGGTCCAATTTTTCCAAGAATAACTGCGTTTGCGGCAAGTGCATTAGCATCTACCGCATTTGCGGCAATCTTTCCAGCTTCAACTGCGTTAGCGCCAATTTTTGCAGCTGAGATTGCAGCGTCAGCAATTTTTGCCTGTGTAACTGCGTTAGGACCTAATTGAGACGAGGTAACCGCGTTAACTTGAATCATTGCAGATGTTACAGCGTTAGCCGCAATTGCTAGCTCTGTTACCGCGTTAGCAAGAATTTTTTCTGCGTTAACCGCGCCGTTAGCTATCTTATAGACGTCAATTGAGCCATCGGCAATTGCCGAAGCAGATACTATCTGTCCAGCAAAAGGCCAAGTTGCAAGCGTGTTAGCAATAAGGTCTGTGTCTACTAGTCTGTTTACAGATGTAGATGACTGGGTAGAGGCTGTAGTTACTCCGCCGGCTAAGTTTACGGCTATAAACTTGTAGTAATACGTAGTAGCATACGTTAGATCTGTGTCTACGTACAGCTCTGGAGCGGCAAAAAGTTTTCCAATAGCGGTAGCTGTGCTAGGTGTAAATCCGCTTGTAGTAGACCTGTGAATCTCAATATACGCGAAGGTATCGCCCATAACGTTGCCAAGATAGTCAAGACCGTTCCAACGAACAGTAACGGTGCCAAGACGGGTCGTTAGCTGAGGAGCGCTAGGACGATTTACAACTACAACAGATACTGGAGTTGTTAAAAATATCTCAGCAGAGTAGTCAGATCTATTGTCTGATTTATCGTAAGCTTTCACCGCATAACGAATTGCTACATTCTGCTTTAAGCCTTCGTGTGTGTACGTAAGATCTGTTACAGAGATTAAGAACTTCCAGTCATCTGTTACCAAGGTGCGATAAAAAATATCGTAACCAACAAGATCTTCTATAGCTGTATCGTCAACGTTTAGCGTAGGCGCAACCCAGGTAAGCACTACCCGTGCTCGAGGATCTCGTACGTCGTAGTACGCTGTGCCTACTCCGGCTAAACTTGTTGGAATTTTTGGCGCTATGTCATCTGGAATAAATGCGCCTGCTGCATCTATAGTGGCATTTACCTGCTCCCATTTAAGACCAGTCCATGAGTACAGCCCGCCATCTGTAGGATCTGACCAGGTGTCGCCAACCTGTACGTACTTAATTAGCGTAGGATACACTCCACCATCGCCGGCCACGGCAGAGATGTTTGCTTGGTCATTTGCAGTCTTGTACGAGACAGTCGTAGCAGTTTTTGCGGTAATCGTGTAGTTACCGTCAAACTCTTCACCTACGCCATCTACGTTTACCCTGTCACCGACAATAAAAGTGTGCCCGCTGCCTATAGTAAGAGTTACAACGTTACTTGTTATAGCCTTAGTAGTTACAGCTTTCCATGCAACAGTGTCTGCAGCTATATTTAATGTAGCGCTATCTTTTCCTTCCCACTCACGAGTAAATACGATCTGATAGTCACTTGGAACTTCTGTAACTACCCAGTAGGTATGATTTAGCGAGGTATAGTAGTTAGGTGGGTAAGTTCCAGGAGCGGTGAGATCAAACTGCGAGTTTAATCCACTAACTAATATGTTGTCGCCAACTACTAGCTCGTGCGCGATGTCTGTAGTAAGAGTTGCCTTGTCACGCTTTATAAAGCTCTTAAAAGTCTTGTACTGTTTAGCAATAACTCTTTTGTAGGTGGCAGGAGGGACTGTTTTAATCGTGCCTGTAGTTGCGTTAACCGCCGCAGCTGTTACAGGAACGTCCTCTGCAAGTTGAGCTACCGTAATACTTGCTGGCCCGGGGACAACCCTTCTAGGTGCACGACGGCGCTCTACCTCACGCAGACGTCTGTCAACGTTTGTAAGAGTAGTAGTAAGCTTACGTCGTCTTCTTCTAAGAGCCACGTTTATCAACTCCTGGTTCTGTTACTAAGACCAGTGAAACAGTTTCTGGAAACGCTGGGCTGTCTGGCACCGACACAGAGAACCCGTCAATTTTTCTAACTAAAACAGTGCGCTCGCCCTCGCCAGGCTCAAGATCGCTTGCTAAGCGTAGTCTAACAAACTCGTCGTTAAGCACAATTACGCACCAGTCACCGGGGTTATAGCTTCCAATCTTAGGCTCCATTGAGCCGTTAACTTGTATTTCAATATTAGATTGTGGAGGCCGTGATTCGTTTAAGTACGTTTCTGCAAAGAGCGCTAAAGTCTCTTCATCTCCTACGTCTTTCTGAGACTCCACCTCTTCTAGTATGGGCCAGCCGGCATCTAATAGATCGTACGCAGTCGCGGCAGAATATGGCTGACTTGACTCTGGACCTATATCTCCTATATCACCAATCACCCAGAAACGTGTTGCAGCAGACTCGGCAGACTCCTCCATCGTTGCACTAGAAATACTTCCAGGATACTCGAACACAAGTACGTCTGCACCAAAATCAGAAGGTTCCGCCCAAGCGCCTGGTGCTAGCGATGGGAAACCTGCAGGAGTAATCGGCATAAGAACAAACGTACGAGAAAAAGAAGATGTCGCGCCATCATACGAGCAGTCTATACGATACTCGAAGCCGTCAACCGTGTTAGAGTAAGTTTCTAGTGCTTCACCGATATTCTGTAGTTCGTATCCTCGATATGTTTTATTAGGCACGTTCTTGCCACTGTACTCTTCTTCTGAAAGAGCAATACCTACATCAGTGTTGTACGTGTATCCACCCCAGGAAGTATACGTTACAGAAGGGCTAACAGTGGCAGTTGCAGTTCCGACCACGCCGCCTTCTAATATGTTTCCAACGTACAAGCCGTATGTAAATTGAGTAACGCTTGGGGTTGCAGTTATCACAAAAGTGCCGTCAACAGCCGTATCTACTCCGGTAACAACAACAACGTCATTTATCTCAAAGCCGTGCGAAGAAGCTGTAGTAATAGTTACAACGTTAGTTGTTAGACTTCTAAGAATAACAGTCTGCGAATTAGGAGAAAGTGCGGTCGTGCTTTGGGTAGTTCCAATGGATGCGTACGTAAATGTAGTCGCAGTAGGCGTGGCAGTAACTACATGTGCCCCGTCAAACGACGCTCCTACGTTTGCGATAGTCACCATCTGACCTGCGATAAGAGAGTGTGGAGCGTCAGTTGTCATCGTCGCAACGTTGGACGCGCGAGCTGAGCTAACTAGGTTAAAAAAGTATGCGGTGCCAGGCTCAATCTCGTCATTAGGGAAGTCAACATTTGAAAAGTCAACATTTAAAGATTGAAGAAGCTGCCGTGTGTAGTCATACGTGTCGGCGCGTACTGTAACTGTTGCAATACCATCATCACTTGGAAAAGTGCCGTTTATCTCTGTAACTGGGATAACGATTGAAAGTGTGGAGCTGGTTGACCCACTTAATAGCGGGTAGTACCCGCCAAACTTATATCTAATATCTTTCGACGCGCCAGATAAGAACGAAATGTACACGTCTTGTCCTGTAGTGAATTCGCTGTAGGTTTGGCTGTTCTGTAGCGTAAAGGTTAAAGTCTTGTCTGTGGTGCCGGTCACCGTGTAGTCCGCACCAAAATCATGTGACCATGTTTTCCACGCAACGCGATGGTGAAGGTAACTCTGGAATTCAGATGCATTTACCGTAAGGTTCCTCGAGATAACGTCGTACGTCCTAGTCCAGATGATTCCGCCCCAGACGCACTCGTCATCTCGCATGACATACAACGCAGTCTTACCAGGCATAGTGCTGTCGTACAGGTTCATTGACTCTGTGCCTGCCGCTCCGCCGGTAGCTGGGATAACTGGAATACTTCCAGAAAACGCTCCCGCGGTCTTAATAGAGCGCTCGTAGGAAACACCCTTGAAAGGTATTTCTGCAAGAACAGAGTTACTTAAAATGTCAGTTGTGAAGTAACGGTACTTGACTGCAGTTAGGTCTGAAACAGCCATGTTATCCTCCGTTTTTCGTATAAGTCGTTGTTATCATTGTATCATTAACCTAGCCAGGCTGACCTGTAATACACGTTTATATAAGCGCTAGAGTTGTTAGGGTTTCCGGAGTCTGAAAAACTTATGACGTTATTTCCAGGAGCAAGATAGAACCACTCCGCAAGAACATCAACATAGTTACGCTTTCCTACAGCGTCTCCGTCGTATGCTACCTCGTGCTCCTTCGTGTCAATCTCAAGGACATGCCCGCTAGGGATCGGCAGCACGGTTGTAATTAACTCGCTTGTAGTTACGTTCTGTATCGCGCCCTGTCCGTTGACAGCTCCAAATATTTCTAAAACTACCGGAGTGTAGGCGTTGCCGGTATTGTTAATAGTCACGGAGCCGGTGCCTGGGCTTAGCGCGTTAGCGCAGGTTAAGACAGACATGCGGTACCCTAGCTCGTCGTCTTCATACCACTCGTACTTGAGCGGGTCAGGCGCACGCAGCCCGATAGAGAACTCAGTGCGTCCACGAGCATTGACAGTTTCTATGGATGGTGCACCATTAAGTCTTACCCAAGAAGCCTTTAGAGGCTGCTCATTAGTCTTTAACCAGCCGCCAAAGTGAACTAGGTCCGCAGCTTTAATTAGCTTATCTCTAGCTGCTTGCACGTACGAAGAGTCAGGAGTAAGGAATACTCCATTTAGGGTAATTTGACGTGATTGGTAGCGACCACGTATATCATAAGAGCCATCTCCGTATCCGCGTGGGATATCCGCAATGTCTGGCTCGGGATGATTCCACCAACCGTCAATGCCGGTACATACCCAGATAACGCCGTCTTCATCGATTGTATTAAGGATAAGTCCGTTAAGGTTAATGTCAGCGTTAAGCTGCATACCTGTGATCTTTGGCGCAGGTACAGGTGTGAGTGACTTATCAACTTTAGTATTTTCGTACGCCTGTGTTACGTCATCGTAGTACTCGTTGATGTAGCTTGCGGCCTCAAAGAGAACTGCGTCTAAGTAGAATGTCTTGCTAGCAGTTCCGGCCGTAGGCTGAATAACGTATATTAAGGCTGCTGCCGCGTTAGACGGAGAGGTGATTACATCGGTAAGTCGTACCCATGGATCACCTACCGTAATTTCAATAGCGTTTGAAGAAGACGTAGAGATAAGTGATCCGCCAGAAACAGCGGTGTACCACGCAACGTTAATTTGAAAGGTGCCAGTTTGAGAGCCAAGCGGGACCTTTACGTAAGCTGATACTGCGTACGACGTGCTGCCTGTGACTGCTATGCGTGAGGAGGTAACAACTCCAGAGTTTGAAGCGGCTTGCTTTGTCACCTGCAAGGATGACGTGCCAAAGAACCCATCGGTAGTTATTCGAGCGATAGAGCTAGAAGATGAGGTTGACCACCCTGTCGTGTTAGTCTTAAACGAAGGGTTAGTGACTAAGTTATTTTTTGCCATTTATTACACGCCACCCTTACGAATCATGAAACCAACTTGACGAGATATCGCCGCCGCAAGATCAGCTTCGCTCATCTTCTCAGAAGGATAAACCTTAAACGTTAAATTCGTGCCTTCACCTTGTTTTCCTGCAAGGAACTTTATGATCGCACGATCTCGCACAGACAAGCCTTGCGCGTCAAGAGGCTCAACGCGCTCTGTGCGACCAGCTTCTGCTATCATCGCGAGAGTTCCACCATTTTTTGGACGAACAATTCCGCCTTCAGCTAGCTTAGGGATAAGAGGAATGTTAATACCAAACTTAGTTCCACGCCCAGGCAATCCTGGAATATCAGGAATATTAAATGAAATTCTGTTTAGAGCTCCGATAATGTCGTTTAATAGTCCAATTACTAAGTTTACAGCACCTCTAAGGCCATCTGTTAGCCAACCCCATATATTTCCTGCGCCTCTAAGAAGTCTTGCTCCTAAGCCAGTAACAAATGAAACAATTGTATTAAAAATTCTAACTGCGCCATCCCAAGCATTCTGCAAGCCAGTCCGAATAAAGTCCCATATTACGCGAAGAATGCGAGTTACGGTGCTTATGTATGCCCGAACACCTGCGACAATAAGATCCCAAACAAATTGAATACCATTCCAGACTGCTTCAAGACCAGTTCTTAGGACGTTCCAAACAAAGCCAACTACAGCAGTAACAGCATCTATGTATATCCGAACACCTGCGACAATAAGATCCCAAACAAATTGAATACCATTCCAGACTGCTTCAAGACCAGTTCTTAGGACGTTCCAAACAAAGCCAACTACAGCAGTAACAGCATCTATGTATATTCTGACTCCTGCAATTATAAGATCCCAGACTACTTGAATAGCATTCCATGCTGCTTCTAAGCCTGTTCTTATCGCGTTCCAGACTGCAAGAACTACTTCTTTAATTCTTGCCCACATCCGTTGAACAAAGTCGCGGAATGCCTTATTTCTGTTATACAGTGTGACAAATATGGCAACTAACGCAACTATTGCAAGTATAACAAGACCAATTGGATTTGTAGCCCACATTGCCTTCATCATATACATAAAAATTCTGCCGTAGAACGTTAACACCTTCCAAGCAAATGCAAGTTTTTTAAGCACAAATCCAAAGTAAAGTACTGCCTTGCTGCCTATCATAAATAGCGTGCCAAGGGCAAGTACAAAGCCGTGCAGCGGGCCTATAACTGCTAAAAACGCCTTCACTGGAGCGGTATTGAATAATGCAACTGCTGCCTTGGCTGCAACATTGAGCGTCTTGAAGAACGCCTTCACGCCACCAGACTCGGTAAAAATCTCAGTTAGCTTAGTTAAAGTAACAAGAAGCTCTGCCATAGCAGGGCCACCTTCATTTAAGTTCTTAAATATCTTTCCTATATCTGGAACTGCCTCTGCTAAAGTGTCCCAGAACTTTTTAGTGTTAGGGTCTCCAGCTAATTTTATAAACTCTTTTGTTAGTGGACCTAAAAACCCAAGAATTGACTTTACGTTTATTGCCGCGTCTCTAAAGAATTCGCGCAAGGAGCCGGGGCCGTCGCCTGTGTATTCGGTTGTTGCTTTCCACCGCGCTGTGACATCTTCTAAGTAGTCAAGAAGTATTTGACCGCCGCTGCCTGGGCCTGTATTTGCCTTTACTAAATTTCCAATAAATCCAAAGGTGTTGCCAAATATATCTCCAAGTTGAGCTGCAACCTTTCCGGCAGTATTAAAAAACTCTTTAAGACTTCCGTCTGCGTTCTTTGTGTTAAGCATCGTATCCCAGCCGGCGGTGGTCTTTTCTATCCAACCAAAGAAGCGCTTAGTAAGAGGCTCGGCAGCTTGAAGAATAGATAGCAGCGAGCCCCAAAGACTACCAACGCTTTTTCCAAGACTTTCAAGCACTCCGCCCGATGACGCAAATAAACTGTTAAGCTTTTTAAGATTTTCTCCGTTTACAATTGCATCTGACACCGACTTTGAGGCTGTGCCCATAGCCTTTCCGACAAGGAAAAGACCGTCTTTAAATACAGGGAATCCCTTATCAACGATCTGCTCTATGCCAGTCTGCAGTAGTGGGAGGAACCCGGCAGCTGCTGCTTCTTTTAGCTCGTTAAGTTTAGGTTTTAAAGTTGCTAGGTATTTAGCAAATACTTTTTGCGATGCGGTAAGTCCCGCAAGAGGGTCTGATCCCGCAGAACTTTTTGCAGCGCGTTCTTTTGCGTCAAGAACAGCTTGAAGTGCGTCGCGCTCGGCCTTAGCCTTGGCGTCAACCGCATCCATGTAACCTTCTTCAGCGCTTGTGAGATTGTCTGTTGCAGATATAACAGCGTTAGTTCCAGCAACACCTTCTTTAGCAAGACGATCCTGCTCTGCCTGTAGATCTTTATTTCTATCCATCGCCATACGAAGATTTAGATCAGCTTCTTCGTACGCAAGTTCTGCTTCTCTTCGTGCACGAGAGTTGGGTGGTAAATCTTGAACGCGCGCTAATGTTTCACGCGCAGCTTCAAGCTCTAGCGCTGCTTTTTTCTCAGCAATAGCAGCGTCTTCTGCGTCAAAACCAAGTTGCTGAATTTCTTCAGCGCCTTCTTTGAGCGCTTTATTAAATGCGATCTGCGCCTTAGTTAGCTCAAGCTTAGATTTAAGTAATTTCTTATCCGCGGCTGCTAGATTTTCTGCGTTCCTTTGCGCTATCTTAGCAAGTTCTTTTGACAGGTCTTGTTTAGAATTTCCTGCGCCAGGCATTTTTTTCTTATTTAGCGCGCTAACTGCAGCGCCAATTCCACCCAACGCCATTTTGGCAGCGATGCCTCCGGTCACAATTGCAGCTAGCCCACTGCCAAGCACGACGAGAGACGGAGCCGCAGAAAGAACCGCGCCACCTAAGGAGACAACACCAACGACAAGAGAGCTTAAGCTAGAGATAAGAACTCCAATAGCAGTTCCTACAGAGTATCCAGTTCTTTGAAGAGAGTTAAAAGCTTTACCAACTTTATCTGCTTCACGCCCTAATTGCTTAAAAGTCTTAGTGTCTCTAGCAAAAAAGTCGCCTATGCTTCCGCGCCCAGCGCCTTTCTTCATCGAACGCGAAAGTCTTCTTCCAGCGTCTTCGCCAATCTTGTCAACGCCTTTTACAGAGTCTCTAAGTTGCTTGTCAAAGCCAGTACTGACCGTGCGGACAATGATAATTGCCTCGCCTACTACTGCCATGATGTCACCTCCTTTCCTGTGTTAACGTTTATTTACTAGTGGCCCATTGGTTCGTCAAGTACTTTTCCAAAAGGTTTTGAAGAAGCAGCGTTAACTGGAGTTGCACTTATAAAAGGTTTTACCGGCTGCCTTACTGGGCTGAAAGGCACTATAGTAGCTTCCCGTGATTCTTCAGGCGCGTCATACTCCGCACTGTTGTAGTCCGGGTGGGACGCTCCTGAAGTGTCTACAACGTACTTATACTCGCGACCATAAAGATCTCTGTAGATAGTAACTCTAGCCTTAGAGCGAGCCTCGGCTTGCTCCGCGGTACTAGCACTGAGGTCGTCTTCAAAAAGGTAGTGAAGAACGTCAACCATGTCATTAGCTGGCATGGTCCTAAGATCTAAACCGTTCATCAGTGCCCTTCCGTTAACATATGGCCAGAGATCAACTCCCCAGTCTAGGAGACTTCTGGCTGCTCTAAAGGGCGGTCTGTGTACTCCTCAATGAGCCAGCCTGTAATTTCCGCCAAGGTATCAACAGTTACGATTTTTTCCTTGTGAACAAGAAGCGCTTGAAAACGCTCATAGCTCTCATCTACCAGAACCTGTGAAAAGAACCTCTCAATCATCTCGGCGTTCTTTACTGGATCTTCTGAGCCTGATTCTTTAACCATGTCAAGCATGATCTTTCCTTGCACGGCCTTTACACAGTGAAACTCTTCTTCGTGAAGTTTGAATGATAAAGGGGCAGCATCATTAGCTCCGCCTGAACCAAAGTCCTTATATCTAGCACTCATCTTTCTTTCCTCCGTATTATGTTAGTGTCTTTAATAAGACTTTTGTCTTATTTTTGATTATTTTACACTAAATACCAAGCTATGATCTGAATATGTGCAGATTATCAGCAAGGTATTTATTTGGTTTTGTCCCTGGATGTTTTACGGCTCTCGCGTACACGATACGAGTCCCAGACGTAAATCTAAGTGCTCCACCATTTTTAGCCATGATTACATGTGGCTTAGTGCCTTCGTGATGCGCAAGCGCGTAACTCAACGTCGAGCCAATACGCAATTCTTGATGGCGTGCGCCTCGCGAGTGGCGCATATGTATAGATCCAGCAAGAAGTCCAGTTCTTTTCCCTACCTGAGCTCTTGCGGCCGCGACGAACTTAGTTCCTTGAGCAGAAAGCCATCGGCCAACTTCTCCAGTCGGACCGTTAAGCATATTGTCAATCACAGGCTTATTCCAAATTACTTTTACGGCCATCTTAAGGTATCGCCATCGTTACCTGCATCGTTGTAGTTTGGATTCCGCCTTCAGCACCGCTAACGTCCGCGGTAGCTATAACGCCAAGGCCAAATTCGCCTGGTTCCCATTGATCAAGTCTATTTAGAAGTCTCATAAACACCCATGCGTCAACTGCCGCAATTTCAGAGCCTTCTTGTATTTTTTCTCCTGTAGGCGGACGCCCGTTTACGCCAACAACAGGTACCTCACGGGAGATACCTATAGATAGCACTGCGCTGCGCGGGCTGGTTGTGCGTAAAGGTTGGCCTGCCTGGTCGCCTGGAGTTCCTAAATATATTTGAATGAATGATACGGCAACCTGCTCGCAGTCAACAGGCGCAGTTCCTACCGTCCAGTAACGTCGTGCAGGTAGAGGCACGTTATACTCGGTAAAAACGTCAACAGTCTTTGAAAGAACTCCGTCAAGTAAATATTTTAAGCTAAGCGCGTCTTCGTCAACGCCAGATATACTAGTAATAGGCATATGCTACTCACCTAGCGAGTACGTGCGTGTAGGAGCTGTTCCAAGACGTAGAACTAAGTTACCTGAGGCAATATAGACTGTTTCTGCCCCGCGTGTAGCGTATAGATCCCAGGTCCCAGGATCTAAGAAACCCGCGTAGGCATATGCGTCCTTATACGAAACTGTAAGAGTTAAGGTGTCGCGTGACTCGTTAGTTACAACCGCTGTGCCGGTGTCAGCCCCGTATACAACGTCGGACGCAACCTTGGCGTATCTAAACTGTGTCGTAGTTGGCACGTCTGAGATGTAGTAAGCGCCGTTAAACGTGGCGTTTATACCGGAGATAGTAACTAGATCACCCTCAGAGAAACCGTGCGCGGCAGAAGTAGTTAAGGTGACAATATTATCTGTAAGCTGCTTGTGCGAAATGCTCTTAGTGATATCTGCGTAGATAGAGTTTACAGAAACCGCGCCCGAGCCGATTTCCTTGCTCTTTGTACCAGAATAATTAGATATTTTAAGTGAAGGTATCCACGTAGGATCGAGCACTAAAAAGGTAGCGTTAATGTACTCGATGTTTACATCAACTGTTCCGCCGCCAGCGCCTGTTATAAACATATCAAGAGCAGTTGCAGGTAGTGGATACGGTTTTGCTACATGGCGTCGAGCACGTGGAAGGTCTGGTGAAAATACCCTTGCCTTTGTGCGAGCCTTGTCTGGGTTTGAAGACTTTAAGAACAGATCTACGATGTATAAACCTGTTCGCATGTCATCAATAAAGTCTTGGTTGTCAAGGATTGTGTATGAGACGCCTTGGCGGGCAACAGACGTAATACGTGAAGGTAGCGCGCAATCGTCAGAGCCACTCCATAGCTTAATAAACTCTGTTGCAAGAATTCGAGCAGCTGCTACACCAGTCGCAGGTGGCATTGAGCCATAGGTATACGTTACTTCAATATTGCAAGGTGCCCACGCAACTCCAGCACGTGCTTGGATCGTAGAGTGATCAACTAGGTAGTAGTTAGATGGGTCAATGATGTTTCCAGCTCTATCACGAATAGCGTCGATCTTGACTACAGGGCCTCCGCGTAGGCGTAAACGTGTAGAAGGTGACATACCGTCGGTTGTTAGCTCCGCGTAGTCATCAAATTCATCAAGAGGGATGTTGTATAGGTCTCCGCCGACAAGCTCAGGAGAGTAGTTACGTGAAGACGCGCCTAAACGATAAGCGCGGGAAGCGCAGACATACTTTTCTGTTACAGTTGTGATCCCACCGTATTTTCTGCCAGACATAGACCAAAGAAGTTGTGAAGCAACCTTAACGGCCTCATACGCGTATTCGCTATCTGCATAGTTGTCAAGTTCTTCTACCGAAATCCAAAGATTTGACACTTAACCGTCCTGTCTAGTCGTCGTTAATACTTGTTGTAATAAAGGAGCGGCATGCCTGTGTTTATTTTTACACATTGGCATGCCGCTCACTTCTATCTATTAAGAGGTTGGATCCTCTGATGAAGCAATGATGAAGTCAACTTCATTGTCCTCATTAAAGTCTTGTGATCCAGGAACGTTGTACGCTGTGGTTGAGCCTTCAGATAGGAAGTCTGTCACCGCACGTGAGTTTGCACCAACAACTGCTGTGCCAGAGTCCGCTGTAGACGCAATAGTACCAGAAGTAGAAGTGGTGTAAGTGAATGTTGTTGATGTTGGCACTGACACGATGGTGTATGTACCGTTAAGAGCAGAGTTAGTTAGACCAGCAACAACAACTGAGTCACCGGCAGCAAGTGTATGAGCTGTAGATGTAGTAATTGTGGCTGTAGCGCTTGCACGGGCAACGTTTGAAATAGTCTTTGAGATCTCGCCGTGCCATGTGTAGAAGCCCTTGCGTCCTGTAGGAGCCCAAGAGCTACGAGCGTATGAGTATGGGCGCTCTGTTGCAACTGGGAACTCCCAGCGCTCGTCAAGACCTGTATCAAAGTTTACGTTGCCAAGACCGTAGCCTTGGAAAGTATTCGCGAGCAAGCCGTTTTCAATAACACGGTCACCTGAAAGGCGTAGCTTGCAATATGGGAAAATCCAGTGGAAGTAAGGAAGTGTTGAAGCCTTCTTGCCTTCAATAATTGCGTGAGACCATGTCTCAATCGCAACGCCGTAGCCTGCAGGATCATCACCAGTTGCTGGAGAAGACCAACCGATTGACTTACGGTTTGCTGCTGCGTATGTTCCAAGGTTCTTACGTAGCAAAAGACCACCGGACATTAGCTGTGTTAGCTCTGGGTCTGGCTCTGCGATTGCAATTTCCATTGAGATACGCTTTAGTGTATCTGGTGCTTTGTAGGTAACGTGAACTGTTCCGTCCGCGCCCTTTTCTGTAATTTCATCGCCTTCTTCGTACTCAGGCGTAAACGACAAGCGCATGAAGCCTGAAGTTGTGTAGCTGTCGCCTTCTGTATTCAGGAGATTACCAGATGCGTCAAGACGAGTTACTCGAATCGACACACCTTGAATACTCGCGGCGTATTCTTGAGTTGCCATTGTTTATATTTCTCCTTATTATTTAGAAGCGGCTGCTAATACGTATATTTTACGCGGTTAAGTCAACTCTGACTGCTGCGTGTACAGATGAGTCAAAGTACACTGCCGCTGGGCGAATTGCCTTAAGAAGCATGTTGTTCGCGTTGCCTGATACATCGTAGCCCTGTGCTAGACTATCATTAACAACGTCAATATCACCAAGAATGACTCTAACGTCGCCCGTGGCGTACATCCATTTATTTGTTGCTGTAGGTGTCTCTGCATCTCCAGCAGCGTCAGTCGGGCCTGCTCCTGAGTAACCAGAACCGATTACTACCGGAGTTCCACCAACAGTTCTAAGGAAGGTGTCGCCGCTTTCTGCGGAAGGATAAATTAGGCTTGAGCTTGCAACAAGCGTAGCAACGTCACGTGTCATATGAATGACTCCTTGAATTCCACACGCTGAGGTATCTCCAATTGTCTGCTCAAGAAGCGCAAGTGCGCGACGAGCTGATAGTGCTGTACCTGAGTTAAGTATCGTAGCGGCAGGGTCTACTAGTGCTCGATTTGCATGGCTAGCGCCAATGCGAACTGCACCGTCCCACAGCTCTGTTTCAAGAGCTTTTTGAGTAATACACTCTAGCTGACGTTTAATTCTTTCAATGTGGTCTATACCAAGTAGACCTAATGTTGAGCGGTAGTCTTCAACTTCAACAAAAAATGGTTTAACTTCTAGATAACGAGCCGGTGTTGCGTTATTTGCAATTGTGTATGACGTTGTGTCTGTATCATCCCAGTTTTTAGCAGAGTATACTCCGCTGTCCCAGTACTGAGAGAAGCCACGTACCCACTGGTCTTCGTCTAAGTTAGTGTCAGGTTTAACACAGCCAAGTAGACCAAAATTAGCACCCATAACCATAGGTGCTTCAAATACTCCCGTAAAGGCCATCTTTAATCTACTTCCTAACTTAAAAGTTTGTTTTACGTTTACTTACTTCGTATCGGGAGCGCCCATTGCTGAGCGCTCCCTCTACGACTGATCGAATTTTAGTATTCGACTGTTGCCGCTGTTGCGCCACCAAGTAGGTCGCGTAGAGCAGAGGCTGTACCATTTACGTTGATTGTTGATGTCACCTTAAGTGATTCAATACCAACCTTGGCAACGTTCTCGAAGGTTTCAACGAACATCTTGTAATCGTTTGTGCCAACAAGTGTTGAGTCACGGATAATTCCGAGATCCATTGTACCGCCGTCAAGGAACAAGAATGAACCTTCAGCGAACATGTACCAGATGAATGTATCTGGGAACTCGTTCATTGCGCCAGTATCTTGAGCAGCAAATGCTGCTGTTCCACCAGCGATGTCGAGTGAGTAGCATACGTTGATACCGCGTGAAGCAATGTATCCTTCGATCTCTGCAGAAGCGTTCAATGTTGAATCGCCAGGCATTGATAGAGTTAGGTCAGCAACCATAGCGTCCTTGATCCACGCTGGCATGATAACGCGAAGTGGCGCATCTGCTTCTAGGCGGTGACGTGAACGGTAAGCTGTTGCAGCGCGGCCAAGCTGGACTAGGAAGTCACGAGCAAGACCAACAACAGATGTTGATGTAACAGCTGTTGATGCTGCGCCGATCTTTGTTAGAAGGTTGCCTTCAGCTTCGCGTGCGTGCTGGATTAGACCAAGCTCGTTGTGACGAGCGATCAATTCAGGATATGCACGAGTTAGAAGGTTACCAAACTGTAGCTGTAGTGTTACAGCGTCAGTTGAGACTGTTGTCTCAGATGCTGCTGCTACAGTTAAGCTTAGCTTAGCTGCTGGTGATGGTGTTTCTGCTGAATCGTTTGCAGCAGTCCAGATGCCCACAGCGCCGCTGTAGTCTGCTAGAACTGGTGGAACGATGTAGCGGATACCGCCACGGTCTGCTTGGAAGCGAGGTAGGCAATCGCGGACTGGGCGTACTGCTGTGCCAAGACCGAAGATATCGTACTTAACTTCGAATGGAGCCTGGTGGCCACCAGATGCAACAAGTGCTTCTGGGCCGGTTACTGCTTGGATCTTGTTCCAGTTTGATTCTGCATCTGTTGTAAGAGTGCGAGCCTCTGGGAAATTAGTGGTGACAGAAGCAACGATGTGTTGTTCTCCATCTCCACCATTTACACGACGAAGTGTATGAATGCGCTTTGCCATTGCTTCTGCAACGCCATTCATGTCGTCGATTGCGCTTCCGGCTGTGTAACCAGGGATGTCAGCGCCAGCAGTGATTGCCACTGTAGCAGCTGCAGCCTGAGTTACTGGGCGACGGTCAGCTGGAGCTTCGAAAGCTCCGTCTTGAGTTGCGGCGGCGGTCACTGGTGCCTCCTGATCTTCCTGCGCTTCTTGCGCATCTGTTGGGGTTGGTTCTGTTGTAATTTCTTCTTCTGCAGCTTCAGCAGATGCGACGACTGTCTCAACTGCTTCTGTTGCAGGTACTTCTTCAACAGAAAGTTCAGCTGCAGGTTCTGCAACTACCTCTGTTGTTACTTCTGTTACTGCTTCTGCAGTATCGTTTGAAAGCTCAGATGCTTCTTCAACTGTGTTTGACGCTTCTGTCATAGGGTTTGCCTTTTCCTTTTTCTTGTCCTCGTCGTCTTCAGCAGGCATTTCTTTAGCTTCTTCTTCAGGAGCTTCTTCTGCTGGAGGCATTGGCTCTTCGTCAGCTGGTGCCATATCGGCAGCAGCTTCTTTCTTAGGATCAGCTTCTTCAGCAATAATTTCTACTACTTCTTCAGCTGGGGCTTCACCGTCTTCAGGCATTGCAACATCCTCGCCTTTAACGCGCATAGTGGCTTCTGCAGCACGAGCGGTAAGCTCCTGTGCGTTTGCCTCGCGTTGTTTGATCTCACCGCGAACGGTGTCAAGCATATCGGCTAGGGCTGTCATGGCGTCTACTGTTTGTGGAGTAGGATCTTCCTTTTCAACCGTCTCGAACTCGCTTACGATGACACTTTGCAGCTCGACGACTTGTTCGTCGCTAAGCTCGCTAAGCGTATCTAGCATTCCTTTAATACGGTCCACTCTGTCCCTCCTTCGGGCCAGTCATGATGAACAAGATTAGTTAGTTCATCTCGCTTATCAGTCCAAGGCCGAGGGACTCTTTGACGCTATTTGCGTAGAGGCACTCCACCTGAATTGAATAATACATTATTTTTACTATTATTATTAAGTTAATAGTCGAAGAAGTTTACTTAACTCAGAAGAAATCTCTTGTTGAGTATAGTAGTCTCCCCCGGACATAAACGACCTTAAACCGCTGGTCGCTTCTTGAGCGTCCTTCTTGCCTATCTTATCTTCCACTCTAGAAAGCATGTTATCTAGAAGGGACTTTAAAGCTGGAGGTAGATCACTATAGCGTACCTTCTCCGTATCGCTCCCGAAATCAAAAGGCAGGTTGGCAATTACCTTGCCAAGCTCTCTTGATGAAGAGCGAATATTCTCTAGCGCGTCTTTGTTGAGCGATCCCGCATCAAGTCGATCAATAATCGAAATAAGTTCCGTTCCTGCCTTAGCAGCTTCCACATAATTTCCAGCGTTGTCAAGACTCTCTGCTTCCTCTAATTTATCCATTACTCCTTGAGAGCCAGACGTGCCTAGATTACTCTTAATGCGCGCTAAAACATCGCGGAATTTGCCTTTTTCATCGCGCGGTTGATTCCCAGGGGTATAAATACCCTTGTTTTCTGAATCAACCGCTAATGCTTTTCCCAAGTCACCATCAACTTTGGTTGAAAATTCGGTAACTCTTATACGAAGATCGTTTAAGTCTTCCTCTGCAATAGCGCTAGATAAACTCTTCCACTCTTCTGGAATTAAATCTGAGCTGTCAAGTTTGCGTGCCATTTTCATAATGTGGCGACGAACAGCTGCTCGCTTGCCAGGCTTAGAGCGGCCGTACGCTTGGATTGAATCCTTTAGAGAATCAATGTTAGTAATAGGGAATGAACCGTCTGGAAGAGCCTTACCTTCCTGGGCTAGCTTCTGACGCTTTTCACGAGAGATGTAACCAAACTGGTCATCGTAGCGAGGCTCGCCGTGGATTCGGAAATACAGGTCGTCAGCCTGCGCTGAAAGCTGGGCAGCCTGTTCCTCGCGTACTTCTTCAAAGCGAGACTTTGCTGCGTTTACTTTTACTGAAAGTTGCGCGTTTTCTAACTGCTCCAACTTTTCAATTCTAGAGCTTAATTCTGCGACAGGATCTGACTTCATGCGTGCAAGTACCTGGGCACCTGCTGCAACCAGCGCCATAACCGCGCCTGAAGCTACACGAGCCCGTGCGATAGGGAACCCTGGGACATTTACCTGGCATACAGCTACTAGCTCAAGATTTCCCTTGATTGGACGCCAGTCGCCAGATGGCGCAGAAGCGCGAAGGGCACGAACTTGCTCTGGAGTTGCACCTGGGCGTAGCGCTCCAGATACCCAGATACCAAATGCATCTTCTCCTGCGTGTACGTCTGCGATAGCTGACGCTGTATCGTCGTAGTGACGAGCTGCTGCAAAGGCGTCTGCGTCTAGCGATGCGTGACCTCCAGCTAATGTTAACTGACCGACAGGAATGTCTGTTCCATCGTCAGAACGAACAACACCCGTGTGGAAATACGCGTACTTGCTCTTAGAGCGAGGTGGGCGTGTTCCAAAGGACATTCCGATATGATCTACATGCCATGCTGCGATATGACCAAACACTCGACCGTCGTCATCCACAGTTAAAGGCGTTGCCTTTCGTAACTCTGGATTACTGAACCATTCGCGAGGAGGCGTGACTGGTACAGAACCAGCGACAAGTCCGCACGCAACTAGCGCAGAAGCTTCTACGGGATCCATATCGTCCGCGTACACTCCGTCTTCAACCACTACATCCTCCTTATTGTTACTCTCGTCTGTGACGAGGTAGATCTGGCACTCTTGGAACGCTGGTTTAGGAACAAGCGTGACTGCCATCACTCGCGCATGAGTAATCATGAGCTTTTCTTTTCCTATTTTACCAGCATCTTCTTCTGGGTCATTATCAGATAATTCAGGTTCTACCTGGTTTGCTTCAAACTGATCTAGGTCCGCAGAAATTCCACGGATAAAACCTTCACGTACTAGGCGCTCAGCTTCTCTGCCATACGCGCCTGAATCAAATACTCCGCGGGCATTTCCAATTCCGCCAGGGATACGCTCCATATGGTCAATACGCCCTACTACAACTGAACCGTTATGACCTTCGTCAGATTTAATCTGCCACATAAGAGGAAGAGGAAGATCTCTAATTTCTATAGCTTCCTTCTTAAAGCTACGGCCATCGCCTGATTCTGCAGCCTCTGGCAGAACCAAAGGAATACGGAACCATGCTCCAGAAGGCTCGGTCTCTACCGACGCAGTCAACACGCGATTACGTGCGTCGTTGGCCTTGGCTGAAAGCACTGAAGCTTCCATTACCTTGTCGTACGAAAGTAGTTCATCCACTGAGAATTCTCCTTTTTTCATTCCTGGATTTCTTTGATCTCCAGGCCACATTCCAGTCATTTCTTTATGACGTAATGAGCAGTAGCCCTTAGCGCGTGGACCCATGTACTTCTTTAAGTTACGGTAGCAACGCGTCCAATCGCCAGGAGAGTTCCAGCGAATCTTTAGTCCACCTTTACCGACTGTCCAATAACGACGAAGTCCTTCTGCGTTGCCACGATTGCGGTCTGCACCACCGGCCGCGGTCATTACCATAACGTTTCCGCTAGGTCCCCAAAGAATAGTAATAAGCTCTTCATCAAAAGTTAACGATGCCACTACTGGAATTGTTCCATCAACTTGTTGAATTACTGACTTTAATGATTCTCCGTCTAAAGGAACTACAGGAGGAGGAGTTGGCGAGTGCAGGTCATTTAAGATCGCCTCGTTACGTTTCCATGTGCCATCTACACGCGAGTATGTCATCGGTGCATTTGAAGTAGAGCTTGCGGGGACTAACGCGACTAAGTCAAGAACTGCCGCGACATCATCTGAAGAGACAATAGCAAAGAACAAAGGCTGAACGTCACTTGTACCAGGAGTAACTTCTTTAGACTTTCCAGGCTTAGCGTTAGACTTTGTCTTTTTAATTTCCTTAACTTCAGAAGCTAACTCTGCTTCAGCACTTCCACGAATAATTGGTTGGTAGTACCGCTTGTTTGGGTAGTAGTACTTGCCGTCTGAGCCTTTAACCTTCTTATTTAAGAAGCCTTTAAGGAGAGGATTTTCGTAAGGGTCTACGATAAGTTTAGCGCCTACAATTTTTTCAAGCTCTAGCAGATAATCAGATTTCTTGTACGCTGGAGTTTGACCAGGACCTGTTACAGGTTTTGGTCCCGCGTAACTTGGCATCTTTCCAACCTCTACAGGCGCAGGAGAATTACCTAAAGGGGTAAATCCTTTTCGTTGGTCGTCAACGTAACCAGGGAAGTTAAAAAGTATGCCTCCTACATCAGCAGGCGAGAACGCTGGAAGAGTTCCAGGGATCTTTGCTCCTGCCCTATCACGAGGAACACGAGGCTCACCTAAGATACCAGTAGTGTCTAGCGGAGTGACGTGAATAGTAGACTTAGGAGCTGTGTAGGGGCCTTCTGGCTCTGTCTGATTGGCAGGCACATCAATTTCATCGCCACTGTCTAGTTTAACACGCACTGAAGAAGTTGCTGGGTTGATAGAAACGATACTGCCCGCGCCTCTTGCAGAATCTCCGCCAACTACTACGCGTGATCCATTTTTAGTAAATCGTCCAGTCTTATCTCTTACCTGAGATGAAGCGTTTTCAGAACGCTCGTCGGGAGTGTATACTCCGTCTCCTGGTTTACCAGTGGTAGGAGTTTCACCGGCCGCAGTTAGGGTTCTGTCAATAAGTTCTAGGTCTAGCTCAGAGGCTGCATTCAAAAACATGCTTGCTTCTTCTTCGTTAACTGCAAATAATGAAACAGGAGTATTTGGTGATTCTTGGAAGCATGCTGAAAGAAACAGTGCTGACTCTGGGTCTATCTCAACGTGGTTAACGTCATTAGCAGAGAACACTTCGTCAAGCTCAACGTCGTAGCTTGCAAAATCATTATCAACGCCGGCAAGGCTGTGCCAGTGCCCAGCATCCCACACGGAAACTGAAAGATCGCTATCTTTCTTGTAGAGTCGATCAATGCCTGAACCGTCCATGCGAATTCTAGCTACAAACTCTGTGTCTGTTAGACTATTTGAAATTGCCTCTTCAAAAGAAGAAAGATCTGCGCTATATTCTTTACCAGTCGCATAATCAAACTCGTCTTCTTTATACGTAGAGTCAACGTAGCCGTCAGCTCTTACGGCTTTCTTATTTTCTCTAGTGACGATTGCTTGCGCCCAACGCCATGCGGTGTCGCCGCCCCAGAGAGCCCACGCAATACGCCCACGAGAAGGAAAGCCCTTCTCGCCCGGCTGATAGCCCGTCGCCTTCTTATCAATCTCGTGACGAGGAAAATACTTAGCAATATGACGAACTTTTTCAATTCCAATTTGACCACCTTTAGCAAGTGTACGCGCGGTGTTTACTCCAACAGGCGTTCCACCACGGTCGTGTTCCTTACGCCACTCTAAACCGCGCTTAGCTTCCTCTTGAGCGCCTTTAGGAATAGTGTACATGCGACCTGCCGCGGCAACTACGCTTACATCTAGTGTCGTCAAAGCTCCATGAGCTAGGTCTGTCATCGATTCAGTTATCTCGATGTGTTCGTTATTCCACTCTCGCGCTGAAGCTAAGGAAGACAGCAGCCCAGAAGCTACGATAACATTTCTTCTTGACTCAATTACAACAGCGTTAATGCCGTCTGCAAAGAGAACCTTAGTGCCGTTCTTTCCAACAATCTTCACGCTATTCTTTTCCTGTCTCTTTGTTGGTAGGTTGCAGATCAAAAACAAGATCTCCAACGTACCCATCGGCGGTTTGACCGTCCATGTAATCTAAGAGCCAGGCATTAGGGCCATTAGGGTCTACTCCGCCTAGTGCTGCAAAGACAAGTTCAATCATACCACTAGCTGTGATCTCTTGATCAGGATCCTCGCTAGACAATTGGTCGTGCAGCTCAGGGAAGTCATAAAAGACCTGGTCAGTGTCATCGGCCGCTACAGCCATGGCAGCGCCTTTAGCCTTACCGTTAGCTGCAATTGCTGCACGAGTCAATGCGATCTTTTCTGTCTTAACTGCGATTTTTGCATTAGGCTCATCAAACGCATTAGAAAAGTAGAAGTTTGACAGGCCTAGAGTAGATATCCCTAGGTAGTCATCTACCTTAAGTTTCTTAGGGTCTGCACCTATTCTTTCCATAATCATTGCTTGACGTTTTTCGGTATTAAACATCGGACGCTTATCATCACTGAAGACGTAGGTATAGCCTTTGTCTGTAGCTACTACAGAGAAGGCGTGCCTATTACTATATATGTCGTACGCGCGGATTACTTTTATCATTGTGTATTACCTATCTCCAGTATCCAGGTGTTAGGACTTCTTTAAATCCTTCAAAGGCTCTAGTTCCGGGAGTGAGAAGCGCTGCGGTGCGTTTCTCGATAGCATCTCGGTACGCGTTCAAACTACCGTATCTGTCAATAATCATTCTAAGCTCATTTCCGCTAGGAGAAAACGTATTGGATCTTAACGCGGCATTTAGCTTGTTTGCTTCATTTCTAAATGCCTGAATAAGAGCATCTTGTCCCATTCTTTCTAGAAGCACAGGTAAAGTGCTTGTATATACGTTCTCGTCATCAGCAGTCAGAACTCCTTCAAAGTTAAAGTTCGTGAGATTTGATTCCATTTGAGCGAGAGAATGATCTACAGGGAGCATACGCAGTCGCGAAGGATCTGTTCCGTCAACCGCAAGAAGAACGTTTCCATTATGGCGATCTTGATTGTTTATAAGAAGATCGAGAAGCGCGATGCGGATAGCATCTTCAGGAGTTGCAAGAGAATCTAATAAATTATCAGGGGTGACAAAGACTGCACCGTCAGATCCTTGAATTCCTCCATTCTCAAAAACATCTGATAACATATAAGGTGAGCTAGCGAGCGGAATGGATGAGCCTGCCTGCTGCATCACAAGAACTTCTCCAGAGGTATCCTTAGTGTTTGCCCGCGTCTCGTACATACCTTGGAAGCCGAGCGCGCGAGTAAGCATTCCTGCTTCAACTTCTGCGCGAACCGGATCAATTCTGTACTGCTTTGCAAGTTCATCTTTCTTGACGTAGAATAACTGCCCGGAGTCAATATGCTTTACCAAGTACGTGTCGTTGTATCCAGACTCTTGTGTTCCGAGTCTGCGAACGTCAAAGCCGGCAAGTCTATTTCTTGAGATGTCCTCAAAATTAGCCGAGGTAAGAAAATCGCCAACACCAAAGTCAGTTATTCCATTTCGAGGATTGTCTGCCGCAGCCTCTCCGTCTAATGCGGTACGCAACTTAAATGCATCTTCAAGAGGTAGACTTCTGCTATCTCCCGTCATAATCTGTTCTCCTACCCAGCGGGAGAGAACTGTCTTAGCTGCAGGAGACAGTGTAGCTAGAGAGCTGTTATTTTGGAACGCAAATCTAATCTCTTCTATATAAGGCGTAAGCATTTGGTTTTCTGCTAAGAACTGGTCACTGTTCGCTTTGAGAACAAACTCACGAGATACTCCAGGACGATTAACCTTGTCCTTAATACGTGAACGAGCTCTACGAATTTGATCGTAGTTTATCGCTTGAATCTGCTCTTTTGCCACAGGGTCAAGACGCTTAATTCCCGACCAACTATTTTCAGTCATAAACTTCTTACCTAGCCAATTAGTAGCGCCAGGGTACCAGCCAACTAGTGCCAACTCCATAGGAGTTGGCGCCTTGTCTAGATCTACGCCACCTCCAGTGATCCTTGCCTGATTTGTCTTTTGCAGCAGTCTATCAATAGTAGCTCGCTCTTTGTCTGTATTTGCACTGCGGCGCATACGCTGAAGTCGCGACATTAGCTCACTTTCTGCATCACCTGGCGTTTCCCAGTTGAAGCCGTTTAGAGCCCAAACAAACGCACCTTGGAAAGATCCTCCGCCTGCAGCACGTACGTGAATTTCTTTAACGCCGTTTGCTATGTACCAGTCTTCCATATAGCGGTTGTACGCTGTCGCAAAACCAGATTTCTTATCTCCGGCATTGTTAATATTCAGGTAGTCATTTTTGACTTTCCAGTATCCTGGAGTGCCATCACCACGACTTACATATGAAAGTGTTCGGTTAACTGTTCCAAGTACACGACCATCTTTATCTTTAATGCCCATTGCAACTGTAAAAGCCATAGGGACATGATCTCTAGTTATGCTTTCTTCATCTCTTCCAGTTAAGCTAACGCTTATACCTCTGTTATCAAGAGTGTAACCGTTATTTCCAAAAGTTACGCCGTCTCTAACTCCAAAGGTGTCAAAAATTGCCTTATCTAAGCGCGCTTTTATCTCATCAGCTTCAGCTCGTTTTGATCTACGTTCGTCGCCGTCCAGTGTAGTTGCAGCGAGCGTCGCAAGGTTCCACTCTACATTTAGTTTTCTTATGTTATCGAGAGAGACTCTGTTACGGCCAGCAAACGCTATTTCGTCAGCTCTGTCTCCCCATGCGCCAAAGTCTTTCTGTCTTGCATCTGGATTTCCAAGACCTTCTAGTTCTTGTGGAAGTTCTCCAAGATTAGATACGCCGGTAATGCTTCCGTCGCCAGCAACTACTCCAGGATTACGTACTGGAGCGTCAAGTCTCTCTCCAATGTCTGTTGGAATTGGCGGAGTAGCTGGTGGTTCGCGATCTGGGACAACTTGAACTGCATCTCCAATTGCACGAACCTTAAGCGCAGAGCGAACAGCGACTGTTCCGTCATCAAAACGCACGCGAACATAAGGAATTCTGTCCCCTGTGCGATTGTCAATGTTCTGCACCGCAATAACTGTTCCAGTGCGCCCATCACGTGACGCACGGATACGTGTGCCCTTACCCATAACTTTTCCAGCTCTATCGAGAACTGTATTGTCTGGGTGGTATCCACGATTTTCTGGTCCTGGGTAGACTAAGGCTGGAGTTTCAGGAGCTTCTGGCTCAGGCGCATCGGCGCTAGGGTCTCTAGGAGTATCCGCTGAGTCAGGAACAAGATTGTCGTTGCTAACGAAAGAACGAAGTGTAGCTTGCTGCTCATCAGTAGGAGCGCGCCAGCCAAGTACTCGTGCGCCTTCACCAGTGAACCAATCTTCAGTATTTTGAGGCGTGAAAGAAAACAGTCCTGCTCGCTCTTGCCATCTAAACAGAATTGGCTCTGTGCCTTCTCCACGAGAAATAAGCATCATAGATTCATTGCCTGAATTACTCTCCCAGACAGCTACGAGCTTATTGTCGTCAGTAAAACCTCTAGGGAACGTGGTTCTAATTAAATTACTGATGTTGTTAAATCCTTCTGAGTCAAAAGGACCACTTGGGGCAGGAGGGTTTACTGGAGCTTCTGGAGCTTGACGATCTCCAGTTGTAGGAGGGAATCTGCGTGGCTCTGGCTGCTGTGCTTGCTGACGAAGTATGTCAGGGCCTGCAACTTCAGTGATTGCTTCAATGATCTCTGCGTCATCAGCTTCGGACCAGTCAAGAAGTCCTTTCTCATTTATAACATCACGAATCTTGTCAGCTGTCTCATCGTCGACAGTTCCGCCAGTTTGCTCTATAAGATCTCTAATCATCTGAGAGTGCGCTTGAAGAGTTGGCTGCTCTACGCTATCTAAGTTAGGAATGACTCCGTCATCCATAGCTTCATCGCCATTAGCTGCCTGCTTGATATGCGCGCCAGCGTCTTTAAGAGCTTTTTTAACTACTCTTTCATCTCTGTCTCTAGCGACTATCTGAACACGGCCATTGTCCTTGTTGATAAGAGCGCCTTCGTACATGTCATCAATTTTTATTAAGTTAAGCTCAAACTCTCCATCATTTTTATCTTTGATTTTTTGATTAGAGATTTGCTCAGGCATACCGTCGGACATATCATTTGATTCTTTTTTAAGCTGTGCAAGAATTACGTTTGTGTTAATGTTCTGAAGTTGAATAGCATCACGCAAAGCTTCGACTGGGACTTCAACTGTAATATCATCGAAGGATAGAAGAGCAGCGCCTGATCCGTCAGTGATACCGGTAATCATCTGATCGATAAGATCTGCAGTCTCATAGTCACGGGAAAGAATCTCTGGATTATCTGTAAATCCATTTTCATCAACCTCTGGCTGAGAAGGAATGTACGCATTTGAGTCTGGAATATAGTAGTCAGGGTTCTCAAAATCAATTGGTACGTTTTCAATAAGTTGACCAGGAAGTGGATCTTCTTCTGGTAGAGGCTTATCTTTTTTGTTAACCGATGAAACGCTATCTGGTGATGAGCTTTTAATCTGACGAATTTCTGCTGTAATGTCATCAACAAGCTGCGCTTCCTCTGGAGAAGGAACTCCGCCCTGCGCCTCGATAAGACGATTAAGGTTATTGTTATTTCCATTTACAGAGTCATAGATATTTGCAACTACACGGTTAGGGTCTAGTCCAGCTTCCCACACCGCGTTATACAACGCTTCCATTGGGACATACTCTTCGCCTGCGTTAAACTCTAAGCGACCAGCGCCTGAAGGCTGACCCATGTTGGCGCGAGGAATATCTACGCTGTCCATGTCTTCAGCTCCAGGAATGTCTCCTGCGTCATCTACGTTTGCATTTAAGATCTCTGCGATTGCAGCATCGTCTGATGTTCCTACCAATGCTTCACTCAAAGCAGCAACTAGATCTTGTGGTGTAAAGCGAGTAGCTAACTTCTTAGGGTCATCTGTAAAGTTTGTGCTTGCTTCATCTACGCGACCTTCTGGCTCGTAGTCTACAGTACGAAGTTGAAACGCACCGTTAGGCACATCAAAGTTATTAAATAGACCAGGCGTTGAAGGTTGTGAAGGTGTAGGAGTCTTTGGTGGAGTTCCGCCTGTTGGAGGAGTTGGTGGCTCGCCTGGGCCGTCTTCATCTTCACCCATATTGTCTAGCTCTTCACGAAGGAGCTCTTCAAAACGCTTTGCACCAGCGTCAATGAACGCGTCCTTGTCGAAATCAATGTCGTCTGCTTCATCGTCTCCTAAAGAACGACGCTCATCAATAGCAGAGTCTACGATATCTGAAAGTTGTTTGCGCATTTTAGCAACAGCGTCTCGCACAAACTCGTCATTGGACATGCCTTCTGGCTTGTTATCTGCAATGTCATCTGCTAGCTCGTAGCGTCTTGACGCGTCATCGTAGATCTGATCCATAAGCTCAGCGCCGACGTCTGCTGCATCATCTTCAAGTCGCTCTTCTAGGTCCTTGCCTAGATCTGAGTTGTCTTCTGCAAGATCAATAACGTAATCAGTGAAACCGCCGCCTGGTGTGTTATCGCCACCGCCTGTTGGAGGAGTTGGTGGCTCGTCGCCACCGTCATCGTCTTCGCCTTCAGTTGCTTTACCTGGTTTACGCTCAGACGTCATCTCATCCTCATCGGGCATCTGATCTTGAATTAAATCTGTTGCCTTAACCATGATGTTATTGCGTTGTTCAAGCGTGATCTTGTCGTTCTCGTACAGATCATCAACAGCTGACTCGATGTCGTCAAAACCAATTTGGCGTTCTTCATCTTGCATAATGTCAGAAAATTTCTGCATCATGCTATTTCTGTCGTCAAGACTTAGTAGATCTTGTTCATAAAGGGAATCTAAAATAGTTTCTGTCTCAGCGAAACCAAGGCCTTCTCCGCCGTCACCCATGTTGTCTAGTTCTTCGCGGAGAAGCTCTTCAAAACGCTTTGCACCAGCGTTGACAAATGCTTCTTTGTCAAAGTCAACTTCAAGCTCTTCGTCGTCTTCTAGTGAACGACGTTCTTCAATTGCTGAATCTACAACGTCTGAAAGCTGCTTACGCATTCTAGCAACTGCATCATCGACAAATTCATTGTCAGACATTCCTTCTGGCTTATTGTCTGCAATATCTTGTGATAGTTCATAACGGTCTGACGCATCCTCGTAGATTTGATTCATAAGATCAAAACCAGCTTCTTCAGCATCATCGTCTAATTTTTCTTCTAGATCTTTACCTAGATCTGAGTTGTCTTCTGCAAGATCAATAACATAGTCTGTAAATCCAGAACCTGGAGTGTTTCCGCCTGTTGGAGGAGTTGGAGGCTCGTCTGGGCCGGAGCCGCCTGAGCTGCTTCTTGCTATTTCTCCTTGGCGAGCGTCATCGATAAATCCACCGCGAGCGTACATAAGACTGTTGATGTCAAGTAAGTCTTTTAGTACCTTATCATTAACACCTTCAGCGTCATACGCGCTGACTGGGTCAGCAGTAATTAAGCCATTATCACTAGTGGCGCCTGTATCAAGGTAGTGGTATGTACCGTCAGGGTAGCGTAGAGTTAGATTCTGCCCATCGCCATCTGCAAATACTACTTCTGTTCCTTCAGGTATAGAAGGATCTAACTCACTGCGCTCAACACCAGAGTCAGCTGCGTACTTGAAGAAGTCTCTGCCTTTAGCTCCGTCAAAGATTGCTGCGTAGCGTTCTTGCGCAGGCTTGCTTGAGTCTAGCGCAGTTTTCTTTGCCTTATCATAAGAGAACGCACGAGAGGTAATGTCGCTCTGACGACTGTCATCAATAAACGCACCGCGATAGTAGGGAAGTCCGTCTCCTTCAAAAAGTCCACCGAGGAACTTGTCATGAACAGAAGAATCAAAATTGTTAACGTTATCTACAGAGATAAATCCATCTGGTGTT
>Ga0209107_10000006_pt1 | contig 125826 bp, 120 predicted proteins | sample LakErihyJuly2011_2_FD_187460 | JGI IMG/M metagenome (GOLD analysis project Ga0209107, IMG submission 187460) | Freshwater microbial communities from dead zone in Lake Erie, Canada - CCB hypolimnion July 2011 (SPAdes) (version 2) | ecosystem: Environmental > Aquatic > Freshwater > Lentic >...
AAAAAGCGGTTTAGTGTACACTAAACCGCAGTTTCATTGAATTTTCTTTTGTAGCGAGACCGAGATTTGAACTCGGGACCTCAGGGTTATGAATCCTGCGCTCTAACCGACTGAGCTATCTCGCCATATTTACAGGTGAAAACCACCTTTCAATGCGGGTGCAAATATAAAAATTTAATTAGAGGTTACAAGCATATTGGTAATAAAAAAAATATTTATGAAAAGGCTTTTTTATTGGGTTTATATTCAATACATTTCGAAAAAATTAATGAAATCCTATGGACTTAAAAATACGTTACGAAATAGAGTTCCCTATAAATTCTTCTCCTCAATTATTATATCAATATATTTCGACTCCATCGGGTTTGTCAGAATGGTTTGCAGATAATGTTAATTCTCGGGGTGAATTTTTTACTTTTATTTGGAATGATTCCGAAGAAAAAGCACGGCTATGTTCTAAAAAATCAGGTGAAAAAGTACGATTTAAATGGGTTGATGCAAATAATAAAGACACTGACTATTTTTTTGAATTAAATATTTTAGTAGACGAAATTACCAAAGATGTTTCGTTGATGGTGATAGATTTTGCTGAAAAAGAGGAATTAACGGAAGCGGCTCAATTGTGGGAAAATCAAATCTCCGACCTTAAGCATGTAATCGGTTCAGTATAGTAATATTGTTTTTTATACCTTACATTTGTCCCGTTTTAATCGGGACTTTTTTTTGAATATATATGATTAATTTTAATGGTATCATGGTGTCTCAAGACACTACTTTGTTAACCCAAAATCGCGGATTTTTATATGGTGATGCTGTTTTTGAAACAGTGAAAATAGTTAATTCTAAAATTCTTTTTTTAGAAGATCATTATTTTAGACTGATGTCTTCAATGCGCGTGGTTCGAATGGAGATTCCAATGAATTTCACAATGGAATATTTAGAAGAGCAAATTCTAGCATTGGCAGCAGCCAAAAATTTATCATTTTCTGCTCGTGCCCGAATTACTGTCTATAGAAATACTGGCGGTTATTATTTACCTGATGTTAATACAGTTTCGTTTTTGATAAGTGCGGAAAGTCAGGAAAACACTTTGTATTTAGTGAATCAAGAAGAGTATGTTGTAGATTTATATACGGATTTTTATGTTACTAAACAGTTGCTCTCCTCTATAAAGACGACTAATAAAATCATAAACATAACAGGGAGTATTTTTGCCAATGAAAATGGTCTGGATAATTGTTTGTTGTTAAATGATAGCAAGAATGTTGTTGAAGCACTGCAAGGGAATGTTTTTATGGTAAAAGGTAATACGCTAGTAACTCCGCCTATTTCTGAAGGTTGTTTGAATGGTATTATGAGGAAACAAATTTTGGCCTTAGCACGAAAAATAGAAAATATAGAAGTTACGGAACAAATAATCTCGCCTTTTGATCTTCAAAAAGCGGATGAATTATTTATTACTAACGTGATTAAGGGAATTCAGCCTATTACGAAGTACCGCAAAAAGGAGTTTACTTCAAATATGGCAAATGCTTTACTAATTGCACTAAATAAATTTATTAGTATTTAATTTAATGATGGGTTTTTTGGGGCGTTTGCCCATATTAGATAATCGCCTCCTAATTCTATTATTTGTTTTTTCCAAAATTGAAATGCTGATTCTCCAATTATTTTATTTTCGTAATTGTTTTTTGTAAGAATCCACGAACTATCCTCCATTTCAGATTCAAGCTGGTCTTCTTCCCATCCGGTATAACCCAAAAAGAAGCGAATATTATTTTTACTTATTTTACCACTATTAATAAGATTCTTTGTGGTTTCATAGTCACCTCCCCAATATATTCCATTTGAAATTTCAATACTATTTGGGATCAAATCGGGAATATTATGTATAAAATATAGATTATCTTGCTCCACTGGTCCGCCATTGTAGATTTTGAATGATGCCTTAATTTCTGGTATCAAGTCATTGATGGTGTATTTTAAAGGTTTGTTTATGATAAAACCTACAGATCTTTTTTATTATGGTCTGCTAATAAAATTACAGATCTACTAAATGAAATGTCTCCAACAACTGAAGGCTCAGCAATAAGTAACTGTCCTTTTTTTAATTTTTCTGAGGTCATCACCTTTAATTTGGAATAAATTTAGCGTTTTCTTAAAAGCACACCAAATAAAATCGATGAACTGCAAAAAAAAACCCTCCAATGGAAGGTTTTTAATCTATAGTAAATAAACTTAAATTAGTTTACAGCACCATCTAATTCAGCGCCAGCTTTAAATTTAACTACATTTTTTGCAGCAATTTTTATTGTTTTTCCTGTTTGAGGATTTCTACCATCTCTTGCAGCTCTTGCAGAAACTGACCAAGATCCGAAACCTACTAGGGATACTCTTCCGCCTTTTTTCAAAGTACTACCCACGTTTCCTAAAAATGATTCTAAAGCTAGTTTTGCAGCAGCTTTTGTAATTCCTGCATCAGCAGCGATAGCGTCGATTAATTCTGATTTGTTCATAATGTTAAGATATTAAATGTTGGTTAAAAAAACTTTGTTAATAATAACAAATTTAGCAGGATTTACTAGCTGTACAAGCGTTTTGTTTAATTTTAGTGCGTTTTGTTGATAACTTATATTTTTTGTTGATAAACCAAGGAAAATTCGCTATAAATCACCTAAAATGACCCGTTTTATTGAGGTTAATGCGCTTTTGCCTGCTCAGAAAATGCAATTCCATTCAATAATTCGGAGGTATTCATCTGTTTTTTTCCTGGAAATTGTAACTGCAGCACCTGAATATAACCATCTTTCACTGCAATTTTCATTTCTTTTTTATTGCAAATTAGGCTTCCGATGTTATATTTATGATCTTCCAAAGTTATTTTTGCTTCGTGAATTTTTACAATCCAGTTTGCGTCCTTGTCACTAATAAAACACCAGGCAGAAGGATATGGACTTAAGCCTCTTATTAAATTGTATATTTCAATTGCTGGTTTTGTCCATTCTATTTTACAATTTTCTTTATTTAGCTTGTAAGCTGTTTTTATTTCGAGATGCTCTTTCTGTGTTGTGGTTGAAACATTTCCTTTCTCAAGCATTGCCAAAGTTCCCAAAACTGTTTCACTTCCTAATTGCATTAATCGGTCATGCAATTGTCCTGCGTTTTCATCTATCGCAATTGCTGTTTCAGCACTAAGAATCATTGCACCGGTATCGATTTTATCATCGATAAAGAAGGTAGTAACTCCGGTTTTTGTATCGCCGTTTATTATAGCCCAATTGATGGGAGCAGCTCCCCGGTAATTAGGTAAGAGGGATGCGTGCAAGTTGAACGTCCCAAGTTTTGGCATTTTCCAAACCACTTCGGGCAACATTCTGAAAGCGACTACAACTTGCAAATTAGCATTTAAAGCATTCAATTCTTCCAAAAAACTTTCATCTTTCAAATTTGTTGGCTGTAATAGTGATAGGCCTTTAGCCAAAGCATATTCTTTAACTGCGGAATATTTTATTTTTTGACCACGACCAGCCGGCTTATCAGCTGCCGTTATAACACCTACTACATTAAATTTATTTTTGATTATGGTGTCTAATATGCCTACGGCAAATTCAGGTGTACCCATAAATACGATTCGTAATTTTTCCATTGTTATTGCGATGTAAGATTTTTCCACCGTGGCGGAAGCAATCTCCGTTTATTTTAATGAATATTTGTTATTTGGTTTTACTGCAATTTTATTGTTCTCCAATAAGTTTTGCATAGCAAAGATAACATCGTCTTCGTTGTAATTTGATTGTTTTTGAATTTCTCTTGAATTCATATCTTTTATATTTAACAATTCGATAATTTTTTTTGAAATTAAAGAATTGTCGTCAGATTTCTTTTTGTAAGAAATACAATAGGAACAAATGCCGCAATCTGTGGCAACTTTTTCTCCAAAATAGCTCAAAATCATCTTGCTTTTGCAAACTTTCTTTTCATTAATATAGTTTAGAACAGCTTCGAATTGGGCAATTTTTTGTTTGTTTTGTGTTTCAAGATATTTCGAAACTCTGTTTATGGTTCTTTCGTCTTCGCGAACTTCATTAAAAATAATGGTTGCGTCATTATTTTTTTTATGGTAATTAATAATATCAAGCCCTTTTAGCTTTTCTAAAATAGAATGAATTGATATTTCGTCACAATTTGATTTCTTTGCAATTAAAGAGGTATTAATAGCGGTTTGAAATTCGTAAATTCCCGGGTATGTTCTCAGTATAGTCAATAAAATTGGTTCTTCTTTTGGATTTAAACTGATGTATCGAATCACTTCTTTTGACGGAATCATAAATTGCATTGTGATTTTCTCTGAATATTCTTGGGATAAACTCAAAATTCCCTGTCGGTCTAAAAACTGTATGGCGTTAAAGCACCTTATTGTTGGAAAACCATATTTTTGGCAAAAATGATTCAAGTTAAATGAATATTGTTCGTTTATTCCTTCTCCATAAGCGATTTGGAAATAAGTGCACAATTTGATGTAAATTTGTGTAAGAATTTGTTTGTCTGGAAGTACATTAATAAATTGACTTTGTGCTTGCAATTTATCAGATGGACTTGTGAGCAGAACAGCAAAGGCTTTGTTATCATTTCTTCCAGCTCGGCCTGCTTCTTGATAATAACTTTCGATACTTTCTGGTAAATGAATGTGAATGACCGTTTTTACATTCGATTTGTCAATTCCCATTCCAAAAGCATTGGTCGCAACCATAATTTGAACTTCTTCATTCATCCAAAGATTCATATTTTTCTCTTTGTCCTTAATTGATAATCCGCCATGGTAGTATGTGGCTGTGAATCCCAAGGATTGCAATTGAGAGGCTGTTTCCGAGCAAGATTTCCTATTTCGGACATAGATGATGGAGGGTTGCGGATTTTTCTTTAAAATTTGCTCCATACGATACAATTTATCCTCCACTTCAAAAACCATATAAGCAATATTTTTTCTGGCAAATGATTTCTTGAAAATCGCTGGCTTCTCTAGTTCTAACTGAAGAATTACATCTTCAAGAACGGTTTTTGTCGCCGAAGCGGTAAGTGCTAAAAAAGGAACTTTTGGGAAATGTGTTTTTAAATGGGCTATTTTTAAATAAGCGGGACGAAAATCGTGGCCCCATTGCGATACGCAATGTGCTTCGTCGATAGCGATTAAATTAACAGGTAAATTTTTAATTCGTTCTAAAATCCAGTCGGATTGCAACCGTTCAGGCGACAAATACAAGAATTTATAATTACCAAATTCGCAATTGTCTAAAAGCGTAATCATTTCGTCAGACTGAATTCCTCCTGTCAAAGCAATGGCTTTGATATCGAGTTTTTGCAAACGCTGCACTTGGTCTTTCATCAAGGCAACTAAGGGTGAAATCACTAGACAAATTCCGTCTTGCATCATTGCTGGAATTTGAAAACAAATTGATTTTCCACCACCCGTTGGCATCAGCCCAAAAGTATCATTGCCCGTTAAAATTGAACTAATAATTTCGTTTTGCGGAGACCTAAATTCGTCGTGTTTCCAATATTTTTGAAGAATTTGTAATGCTGTTTGCATTTTGCAGATAAAACTTGTTACTAAATTTGGTCTAAGATAAATAAAATTCTATTATCAAGCGTGTCTTTTGGAACTTCTACGAGTTCGTAGCCATAATGTTGATACGTTTCTATAAGGTGATTGTGAATGAGTTTTGCTTGCTCAAAGTTTTCATAACGTTCCTTATCACTCACATAGATGTCTTGCCACGGAGGAAGAATAAAAATTTTTGAATATACATTTTCGCGGCAAGCTAAGTCAAAATGTATAGGGTAGCTGTCACCAATATAATGCATATAAGCCAACACATCTGGGATTCCGCGGTCTATAAATACAACTTTATGCGTTTCTTCTAAAGCACTTTTGAATTGATTTTTTCTTCCTTCTAATAGTAATTCGCTAAATAAAAGCGGCTTTTCCAGAAACAATTGTTCAATTCCTTGTTTCTTTGCTTCTAGAGTAACTTGTCTGGAAATTTCAGGATAACAGCAAAATCCTTTTTCTAATAATCCCTCGATGATAGTACTTTTTCCAGTTCCGGGCCCACCGATAATAGCAATAATTTCTTTGTTCACGTTTTTAAAATAAAGCACAAATTTACCTAAAGTTATTTGGATTTTGTGAAATTATTCAAACATATCACTTTCTTTCTTGCTGAAAATGGTGTTTCTAAGCACATAAAATCTAATTTTTAAAAATTTGTTTCGGAGATTGTGAACTAAAATCTGCTCCCGAAATTTCGGCACTAAAATCTAAAATCTAAAATCTAAACTGTATATTTGCTTTTATTTTAATTTTAGAATGGAAACAGACAAAGAAAAAGAGACCCGAGAGTTTTATGAAAGATTAAAAACCGAGTTGGATATGAGCAATACGTGGCCAGCAGAATATTTATATAAATTTATCGTTCCTACTGAAAATGATAATGTTATTCGTGTTCACGAAGCTTTCGATTGTATGGGAGCAGTTATAAAAACCACAAAATCCAAAACAGGCAAATTCACGAGTATATCTGTTGACGTCACAATGAAAGATGCCCAAGAAATAATTGACAAATACATTGAAGTTTCTACCATTAAAGGTATTATTTCCTTATAAATATGAGCACAAAATATACAAAAGAAGTTGCAAACGATGTGGTTTTTAATTTGGAGTATAATGCGGAAAGAACGCATTTGATTATTCCAGAATATGGCCGTCATTTGCAAAAATTAATCGATCAGGCAACAGTTATTGAAGACAAAGAAGAGCGCAACAAAGCGGCCAAATACATCATTCAAGTGATGGGAAGTTTAAACCCTCATTTGCGCGACGTTGCTGATTTTCAGCATAAATTATGGGATCAAATTTTTATAATGTCTGATTTTAAATTGAATGTTGAATCCCCATATCCAGTGCCAACTCGTGAGGTTTTACAGTTAAAACCGGATGTTTTACAATACCCACAAAACTTTCCAAAATACAGATTTTACGGCAATAATATCAAGTATATGATTGACGTTGCCAATAAATGGGAGGAAGGCGAAATGAAAAATGCATTGGTAAAAGTGATTGCTAATCATATGAAAAAATCGTATTTAAGTTGGAATAAAGACACTGTAAAGGACGATGTGATTTTCGAACATTTATTCGAATTGTCAGGCGGAAAAATAAACATGCTCCAAAGCACAGAGGAACTTTTGACCACCACGGATTTATTGCGAACAAATAAGCGAGTTTCTAACAAGATTGCTCCAGCAAGTCAACCCAAAATTCAAAGTAATAAGAATTTAAAAACAGGAAAGATAAATCCTACCCATAAAAACCAGAACAGAAAACCTTTGTAAAACTGTTAAGAGTTATAAGTTTGAGTTTGTCGCTGTGCAACTTCTAACTTCTAACTTCTAACTTCTAACCTAAAAAAAATGGGAATATTCAAAATAGAAGGCGGCGCTAGTCTAAAAGGCGAAATCACACCACAAGGTGCAAAAAATGAAGCATTGCAGATTTTATGTGCCATATTATTGACAGACCAAAAAGTAACTATCAATAATATTCCAGATATAATTGATATTAATAAACTAATTACACTTTTGGGGAATCTAGGGGTGAAAATTCAAAAGAACGGATCAGGTTCTTATACTTTTCAAGCCGATGAAGTAAATGTAAATTATCTTGAAACCGAAGCTTTCAAAAAAGAAGGAGGATCTCTTCGGGGTTCAATTATGATTGTTGGTCCACTTTTGGCGCGTTTTGGCAAAGGATATATTCCAAAACCTGGTGGTGATAAAATAGGACGTAGAAGATTAGATACCCATTTTGAAGGATTTATAAATCTTGGGGCAAAATTCCGCTACAATAGAGAAGATCATTTTTATGGTGTTGAAGCGCCAGAAGGATTGATAGGGGCTAATATGTTGCTCGACGAAGCTTCAGTTACCGGAACTGCTAATATTGTAATGGCTGCAGTTTTAGCAAAAGGAACTACAACTATTTACAATGCTGCTTGTGAGCCTTATTTGCAACAATTGTGTAAGATGATGAATGCAATGGGAGCAAATGTTTCTGGCATTGGTTCCAATTTATTGACTATTGAAGGTGTTGAAAGTCTAGGGGGTTGTACGCATAGAATTCTTCCAGATATGATTGAAATTGGAAGTTGGATTGGTCTTGCAGCAATGACCAGAAGTGAAATTACAATTAAAGATGTAAGCTGGGAAAATTTGGGACTAATACCAAATGTATTTAGAAAACTTGGTATTACTTTAGAAAGAAGAGGCGACGATATTTATATTCCTGCACACAAAGATGGATACGAAGTAAAAACGGATATTGACGGTTCTATTCTAACTGTTTCTGATGCTCCATGGCCCGGATTTACTCCTGATTTGTTGAGCATCGTTCTTGTGGTGGCGACCCAATGTAAAGGAGATGTGCTAATTCATCAAAAAATGTTTGAAAGCCGCTTGTTTTTCGTGGATAAATTGATTGATATGGGAGCCAAAATTATTTTGTGTGATCCACACAGAGCAGTAGTCATTGGTCACGATTTTAAGTCACAACTCAAAGCCACTACAATGTCTTCTCCTGATATTAGAGCGGGAATTTCATTATTAATTGCAGCGCTTTCGGCAAAAGGAACTAGCACTATTCAAAATATCGAACAAATCGACAGAGGTTACGAACGAATTGATGAACGATTGAGAGCTATCGGAGCCAAAATTGTGAGAGCGTAATTTGAATTACAACTTCAAAAACATAAATGATTTTTTAAACCTTGCTCGTTTTTATAATAGCGCAAATGACAAACGAAGAAACTGCAGTAAAGGCTACTTATTTTAGCATAGTTGGTAATATTAGTTTGGCATTAATTAAAGGTTTGGCAGGGTTTTTTGGAAATTCTTATGCCTTAATAGCTGATGCAATCGAATCAACTTCGGATATTTTCGCATCATTATTAGTATTATTCGGAATTAAATATTCAAATAAACCAGCGGACGACAACCATCCTTATGGTCATGGTCGCGCTGAACCCTTAATCACTTTTCTAGTTGTAGGTTTTCTTATTACTTCAGCCACTATTATCGCTTACGAAAGTATTATCCACATTGGAACACCACACGAATTGCCAAAACCTTGGACTTTAATTGTTCTGGGAGCCATAATAATTTGGAAAGAATATTCCTTTCGTTTGGTGATGAAACGAAGTATAGAAGCGAATAGCTCTTCTCTAAAAGCCGACGCTTGGCACCATCGCAGCGATGCAATAACATCTGTTGCAGCATTTATAGGAATCACCATAGCCTTATTTTTAGGAAAAGGGTATGAATCAGCTGATGATTGGGCGGCGCTTTTTGCAGCAGGATTTATTTGTTACAATAGTTATTTAATATTTAGACCAGCTCTTGGTGAAATTATGGACGAACATTTGCACGAAGACCTAATTATTAAAATTAGAAAAGTTGCATTAATGGTCAGTGGAATAGTGGATACCGAAAAATGTTTTGTCCGAAAAGCAGGAATGAAATACCACGTCGATTTGCACGCTATTGTCAATGCTAACATCACGGTGAGAGAAGGTCACTACATTTCACATTTATTAAAAGATACTTTACGAAATGAAATCCCAGATTTGGGACACGTTTTAATTCATATTGAACCATTCGAATAATGAAAATTTATGCGGATTACTCTAATATGTTCAAAATTTTCAAGCCAAAAACAACTCCATTTTCTTGTACTCCGTTTTGATTTGAATGCACATAATCAAAACGAAACACCTTCAATTTTCCAAAACCTAGGTTGTCTAAACCAACAGTAATTTCCGTGTAAGGTTTTCTATCAGGAACAGCAAGACTGTGAAATCCTAAAACTAAAGTCGAATTTAATTTGTTCAATAACGGAATTTTATTCATGATATAACCTTTGTCGTTATGCTCTAAATGGGCTTCAAAATAGGATTCATTTGTACTGTTTGAATAATACGGCATTAAGTTGAAAACATTCAAATAACGATCGCTAGTGCCCACATGAGTGCGGTTTCCATTGAAATGTTTGTAATCTATAAATGCGATATTTTCGCCCTGAATGAAAGTGCCTGCTTTTAGATTTATTCCTAAAGTTCCCTTGTTTCCAGCATTAAAATCATATCTAATTTGAGTAGTAATTAATTGAAATTGATATTTGTTTTCATTTGCTACAAAAGCATTTTCATAACCAAAATACAAGCTGGGATATTTTTCATTTCTAATATTTAATTTACCATCGGGTCTCGAAATGTATTTATTTCCGAAATTTAATCTAGCAAAAATAGTTGCTTTTGTAAGATGATGTTGATCAAAACCTGCAGTTAAATTATCGTCTGGAAACAATGGATTATTTGAGCTATAGACAGCGTCACTTTTAATAAATGTTTGATTGGTGGTGTTGAATAAAGGGGTTCGTTGCTGGTATTCTAATGTTCCTCTCAAATAAAGATTATTCCCAACATTTTGACCATAACTAGCAGCTGCGAATTCTTTATTGTACAATTTCATGTAATTGTCTTTAAAATACAAAGTACTGATGTCGTTTATGAATTTAGTAATAGGTTCTTCCGGATTGAATTGATTGACTTTGCTTCCGCCCGAAATAGTTAGCGTTCCGTAATTTTGATTGTTGAATCGATGATAAAGATTTGCAGTCACTCTAAGTCTATTATCGGAAAATCCATAGTTGAATTTGGTGCTGACAGAAGTCAATTTTCCGTTTTCTTCTTCTTGTTTGTAACTCCGGAATGAAAATCCTGAATCCAAATTCCAACCCTGAACAGTATTGAAATTTAAGGAGGACAAATTAAGCAAACCATCATAGCCAAACGAAATTTTCTTCGTACTATTTTTCCAACGATAGCCTTTAATCGGACTCAAAAATTTAAACTTATTTCCTTTTTTGTCGACAGAATCTAAGTAGGTTTTTGAGTTGCGAACTTGAAACACGCTGTCTTTTTTGATGTAATCCGTATTCTCTTCTAGAGTAAGTGGTATGGGTCTAATTTGATTCCAAAACAGGGTATCTTTTTTGTTTGAATTGTCTTCAAAACTTACTATTTCATTGGTAAACGTTTTCTTGGCAAATGTTTTCTCGAATTCATAATTGCTGTAAACATAAGAGAATTTTCCGTTGAATTTAATGCCAAAAATGCCAGCATTAAACTCAAGACTTTGCGTATTTTTTGCCCAAATGCCATTGCTTTTGTTGTAACTGAAATTTTGCTTTAACTTCATCACGTCAATAAATTCCTGTTGCATTCGATAGCCTTTAATATCGAGATCTACCGCATAAATCGCCCAAGAATCTTCAACAATATAGATGTAACCTTCAAAAACGGGTTCGGCATCTCGTTTTGCGATCACTTTTATTTTGTTGATCATAACGTTGTTTTCGTCATAAAACGCACCTTCTAATTTATATTTATAATAGTTGAAAGCATTACTTGCAATAGGAGAAATCATTTTGTTGCCAAAAGGTAGCGTGTTATCGTAGAAGTCATAAATGGTTGATCTGGCAGTATTATAACTGAAACCTTTGCTATCGCCACTTACTTTTGAAGCAATAATTCGCTCTTTTAAATTATTCGGTTTTTCAAAAATAATTTTAGAAACAGTTTCAGATAAATAAATTATTCCCGTGCCAGTTGAATCGACCGCACCATCTAAATCACCAATTTTCTGGCCCAATATTTTTTTGGGTAAATCTTTTACTTTAAAAATGCCACGGGAGTAAAAATCGGCTTTGAAACGTGCTGTTTTTTCGGAATTTTCTTTTTTGTTGGAAATCGCTTGCCGGATAATGGCATTGGCAGGATTTTCTTTAGCGTTGATGACAACTTCGGTAAGTAAAAAGTTTTCTTCAACAAGTTTAATATTTAACTCGTACGGAAATTTGTCGATGTTTACTGTTATTTTCTGGGTTTTGAATCCCAGATATTGAAAAGCGATACTGTGCTTGCCCGTTTTCTTTATGTTCAATTCGTATTTTCCTAGCTCGTTTGATGAAGTTCCGTTATAAGTGTTCTCTTCATAAATTGACACCAGCGGAAGTGCATTTCCATTGATGTCAGTAATAGTTCCTTTAATTTGAGCAAAGAATAAAACTGGAAATAATAGATAAATGAGTAAGAATAATTTTTTCATCCTAATTTTTTTTTGAATATGACGAATGAAATTACGAATCGTTACACGGAAAAATATTATTTCTATAAAAATGACTGAATGGCTAATTCGTAGCTTTTCAATCCAAAACCAAGAATCACGCCTTTCGCATTTCCGGAGATATAGGATTGATGGCGGAAACTTTCGCGCGAAAAAGTATTCGAAATATGAACTTCTACTACAGGAGTTGTGATGGCTTTTATAGCATCGCCGATACCAATTGAGGTATGAGTATAAGCACCTGCATTGAGGACAATACCATCATATGTAAAACCAACTTCTTGAATTTTATCAATCAATTCGCCTTCGATGTTACTTTGAAAGTAGTTGATTTCTAGGGTAGGAAACTTGCTTTTTAATATTGATAGATAATCTTCAAAAGTCTGATTACCATAAACTTCGAGTTCGCGTTTTCCTAATAAGTTGAGATTTGGACCATTAATGATACAGATTTTCATAATTTATATTTTTGTAAAAATAAAAAAACCGTTCTACATAGAACGGTTTGTATAGCATAAGTTTTTCGTTTTTTTTAAAAAAGAATACCTGCCGAAACTTGAACTACAGAATTTGTGGTTTGTGCATCTTTCGATATTTCTGTTAAACCTAAAACATATCGAGCCTGCAGAAACAGACTTTTGGTTATTTTTATTCCAAGACCTCCAACGGCAGAAAAATCAAAAGTGTTCGAATTTTTAACATCAAATGCATTTTTTTCGCTTAATAAAAAAGAAGCCTGCGGTCCTAGTTCTAAACTAAATGTTTTATTCAAATCTATTGTTAAAACAGCTGGAATTGCAATATATCCTAATTCGTTTTTAAATTCGGAGATAGTATTTTTGTACGTTGCGCCTTGAGTTGAATATAATAATTCAGGTTGAAATGCAACTCCTTTAAAAAGTCCAATTTGGGCAACCACCCCAACGTGATAGCTGGTAATAGCTTCGGTATTATAATTGGTGCTGTTAACGATTATATTCGTTCCAGTTTCATTAGCATAGTTTAATCCAGCTTTGATACCAAATTGGATAGATTGCGCTTGAATAGTTACAGCAGTAAAAAGTAGCAATGTGGAGATCAAAAATATTTTTTTCATGGTTCGAAAGATTTAGTTTTTTGAATTTACAATGTATAATTGATGAACGAATTTATTTGGTCTTTATTTTATTTAAAAATGGAAATAACGATTTTTTTAACAAAGATGCTTTTTAGTTGCTAAATAGCAATAATTAACAAATTATTATTTTTAGTTAATTATTTAGATAAAAAATAAATTTACATATATTTTTTCAAATGTTAGTAATTTTGTTAACAACTGTTAATATGATAAATTCTTACAATAAAAATTTGTTCTAAATTTGAGAAACTAATTTTAAATAAAAAAAATATGAAAAAAATTATTTTAACTGCTGCGGCAGTTTTTGCATTTAGTTTTGCTAATGCACAAGAAACAAAATTTGGTTTAACAGCGGGAGTTGATTTTGCATCTGCAAAAGTTACTGTCCCAGGAGTTACTGTTTCTGAAACAGAAACAGGGTTTTATTTGGGAGCTTTGGTTGATATTACTGCATCAGAGAAGTTTCATGTGCAACCAGAATTATTATTAGTTTTTATTCAAGATTCTAAACAATTACAATTGCCAATTCTTGCGAAGATCTTTGTGGGAGAAAAGTTTAGTATTTTAGCAGGTCCGGATTTGTTATTTGATTTAGAGAATACTGAAGGATTAAAATCTATGGGGGTTGGTTTCGATTTTGGAGGTTCTTATGATATTGATAAGAATTTTAGCTTAGAAGCAAAGTATAATTTGGGAATAACCAATTTAGTTGAAGATGCTCCGAATGGTGTAAGTGCAAAAATTAGCGGTTTATTCGTAGGTGTGAATTTTAAATTCTAATTTTTAGAATCATACTATATAATAGCCACGCAATATGCGTGGTTTTTTTATGCCTCAAAATAGCTTTTCTTTGTATTATGAATTGGATCAATTATATAAAAAGTTATCAGTCGTATTTGCGCATTGAAAGAGGATTGTCGAAAAACACCATCAACAATTATTCTTTTGATATCGAGCGATTGTGTCTTTTTTTGGAAGTAAATAAAATTTCAATTTCTCCAATAAAAATAACTGAGGAAACTATTCAACAGTTTATTTATAGTGTTTCAAAAGAGGTAAATCCTCGTTCGCAAGCCAGAATAATCTCAGGATTAAAAAGTTTTTTTAGCTATTTGATTTTCGAAGATTATCGTTCTGACAACCCAATGGAATTGATTGAAACTCCAAAAACAGGTCGGAAACTTCCCGATACTTTATCGATTGGGGAAATTGACACATTAATTTCGGCAATTGATTTAAGTTCTAATGAAGGCGAAAGAAATAGGGCCATGCTTGAAACACTTTATGGTTGTGGACTTCGCGTTTCGGAATTAGTTTCCTTGAAAATCTCAGATTTGTTTTTTGATGAAGGCTTTCTAAAAATTACCGGCAAAGGCAATAAGCAGCGCTTTGTTCCTGTTGGAAATTTGACCCAAAAATACATCCAAATTTACAGAGATTTAAAAAGAATCGATTTGAATATTAAGAAAGGTCACGAAGATACTTTGTTTTTAAATAGACGAGGAAGTCAATTGACAAGAGCGATGCTGTTTACTATTATCAAAGATTTGGCAAAAAAAATTGAGTTGAATAAAAACATAAGTCCGCACACTTTGCGACATTCTTTTGCCACGCATCTTCTGGAGAATGGTGCTGATTTACGCTCGATTCAATTAATGCTAGGTCACGAATCGATTACGACTACTGAAATTTATGTGCATTTGGATAGGAAATTTTTGACGCAAGTAATCAATAATTTTCATCCTAGAAGATAGTTGGCAGATGGCAGTTTTTAGACAACAGGAAATAAAAAAGACTTGCTACATAAATAACAAGTCATTTTTTTACTATATCATGTAGGTTGCTAACTGAAATCAGCCATCTTCCACCTGCCATTTAAAGTCTGCAGTCTATTTCGCAATATTAACAGCTCTGGTTTCTCTAATTACCGTAACTTTAACTTGACCTGGATACGTCATTTCCGTTTGAATTTTTTGTGAAATTTCAAAAGATAAAGTAGCAGCATTTTCATCGGATACTTTTTCGCTTTCAACAATTACTCGAAGTTCTCTACCTGCTTGAATAGCATACGCATTTTTTACTCCGCCAAATCCATAAGCTACTTCTTCGAGGTCTTTTAATCGTTGAATGTAGGAGTCCAAAACTTGTCTTCTTGCGCCTGGTCTTGCTCCTGAGATAGCATCACAAACTTGAACAATTGGTGATAACAAAGATTTCATTTCTATTTCATCGTGGTGTGCCCCAATAGCATTGCAAACCTCTTCTTTTTCGCCATATTTCTCGGCCCATTGCATTCCTAATAAAGCGTGAGGTAAGTCACTTTCGGCATCTGGAACTTTTCCGATATCATGCAACAAACCGGCTCTTTTGGCCAATTTTACGTTCAGTCCTAATTCGGCAGCCATAATACCACAAAGTTTAGAAACTTCACGGGAGTGTTGGAGCAAGTTTTGTCCATAAGACGAACGGTATTTCATTCGACCTACCACTTTTATCAATTCCGGATGTAAACCGTGAATTCCTAGATCGATAACCGTACGTTTACCCACTTCTATGATTTCGTCATCAATTTGCTTCGTAGTTTTAGCCACAACTTCTTCGATACGAGCTGGGTGAATACGCCCATCGGTTACTAATTTGTGCAAAGCTAGACGTGCGATTTCTCTACGAACAGGATCAAAACATGAAAGAATGATAGCTTCTGGAGTGTCATCAACAATGATTTCAACGCCTGTTGCAGCTTCAATTGCTCTAATGTTTCTACCTTCACGACCAATGATTCGTCCTTTTACATCGTCAGATTCGATATTGAAAACAGACACACAGTTTTCTACGGCTTCTTCTGTTCCAACTCTTTGAATCGTGTTGATAATAATTTTTTTGGCTTCTTGTTGTGCAGTAAGTTTCGCCTCTTCAATTGTGTCTTGAATGTGCGACATAGCCTCTGTTTTGGCTTCAGCTTTTAATCCTTCAATTAATTGATTTTTGGCCTCTTCTGTAGATAGACCTGAGAGAACCTCTAATTGTTGTAAATGGCTTTTGTGCAATCTTTCAACTTCTATCTGTTTCTTTTCTAAGACATCTATTTTGAAATTGTATTCCAAAGTTTTGCTTTCGAAATCGTCATTTACTCTTTTAGCCTTCGATAATTCGTTGGAGACTTGCGACTCTTTGTCACGAATTCTTTTTTCGACTTCAGCCATTTTTTGATCGCGAGAAAGAATTACTTGCTCGTGTTCTGATTTCAATTCGATAAATTTTTCCTTTGCTTGCAGGATTTTATCTTTTTTGATATTCTCCGCTTCAAGATTTGCATCTTTTATGATAGATGAGGCTTCTTTTTGTGCGCTTGTAATCAAATTAGAAATATTGCTTTTTTCTATCGTTTTGGCTATTGCAAAACCTCCCGCAATGCCCCCAATTCCCGAAATAATTATTGTTAAAATGTCCATGTTTATTAAAATTTATATATAAAAAAGCCTACATTAGATTGCTTGAATAAACTCGGAAATACAAGTTTTGAGCTAACTCGTTGTTCAAGCTTTCCCGCAAGGCGGGACGTGCTATAGTAACGATGATTTGCTCATTCTAATTTAATAGTGTTGAGTTTACCAAATATGAACTAATGTAGGCAGTAACTTAGTTTCTATAAAGAACGTGTTTAATCTTTGAGATATTGATCTAAAAGCGCATTGATTTTTTTAATTCTTTCAATGGTTTCATCGCCATTTATAGCATTATCAATTTGCTTTTGTTCTGTTTGCGACGCAAATTGCAAAGCACACATTGCTAGTACATCTTGCTTGTCACGAACGGCATAATTCTCTTCAAATTGCTTAATCATTGTATCAATTTTTTTAGAAGCACTCCTAAGTCCTTCTTCCTGAGCGAGATCTACCGTTAATGGGTAGACTCTGTCCGCAATCGATATTTTAATTTTAAGCTTTTCGTCCATATCTTTTACTAATCTGATAGCTGTGCTATACAGTAATCAATTTCACGAATTAATGCATTTATTTTAAGCTTTGTCTCTCTTTTATTCTCTTCACTGCCTTGTAAGGCGCTGGCAATTTTAAGTGTTTCATACTGCGATTTTAATGCGTCAATCTCACGAGACTGGGTTTGTATGATAGTTTCAGATTTTGTTAATTCAATTTTCAAATCTTGAGCTTTTTTTTCTAAACTGTTTATTTTAATAAAAAGTTTTTCAATCTTATTTTCAAGAGTATCAATTATTTCTGTAATTACACTCATAATATATCCTAACGTATTACTTAATCTTACAAAGTTAGTATTCCTTTTTACTAATGCAATTTTTTATCCATTTTTTTCTCCTAAAAAATTTAATCTATTGTTTGTGAGACGATTAAGTATATTATTTTTTTTGTTTTTACATATCACTTTTTTTTATCTTAGCAAAAATGTATTCGATGCGATTTAACTTATTTTTTATTCTTTTATGTGGCTCCGTTTCTGGTCAAGTCAATTATCCTGCTGATTATTTTAGATCGCCACTGGATGTGCCAATGCAATTATCAGGTAATTTTGGAGAATTACGACCCAATCATTTTCATGCGGGTTTTGATTTGAAAACGATGCAAAAAGAGGGATTATCTGTTTATGCTGTAGCGGATGGTTATGTTTCGAGAATTAAAATCTCAACATTTGGCAATGGTAAAACTATCTATGTCACGCATCCCAATGGATATACTTCAGTTTATGGACATTTGCAAAGAGCCGCGGATTCAATAGAAGATTTTATTAAAAAGGCGCAATATGCGGAGCAATCGTTTGAGATTGAAAAGTATCTTAAACCTGGAGATTTAATTGTCAAAAAGGGTCAACTTATAGCATTTTCTGGAAATTCAGGTGCTTCCGAAGGACCACATTTGCATTTTGAATTTAGAGATAATATCACCGAAAATATTATTAATCCAATACTTTTTGGATTTGATACATTTTTAAAAGATACTAAAAAACCTGTAATTTTTAATGTTTATGCTTACCCATTGGGAGCCGAAACTACAGTAAATCAATCGAAAAGACCATTATTGCTTAACCTCATTTTGCAAAAAGATGGTTCTTATTTAGCAGATAAAGTAATTGCGAGCGGACAAATTGGCTTTGGTATCAATGCTTTCGATTATGACGATGTTTCATACAATAAAAATGGCGTGTACAAAGTTCAAACATACTATAACGGAAAACCTAGTTTTGGATATCAATTTGACACGTATTCCTTTGACGAAATGCGTTATGTTAATGCCTTTATAGATTATTCTAGATACAAACAAACTCAGCAAAGAGTTCAAAAATTATTTATGAAAGAGCCTTTTAATTTGAGTATTATCAAATCAGATACAACCAAAGGCGTTATAACTGTTATTCCAAACTTAAGTTCAATTTTCCGTATTGAAGTTGCTGATTTTTATGGAAATTTAACTTCGGTTACAATTCCTATTGCTTATGAAGTTTTGCCTATTGTCATTCAAAAAGAACCTATTTCTAAGTATATTGTAAAAGCCAAAAACGAAAGTAATTTTGTTAAAGAGAATATGTCAGTCTTTTTTCCAGCCAACACCTTTTACGAGGATTTTAATCTGAATTTTGATGTTGTGAAAGACACTTTGTTTCTTCACGACGATACAGTTCCTGCACATTCAAATTTTTCTATAGAAATAGAAGACAGTAAATTTCCTGAATCGCAACGAGACAAATTATTCATAGCATCAATTAATGAGAAAAAAATTGGCTACAATTATACCTCAAGAACGGAAAATATTTTTACCACTAAAGTAAAAACTTTAGGAAAATATGCTTTGGTTTTAGATACCATTCCACCAAAAATCTCCGTAGCAAAATCAATAGAAGGGAAATGGTTAAGTGATCAAAAATACATTCAATTTACCATAAGCGACGGATTATCAGGTGTAAAATCCTATAACGGATATTTGAATGACAAATGGATATTATTCGAGTATGACAACAAAACCAAAAAAATCATACACAATTTTAGCGATGGTATTGTTGCCGAAGGCGCAAATGAATTAAAAATAATTGTTATGGATAATATGGGGAATTCTACTATCTTTGAAACTCAGTTTTTTAGAAGTCAAAAACAATAAAATCAAATTCCTTGGGTCGAAATAAAATAATACTTGTTTTCTTTTTATTCTGTTTTGGGTTAGTTTCTTTTGCTCAATCTGCTACTATAAAAGGAGTTATTCTTGATGCAAATAATCAACCTGTAGTCAATGTAAATGTGTCCTGCCAAGGCAAGGGAACACAATCTAACGCCAATGGTTTTTATATTTTGACCATTCTGGCAAACCAAAAGTCGGTAGTTGTTTTTTCACACATTTCCTTAAAAAAAGCTACGGTTGTTGTTAACTTAAAACCAGATGAAGATTACGAATTCAATTTGGTTATGAACGACAAACAAGAACAAATGGGCGAAGTTATCGTTACCGTAAACAATAAAAAACGGGTTCAAGGAATTACAACAATCGAACCTGCATTGATCCGGAAAATCCCTGGAGCCAATGCCGGTGTCGAAAATATTTTAAAATCTTTGCCAGGCGTAAATTCCAATAATGAATTGAGTACGCAATATGCCGTTCGTGGCGGAAACTATGACGAAAATTTAGTTTATGTCAACGAAATCGAAGTCTATCGTCCGTTTCTAATTCGCTCCGGCCAGCAAGAGGGATTGAGTTTTACCAATACTGATATGGTTCAAAACGTCGATTTTTCGGCTGGAGGTTTTCAGTCTAAATTTGGAGATAAATTATCCTCGGTTTTAGATATTACCTATCGAAAACCAACTAAATTCGGCGCCATTGCCGAAGCGAGTTTACTTGGCGCTAGCCTTGCCGTTGATGCGGTTTCCAAAAATGGCAAATGGTCCGAAGTTACCGGAATTCGCTATCGCAATAATTCGCTTTTGGTCGATAGCCAAGAAACACAAACCAATTATACGCCTGTTTTTGCTGATTTACAAACGAATGTCAATTTCAAACCTTCAGAAAAATGGGATTTTAGTTTTCTGGGTAATATTTCTTCTAATGATTATCAATACCAACCTTTGACAAGGCAAACTAATTTTGGAACCATCCAAGATCCAATGGCATTGTTAATTTTTTATCAAGGTCAGGAAAAAGACAAGTATACCACTGTTTTTGGCGCAGTAAAATCTACATATACTGCGTCAAAGACCGCTACATACAAATTGATTGCATCCGCTTATCACACTAAAGAACAAGAATATTTTGATATTTTGGCACAATACCGATTGGGAGAAGTAGACACTAATTTTGGTTCCGAAAATTTTGGCGATGTGGCTTTTACGCGTGGCATCGGAGGTCAACTCAATCACGCTAGAAATGATTTAGATGCCTTAATTATCAATACTGAATTGAAAGGAATTCATAGTTTTAAAAAGAATCAACTCGAATGGGGAGCAAAATTCACTCGCGAATCCATTCGGGATCGAGTGATTGAATGGGAAGTCATAGATTCTGCTGGATTTTCTTTAAATCCTCCGAAGTTTTTGCCTAAAAATGACCAACCCTATTCGCCTTACATCGGCCCGTTAGTTCCGTATCAAAATGTGAGAGCGACCAATTTTGTTGATATTAATCGTTTTTCAGGTTATCTGCAATGGAGTAGAAAGGGATTTATTGGCAGTAACGAAATTTGGATGAATGCCGGTGTTCGTTCACAAAATTGGATTGTTTCAGGTGATAATATTACGAGCGTTAGTCAACTTACGTTTAGTCCTCGAGCCCAATTTTCGTTGAAACCCAATTGGAACAAGGATATGTTTTTCCGACTTTCGGGAGGATTGTATCATCAACCACCGTCGTACAGAGAATTGAGAGATGCAAAGGGAGTAGTGCAGCCTGATGTCAAGGCGCAACAATCCATTCATGTCGTTTTGAGTAACGATTATAGTTTCAAAATGTGGAATCGTCCTTTCAAAATGGTTTCAGAAGTGTACTATAAATCCTTAACGGATGTCAATACCTATACTTTGGATAATGTCCGAATCCGATATGTTGCTAATAATAATGCAAAAGCTTATGCGCAAGGATTTGATTATAGATTGAATGGAGAATTTGTTCCAGGAACGGAATCCTGGTTTAGTTTTGGTTATTTAAAAACGGAGGAAAATATTGACAACAAAGGATTTATTTCTAGGCCAACAGATCAAAGATTGAAGTTTGCACTTTTGTTCCAGGATTATATGCCAAGGATTCCAAGCTTAAAATTATATTTGAATTTAGTTTATAATACCGGATTACCTGGAGGTTCTCCTTCTTATGCGGATCCTTATTTGTACCAAAACCGCTTGAGAGATTACCGGCGGGCCGATGTAGGTTTCTCCAAAGTTTTAATCAATGACCAAAATCCATCCTCAAAAAGATGGCTACAAAGTTTTAAAGAATTGGCCGTTGGATTAGAAATTTTCAACCTTTTCGACAATCAAAACGCGATAACCAATACCTGGGTTCGGGATGTGTATTCGAAAAATCAATACGCGATTCCTAATTATATGACCACACGAGTTTTTAATGTGAAGGTGAATATGAGGTTTTAACTTTAGATTAAAATATCACTCTCCAAATCTGATTTCTCTATCATAAAATCAAATCCTAATTTTGAAACTAATTCAATCACGAGGTTTTTATACCAGTTTTCTGATTTCGGGTGTATGTAGATTTTTTCGATTAATTGATTGATGTCCACATTTATTTTTAGACCATCGTTTAGTTTGATGTTGCTTTGGGTAACATCCGAAATGATGCGAACTTCTCTTTCGTACTGAAAACTTTTTCGTTTAAATAAAAAAGGAAAAAACATATCATCAAACGGAATGTATTCTTTTTTGTAATCAATGTAGTTGACTTCACCTATGAATTGTTCGTATTTTTTTTCAGGAATAAGGGCGTTTTGTAATCTTCCAATTGTAGATTGAATCGCCAAACCTTCGCTGTTTTGAGTAAAAATTTGCCACATCGCAAACGATTCATATTCGTTAATGTGCCAACTGCTAACGGCTACTTTTTCGCGATGTGATTTGTAATAAGTAAGAAATTCAGGATTGTTTGTGGATAGTTTTTTTATTTCTTCGTAAGTTGGTTCGCTAAAAGTTCCCTCGTATTGATCTTCAAATTTGTCTGAACGCGACATAAAAAGTTTCTCAGACATCAATAAATCAAGAAACTTAGATAAGTCTAAATATTTCCAAACGATAGTGTCAGGATCTTCAGGAAGTTTGATGTTTTTGTTGTTGAGGTACATTGATAAAAAATATTTTGTATTCGGTATTCTGGATTCCCCCTTTGGGGGTTAGAGGGCTTTTATTCAAACGACTGCATCATTACCAATTTATGGTACGTTCCAGTCAGCGCAATCAGTTCTTCGTGTGTTCCTTGTTCAACAATTTCGCCTTTTTGCATCACCACAATCTTATCCGCTTTTTGAATGGTCGAAAGGCGATGCGCAATCACAATCGAGGTTCTGTTTTGCATCATATTTTCTAGCGCTACTTGCACAAATTTTTCGCTTTCAGTATCCAATGCCGAAGTCGCTTCGTCTAAAATCATTATCGGTGGATTTTTCAAAACTGCACGGGCAATTGATAATCGTTGTTTTTGTCCTCCAGAAAGTTTGTTTCCGCTGTCGCCAATATTGGTATAAATTCCAAGTGGTAATTCTTTAACAAACTCAAACGCATTGGCAATTTTTAAAGCTTCGATAATCTCCTCATCAGTTGCATCTAGTTTACCTAGCGAAATATTGGCTTTTATAGTGTCATTAAACAAGATGCTGTCTTGCGTCACCAAGCCCATCAAACCGCGAAGTGATTGCAAATTCATATCTTTAATATTGACAGCATCTATCGCAATTGTTCCATCGTTCACATCATAAAAACGAGTCAATAAATTGGCAATCGTACTTTTTCCGCTACCAGATTGTCCGACGAGCGCCACGGTTTGACCTTTTTTCACTTCAAGCGAAAAATCTTTTAAAACGGTTTCTTCTTCGTATTTAAAGTTGATGTTTTTTATCGTGATTTTCGAATCGAATGTGTTTTTTATTAGTGCATCTTTCTTGCTTGTGATGGTGTTTTCCTGTTCGAGAATTTCCAAAACACGATCTGCAGACGCATTTCCTCTTTTGAGGCCATAACTGGCTTTAGAAATCGCTTTGGCTGGAGTTAAAATGTTGTAAGCCAGCATAATGTAGCCAAGAAAGAAACCAGCTTCCATTTGTTTTTCTACAAAAACCAAATAACCGCCATAAACAAGTAGAATTCCTATTACCAAAATTCCTAAAAACTCACTCATTGGTGATGCCAAATTCTGACGATTTAGAACTATGTTAGAATACTTGTAAAAGTTTAAATTAGTTTCTTTGAAAGTTGATCTGAATTTTTTTTCTGCGGTGAAAGATTTTATTACTCGCAATCCTGTTAAAGTCTCTTCTAAAATAGAAAGCATCTTTCCCTGTTGCTCTTGTACAATCCTTGAATTTTTTTTCAATGACTTTCCTATTTTTGAAATGATGAAGCCTGAAATAGGAATAAAAAATAGAACAAAAAATGTTAATTTTAAACTTAAAAATAACATTGTTGCAAGGGTAAAAACAATAGTAAGCGGTTCTCTAACAGCCATTTCCAAAATAGATAAATACGAATTGCTAATCTCGTTTACATCAGCAATCGTTTTTGAGATCACATCACCTTTTGTGGTTTTTGAATAATATCCTAATGGTAAACTGGTAATTTTCTTGTAAATAGAAATTCGCATATCCATTAAAATTCCATTTCTGATAAAAGTGCTAAAATACATGGCCCAATAATTGAATAGATTTTTTAGCATGAATATGATAATGATGTATATTATCATAATCATTAGCACATAAAAACTACCGTTTTTGTTTATCGAATCCGTCAAATAGTAGTTAAGATAATTTTCGCCAAAACTTTTTAAATGACTTATTCCATCATAAACAGGTTTTTGATAAATTTCTTTTTTATCATTAAAAATAACTTTTAATACAGGAATTAATGCGACAAAAGAAAGCGTGCTAAAAAGCGCATACAACACATTGAAAAAGATGTTAGCGTAAGCGTATTTTTTATACGGAATTAAAAAGGGAAATATTTTTTTGTAATTGCTCATTAGTTCAATTGCATTGCGGATGTAATAGCAGTAATTTTTATGTTTAAAATAGTTTCCACTTTCGTGAAATTATCTACGCTGTCCAATTCGGCATTCACACTGATGTAAAATTTAATTTTTGGTTCAGTACCGCTAGGTCTGGCGCAAATCTTGGAACCATCTTCTGTGTAATAAATCAAAACGTCCGATTTTGGAATGTTCATCGTTTCTTCTTCGCCTGTCAATAAATTTTTGGCAACAGACGATTTGTAATCTTCCAGCATAATCACCCTTTGCCCGTTGATTTCTTTCATTGGATTTTCACGTAAAACTACCATCATTTGATTGATTTCAGCCAAGCCCTGCATTCCTTTTTTAGTGATTGAAATCAAATGTTCTTTATAAAAACCGTGTGCTACATATAATTGTTGTAATTCCTTATAAACAGTGCTGCCATTTGCTTTGGCTTGAGCTGCCATTTCGCAAATTAACAAAGTGGCGGCAACAGCGTCTTTGTCGCGAACGGCAGCGCCCACCATAAATCCAAAACTTTCTTCACCACCACCAATGAATTCTAATTCTGGAAAATCCTTGATCATCTTAGCAATCCATTTAAAACCCGTTAAACCTATTTTGCATTCAACGCCATAAGCTGTCGCTAATTCCATAATCATCGGTGTTGAAACTATAGTTGATCCTACGAATTGATCTCCGTTGATTCTACCCGCTTTTTTCCATTCTTTCAATAAAAAAGCGGTCATTAAAATCATCGTTTGGTTTCCATTAAGCAAGGTCATTTTGCCTTCATTATTTCTTACGGCAACGCCCAATCTGTCGCAATCTGGATCTGTTCCTACAACAATATCCGAGTTGGTTTCGTCTGCTAATGCTAATGCCATCGCTAATGCTTCTGGCTCTTCTGGATTTGGAGATTTTACCGTCGGAAAGTCACCATTTGGCACTCTTTGTTCTTCAACAATATGCACATTTGTATAACCGGCTTGCGCAAAAGTATCGGGAATCAATGTGATGGATGTTCCGTGCAGCGAAGTAAAAACAATATTCAGTTTTTCTTTGGCTTCAGCCGAAGTCCCAAAACTGGCGTTTTCGATAGTCGATTGGATGAAAGCTTGGTCAATTTCGGTATCGATATAATGTATCAGATCCTCGTTTGCATCAAACTTGATTTGATTGTAATTCAAATTTTCAATGGTATTGATGATCTCGCCGTCTTGAGGAGGAACAATTTGACCGCCATCTTCCCAATACACTTTGTAACCATTATATTCCGGTGGATTGTGGGAAGCAGTCAATACAATTCCGCATTGGCAACCCAAATATTTCAGCGCAAAAGACAATTCTGGAGTTGGTCGCAAATCCGAAAACAAATACACATGGATTCCGTTTGCAGAGAAAACATCAGCAACTACTTTGGCCAACGATTTACTGTTATGACGACAATCAAAAGCGATAACGGCTTTCAAAGCTCGGTTAGGAAAAGCAATTTTCAAATAATCTGAAAGTCCTTGTGTGCTTTTCCCTAAAGTATATTTGTTGATTCGATTATTTCCTACGCCCATTACGCCGCGCATTCCACCTGTTCCAAATTCCAGATTTTTATAAAAACTTTCTTCTAAATCTTTTGGGGAAGATGTCATCATTTCGATAACTGCTTCCTGTGTTTTGGTGTCAAATGTTGGCGTAAGCCATTCGCTTACTGCGTCTAAAATGTTTTGTTTAATCTCCATTTAACTTATTTCTTAAATTTGTTTTAAATTTTTATTGTGATGCAAAATTTGAAATGGTATCAATTTATTTCCTTCGAAATCTTATATCTTTCTTCGTTATTCTTGGTTCTCAAAATGATTTCACCCAGAAATCCTGCCAAAAATAATTGTGTTCCTAAGACCATAGTAGTTAATGAAATATAAAACCAAGGATTATTAGTCACTAAATCATAAGGCAAACCATGGTACAATTTATATAATTTCATAAAACCAATAAATCCAGCGGCCATAAATCCAATCATAAACATCACAGAACCCATCGCGCCAAACAAATGCATCGGTCTTTTTCCAAAACGAGAAAGAAACCAAATGGTAATTAAATCCAGAAAACCATTAATAAAACGGTCCATTCCAAATTTGGTTTCACCATATTTTCTGGCTTGGTGTTGCACCACTTTTTCACCAATTTTATTAAAACCGGCATTTTTTGCCAAAACCGGAATGTAACGGTGCATTTCACCCGAAACTTCCACATTTTTTACAACAATATTTTTGTACGCTTTCAATCCGCAATTAAAATCGTTCAATTCTACTCCCGAAGTTTTTCGGGCAGCCCAATTGAATAATTTAGAAGGAATATTTTTGGCAACAACGGAGTCATACCGCTTTTTTTTCCAACCTGAAACCAAATCATAATTTTGGGTGGTAATCATTTCATACAGTCCTGGAATTTCTTCGGGACTGTCTTGCAAATCGGCATCCATTGTGATAATGACATCGCCTTGAGCTTTGGCAAAACCAGCGTGTAAAGCTTGTGACTTTCCAAAATTTTTCATAAAACGAATGCCTTTCACATTCGGATTTTCTGATGCTAATGCTTCAATTATATTCCACGAATTATCAGAACTTCCATCATCAATAAAAATGATTTCATAAGAATAATTGTTCGATTTCATTACAGAAATAATCCATTTATAAAGCTCGTTGAGGGATTCGTCTTCGTTGAGAAGCGGAATGAGTAAGGATAAATTCATTTATTGTTTTATTCTTGAGATGGTTTGCTTTTGAAGAATAAAGCCAATATAAGGCCAAAAAAAGCACTTCCAGCGATACTAAAAACTGATCCTTTTAGTTGTTCTAGCGCGGAGTAAGGATTATTTTCTTGCATTTTAATAACTGTCTCATTAATAGCGGCCGCTGGAGTTCCGAATTTTTCTAGAGTTGCAGCGGTACTTTTAATAAAAATATCATTAAGTGTATCTTTTGCAGAAGGGTCGATGACGTTAAATAAAAGAATGTTGAATCCTATAGATATCAATGTTGCAATAACGGCAGAAAGAAAATAAGTGGTAAACGCCTCTTTAAAGGAGAATACGCCTTTCAGTTCTTTTTTAGTTTTATACAATAGAACAATCCCTATAGTAAGATAAACGGAAATTATCGCAATCCCTAGCCACCATTTTACAAATAAATTTAAATCAATTGCATAAATTGATGCTGTAATCAATGCGCCTAAGACACCAGAAACAATGCCGTAGGTAATTCCGTTTTTTTTGATAATTTCGTTCATGGTTACAAGTGTTAAATTAATAATTTACAAATATAACAATTCCCAATTTATTCAGGGTTAAAATTCGTTTTTTACGTTTAAAAAAAAATCAAACGAAACATTTGTTTATTGAAAAATTAGTGTAAATTTGCAAACTCAAAATAAATAGTGGTTTTAAACAAAAAGAGTAGTTGCATTTACACCTTTTTCGAAAGTCGAGAAAGCTTCAAAATCAAAACACTCCAAAAAATAAAGTAAATAAAGATGAAAAAAGGAATTCACCCAGAAAATTACAGATTAGTAGCTTTTAAAGACATGTCGAATGAAGATGTTTTTATCACTAAATCTACTGCAGAAACAAAAGAAACCATCACCGTTGACGGTGTTGAATATCCAGTTGTAAAAATGGAGATTTCTAGAACTTCTCACCCTTTTTACACAGGAAAATCTAAACTTATCGATACCGCAGGTCGTATTGATAAATTCAAAACGAAATACGCGAAACACGGTAAATAATAATTATCGGTGTCCGAATGATATAAAACTCTCCATTTTTGGGGAGTTTTTTTTTGAAATAAACTTTGTAACTTTGTCAAAATTAAATAATGCTTTCCATTCCATTTTTCAGTTGAATAACTGCTGAAAGCTAAAATCTAAAATCTGAAATGAATTATATACTTTTTGACGGACCTGCAAGAACCGCTTTATTGCCCTTTACTTTTACACGTCCAGTTGCTGATATTCTTATTGGCATTATGACCATTCGTCAAAAATGGGAAATGCGTTTGGGCTCTACCACTACGACTTTAACCGAGGATTATTTATCTGAAAAATTCCCGATGGTCGAAATGGAGGAAAATATAATGATAAACGCCTCTTTTCTTCCAAATATTATTTTAGTCGAAATGGTTAGTAATCTTAAACATAATCAAGCCATTTTTAAAGGAGAAGATGTTATAGCGTTTTACACGAATGAAAATCAGGAAGAAGTAGATTTTGATTCCTATGAAATTATAGATTTTGAAGGCGACTGCATTAGAATTGAACATACTTGGGATATTTTTTCTAAAAATGATGCTGCCATTCGAGAAGATTTTGAATTTTTGACGGAAGATAGAAAAACACAACCCATTCCTAAAAGTGTGAACGCGATTGCAAAAGAAAATATTTTTATCGAAGAAGGAGCCAAGCTCGAATTTGTAATTTTAAATGCATCTTCGGGTCCAATTTACCTTGGAAAAAACTCTGAAGTTATGGAGGGTTCTGTAATTCGGGGTCCTTTTGCCTTGTGTGAAGGCGCTGTAGTGAAGATGGCAGCAAAAATATATGGAGCTACAACCATTGGGCCTTATTCTAAAATAGGAGGAGAAGTAAATAATGCAGTACTATTTGCCTGTTCTAATAAAGGTCATGATGGCTTTTTAGGCAATTCTGTTCTTGGCGAATGGTGTAATATTGGAGCTGATACAAATACTTCCAACTTGAAAAATAATTACGAAGAAGTGAAACTGTGGAGTTATGAAACCGAAAGTTTTGCCAAAACCGGTCTTCAATTTTGCGGATTAATGATGGGCGATCATAGCAAATGTGGCATCAATACGATGTTTAATACTGGAACGGTCGTAGGAGTGAGTGCTAATATTTTTGGTTCTGGATTTCCTCGCAACTTTGTTCCTAGTTTTTCGTGGGGAGGCGCTGCTGGTTTTACAACTTATCTCACCAAGAAAGCTTTTGAAACTGCGCGACTGGTAATGAGTCGCAGAGATATCGAATTTGACGAGAAAGAAGCCGCTATTTTAGAACACGTTTTTGAGGAAACAAAAAAGTGGAGGAAAGAATAATTGGGAAATAGTCTAATTTGAAAGTTTGAAATTGACCACAATTGCGAAAGTAGTTGTGGTTTTTTATTTGTTTTGCAAGAAAGCTTAAATTAATTATCTAAATTTTTTCTTTGGATTTTTTCTGGTGTGAAAAATGGCAGAAATAAAAATAAGAGCATCAATTATGGTATATATGATAACAAAAAGATACTTTTTTACAACAGCTTTGCGATACGTTTCAAATTCTATAGGAAAAGATTTCGGATACAATAAAATGGATTGAATACAGCTGTTAATTTGGTTTAAAAATTCATCGCCAACTTTCGCAGAAATTAAATTGTAGAAATAAAATGCATCTTCCAATTCATTTTCAGCCTGAATTGAAAGTACTTCTTTCAACTTAGCCATTTCGTTTTGAGATTAATTTAGATTTGATTTCCTCCCAAGATTTTCCTTTGTCTTTTCCAGATAAATAATTTTCGGTATTTTCTCTAACAATGTTAAGTTGTTCTTCCGTCAATTCATTTTCCGAACTGTCTTCGCATAAGATATCTTTCAAGAAATCTAATGTACTTTGATCTTCTGTATGAATAATTTTATCAATTAAGTCCAGTTTATCTTTTTGTAAATGTGTAGATTTCATCATTTTTTTAGTTTAGAATCTGTCGTACAAATATAATCTATTCCCATTTTAATTCTTGTAATTAATATGTAAATTTGCAATCTCAAATTTTTGACAATGACCTGCCTATCGGCAGACAGGTTTCAATAATTGAACCATTTTATGGAAAACAGAAAAAAAGTTGCCTTCTACACCCTTGGTTGTAAACTGAATTTTTCAGAAACGTCAACTATTGCCCGAAATTTCCAAGATGAAGGTTTCGACCGCGTTGATTTTGAAGAAGTTGCGGATATGTACGTGATAAATACTTGTTCAGTGACTGAAAATGCCGACAAACAATTTAAGCAAGTCGTTCGAAAGGCGATGAAACTCAATAATAAAGCTTTTGTTGCCGCGATTGGTTGTTATGCCCAATTAAAACCAGAAGAATTAGCTGCTGTTGACGGAGTTGATTTGGTTCTTGGCGCCACCGAAAAGTTTAAAATCACCGATTACATCAACGATTTATCAAAAAATGATTTTGGCGAAGTGCATTCTTGCGAAATCGCAGAAGCTGATTTTTATGTGGGAAGTTATTCCATTGGCGATAGAACCCGTGCTTTTTTGAAAGTACAAGATGGCTGCGATTACAAATGTACTTATTGTACGATTCCGTTAGCGAGAGGAATTTCTCGAAGTGATGAATTAGCAAACGTATTGAAAAATGCCAAAGAAATTTCTGCTCAAAATATCAAAGAAATTGTTCTGACTGGAGTAAACATTGGCGATTACGGAAAGGGAGAATTTGGCAACAAAAAGCACGAACATACTTTCCTTGAATTAGTGCAAGAATTAGACAAAGTAGAAGGAATTGAAAGATTGCGAATCTCATCCATAGAACCCAATTTATTAAAAAACGAAACCATCGAATTTGTGTCCAAAAGCCGAACTTTTGTTCCGCATTTTCATATTCCGTTACAATCCGGAAGCAACGAAATTCTGAAGTTGATGAAACGACGTTACCAGCGGGAAATATATACCGAACGAGTAAATAAAATCCGGGAAGTAATGCCTCACGCTTGTATTGGAGTGGATGTAATTGTTGGTTTTCCTGGCGAAACAGAGGAACATTTTTTAGAGACCTATCATTTCTTGAACGATTTGTCTGTTTCTTATTTACACGTTTTCACCTATTCGGAGCGCGACAATACCGAAGCTGCAGAAATGAGCGGCGTTATTCCAGCTAATGTTCGAGCAAAAAGAAGCAAAATGTTACGCAGTTTATCCGTAAAAAAGCGTCGTGCTTTTTATGAAAGCCAATTGGGAACCCATAGAACGGTTTTGTTCGAAACAGAAAATAAAGAAGGTTATATTCACGGATTTACTGAGAATTATGTGCGTGTAAAAACACCTTGGAACCCTGAATTAGCCAATACTTTGCAAGAAATCAATTTGACCAAAATTGATCAAGATGGAAGTATGCGAATGGAGTTTTTGACTATGGAAGTGTAGTTAGATTTAAGGAGTCCAATTTGTTGTGTCCATTTGCTCTATCTTTGCTAATCAAAATAATCCGAAGTGAATTTTTCTAAATATACAAAAGAGTTTTCCTATAATTTACAATTAGCTTATCCTGTTATTTTAGGGATGCTGGGTCATACCTTAATAGGGATTGTAGATAATTTTATGGTTGGGAACCTTGGCTCGACCGAGTTAGCTGCGGTTTCGCTAGGTAATAGTTTTATTTTTATAGGAATGTCATTAGGAATTGGATTTTCTACAGCTATAACACCACTGATTGCTGAAGCTGATGCGGAAAAAGATGATAAAAAAATCCGAACTACTTTTCATCATGGCTTGTTTTTAAGTACCATTTTAGGAATTATCATATTTATTTTAATTGTTTTGGCCAAGCCAATAATGAGACTGATGAACCAGCCCGAAGCAGTTGTAGAACTTGCCGGTCCTTATATTGATTGGGTTGCTTTTTCGTTGATTCCGGTAATTATTTTTCAGGGTTATAAGCAATTCGCTGACGGATTATCACAGACAAAATATGCGATGTATGCTATTTATTTGGCTAACGTGGTTCACGTATTCTTTAATTATGTTTTAATTTACGGCATTTGGTTTTTCCCGAAGTTAGGAATTCTGGGAGCTGCATTAGGAACTGTCATTTCCAGAATAATGATGGTGGTTTTTATGCATTATATACTGAAGCATAATACTGCATTTACAAGATATTTCGAGAATTTTACTTTTAAAGAAATTAAGAAATCAATATTGAAAAAAATTATCAATCTTGGTTTTCCTTCGGCAATGCAAATGCTGTTTGAGGTGGCGTTGTTTACGGCCGCAATTTGGCTTTCGGGTACATTAGGTAAAAACAATCAGGCCGCAAATCAAATTGCATTGACGCTCGCTTCCTCAACATTTATGGTTGCGATGGGTTTTAGTGTAGCTTCGATGATAAGAATTAGTAACTCAAAAGGGATGAAAGAGTACAAAGAACTAATTGTAGTCGCTCGTTCTATTTTTTTATTGGCCATAATAGTAGAAATGTTCTTTGGAATTATGTTTGTAATTTTCCATAATTTTCTTCCCCATTTATTTTTAAATATGTCCGATCCGTTGCAAGTTTTAGACAATGCAGAAATAATAAGTATTGCATCAAAATTGCTGTTAGTAGCTGCAGTTTTTCAAATTTCTGATGGAATTCAGGTGGTTGTCCTTGGTGCTTTGAGAGGCTTACAAGATGTTAAGATTCCAATGTACATAACCTTCGTGGCTTATTGGGTGGTGGGATTTCCCATTTCGTATTATTTAGGAATACATACTAATTTGGGCGCAACCGGAATCTGGATTGGGCTTCTAGCGGGGTTAACTGCCGCAGCATTGTTTTTGTATATTCGTTTTGCGAGATTAACCAAAAAATTGGTTTTAGAAAACCTAGAAAATCAAAATTTTTGTATAAAAAATTTGTAACTTCGAACTTAATTTTACGTCTAAGTAAAAAACAAATAAATTTTTAAAAAATGATACTATCTATTATTATTGGAGTTATTTTACTACTTATCAGCTACGGATTAAAAAGTAACGTAAGCAATCCGTGGGCCAGGTTTTCAAATCCGCTCAGAATTTCTGCATTAATTGTTATTGCTTTAGGAATTTTTTCCTCGATGTTCAAGCAAATAGATGCCGGAAAAGTGGGCGTTAAATCACTTTATGGAAGTGTTCAGGCTGATGTTTTGGAAAGTGGTTTGCATTTAATAAACCCTCTTCTTGATGTAACTGATTTTGATATTCAAACGCAAAATTACACCATGTCTGCTGTGCACAACGAAGGCGCGCAAGATGGAGACGATGCGATTCGTGTGTTGTCTAATGATGGACTAGAAGTAGTCATAGATTTGACGGTTTTATATAAAATCACACCAGCAGATGCGCCAAAAATTTTCAAACAAATTGGGGTAAATTATACCGATAAAATTGTTCGTCCAGTAACCAGAACTCGGATTCGTGACAACGCAGTTTATTATGATGCCGTTGCTTTGTATTCGACAAAAAGGAATGAGTTTCAACAGCGAATTTTCAAAAGTATTGAAGAAGATTTTAAAGCTAGAGGTTTGATTTTAGAGCAATTATTGATTAGAAACATCAACCTGCCAGCCTCAGTTAAAACAACAATTGAAAGCAAAATTAATGCGGAACAAGATGCTCAAAAAATGACTTTTGTGCTTCAAAAGGAAAAACAAGAAGCCGAAAGAAAAAGAGTAGAAGCACAGGGTATTGCTGATTATCAAAGAATTATTTCTTCGGGTTTAACGGATAAACAATTACAATACGAACAAATAAAAGCCCAAAAAGAAATTGCCACATCTCCTAACACTAAAATTATTTTTATGGGAAAAGGAAGTGCACCAATTATGCTTTCAGATAAATAACAAAATTAGACGGATAGATAAAAGATGAATAGACTTCGAAAGTTCGAATGCTGTCAATTATCTATCCGTCTATCATCTTTAAATCTAAATAAATGGAATTACCAAAATTTGTTCTAGCCGATAACTCCGATTTTCCCGAAGATATTTTTATCATTCACCTGGATTATCCTCGTTTTATAATCAATCTTAAAGATGATGAAGTCGAATTTATCGAAGAAGCCGAAGATCTTGACGAAGGCGAGCTCAATGCCGAAATGGAGGGTTTGATTGTGCTTGCCAATGCGTTTTATGATCGAGAAATGGAGAGTTACGAGAAAGAGTGATTATTTCTTAAAATACTTTTCTAATACTAATTGAGCGGCTGCAAAAGGGGATATTTCATCATTTTGTACCGCTTTTTTATTTGAGTCTAAAAGATTTTGAATATCTGGATGATTATAAAAATTAGCTTTCAATTGCTCATGGATTGTTTCTAGCAACCAATAGTGACTTTGTTCCTTTCGGTTGTAAAAGAAATAATTATTCCCTTTTGTAAGTGCAAGAAAGTTTTCAATAGTAGTCCAAACGTCTGGAATTCCATCCTGAGTGATGGCGCTGCAAGTCGAAGTTGTGGGAATCCAACCCGATTTTTTGGCTGGAAATAAATGTAAAGCGCTATTGAATTCTACTTTGGCTAAATTTGCTTTTTTAATATTATCACCATCCGCTTTGTTAATGACAATCGCATCAGCCATTTCCATAATGCCTCGTTTGATTCCTTGTAATTCATCGCCAGCACCAGAAATTTTGAGCAATAAAAAGAAATCTACCATGCTGTGAACTGCGGTTTCGTTTTGACCAACGCCAACGGTTTCTATAAGAATAGTGTCAAATCCCGTCGCTTCGCAAAGCGTGATGGTTTCTCTCGTTTTTCTTGCTACTCCACCCAATGTTTCTCCCGTTGCCGAAGGTCTGATGTAAGCATTTACATCTTTTACCAATTCCTCCATTCTAGTTTTATCGCCTAGAATACTTCCGTGTGAAATTGTACTAGATGGATCAACGGCAAGAACGGCGACTTTTTTGCCCAAGCCTGTTAAATATTTTCCAAAAGCTTCAATAAAAGTACTTTTTCCAACACCTGGAACGCCTGTAATTCCTATTCTAATCGATTTATTGGCATGTGGCAAACAAATGTTAATTATTTCATTGGCTTTCGCCAAATGTTCAGAATTAGTGCTTTCGACCAATGTAATGGCACGACTTAAATCAGCAATATTCCCGGACAAAATTCCCTCAATCAATTCTTCTGCCGAAGGTTGTATTTTTCTGAATTTCTGAATTTGCTCCAAAGCAGTTGAGCTAATAATTTCTGGTGGAGAAATTCCAGGTTTTTCGTGTAGTGCTGAATTTTTTATAGGGTCGTTTTTCAAAACTTAAAATCGTTTGAGTAAAATTAGTAAAAATTTTGACGAAACGCAGGATTTTATGCTAACCAACGAGATTATTTATTTTAGCATATTGTAATAAAAGAATGGTTTTGGCATCTTTAATTTCGCCAGTTGCAATCATTTTATAAGCATCATCAAAAAGCATTTCCATTACTTCGATTTCTTCTTGTTCGTGTTCCAATCCTCCTCCATCGTGAACTTGCATAGATGCGTCATATTCGCCAATGAATAAATGTAAAATTTCCGTGACAGCTCCAGGAGACATATAGGTTTCCATAATTTTTTGAACAGATTTTAAACGGTAGCCAGTTTCTTCTTCTGCCTCTCGAATGATACATTGCTCTGGATGGTCTTGGTCGAGCATTCCCGCGCAAACTTCTATCATCATACCTGTTTTGTTTCCGTTGAGGTAAGCAGGTAGTCTAAATTGTTTGGTAAGAATGATTGTTTTTTGTTCCAAATTATAGAGTAGGATTGCTGCACCATTTCCTCTATCGTAAACTTCTCTTTTTTGGGTTACCCATTTTCGGTCTTTTCGTAAAAAATCGAATGTGACTTTATTCAGTACATACCAATTGTCCGAAAGTAATTCAGTTTGTTTTATTTTTATATTTGGGTTGATCATTTGTGGGATAATTATAAAAAAAAACGCCCTGAAATTTCAGAGCGTTAAGTTGTTATTTTAATATGGTTTGCTTTCGGTCTGGACCAACTGAAACAATTTTTATTGGAACTTCAACTGCTGCCTCAATAAATTCGATGTATTCTTTCAATTCAATCGGTAATTGATCATAAGTGGTCATTCCTGTTAAATCCGCTTGCCATCCTTTGAATTCTTTGAAAATAGGAGTTACGTTTTCTGGTTCTATGTTATAAGGAAAATGCGAAATCGTTTTGCCTTTATAATTGTAATGTGTACAAACTTTCAGGATTGGAAATCCAGAAAGAATATCGCCTTTCATCATCATCAATTGTGTTACACCGTTAATTTGAACGGCGTATTTCAAGGCGACTAGATCAAGCCAACCACAGCGTCTTTGTCTTCCGGTAACAGAGCCAAATTCATTTCCTACTCGCGCCATTGTTGCACCATCTTCGTCGAAAAGTTCCGTCGGAAAAGGACCGCTTCCTACACGAGTTACATAAGCTTTAAAAATTCCGTAAACCTCTTTTATTTTATTGGGAGCAATTCCTAAACCGGTGCAAGCGCCTGCTGCAGTTGTATTTGAAGAAGTGACAAATGGATACGTTCCGAAATCAACATCGAGTAACGAACCTTGAGCACCTTCGCACAATATTGCTTTTCCCTCTTTTTGGGCTTGATTCAAGTATTCCTCGCTATCTATAAAATTTATATTTTTCAATTCTTCGATTGCTTCAAAGAATTCCTTTTCCATTTCTTCTAAGTTATACTGAATTTCAACATCATAAAAAGCAATCATTTCTTCGTGTTTGTTTGCCAATGCGCGGTATTGTTCTTTGAAATCTTCCATTTCAATATCGCCCACGCGAATTCCGTTTCTACCGGTTTTGTCCATATAAGTTGGACCAATTCCTTTTAAGGTTGAACCAATTTTTGCTTTTCCTTTTGATGCTTCAGAAGCTGCATCAAGCAAACGATGTGTTGGTAAGATTAAATGTGCTTTTCTCGAAATGATTAATTTATTTTTTAGGTCTAAATTAAATTTTGCCAATCCTTCTATTTCTTTTTGAAAAACAACTGGGTCAATAACTACTCCGTTTCCAATAATGTTTACGGCAGTTTTGTGAAAAATACCAGAAGGAATAGTTCTCAAAACGTGTTTTATTCCGTCAAATTCTAAAGTGTGTCCAGCATTTGGCCCGCCTTGAAAGCGAGCAATAATATCATATTTTGAAGTAAGAACATCAACTATTTTCCCTTTTCCTTCGTCTCCCCATTGTAATCCTAATAATAAATCTACGGTCATTCTGTATGTTATTTGTAGTTAGTTTGTGTTGTTTATTTTTGTTTTTTTGTTGCGTATAAATATAAGGAGTGGTTAGAAATATCGATATCGAATATTTCTTCCATAGTTTTTTTTATTGTTTGTATTCGAGGATCACAAAATTCAATTACTTCTCCAGTATCAGTCATAATAATATGATCGTGTTGCTTGTCGAAATATGATTTTTCGTAATGTGCTTGATTTTGTCCAAATTGGTGTTTACGCACTAAAGAAGATTCTAATAAAAGTTCAATAGTGTTGTACAAAGTAGCTCTACTTACGCGATAATTTTTGTTTTTCATTTTGGTATATAAATTTTCTATATCAAAATGCTCTTCACTATCATAAATTTCTTGTAGTATGGCGTAGCGTTCTGGTGTTTTTCGATGTCCGTTATTCTCAAGATACATTGTAAAAACATTTTTTACTATTTCTTGATTTTTACTATTATTTGCGGAGATTTGAGTCATATTTTGCAAAGATAAAAAATATTAGCCCCCTAACCCCTGAAGGAGGAATAAATTGATAACAATATTAATAAATTATTTAATTTCTTTTGCCCACTTTGGGGGTTAGGGGGCTTTAATTTTTATATTCTCGGCTTACTTTTTCTATGCCATCAATTTTCTTGATATTGTCAATTAATTTTTTTAAAATGGTATTGTTTTGAACAATAACTGCTATCTGACCATTAAAAATTCCCGCTTCGCCACTCAAAGAAATACTTTGAATATTTACATTCATATTGTCTGAAATCACTTTCGTCAACTTATTAGTGAGTCCTATAGTATCCATCCCCGTAATGTGCAAAATTGCCTTAAATTCTTGCTGTGACGAGTCAATCCATTTGGCTTGAATGATACGATAGGCATAATTTGATTGTAAACTTATGGCATTAGGACAATCTTTTTTATGGACTTTTATTCCTTCATTTATGGTTATAAAACCAAACACATCGTCGCCAGGAATCGGATTACAACAAGTGGACAACTTATAATCTAATTTATCTTGTTCAATGCCAAAGACTAGCATATCATAATTACTGCTTAGTACTTGTTTGTGAATTTCTAAATTAGAAGTACTAGCTGAACGCTTGATTTTATTCTTGAAAAAATTAATAAAAGTGTTGCTTTTTTGGGCAGCAAAATTTTTTAACTGTTGATTTTCTATGGCTCCAACACCAATTCGATAAAATAAATCTAGGCTTGTTTTTAGTTTAAAAAAATTAACTAATTCGTTGACGACGGATTCGCTTAGGGTAATTTTTAAGTGCTTTAATTTTCGAGTGAGTATTTCTTTTCCTTCCTCGGCAATTTTCTTAGTGTTTTCGTTTAGAACATTTTTTATTTTATTTTTCGCTCTTGAAGTGGTCACATAATCCAACCAGTTAATAGTTGGTTTTTGATGCTGAGAGGTTATAATTTCTATTTGGTCACCACTTTTAAGCTCGTGATTCAATGGAACTAATTTTCCATTGACACGCGTACCTCGGGTGCGAATTCCAATTTCAGAGTGAATACTGAAAGCAAAGTCGAGTGATGTGGCTCCTTTTGGTAATGATTTTATTTCTCCTTTTGGGGTAAAAACAAAAATTTCTTTTGAATATAAATTCATTTTGAAATCTTCTACGAAGTCTACAGCACTAGTTTCAGAATTTTCAAGTGCCTCTTTCAATAAATTTAGCCAAATATCCAAACCGCTTTCTTCAGAACCACCTTGTTTGTATTTATAATGGGCTGCGTACCCTTTTTCGGCAATTTCGTCCATGCGTTCGCTTCGAACTTGCACCTCGACCCAGCGTCCTTTTGGCCCCATTACTGTAATATGTAGGGCTTCGTAACCTGTAGTTTTTGGCGATGAAATCCAGTCTCGCAATCGGCTAGGACTAGGTCTATAGTGATCCGTAACGATGGAATAAATTTTCCAAGCTAAGAATTTTTCCTCTTGAGAACTTGATTTGTAAACAATTCGCAAAGCAAATTTATCGTACACTTCATCAAAGCTGACGCCTTGAACTTTCATTTTTCTATAAATAGAATAGATAGATTTTGGTCGCCCTTTTATAATGTAATCGAGCTTTTCGTCATCTAATGCTGATTGTAAAACATCTGAAATGTCTTTAATATACGCATCTTGCTCTTCTTTAGTTTCTTTTATTTTGCTTACAATATCATCATAATTATGAGGTTCTGTATATTTTAGACCTAAATCTTCCAGTTTGTTTTTTATTTTATATAAACCCAAACGATGTGCTAATGGTGCATAAATATATAAAGTTTCGGAGGCGATTTTTACTTGTTTGTAATTTTCCATATTATCCAAAGTTTGCATATTATGCAATCTATCGGCGATTTTTATTAAAATTACTCGCACATCATCATTAAGTGTGAAAAGCATTTTTCGGAAATTTTCAGCTTGCATTGAAACATTCATTTCCTTTTGAACTTTCGATATTTTTGTCAATCCTTCTACCAGTTGTGCCACTTTGGGATTGAACATTTTTTCGATATCTTCTATCGTTATTGGAGTATCTTCGACCACATCGTGCATTAAGGCAGCTGCGATGGCAGTTGCACCCAAACCAATTTCAGAGGCAACAATTTTTGCCACAGCGATAGGGTGAAAAATATAAGCTTCTCCAGATTTTCTTCGTTGATCTTTATGGGAGTCTACTGCAACATCAAAAGCTTTACGAATGAGTTTTTTGTCTTCGGGAGTTAAGGTTTGATAACTAATCCGAAGCAACTCTTTGTACTCTTGTGCGATTGCCTTGTTTTCTTTTTCGAAATCTATTTCTAACATAACAAAGGTGTTGATTCCCTAAAAATAACAATAAGTAATGAGATATGCAAAAAAGTAATTCTAATTTATAGTTTTGATCAAATTATTCTTTAATTCTAACAAAATTTTAATCTTGAAATCCTCTCTGTCTTTTGGCCTCGAAAATCAAAATAGCTGCAGCAACCGAAACATTCATACTATCGATTTCACCTTGCATCGGGATGATGATGTTTTGCATGGCGGCATCACGCCATTCTTGAGTAAGTCCTGTGGCTTCAGTGCCTACAATTAAGGCTGTTGGACTCGTAAAATCTTGGGTGTGATAGGAAGTTGAATCTTGTAAAGTAGCGCAATAAATATTTATTTTCCTGTCCTGTAGAAAACTAATAATTTCAGAAGTTGTTCCAGTTGCGATTTGGTTAGTAAATAAACATCCTACGCTAGATCGAACGATATTGGGATTGTATAAATCACTTTTTGGATTGGCAATAATAACGGCATCGAGATTGGCGGCATCAGCAGTTCGAAGTAAAGCGCCAATATTCCCTGGTTTTTCGGGAGCTTCGGCAACAAGAATCAGTGGATTTTTAGATAATTTTAAATCAGATAGTTCCAAGGATTTGGTTTTGGCTACAGCTAAAATTCCTTCAGTAGTATCACGGTAGGCTAATTTTTGATAAACTTCTTTCGAAATTTCGATTAATTCAGCGTTGTTATAAAGTTTACTAGCTTCATTTTCTGCAATTAATTCTGATAAAAATAAAATCGTTTCTATTTCATACCCACCTTTTGTTGCAATTTCGATTTCTCTTTTGCCTTCAATCAAAAAACTGCCAGATTGTTTACGCACTTTTGCTTTTTCTTGCAAGAGTACTATCGATTTTATGAATGGATTTTGAACTGAGGATATTTGCTTCATTTTTGAATTTAATGTGTAAAAGGTCAAATTTACAAAGGTTTTAGTTTTTTTTGTATATTTTTGAGTCAAATTTTGAATTACACACAAACTAGCATTGCAAGTGAAAAATTACACCGTTCGATTATACCACAAAAACGATTATGAGCAGTGGAACGTTTTTATTGGCTTAGCCAAAAACGGAACCTTCTTGTTTCATCGCGATTTTATGGAATACCACGAGGATAGATTTCGGGATTATTCCTTGGTAGTCTTGGACGGTGAGAAATGGGTTGCCGTACTGCCAGCAAATGTTGTTAATCATGAAGTTTTTTCGCATCAAGGCTTGACTTATGGTGGATTGGTTTACAATGAAAAGCTAAAATTATCTTCTGTGCTTGAAGTTTTCAAAAGTATTTTGTCTTTTTTAAAGGACAATAAAATTGAAAAAATGCAGTTAAAATTAATTCCATCAATTTACCATCAGCAACCTGCCGAAGAATTGAATTATGCGTTGTTTTTAGCTGAAGCCAAATTAGTAAGAAGAGATTCGCTGTCGGTCATCGATTTATCGCAGCATAGTAAGTTGTCAAAACTAAGAAAAAGGTGCATTCAAAAAGGAATTTCGAATGATTTTGTAATTAGAGAAGTGGAGAATTTTGAAGAATTTTGGAACGAAATATTAATTCCGAATTTAGCTCAAAAGCACCAAGCCAAACCCGTTCACAGTTTAGAAGAAATTATAAAATTGAAAGCGTTTCATCCTAAGAATATTCGACAATTTAATGTATATCAAAACGAAATCATTGTGGCCGGAACTACTGTTTTTGAGACTTCAACCGTAGCCCATTGTCAATACATTTCAGGTAAAGAAGACAAAAACGAATTGGGCGGATTGGATTATTTATTTCAACAATTGATTTCAGAAATTTTCAAAAACAAACGTTTTTTTGATTTTGGAATTTCAAACGAAAATCAAGGACGGAACTTAAATAGTGGATTGTCGTATTGGAAAGAAAGCTTTGGTGCGAGTACAATTGTACAAGATTTTTATGAAGTGGAAACTTCAAAACATAATGTGTTAGCCACAGTTTTGATATGATAAAATTTCTCGATTTAAAAAAAATTAACGAGCCTTATGAAACCGCTTTTCAAGTAAAATTGAAGGCGGTTTTAGAAAGCGGTTGGTATATTTTAGGTAATGAAGTCAACGCCTTCGAAAGTAATTTTGCTGCGTACTGCGGAACAAAACATTGCATCGGTGTTGGAAATGGTTTTGATGCTTTGGTTTTAATTTTCAGAGGATATATTCAATTAGGGAAGTTGCAAAAAGGAGACGAAGTTATCGTTCCTGCAAATACCTATATTGCTAGTATTTTGGCAATACTTGAAGCTGATTTAATTCCGGTTTTGGTCGAGCCAAAGTTGGAAACTTACAATATTGATCCTGATTTAATCTTAGAAAAAATCACTTCAAAAACAAAGGCAATTTTAGTAGTTCATCTTTATGGGCAATTAGCAGAAATGGACGCCATTAATGAAATTGCCCTTCTAAATGATCTGATTGTTATAGAAGATGCTGCTCAGGCTCACGGAAGCCCCTTCGCCCCCGAAGGGGGAACAAAAGCGCGTGAAAAAGCACTACTGTCGTGGGCGGGCGGGGCTCGTGCTTATAGTTTTTATCCTGGAAAGAACCTCGGAGCGTTAGGCGATGGGGGAGCCGTTACCACAAACGATGATGCATTATCAAAAGTCATTCAATCTTTACGTAATTATGGCTCTGAAAAGAAATATTACAACGATTATATTGGCGTAAATTCGAGATTAGATGAGCTGCAAGCCGCTTTTTTAAATGTTAAATTGCCTAATTTAGATGCTGAAAACAAGATCCGAAAATTGATTGCCAAGCGCTATTTGTCTGAAATAAAGAATGATAAAATTATTTTACCAGCAGTTTCGTTGCGAGGAGTTTCGGGGAACGAAGCAATGCATTCTCACGTTTTTCATTTGTTTGTTATTCGAACTCAAAATAGACATGAATTGCAACAGTATTTATTAAAAAACGGAATCCAAACTATGATTCATTACCCTATTGCCCCACACCAGCAAAAAGCCTTTGAGGGATGGAATAATTTTTCATTTCCAATCACTGAAAAAATCCACAATGAAGTCTTGAGTTTACCAATGAGTCCCGTATTGACCGTTGATGAGGTAGATTTTATTATTTCAATTTTAAACAGCTATTAAATTGGATTTAATAAAAAAAATAATCCAAACAAATCTATTTAAAATCACCTCTTTAAATAGTTTGAGTATAGTTTTGAAATTATTTATTGGTTTAATCACCTCTAAAGTTATTGCAATTTTTATTGGTCCAAGTGGATTAGCACTTTTGGGGAATTTTAGAAATTTCGTTGGTTCATTTGAAACAGTTTCAACATTAGGTTTTCAGACTGGAATTGTAAAATATATTGCAGAAACCAAAGAAAAAGAAAGCGAATTGAAACGATATGTTGCTACGGTTTTTATAACGGTATTTGTTGTTGCTGTAGCTTTAAGTATACTATTATTTTTCTTGTCCGATTATTGGAATGAGTTCGTCTTTGGGGGTAATTATGTTTTTGGTTTTGTGTTCAAATCCTTTGCTTTTGCGCTGCCCTGGTATGCTTTATCACTAGTATTGGTTTCTATCATAAACGGTTTGGGCAAGTTTAAAAAAGTGATTTACATTACTATTATTGGCAATTTTATAGGTCTTTTTGTTTCGGTTTTGTTGGTTTATAACTATCAAACAGTTGGAGCGTTACTGGCAATAATTATTACTCCATCGGTATTGTTTTTAATTTCGTTTTATTATGCCAACAAAGAATTTCCATTGTTTTCTTATATCCGATTAGAGTTTTTTGATTTTAAAATCATAAAAAATTTATCATCTTATTTTTTAATGGCTTTGGTTTCTGGAGTTGTTGGTTCGATGGTTTATCTTGCTGTTAGAAAAAATATGATGGTTAGTATTGGTATTCAGCAAGCGGGATATTGGGAAGCTATTACTCGAATATCATCTTATTATTTGTTGTTTGCGTCCACAATTCTAACACTTTATTTTTTACCTAAATTGACAGTTGCTCAAAACAATCACGAAACCAAAAAGGTTTTTTGGAGTTTTTACAAAACCATTTTTCCTTTATTTGTGATTGGTGTTACGATTCTTTATTTTGCTCGTTTTTTGATTGTAAAAATTTTATTTACCCCCGAATTTTTGCCTGTTACCACTTTGTTTTTCTGGCAATTATTGGGTGATGTGTTCAAAATGGGTTCTTGGATTTTAGGCTATCAATTTTTTGCCAAAAAACTCACGTTTGCATTTATCATTACCGAGCTATTTTCATTATTAGTAACTTATTTTTCTAGTTTTTTTCTAATAAAAACATTCGGATTAGAGGGTATCGTTATTGCGTATGCACTGACGTATTTTATTTATTGGATTGTTTTGGTCATTTATTTTAGGAGGAGTTTGTTTTAAGCGGACTTGAAGCTTTAAAATGGATTCTGAAAAAAATGTGCCTTTGCTATTTCTTTTCATTTTTAGTGCGAAAAATTGGGGATTTCGCCTCAAGTTAGTGTGTAATCCTTTTACAAAGTAGCGTTTAGTATACACCAACAAAAACTCCAATTTTGAGTCTTAGCATTTTTGTTTTTAAAATTAGTATTTTTCTAATGTATAGCTGGGAGCACTAATAGTTTACCACTGTATTTTTATTTTTAAGTTGTTTATACAGCAATATTCCATGCCTCTATATACTTTTCAGCTATTTTTATATAATGATGTTCTTTTTTTATAAAGGCCCTAGCCCGTTTTCCAATACCAATGATTTCATCTGGGTTTTCAATCAAAAACGATAATTCATTTACTAAATAATCAATATCAGGTCTTGCATTTACACAGACACTTCTAGTAATTTTATAATGCTCAATAAAGTCTCTTTCAGCTCCTGTAAAAACCACTTTTCCTTTCGCCATAGCTTCGAGTGCATTGTAGCCTTGGTCATAACTATAAGTCTGATCTAAAAGAATGTGAGCTTTGTTATATAGGTTGATGTAATCGTTATAAGGAATAGATTTTGCTTTAATAATTTTGACTTTTGAGTCGTATTTATATGCTATAATCTCTAATGCTTTCTCAAAATAATAAATACCTTTTTGATGATAGTTCCATTCATTAATCCCTAAAAAAATCACTATTTCGGCATCAATTTTTAAATCTTCAAAATGCAATTTTTTAAAGTTTATGGGGTAAGGAATTAATCCTAAATATTTCGGATGATTTTTTGTAGCATCGACATAGTCAAAATCATTTGCAATAAGTCCTTTGCAATTGTCTAGAACAAATTCGTGCACTTTTTTATGATTTTCTTTTAAAATATCAAAATAGGATTCATACTCTTTAGTTAAGTTCGGATTTTTAAAAAAAGCTTGCAATATCGATTTTTTGTTTTTATTTTCAATATCATATTTCATATTCAAATAATCTGCACCACAAGATAGAATATAAACGTTTTTGTTTTGTTTAAAAATTTTTTTTAACAAAAAAAATTCTATTCGTTTAGTTGTTTTTATGGGAGTTTCACTGATAAACTGAACGACATCAAAATTTTCAAAATTCGGTAATAACAAATAAAATCGAATACCTAATTCTAATTTAGCAATATCAAATCTAAATAGTCTAAAAATAAATTGTCTAAAAATATTGATCAATTTTGTACTGCAAAATTTTGAGGCAATAGAAAAATCTACAGGAAAATTTCTAAAATCACTGTTTGAAACTATAAGAACATCGTTTCCTAATTTTTGCAATCCTTCTTTTAGTGAATTATGGAATCGGCTGTATTCTCCAACTAGTAAAATACGCATAAATGATTATATTTGTTGTAAAAATAATTAAATTAGTGGATTCTTCTTTAAAGAAATACAAAATTTGTTTACTATCAGATCATTTAGCTGGAGGTGGCGCAGAGCGATGTTCTGCTGTTTTGTCTCAATATTTGGAAAAGCATAATTGTAATGTTCATCACGTTTTGGTTCTTGATGAAATTGAGTATCAGTATTCTGGACAAATATTAAATTTAGGAAAATTAAAAAAGGAAGGCTTCAATTTGAGCGATAGATTTAATAGATTCTTAACCTTAAATTCTTTTTTCAGAAAAAACCAATTTGATTTTATTATTGATACTCGTGTAAAGAATAAACAGTGGCAAGAATTAATAATTACAAAGTATATCTTCAATGCTCCCTTGATAATCGTAGTTCATAGTTTTATTACAGAATTATATTTTCCTAAATTTCAGATTTTAGCAAAGAATATTTATAAAAATGCCTTTAAAATTATTTCTGTTTCAAATTTAATCAACGAAAAAATAAGATTAAATTATCATTACAAACAAGTAGAAACAATTTATAACGCAATTGATTTTGATTTTATTGATGAACAATTAAAAGAAAAAATAGAAGTGGATTACAAGTATATTCTAGCTGTTGGGAATATGCATATTGATGTAAAACAATTTGATAAATTAATTTTGGCTTACTCAGATTCAGAATTAATTAATAATAAAATAAAATTAATGATCATCGGAGAAGGAGTTTTACTTCCAAAATTGAAACAGCTAGCAGCGGAATTAAAATTAGATGATTGGGTTGTATTTAAAGGTAAAACTCACAATGTGTTTCCGTATTATGAAAACGCACTTTTTTCTGTTTTGACTAGTAAGAATGAAGGTTTTCCATTGGTTTTGTTAGAATCATTGGCCTGTAAAACCGCAGTTGTTGCATTTAATTGTCACTCGGGGCCAAATGAAATTATTGAAAATGAAAAAAATGGTTTGTTAGTCGAAAATCAAAATTTAACTGAATTTATTTTAGCTATAAATAAAATGGTTTTAGATGAAAATCTTTATAAAGTTTGTAGTCAAAATGCAAGAGAAAGTGTAAATAAGTTTTCATTAAACGTAATTGGAAAACAATGGTTAGATTTGATGAATATTAAATAGGTTAAAAATGAAACCAGTTAATACAATAAAATTAATTACTTTTCCTGTGGTAGAAGATACTCGGGGTAATTTGTCATTTATTCAGAATGATAGTTTGCCTTTTGAAATGAAGAGGATTTATTATCTTTTTGACATTCCTAGTAATGCCTTTCGTGGAGGGCATTCACATATTGCACAACAGGAAATTCTTTTAGCTTTAAGCGGAAGTTTTGAAGTCGTACTTTACGATGGAGTAGAAAAGAAAACAATTCTTTTAAACAAACCTAATTTTGGTTTGCATATAGGGACAGGGATTTGGCGTGAATTACAAAATTTTTCTTCAGGAGCTGTTTGCCTGGTTGTGGCTTCTGATGTTTTTGATGAATCTGATTACATTAGGGACTATGATGAATTTTTGAAATCGAAAAAATGAAACTACTTTATATAGTTCCCAAAATTAATAATGAGGGAGGAGTGGCCAGAGTTCTTTCAATAAAAGCAAATTATTTTATAGAAAAATTAGGATATGACGTCCATATTCTTACTCAAAATGATGGTAACTTTCCTTTATTCTATAAGTTTATCGATGGTATTAAATTTCATGATATTTCATTAAAAGGAAAAAAAAGTGCCTTCTTTTTTCAATATAAAAAAGCCATACAAAATACTGTTGACACATTGCAGCCCGATGTAATAATAGTATGCGACAACGGATTAAAAGCATTTACAATCCCCTATATTTTAAAAACAAAAATTCCCATTATTTTCGAATGCCATGGATCTAAGTTTGTTGAAGAAAATTTTATAAAAAGAACGCTTCTTTCTAACTTGTTTTTTAAAATTAAATCCATTTATAAAAATTTTGGAGTGCGAAAATTTACTAAGTTTGTGGCATTATCCCCTGAAAGTTTAAAAGAATGGAGATTAGATAATGCAGTCGTCATTCCTAATCCTTTGTGGGTTGATAGTCCTTTTGCAGCCGAGTTATACGCAAAAAAAGTAATTGCAATAGCAAGACATTCTTATGAAAAAGGATTGGATAGATTGTTGTTAATCTGGCAGAAAATAATAGAAAATCATCCAGATTGGATTCTTGAAATTTATACAAATTCCAATGAAAGTGCTTCTCTGCAACTACTAGCAAATTCTCTTAGCCTCACTAACAATATTATTTTATGTGAGCCTGTAAAAGATATTGAAGTTCAATATCTTGGAGCATCAATTTATGTAATGACTTCACGTTCTGAAGGGTTCCCGATGGTTTTATTAGAAGCGATGGCTCTAGGTTTGCCTTGTGTTGCTTATGATTGTCCAGTTGGTCCACGAGCGATTATAGCAAATAATGAAAACGGATTCCTGATTGAAGACGGAAATATGGACTCTTTTGTTCAAAAATTAGAATTGCTTATAAAAGAAGAAAGTCTGAGAATCGAAATGGGTAAAAATGCCAAAAAAAGCATTTCAAAATATGATCTAGATAGTATTATGCAGCAATGGAAATCACTCTTTGAAGAATTGATAAAAAAAATGATTATTTAGATTTAATTCCGCAATAGTAACCTAATTTGTAAAAATCAAATAACAATAGTGATGGCTTTTTTGAAAGCAAATTGTTTTCTATTTTTATTTCTCTTTTTTTGAATAAAAATGCAATAACATCAACTAAATACAGCTTTTTCATGAAAATGTAAGTTCTTATAATTTTACTTTCTGAACTATTTAGGGAGTTGTTATTTGTTAGTGTTTTTAGATTATCCAAAGCAGTTTTTGTTTTGTCTAAAAACTGTTTTGAAGTTTCTAATCCCAAATGATAAGTAGGATTATCAATGTGTTTAATCACAATACCCTTTTTTTTCAAATCAGACAAAAACACTAAATCTTCGTAGCCGTATTTTGTAATTGATTCATCAAAAGGAATTGAAATTAAAACTTTCTTTTCTGCCAATAAATTTGATGTTAGTGCATTTCCGTTAGGATTTGTATTTCGTTTTTTTAGTGAAAGTGATTCCCGTGCATTGCCGTAATACCACCTCAATAATTTGTCTTGCGCAGGTTTTTCTTTTTGATATTCGATGCCGCCAAAAACTACTTTTTCTTGATTTTTCACTTGTAAAATATAGTTTCGTATAAAATCTTTATGAACTGGAATTGTATCTGCATCAAGAAAAAGTAGATGGGTGAATTTAGCTTTTGCAGCCAGTAAATTCCTCATCGCACTGCGGCCAATATTTTTTTCTAATTGTTCAAATCGACAATTTTCTACACTATTAATTTTTTGATTTTCATCTAGAAATTCATTCGAAGCATCGTCTTGGCACAAAATTTCGAAATCTATTTTGCATTCCAAACACTGTTTTTGCAACTCCAAAACCAAAGGATATACATTATAATTATAAGTTGGAATAAGTATGGAAAGCATTATGTTGGTTTTTGAACTACTTCAAAAAGATTGGAGTCTTCACATTTCAATGTTTTAGACGGAAATTTCATCAATAATGCATAATCGTGAGTTGCCATGATGACTGTTTTACCTGTAGCATTAATTTTTCGTAAAACATCAAGAACTTCAATGCTGGTTTGAGGGTCAAGATTTCCGGTTGGCTCGTCTGCAAGAATGAATTCTGGATTATTAAGCAGCGCCCGAGCTATGGCAACCCGTTGTTGCTCACCGCCCGAAAGTTGGTGTGGCATTTTATCTACATATTCTTTTACTCCAACTTTGTCTAATACTTCGTCAATTTTATTTTCAATCTGCTCATTGTTTGTCCATCCCGTTGCTTTTAAAACAAAAAGCAAATTATCTTTCACTGTTCTATCGGGAAGTAATTGAAAATCTTGAAAAACAAAACCTATTTTTCGTCGTAAAAACGGAATTTCGTCCTCTTTTATAGTAGCCAGATCAAATTCCACTATTTTTCCTTCGCCAGCTGCTAATGGTAAATCCGCGTACAATGCTTTCATAAAACTACTTTTTCCCGCACCCGTTTTCCCAATGATATAAATAAATTCTCCATGGTTGACGTCAAGATTTACGTTTGACAAAATGATTTTTCCTTGTTGCGCAATGGATACGTTTTTTAAAGACAGAACTGGTAGTGACATAATGAATGTTGTTTTATCTTGTAAAAGTAATTATCAAAACCCACACGAGCAAACAAATATTTTTTTTTTGCAAACTAGCGCTACGATTAGGCATTGTTTTGCTTTTTGTTTAAAATTTTGTTCATAATAAAAATGGCTAATTTTCCGTTATAGCCTTTAGAATATAATATATTTGAATTCTTAAATCAAAACGACGATGCGTAAACTTTCTTGGCTTTACATAGTATTACTTTTTGTATTATCCTACTCGATTTCAGCACAAAAATCAGCAATTCACACCTACGATTTTAAAGATTTTGATAAAGCAATTTCTTTGTATAATGATACCCAATACGCATCGGCACAACTACTTTTCGAAAAAGTAAATTCTGCTGTAGCCAATGAAGAAATGAAGGAGGATTGTTTGTATTACATTGCCAATTGCGCCATAAGAACCAATCAACCCGGTGCAAATCTATTGATGGAGCGTTTCGTTGCTGATTATCCTACTAGCAGAAAACAAAACCAGGCCTTCATTGGAGTAGCGCATTATTACTTCGAACAAGGAAATTATCCTCAAGCTTTGGAATGGTTCGAAAAAGTGAACGAAAGTAACTTGAGTCAAAGTGAGCGCGATCAATACAACTTCCAAAAAGGATATAGTTTTTTTAATGCCAAAAATAAAAAGGAAGCTACTAGCTGTTTTAATAAAGTCGCCAATTCTATTGAATACGGTTCGCAAGCCAAATATTATCTCGGTTTTATGGCATATGAAGGGGACAATTACAAACAAGCAACCAAGTATTTTGATGAAGTGTCCGGCGAAGAAAAGTACAAAGAAAAACTGTCTTATTATCAAGCCGATATGAATTTCAAATTAGGCAATTTCCAGAAAGCAATTGATTTAGGCGAGAAAGCAATGGAAAAATCCAATGTATTAGAAAAATCGGAATTGAATAAAATTATTGGCGAAAGCTATTTTAATTTGAAACAATACGAGAACTCCATTCCTTATTTGGCATCGTATAAAGGCAAAAAAGGGAAGTGGAACAATACTGATTTTTACCAATTGGGATATGCTTATTACATGCAAAAAGATTACGAAAACGCCATATCTCAGTATAATAAAATTATAAGTGGAATGGATTTTGTAGCTCAAAATGCCTATTATCATTTGGGTGAAAGTTATCTAAATTTAGAAAAAAAGCAACAAGCCCTAAACGCTTTTAAAAACGCTTCCGAAATGGAATTCGACGCTGCCATTCAAGAGGATGCGAGCTTAAATTACGCCAAATTGAGCTACGAAATTGGAAATTCCTATCAAAGTACGCCCGCAATTTTGACGGCTTTCTTGAAAAAATATCCAAACAATACTAATAAATCGGACTTAGAAAAATTATTGATTGATTCTTATATTTCATCCAAAAACTACAAGGAAGCATTGATTTTATTGGAAAAAAATAAATCTCCAGAAAATAAATTAGCGTACCAAAAAGTTACTTTTTACCGAGGATTAGAATTATATATTGATAAAAATTATCAGGAAGCAGCAATCTTATTCGAGAAATCATTAGACCAACAAAAAGATCCCAAATTTACGGCTCGTGCTACTTTTTGGAAAGGCGAAACGGAATATGTTTTAGACGATTTCAAAAATGCGATCCTGAGTTACAAACAATTTCAAGGTTTGGCTGCTGCCAAGGAAGTTCCAGAACACAAAAACAGCAACTATAATATTGCGTATTCGTACTTCAAGTTGAAAGAGTACAATCAAGCGGCAAATTATTTCCAAAACCAGATTGATAGCGAAAAAGACGACAAATTACGTGGGCACGATTCTTATTTGCGTTTGGCCGATTGCCAATTTGTGAGTTCAAAATATACCGCAGCTCTAGAAGCTTATAATAAGGTAATCGAATTAAAAAGTATAGACGCTGATTATGCTTATTTCCAAAAAGCAATTTGCTACGGATTTGTTGCTAAAAACAATCTAAAAATGGATGAACTCAATGCTTTTTTGCAATTGTATCCAAAATCAGAATACAGAGATGATGCCTTGTTTGAACTTGGAAATACTTATGTTGCCGAGAAAAAACAAGATCTGGCTATAAAAACCTATGACCGTTTAAATGCAGAATTCAAGAACGGTTCATTTACTTCGAAAGCCATTTTACGTCAAGGATTAGTGTATTATAATGCAGATAAAGACGAGCAAGCTTTGATAAAATTCAAGAAAGTAGCCGCCGATTTCCCTCAAACTCCCGAAGCTCTCGAAGCCGTTGCAACAGCAAGATTAATCTATGTTGATAACGGAAAAGTGGAGGAATATGCAACTTGGGTTCGAACGCTCGATTTTGTTGCTGTTACTGATGCCGAACTAGATAATGACACCTACCAAGCCGCCGAAAAACAATATTTGCAAAATAACATCAAACAAGCTATTTCTGGATTTAATAGTTATGTTTCTAAATTTCCAAACGGGATTCACGCTTTAAAAGCTAATTTTTACCTCGGACAATCCTATTTTTCCGATGCTCAAGAAAGCAAATCAGTTTCTAATTATGAATATGTGATTAATCAATCCCGAAGCGAGTTCACGGAGCAATCCTTGGCAAGATTATCGCAAATTTATTTAAAAAATGAGGATAAATTCAAAGCAATTGCGGTTTTGTCACGTTTAGAAAACGAAGCCGATTTTCCGCAGAATAAAACATTCGCCCAATCTAATTTGATGAAATGTTATTACGACAAGAAGGATTACGAGAATTCGGTTGTGTATGCCGAGAAAGTTTTGGCAAACCCAAAAACCGATGATATTGTTAAAAGTGATACCCAAATTATTATTGCTCGTGCCGCAATTCAAACCGGTGATGAAACCAAAGCGCGTTCGGCTTACGCCAAATTACAAATTATTGCCAAAGGAGAATTAGCTGCCGAAGCTCTGTATTACGTAGCGCATTTCAAAAATAAAGACGGAAAATTTGAAGATTCAAATACTACAGTGCAAAAATTAGCTAAGAATTATTCCAGTTATAAATATTTTGGTGCCAAAGGATTAATCCTAATGGCGAAGAATTTCTATGGATTAAAAGACAGTTTTCAAGCGACTTATATTTTAGACAATGTTATAAAAAACTTCACTGATTTCCCAGATGTATTCGCAGAAGCACAAACAGAATTGGACAAGATCAAAAGCGAAGAAGCCAAAACAAATTCATCAATTGAAAATTAGACGAATAGATAATAGACGGTTAGATGATAAATAAAAGAAAAAATAATTATGAGTGAATTTAAAAGGCACAATTTTAAAAAGCTAAAAATATGGCTGATGGCAATGGAATTGGCGAAGGAAATTTTTAAATTATCTTCTATTTTTCCAAGTTCAGAAAAGTTTGGACTAGCAAGCCAAATGAATAGATGCGCTATTTCTATGGCTTCTAATATTGCAGAAGGTTCTAGCAGAACTAATAAATCTTTTAGTCATTTTTTAGACATTTCTTTAGGGTCTTCATTCGAACTTCAAACGCAATTGTTATTGGCCTCTAGTCAAAATTATGTCGCAGATGATTTATCACAACATATAGAAAACAAAATAGAAGAATTTCAAAAAGCAACAATGTCTTTTCAAAATACTTTAAATCAATAATTTATGTTAAATAGTCTATTATCCGTTCGTCTATCATCTCTTCGTCTATTGTCTATTTATCTTTTTTTAAGCCAATTTTCTTTTGCCCAAAAAAAGGATCCGAAAAAAGACGAAAACATTGGAACAGAAGTCGTAAATGTTGTAAAACCATACACTCCATCAATTTCTGATGCTTTTAAGGTAAAGGAAACCCCTGTTCTTGATGACGAGGAAAACTCAAAAAAAGAAACTATAAAATACACTATTTTCTCTTTTCCAGTAGCTTCAACGTTCACACCATCAAAAGGAAAAGCGGAAGGTGTCGAAAAAGAAGAGCAAGCGCATATGTTTAATAATTACGCCACTTTCGGAGCCGGGAATTATGGAACATTCAACGCCGAATTATTCGTTTATCAAGAGCTTGGCGCCAATGATTATGTAGGTGGAATGTTTCGTCATCTTTCCTCTCAAGGCGGAATAAGTAATGTGGAATTAGATAATGGTTTTTACGACACTTCTATTGATTTGACTTATGGAATTCGACAAAGAGATTTGTCTTGGAACTTGGATTTGGGCTATCAAAACCAAATCTATAATTGGTATGGTTTGCCAAAAGAGTTTGCCAGTTCTTCGTCTTCAATAAATAGAAATTTAATCGCTGCAATCAATCCGCAGCAGAGTTACAACAACATTTATTTAGGAAGTAAAATAGAATTTAAGGAAAGTATTTTGGCGGAAGCGAGCGTTAAATTCAATCATTTTTCGGATGGTTTTGGTTCTTCCGAAAATAGATTTTATGGGAAGCCTTCCTTAAAATTTAATATAAGTGATAGAGTAATTAAAACAAATGTAATTGTGGATTATGTTGGCGGAAGTTTTAAAAGAGAATATTGGAACACAAACTCAATAAAATATGGGTTTACAAATATTGGAATTGCACCAAGTTTTGCGGTTCAAGAAGAGGGCTGGGATTTCGATATTGGAGTTGGTTTATTCTATAGTTTAGATGCTGAAAACAACAACAATAAATTTTTGGTTTATCCGCAAATTAATGCTTCATTTAAAGTGGTTGGCGATTTGATGATTTTCTACGCTGGAGCGGAAGGGAATTTGCAACAAAATACCTATTCTGATTTGGTTAGTGAAAATCCTTATTTATCGCCTACGTTAAACATCAAGCCAACAGACAAACAATATGATATTTTCGCTGGTTTGAAAGGGAAATTGGCCAATACAATAAGCTACAATCTTCGTGCTTCCTATGTGAATGAAAGAAACAAAGCCTTTTTTAAAAGCAATTACTACAACGAAAACAGCACCAACGAAAATTACGCTTTTGGGAATTCAATGCAAGTGGTTTATGACTATACAAAAACTGTGAGTTTTTACGGCGAATTAAAAGCGGATTTTTCTGAGGATTTGACTTTTGGCATTGACGGAACCTTTAGCAGTTATACCAATGATTTTCAAGCGGAAGCATGGAATTTACCAGCTATTAAATTAAACGCAAAAGTAAATTTCAACATTACCAAAAAATGGTATGCAGGAGTCAATGTGTTTTTTGTAGGTGAAAGAGTGGACCAAAAATTAAATACAAATATTCTTTATTTTGCGCCTCCAAGTCCAATTACTTTAGACAGCTATTTTGATGTAAACGCCAACCTTGGATTCAAATACAGCGATAGATTGACAGCTTTTCTACGTGCGAATAACATTGCCAACCAAGCTTACCAGAAATGGCTAGATTTCCCAGTTCAGGGATTTCAGCTGATTTTAGGAGCGAATTATAAATTTGATTTTTAAATCTTGCCACAAAGGCACAAAGGCACAAAGCTTTTACTGTTCTTTTGTGATGAAACAAAAATTATTTTCTTTTTCTTTGTGACTTAGCGTCTTTGCGGTAAAAAAATTATGACTTTTAAACAAAAAACACATCAACTATATCAACAATTAGTCCAAGACAGAATCGATGTTTTCAAGGATATGATTGTGGCACTTACCGAAGATTCAAAGAACGATGCCAAAGGTTCTGCCGGGGACAAACACGAAACGGCTTTGTCAATGATGCACATCGAGCAAGAAAAACTCAATCATAAATTGAAAGAAGTATTGGCTCAAAAAGCGGTTTTAGACAAAATTGATTCCACTACAATTGCTAGAACTATTATTGTGGGCAGTTTAGTCAAAGCCAATGGAATATATCTTTATTTGAGTGCTGCACTTCCTAAAATTGCTATTAATGGAATCAATGTTATAGCACTTTCTCCGCAATCTCCTTTAGGAAATAAACTGATGGGAAATGAAGTGGGTTTTCAATTTGAAATAAATGGGACGAAGTATTTGATTGATAATATTGAATAGAAATCTGTATTTATCCGCATTTCTCATATCAGCGTTATCTGTGTTCCATTTTTACGATATACAACCTCAATTCCATTTTCCATGCCTTTTCAATTACATTTTAAACTTAAATATTATTTTTTAGTTATAATTTTAAACTAAAAAGTGCAATTGTGTTTTCCAATTAAAACTAAAAACACACCTTTGCCCCATAAAAATAAACAAAATATCAAAAAAATAGAATTATGTGCGGAATTGTATGTGCCTTTGATTTAAAACAAAAAGCCGAGGTTTTAAGACCTCAAGTATTAGAAATGTCTAAAAGTATCCGTCATCGTGGACCAGATTGGAGCGGGATTTTTAGTAATGATAAAGCAATTCTGTCCCACGAACGTTTAGCGATTGTGGATCCAGCTTCTGGAAAACAACCTTTGTTTAGTGAAGACGGAAATATTGTTTTGGCTGCCAATGGAGAGATTTACAACCACAGAGAATTACGCAAACAATTTGAAGGGAAATATCATTTTAAAACCGAAAGTGACTGCGAAGTGATTTTGGCACTTTACAAAGAAAAAGGACCTCATTTTATTGATGAAATGAACGGTATTTTTGGGTTCGCTATTTATGATGTAGAAAAAGACGAATATTTTGTAGCTCGCGATCACATGGGAATTATTCCATTGTATATTGGTTGGGATCAAAACGGAACCTTTTATGTGGCTTCAGAATTGAAAGCATTGGAAGGCTATTGTACCAAAATCCAATTGTTTCCTCCAGGACATTATATGTCAAGCAAAGATGGAGAATTTGTGCAGTGGTACAAAAGAGAATGGGTTGATTATGATGCCGTGAAAGACAACGAAACTAGTATTCAAGCCATCAAAGATTCGCTTGAAGCGGCTGTTCACAGACAATTGATGAGTGATGTTCCTTATGGTGTGCTGCTTTCGGGAGGATTAGATTCTTCCATCACTTCGGCTGTCGCCAAAAAATATGCCCAAAAACGAATTGAATCCGGTGATACAGTTGATGCTTGGTATCCGCAATTGCACTCGTTTTCTGTCGGCTTAGAAGGTTCTCCAGATTTGGCTGCAGCCCAAAAAGTGGCTGACCATATTGGAACCATTCACCACGAAATTAAATTCACCATTCAAGAAGGATTGGATGCGGTGAAAGATGTAATTTATAATTTAGAAACCTATGATGTTACTACAATTAGAGCGTCAACGCCAATGTGGTTGATGGCGAGAGTTATTAAATCAATGGGTATCAAAATGGTGTTGTCAGGTGAAGGTGCAGATGAATTGTTTGGAGGATATTTGTATTTCCACAAAGCACCAAATGCGAGAGAATTTCATGAAGAAAACGTCCGGAAATTAAGTAAATTGCACATGTACGATTGTTTACGTGCTAACAAAAGTTTAGCTGCATGGGGAATTGAAGGTCGAGTGCCGTTCTTAGATAAAGAATTTATGGATGTGGCGATGCGAATTAACCCGCAAGATAAAATGATCAACGCAGCCCATCCAATGGAGAAATGGGTCGTTCGTAAAGCTTTCGAAGATATGTTACCGGAAAGCATTGCTTGGAGGCAAAAAGAGCAGTTTAGCGATGGTGTAGGATACGGTTGGATCGACACTTTAAAAGCAACCGTCGCGATAGAAATTTCTGACGATCAATTAGCGAATGCAAAATATAGATTTCCGTTACAAACTCCAACTTCAAAAGAAGAATATTATTATCGTTCTATTTTTCACGAACATTTCCCAAGTGATGCCTCTGCATTATGTGTGCCTCAAGAAGCAAGTGTGGCGTGTAGTACAAAAATTGCCTTAGAATGGGACGAAGCATTCAAAAACATGAACGATCCTTCTGGAAGAGCAGTGGCGAGTGTGCACGATGACGCTTATGTGAAATAGCAATTTAAAAGGCAATGACAATGAGGAATTATAAATAATAACCAGAATTGTTTGAATTTTCAAATTTTCAAAACGGCTTAAAATGTTTGTTTTGGAAATTTTTGTTTTAGATTTTTTAAAATAAATATTTTTTTAAAGAATTACGATAATATTTTTAATACTTTTATAATGAGATAAAAAGATTGTAAATGAAAAATTTATTTAGTATTATAAAAATTGTATTCCTACTTTTTCTGAGTGTTAATTTGCATGCATATGTACAATATCGCAATACTAGAATGTCTCTATTTTTCAATGATAAAAATGACACGATCGTGATAAATGGAGAGATTAATTTTTTTTTAAATGGTTCGAAATCGGGCTTTGTTCAAGTAGCTTTCATAACTCTTGATAAAGTATATTTTTCAAATGTAACCACTGAAGATGGGAAATATCAGATAAAAGTTCCTTTCGAAAAAGTATTTAAAAAGAATGCTATATTCATTAATTATTCCTCAGCCTTTTATTTATTTAAATCGGATTATCAGACCATTGAAACAAGCTTTTCGAAAACCAAAAGATTAGAAGTTGGCGTTGATGATTTATTGAAAATTTCACACATAAATCCGAGCGAACATGATCTTGTCTATATAGATGGAAAACAAGTATACATTAGTCCTCGTAATCAATTTGATCTTAAAAAACCCTTTATGCAATATGTAATTAAGGATCGTGAAATTATTAAAAATCTTTGTGGAGAAACCTCAAAAAAAAGACTCATCTTATATTTTTTATATAAATAAATTAGATGTTCTTGACCGAGATCTATTTTATAATTATATTTAGTTTTGCTTTTCATGGTCTTCACAATAAACTAAAGCTCAATTACTATGAGGATTTCTGTTTGAATGTAGCCGAGGTAGTAACCGTTCCAAAATTTCGTTCTAATTTTTAAAGTATTTCAAATTTAAGAAATGCGATAAGAAATTTTTTTAAAAACACATAAACCTTTAACTTTTCATGGATTTAGTTTGTTGCTTATCACTTTTTACTAATTGTTGGCTTTCCCCAAAACTAGAACTAGCGAAGATTTATTATTATGCACACCTTCTCTTTGATCAGATAAAAAAAGTAGAAGAAATGAATGTTCAAATCATTAAAAATTAAATAAGATTTTATTTTCTTAAACCATAAAAAAAGTTCTCAATTTAAGAGCGGTTTTTTATACAATAAATCAACAAAATGTTAATAACTTAACAACTTAAACCTTGTTTTTGACCGTTAAATCCTTCGCATTTTTATATATTTGCGTGTTGTACAAAAAATAGATTTTTAGAATAAAAAATATGAGCGAAGAAATTAACAAAAACAATTATTCAGCAGATAGTATTCAGGCATTAGAAGGAATGGAGCACGTAAGAATGCGTCCTTCAATGTATATTGGAGATGTAGGCGTAAGAGGCTTACATCACTTAGTTTATGAGGTTGTAGACAATTCAATTGATGAAGCAATGGGAGGCCATTGTGATACGATTCGAGTAGATATAAATGAAGATGGTTCTATTACCGTAGAAGATAATGGACGAGGTATTCCCGTTGGAATTCATAAAAAAGAAGGTGTTTCGGCACTTGAGGTTGTAATGACTAAAATTGGTGCTGGAGGTAAATTCGATAAAGATTCTTATAAAGTATCGGGCGGTCTTCACGGTGTTGGGGTTTCGGTTGTAAATGCTTTGTCAAACCATTTGAGAGCTACCGTTCACAGCAATGATGGAAAAGTCTATGAGCAAGAATATGAAAAAGGAAAAGCACTTTATCCGGTAAAGCAAATTGGTGAAACCACAAAAAGAGGAACAATTGTAACTTTTTATCCAGATCCTACAATATTTACGCAATCTGTGGAGTATTCTTATGATACATTATCCTCTAGAATGCGTGAATTGTCCTATCTTAACAAAGGTATCACAATCACTTTCACTGACAAAAGAGAATTAGATAAAGACGGAAATTTTGTTTCTGAAATTTTTCACTCGACTGAGGGTTTAAAAGAATACGTTCGGTATTTAGATTCTAATAGAGAGCCAATTATTTCTCATGTTATTTCGATGAATTCTGAAAAAGGCGAAATCCCAGTTGAGGTTGCCCTGATTTACAACACCAGTTACACAGAGAATATTTTTGCGTATGTAAATAATATCAATACGCATGAAGGAGGAACGCACTTACAAGGTTTCAGGACAGGTTTGACAAGAGCCTTGAAGAAATATGCCGATTCTTCTGGAATGTTGGATAAATTGAAATTTGAAATTGCGGGAGATGACTTCCGTGAAGGGCTTACCGCAATTATTTCGGTAAAAGTTTCAGAGCCACAATTTGAAGGACAAACGAAAACAAAACTAGGAAATAGAGAAGTTGTAGCACCGGTAAGTCAAGCTGTGAGCGAAATGATCGAAAATTATTTGGAAGAAAATCCAAATGATGCTCGAATTATTGTTCAAAAAGTGATTCTTGCTGCCCAAGCACGGCATGCGGCTAAAAAGGCACGTGAAATGGTACAGCGCAAAACCGTAATGGGTGGTGGCGGATTACCGGGAAAACTATCGGATTGCTCCGAGCAAGATCCTCATAAATGTGAAGTATATCTTGTCGAGGGTGATTCAGCTGGTGGAACAGCAAAACAAGGTCGAGACCGAGCATTTCAAGCGATTCTACCTTTGCGTGGTAAAATTTTGAATGTAGAAAAAGCGATGCACCACAAAGTTTTTGAAAACGAAGAGATTCGAAATATATTTACTGCTCTGGGAGTTACCATAGGAACTGAAGAAGACAGTAAAGCATTGAATATTTCAAAATTGCGTTACCATAAAGTAATTATTATGTGTGATGCCGATGTCGATGGTAGTCACATTTCAACTCTGATTCTAACGTTTTTCTTCCGTTTTATGAAAGAATTAATCGAAGAAGGACACGTATATATAGCCGCTCCACCATTATATTTAGTTAAAAAAGGAAATAAAAAAGAGTACGCCTGGAACGATGATCAACGTGATCAAGCCAACGCAAGAATGGGCGGAAGCGCAGCAATTCAAAGATATAAAGGTCTTGGAGAGATGAATGCAGAGCAATTGTGGGAAACTACAATGGATCCAAGTTTCAGAACTTTACGTCAAATTACCATCGATAGTCTTCCTGAAGCAGACCGAGTTTTCTCGATGCTAATGGGCGATGAGGTGCCGCCAAGAAGAGAATTTATTGAGAAAAACGCAGTCTATGCTAAAATTGATGCGTAATTAATGTTGATTTGGTTAATCGTTTTTTCGGTTAATCGATTTAACATATAAGCTAATAACTAAATAAACGAATAAACAAACAAACATATAAAAATGAAAGTTACAATTGTAGGAGCAGGAAATGTGGGTGCATCTTGCGCAGATGCAATTTCATACAGAGGAATTGCTAGTGAAGTAGTATTATTAGATATTAAAGAAGGTTTTGCCGAAGGTAAAGCCATGGATATTATGCAATGTGCTACAAATACCGGTTTTAATACGCAATTATCAGGAGTTACAAACGATTATTCAAAAACAGCCAATAGCGATGTAGTAGTAATTACATCAGGAATTCCGAGAAAACCCGGAATGACACGCGAAGAATTAATTGGAATTAATGCAGGAATTGTAAAATCAGTTGCAGATAATGTTTTAACTCATTCGCCAAATGCCATCATTGTGGTAGTTTCAAACCCAATGGATACGATGACTTATTTGACATTGAAAGCGACAGGTTTACCAAAAAATAGAGTAATAGGAATGGGTGGCGCCTTAGACAGTTCCCGTTTTAGATATTATTTATCAAAAGCATTGGACAAACCATCGAATGATATTTCGGCAATGGTTATCGGTGGTCACGGTGATACCACAATGATTCCATTGACACGATTAGCTTCTTATAATGGTATTCCGGTTTCTGAATTTTTATCAGATGAAGAATTAGCCAAAGTAGCCGCTGACACGATGGTTGGCGGAGCAACGCTTACTGGCTTATTAGGAACTTCAGCTTGGTATGCGCCTGGAGCTTCTGTCGCTTATTTAGTTGACAGTATTTTGAATAATCAAAAGAAAATGATTGCATGTTCGGTAATGGTAGATGGAGAATACGGTCAAAGCGACATTTGTATCGGTGTTCCATGTATTATTGGAAAAAACGGAATCGAACAAATTCTGGATATTAAATTAAGCGATGCTGAAAAAGCGGCTTTCGCCAAAAGCGCCGATGCTGTAAGAAATATGAATGCTGACCTAAAATCAGTGTTAGTATAATATATAGGTACAAAAAAGAGAAGACTGCACTTTTGCAGTCTTTTTTTTGACATTAATCAATAAATAAATTGGTTAATCTTAACGTTAATTATATATTTGCTCGGTCAAAAAAAAATGAGCTAATCCATAACTATTTTATTTCTTTTGTTAAAATAGATGTTAAAGCTAACTTTGCAAGGGTTTAAACCAAATATACATACAATAAATAATTAATTTTCAGTAATAATGCAGAATAAAGGACTAATTAAATTTTTCGCAATTCTATTTGCTTTGGTAAGCATTTACCAACTTTCTTTCACTTTCGTTTCTAGCAAGGTCAAAAGCGATGCAAAATCTTTTGCGGGTGGAAATCCTGATAAAGAATTAAAATATTTAGATTCCATTGGAAAAGAAAGTGTTTTCAATCTTGGATTTACAAATTTTACTTTTAATGAAGTAAAAGACAAACAAATCAATAAAGGTCTGGACTTAGAAGGCGGTATTAATGTGATATTGCAAATATCAGTAAAAGATGTTTTGAAAGGATTAGCTAATAATTCTAAAAACCCAGTTTTCAACAAATCTTTGGCTGATGCAACTGCAAACCAAAAAGGAAATCAAACATATATCGATGCTTTTTTCGAAGCTTTCGAAGCAAATTCTAAAGGAACAATAAAACTAGCTTCTCCAGATATTTTTGCAAATAGAACTTTGCAAGGTGAAGGTGGAATTGATTTTCAAATGACCGACGCACAAGCTCAAAAAGTCATCAAAAGAAAAGTTGACGAATCCGTAGAAAGTGCTTTTGGAGTATTGAGAAAACGTATTGATAAATTTGGTGTTACACAACCTAATATTCAAAAACTAGGAGAATCTGGAAGAATCCTTGTAGAACTTCCTGGTGCAAAAGATGTTGATAGAATTAAAAAATTATTACAAAGTACAGCTCAATTAGAGTTTTGGGAAACGTATAAAGTAGAGGAAATTGGTAATTTCTTAATGGCTGCCAACGAGGCATTGAAAAAAACTGAAATCAAAACTCCAGAAGTTAAAGCTGTTGTAAAAGATACTTTGAGTGCGTTATTAACAGACAAAAAAGATACTGCTGTAGCTAAAAAAGGAAACAATCCTTTACTTGATAAAATTGTACAACAAGGCGTCGGACCCGTTTTAGGTCTGTTTTCACCAAAAGATACAGCAGCAGTTGGAGGTTATTTGCGACGAGCTGACATTAAAATTTTATTGTCGGCAGACCAAAAATTCGCAAGATTTGTATGGGGAAAACCTACTACTCTCAAAGATGACAAAGGAAAAGAAATGGACGCTGTAGAACTATACGCTTTAAAAGGGAATAGAGACAATGCGGCTTCAATGAGTGGTGGAGTTGTTACGGATGCAAAAGATGACTTTGATCAATTAGGGAAACCGTCCGTTACAATGCAAATGAGTGGTTCAGGCGCGAGGGCTTGGGAAGAATTAACTCGAAAAGTATCTTTAACAAAAGGAGCAATTGCTATTGTTTTAGACAATGTTGTTTACTCTGCTCCTAATGTAAATGAAGCGATTGCTGGAGGGAATTCCGTTATTTCAGGTAGTTTTACACTTTTGGAAACAGCCGATTTAGCTAACGTACTCAGAGCTGGTAAGCTTCCTGCTGCAGCTGATATTATTCAATCGGAGGTAGTTGGGCCATCCTTAGGACAAGAAGCGATTGATAATGGAACTAATTCAGCTATTCTAGGTTTATTATTAGTTTCGCTTTGGATGATGATTTATTATGGACGGGCAGGTTGGTATGCGAATATAGCATTAGCAGTCAATTTATTATTCTTGTTCGGGATTTTAGCAAGTATCGGTGCCGTACTTACTTTGCCTGGTATTGCGGGTATAGTTTTGACAATGGGAACTGCTGTTGATGCCAACATCATTATTTATGAAAGAGCAAAAGAAGAACTGCGCTCCGGTAAATCACTAAGTGAAGCTGTTGAAGCGTCCTATAGCTGGAAAGGGGCAATGCGTTCTATTGTTGATGCAAACGTTACCCACATTTTAACTGGTGGTGTATTATTTATTTTTGGTTCAGGTCCAATAAAAGGTTTTGCAACGACATTATTAATCGGTATCATAACCTCTTTATTTACTTCCATTTTTATTGCAAGAATATTTATAGATAAACGAATAAGTAAAAACTTAAACCTTTCATTTGTAACTAATTTTTCTAAAAATTTCTTTACGAATTTCCATTTTGATTTCTTGAAAATTAAAAAGTGGACCTATGCGTTCTCTGCCCTTGTAACGATTGTTAGTATTTATTCATTGGCTACAAATGGTTTAGACCAAGGAGTTGATTTTGTTGGAGGTAGAACATTCCAAATCCGATTTGAAAAACCTGTTGAAGTTGAAGGTGTAAAAGCAGAATTAGCTAAAGTTTTTGATGGTAGTGCCGAAGTAAAGATTTTTGGTAAAGAAGATCAATTAAAAATAACGACTAAATACAAAGTACAAGAAAACGGAAGTCAGGCTGACGAAGAAGTAAATAAATTATTGTTCGATAATTTGAAGAAACATTATTCTGCCGGAATGACATATGATAAGTTTGTTAATGCTTACGACGGAAAAACGCTTGGTATTATGCAAGCTTCCAAAGTAGGACCAACTATTGCCGAGGATATTAAAACTAACTCCTATTGGGCAGTTCTTGGAGCAATGCTAATCGTAGGTTTGTACTTGGTGATCAGTTTCAGAAAATGGCAATACAGTTTAGGTGCAATTGCTGCAGTTGTACACGACGTTATTTTTGTATTAGGAATCTACTCTTTGTGTTATAAATTTATGCCTTTTGGTATGGAGATTGACCAACATTTTATTGCTGCTATTCTTACCGTGATTGGATATTCTATGAATGATACGGTAATTGTATTTGATAGAGTACGTGAATTTTTAGGAGGTAAAAAAGCCAAAGGAGATTTCAATAGTATTGTAAATCAATCGATTAATAGTACAATGTCTAGAACTATAAATACGTCATTAACTATGATTATGGTATTATTGATTATGTTTATTTTTGGTGGTGAATCAATTCGTGGATTTATCTTCGCGATGCTTATTGGTATTATCGTAGGAACTTATTCCTCATTATTTATAGCAACTCCTGTATTGTGCGATACAATGTCAGAAGAAGAACATAGAAGAATTGAAAGCGAGCACAATGCATAATAAGCATTAGCTGTTACTAATTAAATGGAAAGACCCGAATATTATTCGGGTCTTTTTTTGTTCTGTAATGTACTTAAAGGCTAACTTTTTTGTAAGTTGGACAAAAGTGATGTTTAGTTCTATAGAAGAGCGCTGTTTCATAAAGTTACTAAGAAGTGCTTCAATCCGTTTGCATTTACAGTAACTAAACGACAAAGATTCGTTAAGAGGACTTATAAAATTACATTAAAATTTTACTTATATTCATACTGTTTTTTTTGATGTGAATACAAAATACAGTCCTATTAATATGAAAGGAATGCTAAGCCATTGTCCAGTTGACAACAAGCCCAAAGCGCTTTCAAAACCTCCTTGACTTTCTTTTACAAATTCTACTATAAAACGAACAGACCACAATAGCACTAGAAAAAGACCAAACAAAAAACCAGTTTTTTCTCTGGCATCTGTTTTCCAATAGAAGAAAAATAAGATAATAAAGATAAAAATATAGCTGAAAGCTTCGTACAACTGAGCTGGGTGTTTAACAGGCACTTGTTGCAATAATGTAGCAAATTGTGAATCAGTAGCAATGGCTTGATAAGCTTCCTTTGGCGTAGCTAATTTGGTTGCGTTTATGGCATCATTTGGGCTATAAAAATCTCGGATAAATTGTATTCCAAACGCGGAATCGGTCTCTTTCCCTACTATTTCGGAATTGAAAAAGTTACCTATTCTAACAAAGACAGCACCACTGGAAACCGGTACAACAATTCGGTCTAAGATCCACATTTGCGGTCTTTTCAATATATTTTTGCTATAAAAAAACATGGTAATTATTATTGCAATTGCTGCTCCGTGACTCGCTAAACCTCTAAATCCAGTAAATTCCCAGCCTTTTATGAAATGAAAAAGCGTTGCCTCCGGGTTTTCTCGTATGGGAAGCAATATTTCGGTCAAATGGTTGCGATAATATTCCCAATCATAGAAGAAGACATCACCCAATCTTGCGCCAAGTAAGGTTGCCAAAACGGTCCATATAAATAGAGAATCTAATTTTTCTATCGACTCGTTTTCACGTTCGAATATTTTTTTCATAACGTAAAACCCAAGTCCAAAAGCGATAACAAACATTAAACTGTAAAAGCGAATTACAAAAAATCCTAAATCAATACCTTCCGATGGATTCCATACTATATTTAAAGCGTGTATCATTTGTTAATTATTTGGAGTAAAAATACATTTTTTTATTTGAATGCATAAATTATTTCTGATGGTTGTGATGGCATTTTTTTGTAGGAACGGGGTCATATCCTTGTTTGCCCCAAGGATGGCAACTCAAGATGCGTTTTGTTCCTAAAAAACCACCATAGAACAAGCCGTGTTTCTGTAGCGCTTCAATCATGTAGCTGGAGCATGTTGGCACGAATCTGCAAGCCGAAGGCAGAAAGGGGGAAATAGCCGTTTGATAAAAACGAACTAAAATTACAAAGGGGAATATGATGATTTTGGACAACATAATTTTTTAAGTGAACAGTGTTCGGTTTTTAGTATTCAAGAAGAAAAAAAATTAAAAATCTAATTAAGAAAAATAGGCTATTTTTTTTGTAATTGATTAACAGACTTATAAAATATTTTAAGTTGCATTATAACTGAACACTAAAAAGGGTTTACTGAACACTAAAAGTCGTACCTTCTTTACCATCTTTCAACTGAATGCCTAAAGCCATTAATTGATCTCGAATTTGATCCGACAGAGCAAAATCTTTATTGGATCTGGCTTCATTTCGCATTGTGATCAGCATAGTGATTACACCTGCTAATTTTTCGGTATTGCTTTCAGTTTGAATTTCATGTTTTAATCCTAAAACGTCAAACAAAAAGCTGTGAATCGCTTTTGTAAACAAATCTAAATCTACAGAGGAAATGGTTTCTTTACCATCGTTAATCAAGTTCACGTATTTAACACCTTCAAACAAATTAGCTATTAAAATTGGGGTATTAAAATCATCATTCATGGCGTCGTAACAATTTTGTAACCAATTTGACACAGAAAAGGAACTCGTGCTGTGTGAGGAAATATTTTCAAGTAATTTTACGCCTTCTAACAATCGAAATAATCCTTTCTCGCTTGCCATCATTGCCTCATTTGAAATATCTAAGACACTGCGATAATGCGCCTGCAAAAAGCAAAAACGAACGACATTAGGTTGAAATTTCTTTTCAAAAAATGTGTTTTCTCCAGATAGCAATTCCATCGGTAAAATATAATTTCCAGTTGACTTACTCATGCGTAAGCCATTCATAGTAAGCATATTGGTGTGCATCCAAACATTTACTGGTGAAGTCCCATTACAAGCTTTTCCTTGTGCAACTTCGCATTCGTGATGTGGGAATTTCAAATCCATTCCTCCTCCATGAATATCGAATTTTTCACCCAAATATTTAGTACTCATTGCTGTACATTCTAAGTGCCAACCAGGAAAACCTTCACCCCATGGGGAGCTCCAACGCATAATATGTGCAGCCGAGGCGTTTTTCCATAAAGCAAAATCTTGTGCGTTTTTCTTCTCATTTTGACCGTCTAAATCCCGGGTATTGGCAAATAATTCATCAATATTTCGATTGCTTAGTTCACCATAATTCAATCCTTTTTTGTTGTATTCAAAAACATCAAAATACACAGAACCATGGTTTTCGTAGGCAAAACCATTAGTAATAAGTTGTTGTATGAGTTCGATTTGTTCAATTATATGACCCGTTGCAGTGGGTTCAATGGTTGGAGTCAAAAAATTAAATTTTTCTAGAACTTGATGAAAATCGACAGTATATTTTTGTACAACTTCCATTGGTTCTAACTTTTCGAGTCGAGATTGTTTTACAAATCGGTCATTGTCTACATTTCCATCGTCGGTCAAATGTCCCGCATCGGTAATATTTCTAACGTAACGCGTTTTGTAACCCAAATGTAAAAAATACCTAAAGATTACGTCAAAAGACATAAATGTTCTAACATTTCCTAAATGCACATTGCTATAAACCGTTGGTCCGCAAACATACATTCCAACACTTCCTGCGTGAATTGGAGTGAAAATATCTTTTTCTCCCGAAAGCGTATTGTATATTTTTAAATTTTGGTTTTTATATAAAGGCATTTTTTTTGATTGTAAATTAAAAAATGGGTCTAGTTGAAATTATATTTTAGAAGAAAACAGTCTAGAATTTCGTATCTAATTTAATATAATCCAATAATTCTCTGCGAGTTTGTTCATTTTTAAATTGTCCTCCAAATTCAGAGGTTATCGTACTACTTTCTATGTCTTTTATTCCTCTTGAATTGACGCAAAGGTGTTTTGCATCAATGATGCAAGCCACGTCCTCTGTGGCAAGTGCGATTTGAAGTTCTTGTACAATTTGCATCGTGAGACGTTCCTGTACTTGTGGCCTTTTAGAATAAAATTCAACGATTCTATTTATTTTTGATAAGCCAATGACTCTTCCTTTTGAAATATAAGCAACATGTGCTCTCCCAATGATAGGAAGTAAATGGTGTTCGCAAGTAGAGTAGAGGGTAATGTTTTTTTCGACTAACATTTCTCCATATTTATATCCGTTTTCAAACGTTGAAGCTTTGGGTTTTCTGGAAGGATTGAGTCCTCCAAAAATTTCCTTGACAAACATTTTGGCTACGCGATTGGGAGTTCCTTTTAAGCTATCATCAGTCAAATCCATTCCAAGTGTTAGCAGAATATTTTCGACATCTTTTTTTATTATTTCAATTTTTTGATCATCAGAAATGTCAAAAGCGTCTACTCTTACGGGGTTTTTTGCAGATGTACTACTATGATTGTCTCCTATTTCGTCATGAAATTCTTCGTTGTTTATCATCAAAAATTGTTGTTATGGTGTTGTATATTATTAAAGGGTAAAGATAATTAATAAAAGCCAAAGAATTTCGATGGCTTTTAATAATTAATTACAAGAATTATTATTGTCGTAGCTCTTATAATTTAGTTTTTTGTGGAATTGTAAACTTTAATTGCTTCTTTTAGGATTTGTACTGCACGAATTAAATCTTCTTTATTTAAGACATAAGCAATTCGAACTTGGTTCATACCAATGCCCGGAGTTGAATAAAAACCCGCCGCTGGAGCCATCATAACTGTTTCTCCGTTCAATTCGTATTTTTCCAGAATCCATTGACAAAATTCTTCGGTATTGTGTACGGGCAGTTGCGCAATACAATAAAAAGCAGCTTTTGGAGTAGTTACCACTATTCCTTCGATTTTATGTAATTCAGTAATTAAGGCATCTCTTCTAATACGATATTCGGAAATTACGTCATCGAAATAACTTTGAGGAGTATCAATTGCGGCTTCACATGCTATTTGTTCAATGGTTGGGGGGCATAATCGTGCTTGTGCAAATTTCATTGCGGTAGCAATAACCTCTTTATTCTTCGTCACCATACAACCTATACGGGCGCCACACATACTGTATCTTTTGGAAACGGAATCAATCATAATGATATGTTGTTCCATTCCCTTTAAGTTCATCACAGAAAAGTGTTTGTCTTTCTCATCGTATATGAATTCACGATACACCTCGTCTGCTATTAAAAATAAATCGTGCTTTTTTACTAATGCACCCAATTGATTTATTTCAGACTCCGAATATAAATATCCTGTAGGGTTATTTGGATTACAGATTAAAATAGCTTTAGTCCGTGGAGATATTGCTTTTTCAAATTCTTCAATTGTAGGAAGTGTAAATCCATTTTCGATATTAGAAATCACGGGCACTACTGTAGCACTTGATTCTTCCGAGAAAGCACTATAATTAGCATAAAAAGGTTCTGGAATTATAACTTCATCTCCTGGATCCATAATGCTACCTAGGGCAAACAAAAGGGCCTCTGATCCTCCTGTAGTTATCATTATATCTTCAAATTCCACAATCACAGATTGATTAATGTAAAATTGAGATAGTTTTTTTCGGTAACTTTCATAACCTGCAGATGGTCCATATTCAATGATGTCTAAATCAATATTTTTTATGGCTTCAATAGCAATTTCGGGACTTTTTATATCGGGTTGCCCTATGTTTAAATGATAAACTTTAAGCCCTTTATTTTTTGCTATTTCTGCGTAAGGCGCCAATTTTCGAATTGGTGATTCAGGCATTTTTCGACCTCTAATTGAAATTTTAGGCATGATGGTACAAATTTGGTGCAAATTTGCGATTTTTTTTTCGAAAAAAATCGCTTCGATTATCTTAATTTGTTAATAAAAGTGTGTTAATAATTCACTAACTTTATGCAAATCATTCTGATGAAAAAAACTTTTGTTTTATTTTTATTTTTCATTAATGTTATCCCTGTTTTGGGACAAACTGGGTTTTTGTTCAATAAAGGTAATGACAAAACGGTTATCCCTTTTAAACTCATCAATAATTTAATATTTATACCTATAAAAGTCAATGGTATTGAGTTGAATTTTCTTTTGGATTCTGGCGTAGAGGAAACTATTTTGTTTAGTATGGAGGACAAAAAGGAAGTAAACTTTTTTAATGTTGAAAAAATAACGTTGCGAGGGTTAGGAGGTGAGGCTTCTGTTGAAGGATTAAAATCAACGAAGAACACATTAGAATGCAATGGTTTGAAATCTGAAAATCATTTCTTGTACATTGTATTAGACCAAAGCTTTAATCTGTCCTCTCACATTGGAATTCCAGTAAATGGCATTATAGGCTATAATTTTTTGAAAAATAATTTGGTGGAAATAAATTACACCAGTAAAAAAATTTCAGTTTATATAGACACCGAAAAAAATAAGAAAAAAATTAGTAAAAAATTCGAGTTAATCCCAATTACTATTGAGCGATCAAAACCTTACATTGCAAGCAGTGTGGTATTAAAATCAATTGAAGTCCCAGTAAAATTATTAGTAGATATAGGAAATAGTGATGCTATTTGGCTCTTTGAAAAAGAATCGAAAGGGATAAAAATTCCAGTAAAAAATTTTGAAGATTATCTAGGTAAAGGTTTTAGCGGAGATGTAGAGGGAAAAAGAGCTCTGGTTTCAAAGTTTAAGATGTCTAATTTTGAATTTAAAAATCTGATAGTCGCTTTTCCCGATTCAACATCGATAAAAAGTGTTAGGATGGTAAAAGACCGAGCAGGTTCCGTGGGTTCTGAAATTTTAAAGAGATTTTCTGTAATTTTTGATTACCCAAATCAGCAAGTATTTTTAAGAAAGAACAACAATTTTAATGCTCCTTTTAGTTACAACAAAAGCGGTGTCGAATTGCAGCATTTCGGTTTGCAGTGGGTTCAGGAAACAGTTCGACTGATGACCGTTCCGATAGTAAAAACAGATAATGCAGCGTATAGCTATAATAATCCTGAAAATAATTTTAAGTATAAATTTGCATTAAAACCAATTTATATCATTGCCAATGTAAGAAAAAATTCTCCTGCTGCCGTCAGTGGACTGCAAAAGGAGGATATAATTGTCCGTATTAATGGTAAACCTGGATATGAATATACTTTAGAGAAAATTAATGCATTGTTGAAATCGGAAGACGAAGATTGGATCACTTTTGAGATTGAAAGGGATAGCCAAATTATGAAGTTCAGATTTCGCCTGCTAAACGTGTTATAAAAAAAGCTTTTTGAGTCAAATCAAGAAGCGTTTTTTTAAGTTTAATTACTATTAATCAGCAATAACTTCTCCTTTTATTTTTAGGGCGACTCGTCCACCCTCATAGTTCACGGCGTTGCTTTCCACAGTAATCGTTTTTCTAATCGGACCGGGAGCCATGCTATATTTTATTTCGATTCTGCCGGTTTTTCCGGGCATAATTGGTTCCGTTGGTACACTTGGAAATGCAAATCCACTCGTTGAAAAAACATTAGTAATAAGCAGAGGAGCGTCCCCTGTATTAGTAAAATCAAAAAAGCGAACGCCATTATCTTTTTTCTTATTTACAGTTCCATAATCAATTGTGTTGTCTTTTATTTTGAATTCTATTTTGGGGCCAGATTGGGAAAACCCAAAACTACAAATGAAGACGATTGCTATTAATGTCGCGATATTTTTCATTTTATTTTTATTGAATAGTGTTTAGTAAAATTACTTTTTTTATTTAAGCTTACAATTATTTATTTCGCTTTTTATACTGTACTTAATTATTTACTTTTGCATGTAATTAATTATACAAAAATCAGACCATACGAAAGGTTTATTGGGTTAATCGGCTAATTATTTACTCGATGTAACAATTAACCGATGAGACAAATAAATAATAAAATGACAATTCCTGCACAATTCGACGCCAAAACTATTGAAAATAAGTGGTATGACTACTGGATGAAAAATAATTATTTTCATTCAGAACCCGATTACAGAACTCCATATACCATCGTAATTCCTCCACCAAATGTGACTGGAGTTTTGCACATGGGGCATATGTTGAACAATACCATTCAAGATGTTTTGATCAGAAGAGCTCGTCTCAGAGGTTTTAACGCTTGTTGGGTTCCGGGAACAGACCATGCTTCGATTGCTACAGAAGCGAAAGTGGTAGCCAAATTAAAATCAGAAGGAATCAATAAATCGGATTTGAGTCGGGAAGAATTCTTGAAACACGCTTACGATTGGACCGACAAATATGGTGGAACTATTTTAGAACAATTGAAACAATTAGGTTGCTCTTGCGATTGGGATAGAACCAAATTCACGATGGATCCGGATATGTCGGCCTCTGTCATTAAATCCTTCGTCGATTTATACAATAAAGGCCTAATTTATCGTGGTTATCGAATGGTCAATTGGGATCCCGAAGCCAAAACTACTTTATCTGATGAAGAAGTGATTTATGAAGAACAACAAGGAAAATTATATTATATCAAATATCAAATTCTTGATGAAGAAAATACCCAAAACCCAATACCCAAAACCCAATACCTTGTAGTTGCAACAACACGTCCCGAAACTATTTTCGGAGATACTGCCATTTGCATCAACCCAAATGACGAACGATTTGCGCATTTAAAAGGCAAAAGCGCCATTGTGCCTCTCTGCAATCGAATAATTCCAATTATAGAAGATGAATATGTTGATATTGAGTTTGGAACAGGTTGCTTGAAAGTGACTCCAGCGCACGATATGAATGACAAAACGCTTGGAGAAAAACACAATTTAGCGATTATCGATATTTTTAATGAAGATGCCACTTTAAATAGTTTTGGTTTGCATTATCAAGGAAAGGATCGTTTTGTGGTTCGTGATGAAATTGCCATAGAATTAGAGGAAAACGGTGCTTTAGCCAAAACTGAAAATCACTTGAATAAAGTAGGAACTTCAGAAAGAACCAAGGCCATAATCGAACCTCGTTTGTCAGATCAATGGTTCCTGAAAATGGAAGATTTAGTAAAACCAGCAATACAATCGGTTCTTGTTGATGGCGATATTAAATTGCATCCGGCTCGTTTTAATAATACTTACGCCCATTGGTTGAACAACATTCGCGATTGGAATATTTCTCGTCAGTTGTGGTGGGGACAACAAATTCCTGCTTATTATTATGGCGACGGAAAAGATAATTTCGTCGTTGCTGAAAACATTGAAGAGGCTTTGGCTTTAGCCAAAGAAAAAACTTCTAACCTCTCACTTCTAACCTCTGACCTTCGTCAAGATGTTGACGCTCTCGATACCTGGTTTTCCTCTTGGCTTTGGCCCATGTCTGTTTTCGGGGGCATTATGGATCCTGAAAACGAAGATTTTAAATATTATTATCCAACCAACGATTTGGTTACAGGTCCAGATATTTTATTTTTCTGGGTGGCACGTATGATTATTGCAGGATATGAATATACCGATAAAAAACCATTTACGAATGTGTATTTGACTGGTTTGGTTCGCGACAAACAAAGACGTAAAATGTCGAAGTCTCTCGGGAATTCGCCAGAACCTTTGGACTTAATCGAAAAATTTGGTGCCGATGGAGTTCGTGTAGGTTTGCTTTTGAGCGCTTCTGCCGGAAACGATATTATGTTCGACGAAGAATTATGCAACCAAGGAAAAGCCTTTACCAATAAAATATGGAATGCGTTCAAATTGATAAAAGGTTGGGAAGTTTCGGAGTCGATTTCGCAACCCGAATCCTCTAAGGTAGCGATTGAATGGTACGAAGCCAAATTGCAACAAGCGCTTTTAGAAATCGAAGACAATTTCGAAAAATACAGAATTTCAGATGCTTTGATGGGCATTTACAAACTGGTTTGGGACGATTTCTGTTCTTGGTTTTTGGAAATGATTAAACCCGCATATCAAAAACCCATTGACAGCGTGACTTTGGCGAAAGCCATAATAATGCTAGAAAATAATATGAAATTATTGCATCCTTTCATGCCGTTTTTGACTGAGGAAATTTGGCAATTATTGGCCGAAAGAACGCCAGAAGAAGCTTTAATTGTTTCGACTTGGCCGGAAATAAAACCGTTCAATGCGCAATTAATTAGCGATTTCGAAAACACGATTGAAGTAATTTCTGGAGTTAGAACGATTCGAAAAGACAAAAACATTCCGTTCAAGGATACAATTGAATTGAAGGTAGTAAACAACGATAAAGCTTCGGCTTATTTTGATGCGGTGGTAACTAAATTAGGAAATATCACTTCCTTAGAATATGTTTCGGATAAAGTGGATGGCGCTTTGTCTTTTCGTGTAAAATCGAATGAATATTTTATCCCAATAAGCGGAAATATTGATGTTGAAGCTGAAATTGAAAAACTAGCCACCGAGTTAACTTACACGCAAGGTTTCTTGAAATCCGTTCAAAACAAATTGTCTAACGAGAAATTTGTAACCGGAGCACCAGAAAAGGTTTTGGCAAACGAAAGACAAAAAGAAGCCGATGCATTGGCTAAAATTGAAACAATAGAGCAAAGTTTATCCGGGTTGCGTTAAAAGCGATTAGTCTTTACTGTGTTTCATTGAATAGTGCCATTATTCAATTGAAAAAGAATATTTTTTTTGTATCATTTGTTGAGTACAAGATATGTTGCACATTTTCAACTAGATTGTAAAAGAGTTTTTGTTATTCGGTTTTCTTCATCGAATAGCGCACAGCACTAAGTTTTTCTTGTTGAATGCCGGAGACTTCGATAAGTAGGTGATTTTTGGCAAACGGTTTATAAACGATTTTTCTAGGATAATCGTGTTGAGGGTTTTCAAACACTAATTGCTTCATTATTTCAACATTCTGTTTGAAAGTTACCGGTTTGTCATTGTTTTGACCTCGAATAGTTGTTGTATAAAACAATTCTTCACCTTGTTGTTTCAACTGAATATTCTCAAAATGCAAGGTGTCTTTTCCTTTTATAAAATAGCTTTCGCCAATAAAGAGGCTGTCGTTTACTTTCTTCCAAATTTCTAATAGATTGCCTTCGTCAGACTTGTTTTCCCATTTTCCTAACAGCCAATCTTTGCCCACTATTTTTGAAACTTGCTTTGATTTTCCGCAAGAAGCGAATAGCAAGAGGATAACGATAATAAGAATTGCTTTTTTCATAATGGGTTTATTTTGACTTACGATTTCAAAAATACAATAAATACCATTTGATCTAAAATGCTCTAGTTTAGTTCGAATATGTTTCGCGAGTATTTTAAAAATTGCAGCGATGGATATATTCCTACATTAGGAACATTTAATACATCAACTATCATTACTAAAATCTTAATTTTAAAATTTAGGTGTCAACTACTAGTTTATTATAGCACTATTTTATCTATCAATTTTGCTAGTTCGATATCTTTTTCCGTTACACCAGCGGATGTATGCGTATTTAATGTGATTGAAACTTTATTATAAACATTGGTCCATTCCGGGTGATGATCTTGTATTTCGGCATAAAAAGCAATTTTCGTCATAAAGCAAAAAGCATCCTTAAAATCTTTGAAAGAAAAGTCTTTGTGAATGGCATCATTTTCAAATTTCCAACTGGGTACAGCTTTATTTGCTTCTTCTTGAGTTAGTGTTTTCATCAATTTTATTTTAATTGTTTTATTAAAAAGAACATTCAATAACTAATTGATATTCTTTGGCAACATTTGCTTTGAAAGCAATCTAGACTTTCAATTTTTACTTTTACATTTAGTACTGCAAAGTACGGATTTAGAAATCATAATGGAATAGAAATCATATAGAGTTATTAACCGATAAATAAGGTGGAGTTTTTTTAGGAGCAAAACTATTGGTGTATTTAAGAACCAATCATCCTGTTGTTCGCTGTATCTCTTCGCTGCGCTGCGAGGATGCCGCTTCCACCAGGGCTATTGATTATGTTTTGTATCCATAATAACGAAAGAGAAGCCGCGCTGTAAACACTATCAATTTTTTAAGAGTTAACGTTCGCCCGTTGCAAACGAGCTCCATTAAAGATTTTACGGGAAACCATAAAACGCTGTTTTTCATGCAATTTGTTTTAGCCCTGGTAGAAATGGAAATCCTTTTATGCTGGAGTTAAGCATAAAAGATTGTAAAGAATAGCTAGGCACGAGCGCAGCGAACTAGCGAAGCAAATAGCTCCTTAAAAAAAATCTGAAATCTAAAATCTGCATTCTGCATTCTTTTTCGTAAATTTGCACTCCAAATAAAGGAACTACAAAATGTTAGACAGACTTCAAATAGTAAAACAACGTTTCGATGAGATTTCGGACTTGATTATCCAGCCCGATGTGATCAGCGATCAAAAACGTTATGTGCAATTGAATCAGGAATATAAAGGTTTGAAAGCCTTATCAGAAAAGCGTGATGAATATGTTATTTTAATGGCGAATATTGAAGAAGCCAACGAAATAATTGCCGATAATAGTGATGCGGATATGACCGAAATGGCCAAGATGCAACTCGATGAGGCCAAGCAAAGATTACCAGAATTAGAGGAAGAAATCAAGTTTATGTTGATTCCAAAAGACGAGGAAGACGCTAAGAATGTAATGGTCGAAATTCGTGCCGGAACGGGTGGAGATGAAGCCAGTATTTTTGCAGGAGATTTGTTTAGAATGTACACCAAATATTGCGAAAACAGAGGTTGGAGAACTTCGGTGGTAGATATGAACGAAGGGACTTCGGGTGGTTTTAAAGAGGTGATTTTTGAAGTGACTGGCGAGGATGTTTACGGAACTTTGAAGTTTGAAGCTGGTGTTCACCGGGTACAACGGGTACCGCAAACGGAAACCCAAGGTCGTGTGCATACCTCAGCAGCAACAGTTATGGTACTTCCCGAAGCCGAAGAATTTGACGTGCAAATTGATATGAACGATGTTCGTGTGGATTTTTTCTGTTCGTCAGGTCCTGGTGGACAATCCGTAAATACCACGAAATCGGCAGTTCGTTTGACGCATATTCCAACAGGATTAGTAGCGCAATGTCAGGACCAAAAATCGCAACATAAAAATAAAGACAAAGCTTTTGGCGTTTTGCGTTCTCGTTTGTATGAACAAGAACTGGCTAAAAAGCAAGCAGAAGACGCTACAAAACGTACCTCACAAGTTAGTTCTGGTGACCGTTCAGCAAAAATCCGCACCTATAATTATGCACAGGGTCGCGTTACGGATCATAGAGTAGGTATAGATGTTTTTGATATGGATGGCGTGATGAATGGTAAAATTCAAAAATTGATTGATGAGCTTCAATTGGTCAACAATATGGAAAAATTGAAAGAAGCTAGCGAGGTTTTCTAGTCTTTATAAAAAAAAATATTGGCCACGAATTCACGAATTAAAATTTATAAATTCGTGAATTCGTGGCTAAATAATAAAACAACTTTGTGAACTTTGCGAAAAACTTTGCGAACTTTACGGTTAAATACATAACGATGACAACTAAAGAACTTATAGGCCAAATCAAAACCAAAAAATCCTTCCTTTGCATAGGACTTGATGTTGATTTGAATAAAATCCCCGCGCATCTTCTAGATCTCGATGACCCGATTTTCGAATTCAACAAAGCGATAATCGATGCAACGCACGATTTGGCTGTTTCTTATAAACCAAATATGGCGTTTTATGAAGCGAATGGAATAAAAGGCTGGAATTCTTTGCAAAAAACTATCAATTACATCAACGACAATTATCCTGAAATCTTCACGATTGCCGATGCAAAACGGGGCGATATTGGGAATACTTCGTCAATGTATGCCAAAGCGTTCTTCGAAGATTTGAATTTTGATAGCGTAACTGTGGCGCCTTATATGGGAAGGGATTCGGTAGAACCGTTTTTAGCCTTCGAAAACAAACATACAATATTATTGGCTTTAACTTCAAATGAAGGGGCTTTTGACTTTCAGACTTTGAATGTGGAAGGAAAGGAATTGTACAAACAGGTTTTGGAAACATCAAAAAATTGGAAAAATTCTGAAAATTTGATGTATGTTGTTGGCGCCACAAAAGCCGAATATTTCGCCGAGATTCGCAAAATAGTCTCGGATAGTTTCTTACTTGTTCCGGGAGTTGGAGCACAAGGCGGAAGTCTTCAAGAAGTATGCAAATACGGATTGAATGCCAATGTGGGCCTATTGATTAATTCTTCAAGAGCGATTATTTACGCTTCAAACGGAACTGATTTTGCCCAGAAGGCAAGGGAAGAAGCTTTGAAAATGCAAGAAGAGATGGAAACCATTTTGAAATATAATTAGCCACGAATTCACAAATTAAAATTTTTAATTCGTGAATTCGTGGCTATTAAATTAGGGTTATAAAATATAATATACTTATTTTCGTTCCCCGAGCTTCGGGAGAAGAATCTGTTTAATCCGCGTTCCATTTATTTAAAATATGATAAACTACACCTTATACAAAAACGAAAACAGCAATCAATGGGTAACTTTTGTCCACGGAGCTGGCGGTAGTTCGTCTATTTGGTTCAAGCAAATTCGGGATTTCAAGAGTCATTACAACGTTTTGTTATTGGATTTACGAGGTCACGGAAATTCGAATTCCCAAATCAAAAAAGCCTTCAAACAAAAATATACTTTTGAGTCCATTGCTAACGATGTTCTCGAAGTTATTGACCATTTAAAAATTGAAAAATCCCATTTTGTAGGGATTTCTCTTGGCACGATTCTTATCCGACAATTGGCTGAAATGCATCCTGAACGCGTGCAAAGTATGATTTTAGGCGGAGCGATTCTAAAAATGAATTTTCGTTCCCAAATTTTGATGAAAGTGGGAAATGCGTTCAAATATGTGTTGCCTTATTTGGTTTTGTACAAGTTTTTTGCTTTTGTGATAATGCCAAAAAAGAGTCACAAACAATCGCGTTTACTGTTTATTAACGAAGCTAAAAAATTGTATCAAAAAGAATTTATAAAATGGTTTAAACTCACCGCCGAAATTAATCCAGTGCTCAAATGGTTTCGACAAGTAGAACTTGATATTCCTACCCTTTATGTTATGGGCGAAGAAGATTATATGTTTTTACCTTCGGTGCGACAAGTAGTCGAAAAACACTATAAATCGTCAAAATTGTTTGTGATTGAAAATTGTGGTCACGTAGTCAATGTCGAGCAGCCAATCGCTTTTAATACCCAAGTTTTATCATTTATTGGTGCAACAAAATAAAAATGTCCCGCAATTTGCGAGACATTTTATAACTAACCAAAACCAAAGTAATAAATAACCAGTTTATTACCCTATAAAGATGCAACAGTTTTCGGTGCATCGCTGTTAATGATTTGTTATTAGTTTGTTGTAGATACGTTAAGTTTTCAATAAAACACGACTGTTTTATTGTCATAAACCATAGTTTTTCGTTCAGCGTGAAGTTTTATAGCCCTTGCCAAAACGATGCGTTCCAAGTCGCGTCCTTTCATAATAAAATCTTCAATCGAGTTAATGTGCGAAACACGGGTAATGTCTTGTTCAATAATCGGACCTTCGTCTAATGCTGTTGTCACATAATGGCTCGTAGCTCCAATGATTTTCACACCTCTTTTAAAAGCCGAATGATATGGTTTCGCGCCAGGAAAAGCTGGTAAAAACGAGTGGTGAATGTTGATGATTTTATTTTCGTAAAGCGCTATTAAATTAGGAGAAATGATTTGCATATAACGAGCCAAAACAACGAAATCGATCTCGTTTTTCTCGAGCAATTCGATTTGTTTTTTCTCACCTTCTTCCTTATTTTCTTTATTGAAAGGAACATAATAAAACGGAATCTCAAAACGCTGTGCAATTGGTTTTAAATCCTCGTGATTGCTAACAATCAAAGGTATTTCCACATTCAATTCTCCAGCACTATAACGCCCTAAAATATCAAACAAACAGTGATCGTATTTCGATACAAACAAAGCCATTTTTGGTTTTAGTTCCTTCGGATGAATTTCCCAAGCCATTTTAAAATCGGTTGCAATTGATATCTCAAAATCATTTTTTATGGCAAATAGATTACTGTTTGCATTGGTTAGTTCACACTCCAATCGCATAAAAAATACATTTTGCTCAAAATCAACATGCTGATCGATGTACGTAATATTTCCCTCTATTTTTAGAATAAAATCAGTCACTGCTGCAATAATTCCTTTTTGGTCTTCGCAGTGAATGAGGATAATAATTTTTTGCATATAAGTTTTATTTGAATCACTTTACAGCTGTTTCCTGCTGTACATTGCAAGTCCTCGCTTTAAAAACTGTTTTTCTAAGCCACAAAAAGAGCTTCCTTTGGTCGCTTTTTTCTGTCAAGAAAAACTATTTTTTAAAGCTGGGGGCTTTCCATTGCCATCAGGGCTAGGCAATTTTTAGTAATAATTTTCCTCAAAACTAATCTTATTTTTCATTATAAAATAACCGTTGTGATATTTTGTATTTTATGCAGTTTTTAATAATTTTTTCATAAAATTTTATGTAGATTGCGGTCTTAAATTATCATATTCATAAAATGGAAGTTGTAAAACCGTATATCCCTGTCAATAAAGTAAGAATTGTAACTGCGGCCTCACTTTTTGATGGTCACGATGCAGCCATCAACATTATGCGAAGATTAATTCAATCTACTGGTGTTGAGGTGATTCATTTGGGTCACGACCGTAGCGTCGAGGAAGTGGTAAATACTGCTATTCAAGAAGATGCAAATGCTATCGCGATGACATCCTATCAAGGCGGTCATATTGAGTATTTCAAATACATGTATGATTTGCTAAAAGAAAAAGGAGCAGGACACATCAAGATTTTTGGTGGAGGAGGTGGTGTGATTCTTCCATCTGAAATAGCTGAATTGCAAGCCTATGGAATTACTAAAATTTATTCCCCAGACGATGGTCGAGCGATGGGATTACAGGGAATGATCAATGATTTAGTAGAAAAAGCCTCCCCCAACCCCTCCGACGGAGGGGAGCAAGAAGTCGTAAATAGTAACACAGACGCGACTTCTTTATTAAAGCTTGGAAAGACCGGTGTTTTAGATAGTCTTGAAAAGAAAGATATAAAAACAATTGCAAGATTAATTTCTCTTGCCGAAAATGATCGAGAGCAATTTCATAATCTATTCATAACTCCCCCATCGGGGGCGGGGGGGGCTGTCCTTGGAATTACCGGAACAGGTGGCTCAGGAAAATCATCTTTGGTAGATGAATTGGTGCGTCGTTTTTTGATCGACTTTCCAGAAAAAACCATCGGAATCATTTCGGTTGATCCATCAAAACGAAAAACTGGCGGAGCTTTGCTTGGCGACAGGATTCGGATGAATTCCATCAATAATCCTCGAGTTTATATGCGTTCATTGGCAACACGCCAATCCAATTTAGCACTTTCTAAATACGTTGCCGATGCCATTCAAGTATTAAAAGCCGCAAATTACGACATCATCATTTTGGAAACTTCGGGAATTGGACAATCCGACACCGAAATCACGGAGCATTCTGATGTTTCGCTCTACGTAATGACACCAGAATTTGGCGCAGCAACCCAGTTGGAAAAAATCGATATGCTTGACTTTGCTGATTTGGTAGCCATAAACAAATTCGACAAACGCGGTTCACTCGATGCTTTGCGCGACGTGAAAAAGCAATTCCAGCGCAACCATAATCTTTGGGATGCAGATTTAGATACCTTACCCGTTTTTGGAACTATGGCTTCACAGTTCAATGATCCAGGAATGAATACGCTGTATAAAGCGATAATGCTGAAGATTCAAGAAAAAACAAATTCCGATTTGAAGTCAACGTTCCAAATCTCGCACGAAATGAGCGAAAAAGTCTTCGTAATTCCGCCACAAAGAACCCGTTATCTTTCTGAAATTGCAGAAAACAATAGGAAATACGATGCTACGGCTATAAGCCAAGAACAAGTAGCGCAGAAATTATACGGCATCTTCAAAACCATCGAATCAGTTTCTGGTAAAATTCCTGAATTGAATAAGGCAGGAATTAATAAGGATTCGGTTTTGCCAACAGCTACTGAAATAGAGAAAACAAGTACTGCCGAAAATAAAATTTTCTTGAATTTATTATTGAACCAGTTCGAAAAGGTTAAAATGGATTTGGATTCTTACAATTGGGAAATTATCTTGACTTGGAATGAGAAAGTTAATAAATACAAAGAAGAATTTTATACGTTCAAGGTTCGAAACAAAGAAATCAAGATTGAAACCCATTCTGAATCACTTTCGCATTCCCAGATTCCAAAAATTGCTTTACCAAAGTACCAAGCTTGGGGCGATATTTTACGTTGGAATTTACAAGAAAACGTCCCTGGAGAATTTCCGTTTACCGCTGGATTGTATCCTTTCAAGCGCGAAGGCGAAGATCCATCACGAATGTTTGCAGGTGAAGGTGGACCGGAACGAACCAACAAGCGTTTCCATTATGTAAGTGCTGGTTTGCCTGCAAAACGACTTTCAACCGCTTTTGATAGCGTGACTTTATACGGAAATGACCCTCATATCCGCCCCGATATTTATGGAAAAATTGGTAACGCAGGAGTTTCTATTTGCTGTCTCGACGATGCGAAAAAATTGTATTCCGGTTTCGATTTGGTCGATACTATGACTTCAGTCAGTATGACCATTAATGGGCCTGCGCCAATGATGTTGGGCTTTTTTATGAATGCAGCCATTGATCAACAATGCGAGAAATATATTGTCAATAATACATTAGAGCATCTTGTCGAGTCAAAACTGGTCGAAATGTATGAAAATAAGGGATTAGTTCGTCCTCTTTTTCAAGGTGGTGACTCCCCCTTCTGGGGTCGAGGGGCTTTACCTGAAGGAAACAATGGTTTAGGACTGATGCTTTTAGGCATTACCGGCGACCAAGTTTTGCCTTTGAATATCTATAACGAGATAAAAGCCAAAACACTTTCTCAAGTTAGAGGAACAGTTCAAGCGGATATTTTGAAAGAAGACCAAGCCCAAAATACTTGTATTTTCTCGACAGAGTTTGCTTTACGTTTGATGGGAGATGTCCAAGAATATTTCATTACCGAGAAGGTTAAAAACTTTTATTCCGTTTCGATTTCGGGCTATCATATCGCCGAGGCAGGAGCCAATCCCATTTCGCAACTGGCTTTCACCCTTTCAAACGGATTTACTTATGTGGAATATTATTTGAGTCGTGGAATGAAAATAAATGATTTTGGACCTAATTTGTCGTTCTTTTTCTCGAACGGAATTGATCCTGAATATGCGGTTATTGGTCGTGTGGCAAGAAAAATTTGGGCGAAAGCCATGAAACATAAATATGGCGCAGATGAACGAGCACAAATGTTGAAATACCACATTCAAACTTCGGGTCGCTCGCTTCACGCACAAGAAATTGATTTTAATGATATTCGTACTACTTTGCAGGCTTTATATGCTATTTATGACAACTGTAATTCCTTACATACAAATGCCTACGATGAAGCAATTACCACACCAACGGAAGAAAGTGTGCGCCGTGCGATGGCCATTCAGTTGATAATAAATAAAGAATTAGGATTGACCAAAAACGAAAATCCTGTTCAAGGTTCGTTTATTATTGAAGAACTAACCGACTTAGTTGAAGAGGCTGTTTTGCAGGAATTCGACCGAATAAACGAGCGTGGAGGAGTTCTGGGTGCGATGGAAACGATGTACCAACGAAGTAAAATTCAGGAAGAAAGTTTGTATTATGAAACATTGAAACACAGCGGCAAATTCCCGATTATTGGTGTAAATACGTTTTTGAGTTCAAAAGGTTCGCCAACAATAATTCCTACCGAAGTAATTCGTGCCACCGAAGAAGAAAAGAAATACCAAATTACGATGTTAGCTAATTTGCACCAATCGAATCAGGATAAGGTAAAGGAGCAATTGAGTATGCTTCAAGAAGCAGCCATTCAAAACAAAAATTTATTCAAACATTTGATGGAAGCGACCAAGGTTTGTTCCTTGGGGCAAATCACAGCTGCTTTGTTTGAAGTTGGTGGTCAGTACCGACGAAATATGTAAGCAGAGAACCGCTTTTTGCGTAGCAAAAATCGTGTGAATCGTTTATCCCGCTTTTTAGCGGGATCTCAGAGAACCGCTTTTTGCGTAGCAAAAATCGTGTGCATCGCTTATCCCGCTTTTTTATGCCAAAAACGCATATAAAATAGTTCAAAACATAAGGATTTTTGTCACTACGTAGGAGTTGCAACGCCCGAGAGTAGGGCAGCTTTACAGCATGACAAACGGGGTAGTAAGATTGGATTAAAATATAATACTATTTGGTACTACATCATTTCAAAATAAAGTTGTTTTTTTCGATTTGGGTGTTATCAAACAACTATTTTATCCAATTTCAAGTACCCAATATGCAAATGGTCTTCCTCAAAAGTAGATTTTATTTTTGTGATTTTTAATGAATACCATTCTTTGTAATCATTCGACAAAATATCGGCAACGTTATAAATATCATCAACGTCGATTCCGTATTTGTCATCGATGTGCGAAGTGGCTCCTGTGAAACCGCAGTGTTTGTAGAAAGTGGTTGCTTTAGCTTTTTTGGAAGCAGCACCTAAATTTTCGGCGATAGTGAGTATTTTATAATGATATTCTTCAAATTCATTTTCCTTGTATCCGCCAAGATTGATGAAAAATAAATTTTCTAATATGGGTTCAGAAGTAGCTTTACAAGGAACAATTTCAATCGAATAATTCTCAACTACGGTAACTTCTCTCCAGGCGTCAATGTGAATTTTTCCTTTGGCTTCAGGCCAAAAAGCTTTCATTTGTAGAATCAATTCTTTTAAGGATTTGCCAATTCCAAAAAAAATATCGTGTTGTTCTGTAAATCTGCCTTCGGGTTTGCAGCCCAGCATTACCATGTATAATTTTAATTTATCTTGCATAAGGACAAATATAATTTAATTTCATTAAATACACCATAAAATAAAATTTTGGTTTGGTTTTTGGAATAGCTTGATTGAACCCATTAAAAACAATAAATTATGAAAAAGATAATTACACTTTTAGCCGTAGTAGGAATGTTTAGTTTGCAAGGATGTACCGTGGAAGAAAATGCTGTTGATCAAGATACAATTGCAGAAGTTTTTGAAATTAAAAATGTTAATTTTGTTTTTGATCCAGTTGACGGGTATATCATTTATCAAAAGTTTACGCCTACAATTTTTGCTTCGGATGTTGTTTTGATTTACAGATTGTCTGGAACAATCAATTCGACTACTCCAATTTGGCAACTTATTCCTAGAACTCTTTTTGTTCCTCAAGGAGAGCTAGATTATGATTTTGATTTTAGTCAAGAAGATTTTACCATTTATGCGGGTGGTACTTATAATTTATCTTTAACACCACAATATTTGAATAATCAAACTTTTAGAATAGTAATTATTCCAGCTAGTTTCTCTACTGTAATAGATAAGAATAATTTTTCGGCTGTTATGAATGCTTTAAAAATCAAAGAGAATCAAATTCAAAAGATTAATTTTTAAATAAATTTGACGTAAATAAAAAAAAGGAAATCGTGAGATTTCCTTTTTTTTATAGATATTATCATTAATTAATTAATTAATTAACCTGTTTGATACTTATCCAAAACATCACTGAAGTGAGCCTGAATAAATGGGAACCAATATTAATAAATAGAGCCAAACTTATTTTTCTACATCTTCTTTTTTGCTCATTTGCAAGGAAACTATAATTCCTATTAATAGGGAAAGAGCAATAAAAGTCAATGAAACCCATTCCGGAATTTCAACAAAATCATGGGACAACATTTTAAAACCTACAAAACTCAAAATAGCAATTAAACTATATTCTAAATAACTGAATTTAGCCAACATATTAGCTAGAAAAAAGTACATGGAACGCAAGCCTAAGATGGCAAAAATATTAGAACTAAAGACTAAAAAAGGATCTGACGTGATTGCTAAAATAGCAGGAACACTATCTAGTGCAAAGATCACGTCCATAACTTCAATTACGATTAATGCTACAAATAGTGGAGTAGCAGCTGTGATGTGTCTTCTTTTTATAAAGAAATGTTCCCCGTTTATGTGACTTGTGACTGGCATTATTTTCCGAAGCGCTTTGTAAACAAAAGAATTTTTGGGTTCGAATTTTTCATCCTCTTTTGAAAAAAGCATTTTTGCCGCTGTAAAAATCAAGAAAAGTCCAAATAAATAAGTGGTCCAACTGAATTTATTGATGAGCAAAACGCCAAAATATATCATCAACCCTCTGAAAATAATTGCGCCCATAATGCCCCAAAACAAGACGCGATGCTGATATTTTTGCGGAATTTTAAAGGATGAAAAAATAATAGCAATGACAAATATATTGTCTACACTCAATGACAATTCAATTAAGTATCCAGTAATATATTTTATCGAAGCGGCAGCTGGTTTAAGTCCGTCAGGATTTGAAATATAATTGTTACCATACAACCAGTAAATCACTAGCGAAAAAAGGAAGGATAGGGTTACCCATATTGCAGTCCACTTGCTGGCTTCTTTGGTAGTAATGATATGTGGTGTTTTATTAAACACACCTAAATCGAGCGCAAGAAATAGAAAGACGGTAGCTAAAAATGTAATCCAGACAATCATAAATTGATTATTTTATCGATTTGTAAAGATACTTTTTGATTTTTTAACATCACGATTTATTTATAAAATATAGTGAAAATGTAAATAATCATAAAAAAAAGTGCTTCCAGAAATGGAAGCACTTTTTTTTATTATAATGTAAGATTTACAAAGCTGATTTCACAGTTTTGATAATTCTTGCAGCAATTTTGTATGGATCACCGTTAGATGCTGGTCTTCTGTCTTCAAGATATCCTTTCCACCCTTTTTGTACAGTATAAAGCGGGATTCTAATTGAAGCACCTCTATCTGAAACTCCGTAAGAGAAATCATGGATAGAAGCCGTTTCGTGCTTACCAGTTAAACGTTGTTCATTGTAAGCGCCGTAAACTGCGATATGCTCTTCAACTACCGGACGAAATGCCTCGCATATTTTATCATATACCGCTTTGTCTCCACAAGTTCTCAATACTTCGTTAGAAAAGTTAGCGTGCATACCTGAACCATTCCAATCAGTATCCCCTAATGGTTTTGGATGGTATTCAATATAGTAACCATATTTTTCAGTTAAACGATCTAATAAATATCTGGCAACCCAGATTTCATCACCTGCTTTCTTTGCTCCTTTGGCAAACAATTGAAATTCCCATTGGCCGCAGGCAACCTCTTGATTTATACCTTCAAAATTAAGTCCCGTAGCAATGCATAAATCTGCATGCTCTTCTACTAATTTTCTTCCGTGTGTATTTTTGCCACCAACTGAACAGTAATACATACCTTGTGGAGCAGGATATCCTCCTACCGGAAATCCTAAAGGCAATAAAGTTTTCGTATCCATTATGAAATATTCTTGTTCGAATCCAAACCAGAAATCACCGTCATCATCAATAGTTGCTCTACCATTTGATGGATGAGCAGTACCATCGGCATACATAACTTCAGTCATTACTATGTACCCGTTAATACGAGTTGGATCTGGATATATAGCAACTGGAACTAAAAGACAATCAGAAGAACCTCCCTCAGCTTGTTTTGTTGATGAACCATCAAATGACCAATTTCCTATTTCTGCTAACGTTCCTTTGAAGTTTTCGTGTTCTTCAACCTTTGTTTTACTTCTAAGATTTTGAGTTGGTTCGTAACCGTCTAACCAAATGTATTCTAGTTTAATCTTTGCCATAACAATATTTATTAATTAAGTGTTCTTTTATTATTATGCAAATATAAAATAAAAGTATAATTACCATAAAATAATGGGGTGTAAATTAATTTTACGTGGTAATTTTTATGAATACCCCATTTTTGAATGGGTTAAATTTTAAATAATATATTTTTTGTAGGCTTAAAATAATAATTATCTTTGATTAAAAATTAATTAGTATGTCAACATTACGTTTTCAAGCATTGAAAGAAGCTTCCTCTAGAAAAATGATACAATTTGAAGAAATAGATAGAAAATCTATTCTTTTTGGGTCTAATGTTTTTAACGAAAAAGCAATGAAGCACTATTTGACTTCGGATGCGTATAAAGGTGTTCAAGGTGCCGTTCGGTATGGAACTAAAATCGACCGCAAATTAGCCGATTATATTGCTATGGGAATGAAAGAATGGGCTTTATCAAAAGGGGTGACACATTATACGCACTGGTTTCAGCCCCTTACCGGAAGTACTGCCGAAAAACACGATGCTTTCTTCGAAACTTCCTACGATGGTAGTGATCCAGTAGAGAAATTTGGAGGTAGTCAATTAGTGCAACAAGAGCCAGACGCATCTAGTTTTCCAAATGGTGGTATCAGAAATACATTTGAAGCAAGAGGTTATACTGCGTGGGATCCCACTTCGCCAGCTTTTATATATGGAACTACTTTATGCATTCCAACGGTTTTTATTTCGTATACCGGTGAAGCATTAGACAATAAAATTCCACTTTTGAGAGCCTTATCAGCTATCGATGAAGCGGCGACAGAAGTTTGCAAATATTTCGACAAAAATGTCAAAAAAGTGACCGCAACTCTTGGTTGGGAACAAGAATATTTTTTGATAGATAGCGCACTCGCAAACTCTCGGCCCGACCTTGTGATGACAGGAAGAACACTTTTAGGACACACTTCTGCCAAAGGTCAGCAATTGGATGACCATTATTTCGGTTCCATACCAAGTCGTGCCCTAACATATATGAGAGATTTGGAACAAGAATGCATGTTGCTTGGAATACCGGTTAAAACGCGTCACAATGAAGTGGCTCCCAATCAATTTGAGTTGGCTCCCATTTTTGAAGAAACAAATCTTGCTGTAGATCATAACTGCTTGTTGATGGATGTGATGCAAAAAGTAGGAGAACGACACGATTTGAAAGTGTTGTTACACGAAAAACCATTCAAAGGGGTAAATGGTTCTGGGAAACACAACAACTGGTCCTTGGCAACTGACACCGGGGTGAATTTGTTGAGCCCAAGTAAAACTCCAATGAGTAATTTACAGTTTTTGGCTTTCTTCATCAATACCATCAAAGCTGTAAATGATTATGAAACCTTGTTGAGAGCTGCGATTGCAACGGCAAGTAACGACCACAGATTAGGGGCAAATGAAGCACCTCCGGCAATCATCTCCGTTTTTATCGGAGAACAATTAACCAAAGTTTTGGCTGAATTAGAAGGGGTTTCCAATGGCAAATTATCACCAGAAGAGAAAACTGATTTAAAATTAAATGTGGTAGGTAAAATTCCAGAAGTAATTCTGGATAACACGGACAGAAATAGGACTTCGCCATTTGCCTTTACGGGAAATAAATTTGAGTTTAGAGCAGTAGGTTCATCAGCAAATTGTTCGAATGCAATGACCACTTTAAATACCATTGTAGCCAAACAATTGAAAGATTTTAAAATTGAGGTTGATGCCTTGATTGAAAACAAGGCGATGAAGAAAGATGATGCTATTTTCAATGTCTTGAGAGAATACATTAAAGTTTCTAAAAAAATCCTTTTTGAGGGCGATGGTTACAGCGAAGCTTGGGAAAAAGAAGCGGCTAAAAGAGGGTTAAGTAACTTCAAAACCACTCCTGAAGCTTTGAAAGCACGAGCTTCTCAACAGGCTTTGGATTTGTTTTCAGAAATGGGCATCTTAAATCATGTTGAAATGGAAGCCCGTTACGAAATTGAATTGGAGGAATATACCAAAAAAATCCAAATCGAAGGCAGGGTTTTGGGAGACCTTTCTATTAATCACGTTATCCCAACGGCTATTCGGTACCAAAACACTTTGATTGAAAACGTAAAAGGCTTGAAAGAAATTTTTGGTGACGAATTCAAGACGTTGGCCAAAGAGCAAATTATTCTCATTAGGGAAATTTCGGGTCACATCGAAGGAATCAATTCCAAAGTTGAAGCAATGACAAACGAGAGAAAGAAAGCAAATCTTCTGAAAGATGCACAAAAAATGGCTGAAGCCTATTGTAACAATGTGAAACCCTATTTCGAAGAGATAAGAAATCATTGCGATAAACTGGAGTTGTTAGTGGATGACGAAAGTTGGACATTGACAAAGTACAGAGAATTGTTGCTTACTAAATAACATCATTTTACTTTTTATAAAAATGCCCATCCAGTTTTTTGATAGGCATTTTTTCTTTGATAACTTTTCAAAACCCATTTAAAACCAGCTAGGCAAACACCAAAAAAATATTTATATTTGCGCCATCCCCGATTAGTGGAACAGCAACAAAACTACATCACATCAAAATGAGTTCAGATTCCAGCAAACGTTATGCACAAAGAGGTGTTTCAGCATCCAAAGAAGATGTGCACAACGCCATAAAAAATATCGACAAAGGATTATTTCCTCAGGCTTTTTGCAAAATTGTCCCTGATTATTTGACTAATGACGATGATTACTGCCTCATTATGCATGCCGATGGCGCAGGAACGAAATCGTCTTTGGCCTACATATATTGGAAAGAAACCGGTGACATTTCAGTTTGGAAAGGCATAGCACAAGACGCCTTGATCATGAATATTGATGATTTATTGTGCGTAGGAGCAACCAACAATATTTTGCTCTCCTCCACCATCGGAAGAAATAAAAACCTAATACCTGCCGAAGTGATTTCGGCAATCATCAATGGAACCGAAGAATTAATTAAAGAACTCGGCTCTTACGGCGTGACCATACATTCTACTGGTGGCGAAACTGCCGATGTGGGCGATATTGTTCGCACTATAATAGTAGATTCAACAGTTACAGCTCGAATGAAACGTTCTAAAGTGATTGATAATGCCAATATAAAGGCGGGCGATGTTATTGTAGGACTGGAATCTTTTGGTCAAGCCACTTACGAAAAAAGTTATAATGGCGGAATGGGAAGCAACGGATTGACATCGGCACGTCACGATGTTTTCGAGAAATATTTGGCCACCAAATACCCAGAAAGTTACGATGCTGCCGTTCCATCAGCATTGATTTATTCCGGTCAAGTAAAATTGACCGATACTGTACTGAATTCGCCCATCGATGCGGGACAATTAGTGCTTTCGCCAACCAGAACTTATGCGCCAATTATCAAGAAAATTTTAGATAAATATACCTCCAATGAAATTCACGGAATGGTGCATTGCAGCGGAGGCGCTCAAACTAAAATTTTACATTTTGTAAATAATCTACATGTTATAAAAGACAATTTATTCCCAATTCCTCCTTTATTCAAATTGATTCAAGAGCAATCTAAAACCGATTGGAAAGAAATGTACCAAGTGTTCAACTGCGGTCATCGGATGGAAATTTACGTTCCTGAAGTCGTTGCTCAGGACATAATTAACATTTCAAAATCGTTTAATGTTAATGCACAAATCGTGGGTAGAGTAGAAGCAGCCGAAGCAAAAAAATTAACTATTACCAGCGAATACGGTACATTCGAATATTAAATACTTTAGCTTTTGGAACGCCGATAAACGCCGATTAAAACGGATTTTAATGTTTACTTTTTAAAACCTCCCAACTTCCAACTTCCAACTCCTAACTTCACAATGTACGAATTACTTTTTTGGCAATATCAAGACGGCATTTATCTTAACCATCACTTGGTTTACGAAGCCTTGGTCGAACAACAAGATGTTGAAGGTTTAGAAAGCCTTCCTGTTCAAGTTATACTGAATCGGATCAATGCAGTGTTCGCCAACTGGGAAAAAGTTGATGAAAGTAGCTGGAAAAATACCAAAGGAAAGGGAGCTTTTCATATTAAATCAACCTCTCAAAGTATCCAAATCGATTGTTACGGCACCGAAGGAAAAACGATGAATCTTTTAGCCGATACTTTAGAAGAATTCAAATGTCCTCTTTACGATCCGCAAGTTCCAGTGCGCTATGACGAAATGAACGAATAGATTATGACGACAAATTTCCCTCAAAATATAACCCTCGAAGATGACCTTGTTTTACTTCGTCCCTTGCAAGAATCTGACGTAAAAAATTTATTGGAAATCTCCATCAATGAACCCGAGACTTGGGAATATTCATTAGTTCGTGCTAACGGAAAAGAGAATCTTGCCAATTATATTCAGTTGGCTTTGAAAGCCCAAGAAAACAAAACCGAATTCCCATTTATTGTCTACGACAAGAAATCCGGAAAATATGTGGGAAGTACTCGTTTTTATGATATTAATTTGGAATTCAAAACGCTAAAAGTGGGTTACACTTGGTACGGAAAAAATTTTAGAGGAACAGGACTAAACAAGCATTGTAAATTTATGTTATTGCAATTTGCTTTTGAAACCCTAAAAATGGAACGTGTGGAATTCCGTGCCGACAATAACAACCTACGCAGCATTGCCGCAATGAAAAGCATTGGTTGCAAAGTCGAAGGTGTGTTGCGGAATCACATGCCTACTTTTGGTAGTGAAATACGACGCGACAGTATTATTTTGAGTATTCTTCGGGATGAATGGTTCGATGAAGTGAAAGAGAATTTAAAATCGAAATTATGACATTGTAAAATCTAATCTATTCCCAATTTTCGAAAGTAAAAATCCTTTTATATTCATTATCAATACATTAACAATCCGTATTATACTATGGGAACATTCGTTATCAGCAAAAGATTTGATGATTTTTACAAATTTGTATTTACCTCCCGAAAAGGGAAAACTATTTTTACCAGTCCTTCAATGGAACTTAAAATGGAATGCGAACATCATATTGAAGCCATAAAGGCTAATGTCGAGAAGTACACTTACGTGAAAGCGAGAGCGGCTAGCGGAAAATATTTTTTTAAAATGATGCTCAACGATACTGTAATCGCCACCAGCCGAAAATATACCACTGCTTTATTATTAGAAAAAGGGATAAACGAAATTATAAGAACAGCAGTAAAATCAGATGTTTTAGATTTTACATTGAATGAATTCATGTTTCCGGATTAGAATCTTACTTTTTTTAGATCCGTAAAGGTTCCTACATTGCTTGGAAAGCTTTAACTACTAAAAAATAAATCGCTATTTATTCCAAATTTCCCACGACTTTTCGGCTTGAAAAATAAGCATATCTTGACCGTTTTTGGTTTGCGCGCCTTTTGCAGCTGCTTTCTTGAGGAATTGGGTTGCTGGGGGATTATAGATTAAGTCGTAAGCAATATGTTTTTCTGTGAAATATTCGTAAGGAATCAACGGAAAAGCACCGATATTTGGGCTAGTTCCAACGGGTGTCGAATTGATAATGATTTGGTAATTATCAAAAGTAGTTGCGTTAATTTGCTGGTACTCAATAACGCCTTCTTTAGCTTCTCTGGAAACAAAAGTGTACAAAATTCCTAATTCTTTCAAGGCATAAGCAACTCCTTTTGATGCGCCACCAGTTCCCAGAATCAAGGCTTTTTTGTGATGTGGCTGCAACATCGGTTCTAGCGATTTCATAAATCCGTAATAGTCCGTATTATATCCTTTTAGTTCCCCTTTTTTTGTAAATTTTATGGTATTTACGGCACCGATTTCTGCCGCTATTTTCGATAATTGGTCTAAATGAGGCATGACCAACTCCTTATATGGGATCGTTACATTCATTCCCATTAAATTGGGAGTGTTTTTTATGATTTCAGGGAAAGCAGCTATTTCTGGAATATCAAAATTCTCATAAGTACAACCTTCGAATAGGCTGTCGCTGCTGAACTTATCGGTAAAATAACCTTTCGAGAAAGAATAACTAATGTTGCGCCCCAGTAAACCAAAGCGTTTTCGAATTATGTCCAGCATCATTTTTATTTTTAAAAGACAAATTTAGCTCATCGAATACTATTTATTTTGGTATTCGCTGATTTTCAATTCACAAATTTTCAGTAATTAATTTGTGAAAATTTGAAAAATTTATGCTTAAATAGAATTAGTTATTTTTTGTATTTGGCAACATAGTTTTGCACCATTTTTCGCGCCCAAACGACTGGAAATAAATCCTCGATAAGAATATAGTTGTCAAAATGTAAACGCATCGCATTGCTCAAATGAAATTTTGCCTTGGTTGTATCCTGGATCATAAAGTACAATCCGCCCAAACGATATTCTATTTCATTTTCTTCAGGGAAATACTCAGAGGCTTGCAATAAGGTTTGAATCGCGCTTTCGAATTCGCCCAAAAACTGGAGCGTATCAACCCAATACAACCAAGTGTCTAATTGATAATCGCCAAATTCTACTGCTTTTCTGTATCCAAACTCGGCCTCCTCAAACAAATTCAATTGTTTGTTGATAGAAGCAAAGCGCTTCCAATACAACCTGTTTTGATTGTCAATAGTTAATGCTTTGTTGACAAAAAACAGGGCTTTCTGGTAATTTTTCTGGCGAACATAAAAATCGGTGATGGCAATCCAACCTTTATCTAAAAGTGGATCTTCATGAACTGTTTTATTGAAGTGCTTTAAAGCCTGAACTTTGTTGCCCAATTTTTCATAACATTTTCCTATTCGAAGCAAAGCATAGGAGGTAGGTTCATCTAATTCGATAGTTTTATTGTAGCTTTCTATGGCTTCTTCGTATTTTTTCATCCGTTCTAATGCCTTAGCTCTTTCCATAAAAGCACCTGAGAATTCATCGTCGATGAGTGTAGCATAATCAAACGCACGAATGGAACTTTCATATTCTTTTAAGCCATAATGCAAACGGCCTAATTGATGCCAAGCGATTTCGCTATATGGATTTTTATCAATATATATTTTTAAATAATCAATCGCTTTCTGATTTTGATCTAAAAATTCGAAGCAATACACCACATTATAGAGCGAAGATTGTTCTTCAATATCTTCTTCTAAACATTTGATGAAACTTTCTTTGGCCATTTCAAGATTGTCCATAAACAGGTATTCCATCCCGATTAAATTATAGACATCTGCTAAATCATCAGTGTATTTTAAAGCGATATTTAGCAGTTCAACCGCCTTTTGATGGTTATCTCTTTTAGAGAAAATAGTTGCTTTTTGAATATAAATTTCTTCGTTGGTTGGTTCAATGGCGTACAATTCGTTCAATAACTTTTCAGCTTGTTCGAGCTTGTCATCGTAGACCAACATTTCAACTTGGACAAGTTTTAATCCAGTTGATTTAGGGTGTTGTTCTAAAGCTAGTTTTAAAGCTTTTTTAGCTAAATTGGCTTTTCCCATATCGAGATAATGAAGAATGATTTCTTCAAATTCTTCAGAATCAAAAAAGAGCACTTTGTTGGTTTTCAACATGGACTCAAATTTGGATAAGGATAAATTATATTCTTCTTCCTCGTTGCTTAATTGCATACTTTAGATTTATCAGTTTGCCCAAAATAAAAGTAGACAAACTATGTGTTGGTATGAGAAAAATTTGAAATTGTTGTGAACAATTTAATTAACAAGCCCCTTAACCCCCGCAGGGGGAATTCCAGATAGTTACAAAATAATTCCAGCATCAGTTCCCTTCCCTTTGGGGAAGGTTAGGGTGGGGCTTATCTCATTCATCACTTCGAGAATTATGACGCAGCCTTCCCGAATTTCTTCTTCTGAAATAGTCAATGGCGGCGTAATTCGGATGGCGTTGGGTTCGAATAAAAGCCAAAATAAAATAAGTCCTTTGTCTTGACAGCGAAGAACTACTTCGTTTGTAATTGCTGCGCTTTCCGTCATTGCCGCTAACATTAATCCTTTTCCTCTTATTTCTTTAATCAAAGGATGTACCAAAAGTGCTCGAAATAGTTTTTCTTTCTCCAAAGCTTCGGCCATCAAATTTGTTTCGGTAATTTCTTTCAAAGTGGCTAAACAGGCTGCCGCAATGACAGGATGTCCGCCAAAAGTGGTGATGTGACCCAGTTTAGGGTCGTGGCTCAACAAATCCATCATTTCTGATGCTGCTGTGAAAGCGCCCACAGGCATTCCGCCTCCCATTCCTTTTCCCATCACGACAATATCGGGAACAACATCGTAGTTTTGAAAACCAAAAAGTTTTCCTGTTCTGCCAAATCCCGGTTGGATTTCGTCGAGAATCATCAGGGCGCCCATTGCCGTGCAACGTTTGCGGACTTTTTTCAGAAAATCGTTCTCAGGTTGAATAAATCCAGCACCCCCTTGAATAGTTTCTAGAAGAATTCCGGCAGTTTTAGTGGTTATTTTTTCTAAATCGGATTCGTTGTTAAAGGTGATGAAGTCAACATCAGGTATCAATGGTCGAAAAACTTGTTTGCGTTCTTCAAATCCCATTACGCTAAGCGAACCCATGGTGTTGCCGTGATAGGCATTGTGACACGAAATCAGTTGGCTTCGTCCGGTTTTTCTACGAGCGAGTTTCAGCGCCCCTTCGATAGCTTCGGTACCGGAATTGACTAGATACGTTTTATCCAAAGGTTTGGGTAAGAGTGAAGCCAATAATTTGCAATATTCCACAGCGGGACTTTGCGAATATTCGCCATACACCATCACGTGTGAATATTTGTCCAATTGGTCTTTTATCGCTTGATTGACTCTTGGTGGTTGATGACCTAGTGTGCAAGCCGAAACGCCAGCCACAAAATCCAAATATTTTTTATTGTTAGTATCAAAAATATAAGAACCTTTTGCGTGCGAAACTTCCATTCCTAAAGGATAGGGAGTAGTTTGGGCTTGGTATTTTGTAAAATCGTTGTTCAAGGTTTTATGTTTTTAACTGCAAACTTCGCGACGATTTTCGCAAAGTTTACGAAGTTTTGTTTATTTGATACTCTGTAATTGTACTCACTGAATACTAAAAACTGACCTCTGATCACTTTTTCTTCTTCTTATCGTAATTCAAAGTTTCCTTCCTAATTTTCATCGGGACATTTTCTTTGGCTTGTTCAGTTTTGCCTTGCTGGACAAGTTTTGCGTTTTCTTCATTCTCTTCGGGAGGAAAAATATCATCCTTTGATTTTATTCTTTCATCGCCACGCCAGACGAGTCCACGGAGCTTTCTGGCATTTTCGGGTAAATCTGCTTCAGGATATATATCGCCGTCAATTTGTTTGAAAAAAGTAATGGTTTCAATATCATTATTATCAAAAATAATGTTGATCTTGCTACTCACATTTTTATTGATGCCAATGAGTTCGTTGGTATCATTTCGCATGTAATAAATCACTTCGGTATTTTTTATAATATCAACATCCTGAAGTTTTCCGTCTATTAATTTACCATAAAGATTTTGTCCTTTTACTTGATTAAATCCAGTTCCCAGCGTATCTTTTGAGATGATAAAAGTATTGTTGAGGACTTTAAGTGAATCGAGTTTTTTAGTTGTGTTGTTCCCTATGAGATGCATAAGGTCACCTGTGATTTGGCTTTCGCCGTTCCACAGAATGGGATTTTTCATGAGTTTTGTCAGTGCTATTTTTGAATTGGAATATAACGAATCACACTTACCACTCATGGCAGTTTTATAAAAACGGACATTATTGAAAGCACGAATAATTCTATTTCCCTCCTTTCCGGTAACCATCAGTTTTTTTCCGTGAATATAAACGGAATCATTATCAACAAAGTTTACAGCAACGGCTCTTTTTGTCACAAACATTGAATCCTGATTTTTATATAATTCAGCATAATGACCTTTAACAATCCCTCGATTGACGGAGTCTTTTATTTTTACGTTTCGTGATGCGGATGCGAATTCCTTATTTCGATCATAATAGAGACTGTCGCCCTCAATCAAGCGGTCATTATACTTGATATAGGATTTTCGAAGAAAATGGGCTACATTTTTTTTCGTGTCATAAAACCCTTTTTCCGTATAAATAAAATTGGCTTTACTGGTAATTGTTGAAGGGCCAAACAAGTAAGAATGTCCAGAATTACTGTAATAATCTAAATGATTGGATTTCATTATATATTTAGGATTTGTGATGGTAACAGCAGTCAGGAATTGAAATTTTTTTTCGGCAACATAATATTTTCCAGACTTGCTTTTTAGTATGTTATCTCGATTAGTGATGGTGCCGTTTGTGTTGTAAAAAACTTCTTGGATGTTTCGGTCAAAGTTGATGGTGTCCGTTACCAGCGTAGATTCTGGTGATCGCATTTTAGCATTTCCTGTGGCAAACGCTGTTTTCATATCGCCATTGTACTCGGCATATTTACTGTTCAAAAACAAGGTGTCACCTTGAACTAATTGTACGTCTCCGAAGGCTTTGATATAGTTTTCCTTTTGAAAATAATAGGCTTTATTGCAAGTCATTATGATGCCGTCATGATTAATTCGCACGTTTCCGGTGAGCAAAGCAGCATCTGGTACTTCAATTTGGTTTACATCAAAAAAATCGGAATGTTCAATAATAATTTTTTTAGGTGCTTGCGCTAAAAGATTTTGGAAACTAGCAAGCATCCAAAAGCAACTTATAAAAAAGAAAACGTTCTTCAATTGATTTTATTTTTGCCAAATTTAAGAAAAAGGAAGCAACCCTTATCCATATTATGATTTATTTACAACTTTATACAAACGATTTGAATAGCATTCGATTGAAATAATTAATTTATCAACAATAAGCAATTATATTTCGTTGTAGTTGCAATTTTGAGCAATAGCATCTGTAAATTATGAATAATTCGCACAATGATTAACAAAAATCAGTACATTTAGATGTTGCTAATTCATTTGGATTCGATTTCACGATTAGCACTAAAAATAAGGAAAAAGAAATTATTATGGTAAAAAAGATCACTATTGTTGCAAGTATACAATTGAAAGTAGAAAACGGGGAAGGAAAAGTGCAAATTAGTATTGCTCCCTCAGAATCGTTTATTTTTGGGTTGTAAATTTTTAAACCCTGTCAGGGTTGTAAACCCTGATAGGGTTCAGAAAAAAAGTATTACTTTTTTAACGCTTCTTCATAATTTTCGCCCACTTTTTTCCAATTAATTACATTAAAAAAAGCATCGACATAATTTTTTCTTTTGTATTGGTAATCCAAGTAGTAAGCGTGTTCCCACAGGTCTAAAGCCAAAATTGGTTTTCCAGGAATAAGAGCATTTCGCATCAAGGGATTGTCTTGATTTTGAGAGCTTGTAATTTGAAGGCTTCCTGAACGGTCCACAATTAACCAAACCCAGCCAGAGCCAAATTGTTTTGTTGCTTCGTCTTTGAATGCTGATGTAAAGTTTGCAAAAGAACCAAATTTTTTTGTGATGGCTTCCGCCAAAGTATCTTGAGGTTGTCCTCCAACTTTTGATCCCATACATTTAAAATACAAGGAGTGGTTGTAGTATCCTCCAGCATTATTTTTGATATCAGGAATGCTTGTATCTAATTTCGCTATTACTTCTTCGATGGTGAGATTCTCTAACGGTGTTCCTACTATCGATTTGTTCAAATTATTGGTATAAGTTAAATAATGTTTGGAATAGTGATTTTCCATTGTTGATGCTGAGATATTTGGTGCCAATACATTATAAGAATACGGTAATTTCTCTAATTGGAATGAGCCGTCATTGGCTTTTACATCGTCTGGAACACCCATTATTATTGTTTTCTGTTCCACTTCAGGTAATGGCACATCAACAACTTCGGTATATTTTTTATTGTTACAAGAAAAGAATACGGTAATTAAAAGTACTGTTGAAAATAATAAAGGTGTCTTTTTCATAATAAATATTTTTACAGCAAGGAATTTATGATTTCTATATAATGCTCTTTGGCTTCATCCACAGAAAGATGGCTAACTTGAATCCAAGCATTCGTCTTAAATGCATTTCTTAAATCAAAACTTTCAGAATGATTGTAGCTCAATGTGCCGTATGTCGCCTGTTTGTAAAAGGCATAAAGTCTTAGTTGGACATCTTGTGGTAATGATGCCTGAGTCATATTTGAAGCAACTTCGACAGCTTCAAGAAACCGTGTATCTACGTCTTTTTTACTCATTAAGTTTTTGTAGCAATGACAGTTTTACCACCAATTGCTTTTTGATTAAGTACAACATTTATGGGTGTTCCCAAAGGTAAAAAAATATCAACTCGGGAGCCAAATTTTATAAAACCGGCATCTTCTCCTTGACGAACTTGTTCGCCTATTTTAGCATAATTTACAATTCTTCGTGCCAAAGCGCCAGCGATTTGACGATACAGAACTTCGCCAAAGGTTTTATTTTCGATGACAATAGTGGTTCTTTCGTTTTCTTCACTTGCTTTTGGATGCCAAGCTACCAGAAATTTTCCCGGATGATATTTGCTGAATTTTACAAGACCACTAATCGCATAACGCGTTACATGTACATTTAGAGGAGACATAAAAATCGAAACTTGGATGCGTTTTTCCTTAAAAAATTCGCCTTCGAAAACTTCTTCAATCACCACTAATTTTCCATCAACTGGAGCAAGAATTTCATTTTCGTTGAGAATGAAGTTACGTTTTGGATTTCTAAAAAATTGCAGAACGATAATCAATAACCCAAATAGTACTATTTGAATTGATTTTTGAATCCAATAGGTTTCAATAAATTTATCGGATAATAAAAGTACAACTGCTGTAACGGCGGTTGCTAGTAATATAGATTGAGCGCCTTCTTTATGAAACATAGTTTAGAATTTGATAAAATAAAAATATAATTGGTGCTACAAATATAACACTATCCAGACGATCTAGGATGCCTCCGTGGCCAGGCATTATGGCTCCACTATCTTTTACGCCAGCAACGCGTTTGAATTTTGATTCAATTAAATCCCCGATAGTGCCAAAAACGCCTACTATTAATGCAATTGTCATCCAAATTGTAACTGACTTTTTAAAATAATATTCCTTTGGATCGAAATAATATTTAGAAATAATAAAACTTGCTATTAAGGCAAATAGTACTCCTCCAATAAATCCTTCTATTGTTTTCTTTGGAGAAACCCGTTCGAATAATTTTCTTTTACCCATTGATTTTCCAACAATATAGCCAAAGGTATCATTTGTCCAAATAAGAATAAAAATACTAATTATAATTTTTGGATTATATCCTTTTTCACCAAAGGGAATTTTTGTGATAAAAACAAAAGGAAGAATTATATAACCAATCAGATACGAGTATTTCGAAAAAATATTCGTTGTAACCTCTTTATTATCAAATAGAAATAAAACGCCCTTGATCGCAACGATAAGCGTTACAGCAAGCGCCGTCAATGTTGAATAATGCATTACAGCATTCGAAAATAAATTATTATGTTTAAGATTTACTTCGTAAAAGAAAAGATAAAGTCCTACTGCTAAAAGTATGGCGGTGATTTTATTGAGTTGCATTAAATCACAAAATTCTACAACCGCAATGAGGAGAAATAAGCCAAACAGTACATAAAAACTTTCAATCGAAAACAGTATTGAAGCCAGTAATAAAATTACATAAACAGCACCAGATATTGATCTCTTGAGTGTTTCATTCATCCTATTGGTCTTCTAAAAGCAATAAATATAAATTTTTTGCAGTACTTCCATATTGCGTAAAATCTTCCTCTTCTACTTTTTCGAAATATTTTATTGTAGTAATATTTGTAGGATAATCTTTAATATATTTATTTTTTATCACACTAAGACCGTCACTTTTAGTTCCAATAATTTGACTTGTAGTGGCTAAAATGATAATATTTGTTGGGAGTTCATTTGGTTTATGTTGCTTAATTTGTTTAGACGAAAACAGTACAGATCCTTCTGTGGCAATAAGGTTTTCGCAATTTGCCAAAAGAAAGGATGGACGTTTAATATCGTGATGCGTTATTTTATTTTCTTCAAGGAGAGCAAAAAGGTTTGGTTCATAACATAAAGCTTCTCCTTCAAACCAGTCATTTTCTGCGAGTATATTTTCAAATTGATCTTTTACTTCTACATCGTTATCGCAATATAAAAATTTCCCACCATTTTTTTTAAAATTATAGACAAACTGCTCGTCTAGAGGCGCATCGTTATCAGGAGAGAATTTACTGTATTCACTTTCTTTTTCTCCGTCAGGATCAGGATTATTTGAACCGAAAAATTTTCTAAAAAGACTCATATATTATGTATACTACTTTATAAATTAATTGAAAACGTTCAAAGATAAAAAAATCTTAATTCAAAAGTCACTTTTGAATTAAGATTTTAAAATAATCTATGTTTGTGCTTTTTAAGAGACTACTTCTTCAAGATTTGAGTCAAATGTTCTTTTACCAAATATTGTTTCTAAATCGTCTTTGAAAATCACTTCTTTTTCAATCAAAATATCAGCAAGTTGATTTAATTTATCTTTGTTTTCTTCTAATATTTTGATAGCTCTTTCGTATTGGCTTTCAATTAACATTGAAATTTCTTTGTCAATGGTCTTCGCCGTTTCCTCTGAATACGGTTTAGAAAAGCTATATTCGCTTTGTCCCGTTGAATCATAATAAGTAACATTTCCTATTTTGTCATTTAAACCATAAATGGTTACCATTGCGCGCGCTTGTCTCGTTACTTTTTCTAAATCGCTTAGAGCTCCAGTTGAAATTCTATCAAATGTTACTTTTTCAGCAGCACGTCCTCCCATGGTAGCACACATTTCGTCGAGCATTTGGTCTGTTCTTACAATTAGTCGTTCTTCGGGTAAATACCATGCGGCTCCAAGACTTTGTCCTCTTGGCACAATCGTAACTTTAATTAAAGGTGCGGCATGTTCGAGCATCCAACTCACTGTAGCGTGACCTGCTTCGTGAATCGCGATGGCTTTCTTTTCGTCAGGAGTTACAATCTTGTTTTTCTTCTCTAGACCACCTACGATTCTATCAACAGCATCCAGAAAATCTTGTTTATCAACGGCAGTTTTATTGTTTCTTGCTGCTATTAATGCTGCTTCATTACATACATTGGCAATATCGGCTCCAGAAAAACCAGGAGTTTGTTTCGCTAAAAATTCAGTATCAAGTCCTTCAATTTTTTTCAATGGAGCGAGGTGAACTTTGAAAATTTCGGCGCGTTCTCGAATATCGGGCAAGTCAACAAAAATTTGTCTGTCAAAACGACCCGCACGCATCAGTGCTTTATCCAATACATCGGCTCTATTTGTTGCAGCCAAAACGATTACGTTTGAATTAGTTCCAAAACCATCCATCTCGGTCAGTAATTGGTTTAATGTGTTTTCGCGTTCGTCATTTCCTCCTGACATATTGTTTTTCCCTCTTGCTCTTCCCACAGCATCAATTTCGTCAATAAATATAATTGCCGGAGATTTTTCTTTGGCTTGTTTGAATAAATCTCGTACTCTCGAAGCACCAACTCCTACAAACATTTCGACAAAGTCAGAACCGGATAAAGAGAAAAATGGAACTTGTGCTTCACCTGCAACGGCTTTGGCTAATAATGTTTTTCCTGTTCCGGGGGGGCCAACGAGCAAAGCTCCTTTTGGAATTTTCCCTCCAAGATTGGTGTATTTTTCAGGATTTTTGAGGAATTCTACAATTTCTTGTATTTCTTCTTTTGCCCCTTCTAAACCAGCAACATCTTTGAAAGACGTTTTAATATCTGTTTTTTCATCAAAAAGCTTGGCTTTCGATTTTCCAATATTGAAAATTTGGCCTCCACCGCCACCGCCACCGGACATTCTTCTCATTATGAAAATCCAAACTCCAATGATAATGATAATAGGCAACAAGCTGATGAGAATATCGGACCAATTGTTTTTTGGTAAAAAATTAAAATCTTTTAATTTTCCTTCGGCAACTGCTTTCTCTAATTTAGTTTGAAATAGTTGATCGTTCCCAATAACAAAAGTATAATGAGGCCCTTTATTAGGACGATCAAAAACATCTTTAGCCACTTTTTTATTAGTTGCATTTTTCAATGCTGCAGCGGTAAGGAATACTTCGGCTTCGGCTTTATTGTAAACAATCACTTTTTCAATTTCGCCTTTTTCTAAATAGGAATTAAAATTAGATGAGGTTAATTGTGCTGGTTCTTCAAAACTTGATCCGCCAGTTATAAAGCTTATGAATAAGAAAATTAATAGTATTGCACTGTAAAGTAGCCACGGACTTACTTTAAATTTATTCGAATTTGGTTTAGTATCTTTTGCCATTAGAGTATTGTTCTTTAGTATTTATTTACGATTGTGGTAATTTTTGCATCACCCCAAAGACTTTCAATGTTATAGTATTCCCGGATGTGTTTTTGGAAAACGTGAACTACGATATTAACATAGTCCATCAAAACCCACTCGGCATTGTCCGTACCTTCAACATGCCAAGGCTTGTCTTTTATTTCTTTTGAAACTGTTTTTTGAATCGAATTTACAATAGCGTTTACTTGTGTATTTGAATTTCCGTTGCAGATGATGAAATAATCGCAAACCGCAGTATCTATTTCTCTTAAATCTAGAATGTCGATGTCATTGCCTTTCACCTCTTCAATTCCTTTAATGATATTAGCTAGTAGAATATCATTATTAACTATTTTTTTTGTCATGAATTATTTTAAATAAGTTTGCAAAGTTACCACTTTTTGTGATTATTTTTGAACCTTAACATAATATTAAATGCTGTATCACAAAATAACTCTTAATGAAACTAATCAAACTCGATGCCATAGATTCTACAAATGAATTCTTGAAGGGATTGTCGAACAATCAAGTAGTCGAAAATTTTACGGTAGTCACTGCAGAGCGGCAAACTCAGGGCAAAGGTCAGATGGGTTCTGTGTGGGTATCTGAGCCAAGTAAAAATCTAACAGTAAGTATTTTGGTCAAAGATTTTGTCTCCAACATAAACCAAATATTTGATATTAATATCGCAGTTTCAGTTTCCATTATAAAAGCATTAGAAGGGTTTTCTATTCCTGAATTAAGTATTAAATGGCCAAACGACATTATGTCATATACTAAAAAAATAGGCGGAATTTTGATTGAAAATAGCATTAAAAGTGATGGTACTATTGGCTCTATTGTAGGTTTAGGACTCAACGTTAATCAAACTGATTTTGAACATTTACCCAAGGCATCATCATTAGCCTTAATTTGTAATGCTAATTTTGATAAAGAGGAAATTCTTCTGAAAATTGTACAAGAGATAGAGCATAATATCCTATTTTGGAATCAAAACGCTGAATCAGTGAAGTTCGGTTACAATGATAGCCTTTTCAAAAAAGGAATTCCAATGCCATTTGCAGCGGCTAATCAACGCAACTTTATGGGAATTATTCAGGGCGTTTCTCCCATTGGGAAACTCGAAATACTTTTGGAAAATGATTTGGTTTCTGAGTTTGACATCAAAGAAATTCAAATGCTGTATTAAATTTTCATTTTGGTTTTTAACAAAAAAACCTTTCAACTTAAATTGAAAGGTCATAGATAATTAAAAATTATAGTTTTTACAATTTTATCATATTTTCTGTCAAAGTATTGATAAAATTCCCAATCGGACTTTTCATCATCATCGCCATCATAGCATTAAACTCGCCTGCGAAATTTAATTGTACTGCACTTGAATGCTCTGAGATTTCATCAATAGTTGCGACCAATGTGAAAGGCAATCTGTCACCTACAGCACCCAGAACAATTTTGCTAGGAGCAATTTTTTCTTTTATTTCCAAAGTAATCTCGGGCATCCCTTTTAGTCCAAAAATAAAAGCATCGTCACCAATAACTTCAAATTTTGTATTATTCTCAGGCATTAATTTTTCGAAATTTCTAACATCACACAATAACTCAAATAATTCTTGTGCTGATTTTTCTACGGTAACTTTAAGGCTTTCTAAATTCATGATAGGTTTGTAGTTTATGATTTATGGTTTGTTTTTTGTTTTTTGTTTTTTTGCTCACTACTTACTTTTCGTTTCCTGTAACATTCCAAGTTGACGGACTAGTATTCCATTCTCTTAAAGTTTGTTCCTCATCTTCTGTGATATATCTTTTGGCAACAGCCAAGTCCAATAAATGTTGGTAATTACTCAAGGTAAACAAGTCAAGATATGCGGTTGCAAAATTTTCTTGAGCAATCTCAAAACCATACGTAAATATGGCAGCCATTCCTTTTACATTTGCTCCAGCAGCACGCAAAGCTTCTAAAGCGAGTAAACTACTGTTTCCGGTACTAATTAAATCCTCAACAATAACTACATTTTGTCCTTGTTGAAGAAAACCTTCTACTTGATTTTGTCTCCCATGTTTTTTGGGCTCTGGGCGGACATATACAAATGGTAATCCCATAGCTTCGGCAACTAAAATTCCAATTCCAATGGCTCCTGTGGCAACACCAGCAATCACATCGGGCTTGCCAAATTGTTTTTCAATATGTTTTGCAAATTCATCTCGAATGTAATTTCGAATAGGTGGAAAAGACAAAATAATTCGATTATCACAATAAATTGGTGACTGCCATCCGGAAGCCCACGTAAAAGGATTTCTTGGATTCAATTTAATTGCATTTATTTGCAAAAGCAATTCGGCAGTTTTCTGTGCGGTATCTTTATTAAATATCATAATACAAATGTATAAAGTTTTTGTAAACGACAAACCACTTTTTTTGACAAATGAAATCTCCAAAGAGACTAATTTCCAGCTTTTTTTATTAGAAAGCGTTGATATCGTGCAAATAATCGTCAAAATTTTTCAAAATAAAATTCAAAAGGCGTATCTCTATCATCCTGATGAGAAAGAGATTCTAAAAACGTTGAAATCAAAAATTCCTGTTTCAAGAGCTGGTGGTGGCTTAGTATACAATAAGAAAGGCGAGGTTTTATTCATTTTTAGGAACGGAAAATGGGATTTACCCAAAGGCGGAACCGAGAAATGGGAAGAGATGGAAGAAACGGCGATGCGTGAGGTAGAAGAAGAAACAGGGGTCAACAATTTAATAATTACCAAGAAACTGCAAAAAACCTATCATATTTTCAAACGAAATGGTGTTTATAGACTAAAAATAACGCATTGGTTTGAAATGACTTCAGATTTTGAAGGTATTCCTGTCGGACAAATGGAAGAAGGCATCGAAAAAGCAGTCTGGCTTCATCCAAATGAGATACCGGAAGCCCTAAAAAATTCATACGAAACAATCAAGTTGTTGTTTGAAGAAGAACATTTGGTTTAAATTCAAAGTTCGTTCGTCAATTTTATTTCACAAAACATTTTTCAGTGCGAGAAGTATTCTATTTTTATGGTTGCTTACAAATAGTACACAACTATACTACAAATTGTTAAGGTTCCCAACTATTTGTAATATTCCCGATCTTCCGGATTTTCTTCGTCTGTGCGTTTCGCTCAGATGCAACCCCTATACGTACTAACGTTACTTCCCCTTTGCCCAAAAACCGTGCATCAAGTACCTTCAAAATGCAGTATAACATTTATGGCTATAACTGCGAAATAGTTACCCAAAAAAAAAATTCACATTTTATCATTTCTTGAATTAGTTCAAGTAATCGTTTGAAAATCTTTTTCTAATTTTCGCACTTCCACGGGATTGCGTTCGCTTTATGTGTTGATGCTAGTGTTAGTAAAGGTTTACCTAGCTATAGGTAACACAAAAATAGCCTTAAAAGATATACTACAAGCACGCGAAAGGATTCGGAACGAAGCGAGATTGCAAAACCGGATCGGTTGGATATAATAGTTTTCAAGGTATAAAAAATTTAATTCAGTTCGCATTATGAAACTTCTAAAACTTGGTGTAGCCAACCACGATGTAAAAAAATGGCAATACTTCTTAATTGGCCAAGGACATTATCACGGACAAGTTAAAGGCAAATTTGATTCGGTTACCCATGCAGCAACAATAGCGTTTCAACTGCAACAAGGAATTCAACCCGATGGCATTGTAGGCAACATTTCAATAGGACGCGCCATGCAGTTGGGATTTAGTCTCATAACCGATACCCGAACCGATAGCAGCAGCGCCCACTTTCCAAGCAAACCCGACTTTCAACCATTAGTCTCTAATGCCGAACGCGCCATACTATTTGGCACCCTGAAATTCAAATCAAAGCCACTGCCCGGCAATTCTGAAAACATTGAAATTACCAACAACTGGGATAGCCAAAACATTATAAAAGTAACGCTGCCGCAACTTATTCCAATAAAAGGATCGGCAACCGTTTATTTTCATAAAAAAGCCGCCAACCAACTAATTAAATTGTTCAAGGACTGGCAAAAGGCAGGACTACTGCATCATATACTCACCTGGGATGGCGCTTACAACCCGCGTTTTGTTCGAGGAAGCAAATCGGTCTTGAGCAATCATGCCTTTGGGACCGCTTTTGATATCAATGTCAATTGGAACCGATTGGGAGCTGTACCCGCTCTAATTGATCAAAAAGGAAGCGTTAGAGAGTTAGTGCAAATAGCCAATGACAACGGGTTTTATTGGGGCGGACACTTCAAAAGGAAAGACGGAATGCACTTTGAAATTGCGAAAATAGTATAACAAATAACAAACCTCGGTAGCCGAAAAGGGGAATTAAAGTAGGCGGAAATAAAAATTTAGAAATTATGAGTATCTACATTATTAGTAACAGACCCATTGGAAGAGATAAAAAATTCAGCAACGATGGCAAGAAAGCGGCGCTACCCAATTTTAGGATTGCGGAGTGCAAAGTTGACGAATCTAATAAAGCTATTAGCTACGAACTATTAGAAGATCGCACAGAACCAGATTACGAAAAAATAAATGAAGTTGCTAATGGCAACAAAAATAAAGATGTGTTAGGTGGTACTGAATTGATGTTTTATGATTTGTACATGTCAATGAAAAATGATGTTAAACCACATTCCGACGTATTATTTTTTATTCACGGTTTTTCAACAACTCACGAAGATGAATTAGAGCATATTTTGAAACTGAAAGAACTTTATATAGATCCCACCGACTCACATATTGAACACCTAATTTATGTTAGCTGGCCTACTTCTAATTCCTATGCACTAACCTACTGGAGCGACAAAGAAGATGCTATCGTAACTGGTCAATCATTAGCCAGAATATATATAAAGTTGAACAAGTTTTTTTATACCATGTTTAAAAAGTACGAACAAGAAAACTGCAAACAAAAGATACACATCATGGCACACTCAATGGGTAACCAAGTTTTAAAACAAATGATGGGTAGCCTGAACGAAAAATACATTGTGCCGTTTGTTGGCGAAATCATTTTACTGCATTCAGATGTTTCTGCCGATTCATTCGAAAAAGATAATCCATTTACAAAACTCCATAAACTAGGACAGCGAACACACATATACATTCATAAAAGTGATGATGCGCTAACCATTTCTACAACTACAAAAAACTTTTCAAAAAGATTAGGCAAAGCGGGACCATCAAACATAAAAGAATTGAGCCAGTCGACATTTGTAGTAGATGTTACGGGTATTAAATATGACAAAAAAAAGGATAGTGGTTTTATATCAAGAATTAAAGAAAATCTTATTGACCATTGGGGGTACTTGTCAAGCAGTCAAGAAATAGAAGACATCATAAAAATTATTAATGGTGTAGACGAAAGACGAATTCCTGACCGAAAACGCCATGATTTATACAATAACTATTTCTATTTGAGTGCAGGTGATGTTATAAAAAGTATTTAAATAATCGTTTAACCCCTCGGTAGCCGAAAAGAGGATTATAGAGTAGGTAGAATTATAAATTTAGAAATTATGGGAAATATTAGAATTAAAGTAGACGTTTTCGGTGGAACTGCACCGGTACCAATTTTGATTTTTATTGACAAAGTCAATAGTAATGATGACACAAGAATTAAAAGAGAGGGTTCTTTTGATGAAAGTTTTACAACAAGTGAAGGTGAATACAATGTAATTGTATCAGGCGAAAACGCTTTTGAAGGGAATACTACTGTTGAAGTTGAACATACCAATAATAATGGAGAAACTAAAACAAAAAAGTACAGTATTACAAATCCAATTTATTCTGAAATTTTTAAAGTATTCATTTAATAATTATCCTTATGAAGAAACATTATATTTTAATATTGATATTGTGCTGCTCCAGCATGTTTTCGCAACAAACAGGAATCAATGCCATAGATAATGGTAAAACGGGTAACTTTAAAGATGCCTTTTATAACATTATCCAGTTGACTTCAAAAAACCTTACTGATGATGAAAAGTCGTTAGAATTAAACACAACGCTTTTTAAAATCATGTATGACGCCGATTTAAAAAAAATATCAGATAAGACCATAAATCAATCCTATTTTTTAAGAAACTTTTAAATTAACGCCAAAGTGAATTTAGATGAAAGTTTCAAATACAATGGCTTTTCTGGTGGGTTTACCTTTGCTGTTGTTAACAAGAGAGATAAAGTAACAATTAATTTAGCTAAAACTTTATATGGGACAAGTCGTGAAATATTTATGACACAATTTGCACAAATTCAATCAACTTTAGCAACTGGTTTAACAGATGGACCAGAACTTGATATGTTAAGAGAAGCGTGTAAAAATGTTTTAAACGACAATCTTGAAGAATTAGATGACACAAAAAATCCTTATTATAAACGCATAAATGAAGAATTTGCTAAAGTAGCAAAAACGCTTAAAAATCCGGATGGAACGCCTTTAAAATCAGAGGACATTTCAAGCTTTATAAGCACATTAAGTCAACTTCGAAAATCTGAAATGGACAAAGTTGATAGCAAAGCGCTGTGGACTATTGCCACAGACGGTTCCGCAAATACCGATGGCAAATTCAGTAAATGTTCTGTAAGCAGTGTGTATCTAAAAGGAATTTATAATTCTAGTGATCAAATTGATAATAGAGGAACATTTACTTATGATGACAATACATTAGTAAACATGCCAAGAACCACTTTTAATGGAAAAGCAGGTTTAAACTTTGTATTGGCAAGAAGTACAATTGAAAATAGTAGCTATTTCGAGTTTAAAGCACTGGGTGAATACAATAAAATTTATAAAAACGTATTACCCGATGAAGATGATGAAACCATCACTGCCAATGCTGAGTTTAGAATACGGTTTGCAAAAGATTTTTGGATTCCTATCACAGTAAAATATGACATTGAGAATTCTAATCTACTAGGGTTTTTAAATCTTACTTATAATTTTGGTAAATGATTTTGTCCACTACTGCATTTAAAACCAAACGTTTCAATAACCCCCCCGCTCCCTCACAAACCGACAAAACGAACTAAAGTAAGCAAAACGATAGCATGGAATTTTTAAAAGTCAAAAAAATGATTGAATACCTCACTGTTGCACCCAACAGCCACACCGTTGAGTCCAACAGCGGCACGGTTGTGTCCAACAGCGGCACGGTTGGTTCCAACAGCCACACCGTTGTGTCCAACAGCCACACCGTTGGTTCCAACAGCGCCACGGTTGAGTCCAACAGCAACACCGTTGGTTCCAACAGCGGCACGGTTGAGTCCAACAGCGGCACGGTTGGATCCAACAGCCACACCGTTGGTTCCAACAGCGGCACGGTTGAGTCCAACAGCGGCACGGTTGGTTCCAACAGCCACAGCGTTGGAACTAAAAAATGTTGCAAAACCCAGTATTTCCGCTCATTTGAGCACAATTATAAAGTGTAACAATTAAATAATTTAAAAATGACAAATGATTTTATTCCAAGACCAGAACCAGAGCAAGCGATTTGGGCTGGCAATTTTAAAACAAATATAATAGCACAAGGCGCAGCCGTGGGATTGACAGCAGCTGAAATTGCTGCTTTGGGAACTTCCTCGACCAACATTATTACCGCAATAAACAATGTCGAGAGCAAAAAAACTGCGCTAAGCGAAGCATTGGCTCAGAAAGAAACGATCAAAAAGAATGAATTTAAGGTGATTAGAGAAAATGTGGCTAAAATTAAAACCAACCCTGGCTATACCACAGCCATTGGACAGAGTTTAGGCATTATTGGCACAAGCACTGGTTTTGACTCAGAGAACTATAAAGCGGCGATAACGGCCAGCAATTTTGCAGGATTTGTTAGAATTAAGTTTACTAAAAACGGTGTCGATGGCATCAATATTTACAATCGCCCAAAAGGCACTGCGGTCTGGAAATTTTTAGCCCGTGATACCAAAAGCCCCTATGATGACCACATCGAGCTAGTAGCCGTAGGGAAACCTGAACATTGGGAGTACCGCGCCTTTGGCGTGATAGACGACGAAGAAATTGGGCAACCTAGCGATATCGTAGAAATTGTTTTTAGTGGATAGGTTCTCTTTTTTTAGCATACCAACCCTAGCAGGGTTCAAAACCCTGCTAGGGTTATATAAAATAGGGTAGCCGAAAACTGGAGAGAGTAGGTAAAATAAAAAACTTGATTAGGCACGGATTACTTCGTCAGTTCGCTTCGCTCGGGTGCAAATCCGCGCTATCGGGTTTGCACCCGCTCCCCAAAGTCTCCCGACTTTGAGGTAAAATAAAGAAGAAAAACAGAATTTAAAATGAATGATAGTAGCACAATGGCAAAAAACAAAACTCTAACCATCAAAGGATCACAAATAACGATTATCTCGAATAATAGGAATCAAGAATACCTATCATTAACAGATATGGCGAGGAGTCAATTACAAGAAGTTGTAATTATTAAATGGCTTAGTTTGAAAAGCACCATTGAATATCTTGGTGAGTGGGAAGCGCTATACAATCCTGATTTTAATTATACCGAATTCGGTACAATTAAAAATGAAGCGGGGAGTAATAATTTTGTATTGTCAGTAAAACAGTGGATAGCATCTACGGGAGCAATAGGATTAACGGCCACGGCTGGAAGATATGGAGGAACTTTTGGACACAAAGATATTGCTTTTCATTTTGGAATGTGGATTAGTCCAAAATTTCAATTGCTTTTAGTTAAAGAGTTTCAACGACTTAAAGATGATGAAAACAATAGGTTACAGCTTACGTGGAGCCTTCAACGTACACTAGCAAAAGTGAACTATCGAATACATACCGATGCAATTAAGGAAAAATTAATCCCAAAAACGTTATCAAAAGAGAAAATAAATTTTGTTTATGGTGATGAAGCCGACTTACTTAATGTAGCATTGTTTGGAATTACAGCCAAGCAATGGCGTGATGCAAACCCAAAAGCAAAAGGAAATATACGAGATGAAGCCACAATCGAACAATTGGTAGTGCTTTCAAATTTAGAGAGCATAAATGCAGTATTTATTCATCAAAATCTATCACAATCAGAAAGACTGCTTCAACTCAATACCGTTGCTATTACACAAATGAAATCCCTTTTGGGAAATCCAAACCTTAAACAATTAAAATAATAAATAGGTTAAACCCGACTCCGCGAATCCCTTCGCTTGGTAACGGGATATTATAACAGGGCAGCCGAAAACTGTAACAAAGAGTAGATTTAAAAAAAATAGTAACTAAAAAAAACAAGATATGATACATAAAGAAAATTTAAAAGCCGGGCTAATTGCAGGAATAGGCGGTTTAGTAGTTTCAATGGTAATTAATTATTTTATTTTACCCAAGCCTGAAACGGTATTTGCAAACGCATTTGGAAATGGGATTAGTGGATTAATGGGTGGATTCATGGGTGGATTCTTTGGATTTAAAAAAACAAATAACAAAAAAAGGAAAAAGTTAGGCAAAATCAATAAAGTCATGCACGAAAAAATAATGTGATTCCTCCTGCGTCGGCATGACAAAAAACGCAATCGGTTGTCGTTTCGAGGAACGAGAAAACACATTATGTGAACCCGCTCCGCAAAGTCTCCCGACTTTGAGGTAAAATAAAAAATAAGAAAAAATTACAATGAAAATAAATGAAAATAGAAAATTTAAAATGTGCTGCAAAATCGGGAGAATGAGCGGAGCTGAATAGTTTTTCTTTTTTAGATACCAACCCTAGCAGGGTTCAAAACCCTGCTAGGGTTATAATAAACAGGCTAGCCCGAGCAAAGCGAACTGACGAAGTACATCCTCGCTAATGAGCTTAAGAACACCAAAAGTAAGGTAAAAAATGAAACAGCTAAACATTACATACGAAGACAAGGAGTATCCAGTACAAGTACTAGTAGTGGAGGCCTATGCCTCGGGCTATTTTAAAATTGAATGGGAAAATGAAACCCTACAAGAAATACTAGCCTCACCCATATACATAGAATATAAAAATGGAAACGGTATGGTGTTGCCACCAACCAGAAATGGGAAACAATTGGCCTTATTTGCAAGCATCGCGCAAGGGATATTTATACACTATTTTAATAACCAAACAGTATGAAAATAAGCTAACAAAAAATGCACGAATAGATACCTGCGACATAGCAGGTGTTTTAGGGTGGTGCGGGTGGGTGGGATAAATAACAGGGCCGTTGAAAAGGGCAGAAAGTTGGTGGGATAATACGAACATATGCTCGTCATTGTGGGGCACGATGAAGTAATCTGTCATTGCAAGGCACGACCAATCTACTTATGATAACACAACAAATTATGAAATCAGGATTCATATACATCATTACAAACAAGAACAACAACACATTATACATTGGTTTGACATCAAATTTGCCACAACAGATAGTGCAACATAAAGAAAAGACATATAAAGATTCTTTTTCGGCACGGTATAATTTAGACAAATTGGATTATTATAAATAATTTACCTCGTCAGTTCGCTTCTTTCGGGCGCAAGCTCGAAGTGCTTTATCGTTACTTCCTTACCCATTGCCCAGAAATTATGCAACATATACCTTCAAAATGCATTGCAGGGTTTGTGGGTATCACTTTTACGCGTTGGTTTAATTTAATATTAATTTAATGGTTTCTTGAATTAATTCAAGTGATGGTACCGAAATCTTTTTTTAATTTCACAAAAATTTTAGAATAAAATTAGCATGGCTAGAAAAATGCTAGTTAAACCGCTGGTAATGATTACTTAATTCGCTTGTTCGCTGCTCTCGGCTGCAATTTGAGCTTCTAAAAAAAGTAACAATTAAAAACTTTTATACTTAGGGTGTATGTTGAATAATTGGTTAAAATTAGATAAAAACTTAGAGCGACACGGATTACTTCGGGAGTTCGTCGCAATCGGTCGCAAAATTCCCATTTTCAGATTCATTAAAAAAAAATATAAAATGGAGAAAAGATACTACTCAGAAAAGGAAAAGATAGAGATCATTAAATTTTACCAAATGTTGGTAAAGATGAAAAAAAGCAGACCAAATTTGAATGTGCAAAGAATTATAAGGAAGCTTTATCCTAATTTTTATATTGATTTTAGTTCATAATAAGTAGTAAAATCAAGTCGAATGCCAACCAAGGTGTAGTCTAGCGCTATTGCTCTTCGTTCCGGTGTTCCTGAGCTAATCCATTACAATAGAAGCCGTCATTGTGATTGCTAAGCAGCTCTCAAAGACCTAAAGTGACCTAAATGAAGTAAAATCAATACTAAAATGAATGAAAATCAAATAAATTAATCCATCTATTTAATCATGAAAAAATTATCACTCGTTGCATCAGTTTTATTTTTATCTAATCTCTATGCGCAGCCAAGTCAAACTTATTGTCAAAATTTTAATGGAAGCCAAGTTTTTCTTAGTGCCAGTGCGGCAACTTTAAACCTTGACAACTCTTTTACAATGGAAGCTTGGATTTATTTAACCGAATCTAGTCCTTACGCTATAATTGCAGGAAAAGTAAATCACCCGAGAGGAAATGATCCCTTTCAAAATTACGTATTGGCATTAGACCCAACAGGTTTAAAACCCGAATTTGTGCAAACCACGGGAATTTCGGGGTCCTATATAAGGGCAACTTCGCCAACAAATATTGCTGTAAACACTTGGACGCATGTTTCAGCAACTTTAGGTGCCAGCACCATGAAATTATATGTAAACGGTGCTTTAGTTGCAACTCAAACTAGTCCAGGAAATCCGAATAGTAACACAGGCGTTCCTTTTAGTATCGGCATGGGTGCTACGCCTAGCTTTCAAACTACCTGTTGCGGTTTAAAAGGAAATATCAAACAAGTACGAGTTTGGGATGTAGCCAGAACCGTTACAGAAATTAATGCAACTAAAGATGTCAATTTGATTGGTAATGAGCCTAATTTATTAGCTTGTTATCCCATGAACGAAAGTTCAGGTCAAACTTTAATGGATAGTAGTAGCAACAATAATAATTTGTTGCGAGGGATTACTTCGGGTACGGAAGCACAAGATCCAACACCTTTTTTGGAATCCAATCTATCGCCATTATTTAGTTATACTACAATTACCTTACCCACTATTACAAGTAGTTATGAAGATTTATACGTTATCGATTTTAATAACGATACCAAACTTGACTTTTTAGTTTCTTCCCTAAAGTGGCCACCAGAAGATACCGCAACAGAAGTGCCCTTACAGGCTTTTCAAAATAATAGTTTGTTAAATTTTACTGCGGCTAGCCCTTTTGTTGGTTTAAGTTCAATGGTTCATCCGAGGGATTATACTGTTGGCGACTTTAATAGCGATGGTAAATCAGATATTTTTATTGCAGATCACGGAAAGGATGTTACTCCATTTCCGGGGCAAGTAAATAAATTATTTCTTCAAAATTCCTCGGGGCAATTGGTCAATAGTCCTGATAACATCAGTTCAGTTCCAGATTTTTCGCACCACACAGCAAGCGCTGATATTGATAATGATGGTGATTTAGATATTTATGTGTGTAATATTTATAATGAAACCCAAGTTGGCCCTTATTTTTTAGTGAATAATGGTGCTGGTAATTTTACAAAAGTCACTACGAATTTCCCTGCCGCTATAGCCAATTTGAACAGCGTTTATATGGCCAGTCGATTTGCAGACATTGACAATGATAACGACAAAGATTTGATTCTTGGTGCTTTTGATGGCAGTGGTATTGCTAAAGATTTAATTTTACTCAATAATGGTTTGGGGGTTTTTACTGCCGGTTTACCTTTACCTAATCGGTATGGCTCAGCCACTTGGGGTACAGTTGGTTTGGTAGCGAAAGACTTTAATAATGATGGTTGGGTAGATTTGTTGATGTCAACTCTTTATCAATATCAAACCTGTCAATTACAATTACTCCTGAACAATCAGAATGGTACTTTCACAGATGCCACTGCCAATATTACTCAAAACTGGGGAACAGGAAACAACAAATGGATTAAATGGATTGAAACCGGAGATTTTAATAATGATGGTTTTATAGATATCGTTTGTTCGTTACATTTTGGATCTGCTCCTAAACTCTATTTCAATAGGGGAAATGCTGTTTTCGAAGACGCATCTGGCAGAATTACATTGCCCAGCGTAACTGGAATAGTTAGCACTAGAGTAGCAGATTATGATACTGATGGCACTGCTGAAATCGCATTTTTATGTGCTAATAATAAAATTGTTATTGCTAAAAAAATCCAAAATTATGTTTTAAATACCAACGATTTCACTTCAAACCAAATTGAAGATATTATGGTATATCCTAACCCGTTTACGGCTAACTTTTCAATTAAAATACCAGAAAACGAAAATTTTAAATCGTTTACAATTTTTGATACACTGGGAAAAAAAATACACGCTACCAGTACATTTCAGGAAACCTTTTCAATTGATCATTTAAGTAATGGCATGTACATCATAAACATAGAAACAGACAAAAATAAGTACACAAAAAAAATAATAAAAAACTAATACGAACGTGCAACAGTAAATTCTCAAGACTTTGTGGCAACAAATTTTTTCGCGCTAGCCAAAAAAGTACATAAGTTCAAGCGGGAGTTTAATGTTTACAAACCCTAGCAGGGTTCAAAACCCTGCTAGGGTTACTTTTGCTATGCAGCAGCACAGGGATTAGAGTAGGTGTTGTACTACAACCACGCAAAACATGCGGTAGGGGGGTGTGCTACCTGTTTTGATGATATTGATGTTTTTATTAAATGGGGTTCAAATTTGCTTGGCAGTTCGCTGTCACTTTAATCAATTTTCAGATATAAATTCTCCCTTTTTCAAACCTCCAACTTCCCTATCTGCCTACAGGCAGATCACTTCCTATTTCCTACTCCCCACTTCCCCACACTTTTTCACTACCTTTGCCAAATGAATAAAAAACACCATTCTAATAATTTATTACTCAATTTAGGTTTCGAAAAACTGAATGAAATGCAGATTGTAGCTCAAGAAACTATTTTGAGCGACAACAATATTTTATTGTTATCGCCAACAGGTTCTGGCAAAACACTGGCTTTTTTGTTGCCTATTTTCGAAATGTTGAAGCCTGAAATACTTTCTGTTCAATGTTTGATTCTCGTGCCATCACGTGAATTAGGGCTACAAATTGAACAGGTTTGGAAAAAGATGGGAACCGACTATAAAGTAAACGTTTGTTATGGCGGTCATTCCATTGAAACCGAAATCAAGAATTTAAGCAATCCGCCAGCAGTTTTAATTGGAACTCCCGGCAGAATTGCCGATCATATCGACCGAGGGACTTTTCGTTTGGACAAAATTGAAACTTTAATTCTGGACGAATTTGACAAGTCTTTGCAGTTGGGTTTTCACGAACAAATGTCCTTCATCGTCGGGAAATTATCCAAACTGAACAAGCGTGTTTTGGTTTCGGCAACTTCGGATATCGAAATTCCGAAATATACAAGAGTGGTCAATCCAACGGTTTTGGACTTTATTCCAAATCAAGAGGAAGCCAGTAATCTTGACATGAAGATGGTCATTTCGAAAGAGAAAGATAAAATTGGTAGTTTGTTCCATTTGATTTGCTCTTTGAAATCGCAATCGGCATTAGTGTTTTGCAACCATCGAGATGCGGCAGAACGAATCAGCGAAACCCTTAACGAAAAAGGAATTTACGCTACTTATTATCACGGTGGAATGAATCAAGACGAAAGAGAACGCGCATTAATCCAGTTCCGAAACGGAAGTGTGAGCTATTTGATTACAACGGATTTGGCCGCACGTGGATTGGACATTCCCGAAATGAAACATGTAATTCATTATCATTTACCATCCAAAGAAGACGAATTTACTCATAGAAATGGACGAACAGCGAGAATGCTAGCTTCCGGAACAGCCTATATTATTGCTCACGAAAGTGAAAAAAAACTCGATTATATTGATTATGGAATGCCAGTTTTGAAAGTGGAAAACAACACCACTTTACCAAAACCTCCAGAATTTCAAACCATTTATATTAGTGGTGGAAAGAAAAATAAGTTGAATAAAATAGATATCGTGGGTTTCTTTTCCCAAAAAGGGAAATTAGAGAAAAGCGATTTAGGATTAATCGAAGTTAAAGATTTTATCTCGTTTGCCGCTGTAAAATACAATAAAGTCAAAGATTTACTGCAAAACATCACGGATGAAAAAATGAAAGGCAAGAAATTTAAAATTGAAGTGGCTCGGAAGGTGATTAAGAAAGAGGAGGAGTAGATAGTTATCTGTGGTCAGTTTTCTAGTGGTCAGTGAAATTAGCATAAAAAAATCGTTAACGGTAATGTATTCTAATGCTAACGATTTTTAATTTATTACAATTACTGATCACTCTTTTTCCTGACCACTGCTTACTTGATATTATATTTCAAATTTTAGATTGCAGTCGCTCCCAACTCCCAGCTTCCCGCTTCCAGCTTCCCGCTTCCGACTTCCCTGCCTGGCTGCAGACAAGTAAATTCCTACTTCTAACTTCCTACTTCTTACCCTGAACCCAAAACCTAAAACCCAGAACCTAAAACCTACAACTTCTTCACATATTGCGCAACAATCACAATGGTTTGCCCATCAACACGGCCTTCAATATAATCAGCGTTTTCGTGATCCAATCGGATGTTACGAACCGCAGTTCCTTGTTTGGCCACCATACTGGAACCTTTTACTTTTAAATCTTTGATTAAAACTACTGAATCTCCGGTAGCCAAAATAACGCCATTTACATCACGGTGAACAATTTTGTTTTCGTCTTCTTGGCCTTCGCCGGTAGTTTTGGCCCAAGCTAAATCGTCATCGTCAAGATACATTTGGTCTAACAATTCTTGATTGCCCAAACGGCTTAACATTCTCCATGATACCACCTGAACCGGAAGATGTTCGCTCCACATACTATCATTCAAGCATCTCCAAAGGTTGACATCCATTTTTTCTGGATGCTCGATTTGGTCGATAAGGGTTGTATTTATGAAAACACTTTCGTCAATTCCGCCTTTTCGGCTGGGAAGGATTGGGTATATTTTTAAATCTTCATTGGTTCCAGAAAGCTCACATTTTCCGCCACTACGTTTGATTAATTCTCTTTCTAAACTCATTTTTTTGTTAGGTATTTTTTTTAATTCGTACTGCATCAGGGACCAATAATTGATATTCTCCGTTATTCCGGAGCACATCTCTAACGATGCTGGAACTAATGTAAGAAGTTTTTGCAGCGGTTAATAAGAACACGGTTTCTATCTTTGACAATCGCCTATTGGTGTGCGCAATGGCTTTTTCGAATTCAAAATCGGCGGGATTTCTTAGGCCGCGCAGTATGAAATTAGCTTTGATTTTGTGGCATAATTCAATGGTTAATCCTTCGTACACGATAACGGTCACTTTTGGGTCGTTTTTGAAAGTCTCTTCGATGAAACGCTTTCTTTCTTCAAGCGAAAACATGTATTTTTTCTCGGCGTTGACGCCAATGGCAATTACAATTTCGTCAAATAGGGTAATTCCTCTTCTGATAATATCTTCGTGACCTAAAGTAATTGGATCAAAAGATCCCGGAAAAATCGCTTTTCTCATTTTAATTATTATTTATTTTTTTATTATTCTAACAACAGGAATCTGTGGCTAAAAATATTTAGTTTAATGCCAATTCAATAGCATTACTAAACAAATCCTCCAATGAAATTCCTGCCACTTTGGCTTGTTGCGGAATTAAACTTTCGGTGGTGAGACCGGGAATGGTGTTCATTTCGAGCATATAGGGTTCGCCGTTCACAAAGATGAATTCGCTTCTTGAAAAACCTTTCATTTTCAAGACTTCGTACGCGCGTTTTGCCACCTCGCTCACTTTTTGTGTCATTTCTTCAGAAATTCTAGCAGGGGTGATTTCCTGTGATTTACCGTGATATTTGGCTTCATAATCGAAGAAATCATTCTCTGAAACTATTTCGGTTATCGGTAGAACAATAATTTTTCTTTGATAATTGATAACGCCAACAGAAACTTCGGTTCCGTCCAGAAAACTTTCGATGATGATTTCGTTGTCTTCTTGGTAAGCAACTTCGATGGCAATTGGCAACTCATTAGCAGTTTTAACTTTAGAAATTCCAAAACTGGAACCCGATTTGTTTGGCTTTACAAAACAAGGTAATCCCACTTTTTTGACAATTTCGGCAGTATCGATCTGTTCTCCCTTGTTTAAATAATAAGAAGTAGCGGTTTTAATTCCGTATGGTTTTAAAACCGAAAGCAAATCACGTTTATTGAACGTTAGTGCGGCTTGATAATAGTCGCAGGAAGTTTGTGGCATACCGATTAATTCAAAATAGGCTTGCAGCAAGCCATCTTCTCCTGGAGTTCCGTGAATGGCGTTGAAAACACAATCGAAAGTTATTTTAGTTCCATTTACTGTAGTTGAAAAATCGTTTTTATCAATTGGAAATTCGGTATCTTGATCATCGACATACACCCATTTTTCCTTGAAAATATGGATTTTAAATCCGTTAAATTTAGTATTGTCAAGGAATTTATAGACGACGTTTCCGCTGATTAAGGAGATTTTATATTCGCTGGAATATCCGCCCATGATGATGGCAATGTTTTTCATGTTTTAGGTCTTGGGTGTTAGGTTCTGGGTAAATAAAATGGTATTGTTAAGAGGATGATTCTAGCCCCGATAGTAGTGAAAATCCTTTTGTGCCAGTGTTTGGCACGAAAGATTGCAACAGATAGCGGGAAACAGCTCCTAAAAACGATTAAACAAAATTAGAATTTTTTTTGGAACCAAATAACTTTATCTTTGTCACTTATAAAAATATATTTATGACTTTACGTAATTATCTTACCAGCCGTGTATTTTTTGGTCAGGCGTTTGTTGCTTTTGTAATCCTTGCTGTTTTGAGTTATTTGTTTATGCATTGGTTGACATTCACCACAGACCATGGTCATGAAATTACTGTGCCCAATCTAGCCAAGTTGACCGAAGAACAAGTGGAAGCGAAACTCGATGATTTAGATTTAGATTATGTGCTTTTGGATAGTGTGGATTACAACAGTGAATTCCCAAAATTTAGTGTTGTAGAGCAAGATCCTCTGCCTGGAGCCAAAGTAAAAGAGGGTAGAAAAGTGTACATTAAGATAAATGCTTCTGGATTTTCATCTGTACGAATCCCAGATTTAATTGAAAAAACGTATCGTGAAGCGGTGCCAACATTAAAAGCATTGGGACTTGAAGAAGGAACAATCACCTACATCCCAAATCTTGGAAAAGATATGGTGTTGGAAATGCGTTACAAAGGGCGAAATCTAAAAGTGGGAGACCGGGTTTTGAAAGCCTCCAAAATTGATTTGGTACTGGGAGACGGTAAGGAAAGTTATATGGAAGAAGTGGATACTTTAGCCACGCCAACAACAGAGCAATTACCAAATGAGCAATAATAGTGACATTACAGAAGATTTAGAGGACGAATTATACGAACATTACAGATTTGATATTCCCAAAGGACAATTGCTTTTGAGAATCGACAAATATTTGATGAACATGATTCCGAATGCAACACGAAATAAAATTCAAAATGCCGCTAGCGCAGGTGATATTTATGTGAATGATCTTCCCGTAAAATCGAATTATAAGGTAAAACCTTTTGATGTGGTGCGGATTATGTTGTCGCATCCACCATTTGAAAATAGAGTAGATCCCGAAGATATTCCGTTGAATATTGTATACGAAGACGAGGCACTTTTGCTTGTCAATAAACCGCCTAATTTTGTGGTTCATCCCGGTCACGGCAATTATACGGGAACTCTGGTCAATGCTTTGGCGTTTCATTTTCAGAATTTACCCATGAATAGCAGTGAACGTCCCGGACTGGTTCATCGAATTGATAAAGACACGTCAGGACTTTTGGTAATTGCCAAAACCGAAGCAGCCATGACGCATCTTGCCAAGCAATTTGAAGCCAAAACTACCGAAAGAGAATACATTGCCTTAGTTTGGGGAAATGTCACTGCCGATGAAGGAACGATTGAAGGCAACATTGCCCGCCACGTAAAAGACCGCATGCAAATGGCAGTTTTTGCCGATCCAGAAATTGGAAAACCTGCTGTGACACATTATAAAGTTTTGGAACGTTTTGGTTATGTGACTTTAGTTTCCTGTATTCTTGAAACGGGAAGAACACACCAGATTCGGGTTCACATGAAGCACATAGGTCATCCTATTTTTAATGACGAACGGTATGGAGGTCATTTGATATTAAAAGGAACCACGTTTACGAAATACAAGCAATTCATTGATAATTGTTTCAAGGCTTTGCCAAGACAGGCTTTGCATGCCAAAACACTTGGTTTTGTGCATCCTACAACAGGAAAAATGATGCGTTTTGATACGGAATTACCGCAGGATTTTCAGGATTGTATCGAGAAATGGAGAGGTTATTCGAAAACGCATACGAGCGAGGAGGAGGAATAGTTGTTGAAATTGCGTTAGAATTAGAATGCAGATTGTTGTGCCAACAGGCAGGTGACCTGGATTTTTTCTTCTGAAAAAGCCGGTTTTATCCGTTTAAAACCATGACCAAATATTAATACAATAAATTCTTACCCAATTTTCGTTTTCAATTTTTCAATTTGTACTTTTGAAACTTTCAATAAAGAGAACGCATAATTATGAAAATTGTCATTTCCCCAGCAAAATCCTTAAACTTTGAAAAAGTTTTACCTACAGCAAAAACTTCGGAAGCAGTGTTTCTAAAAGAAGCGCGCCAAGTTCATAAAGTTTTAAAACAGCAATCACCCGCTACACTTTCGGAATTAATGGATATTTCGGATAAATTGGCTGATTTGAATTGGCAACGCAATCAAGATTGGAAAACGCCGTTTTCTGCTGAAAATGCGCGTCCAGCTGTTTTTGCTTTTGATGGCGATGTTTATACGGGTTTGGATGCGCATACAATTTCATTGGAAAAACTGGATGTTTTGCAAGACCGTTTGCGCATCTTGTCGGGTTTGTACGGACTCCTAAAACCACTAGATTTAATGCAAGCGTACCGACTGGAAATGGGAACGAAATTAGCCATTGGCGAAAGTAAGAATCTGTATGATTTTTGGAAACCAATTATTGCCAAAGAATTGAAAAAAGAATTGAAAAAAGGGGAGTTGTTTGTCAATTTAGCGAGCAACGAATATTTCTCAGCGGTCGATGTCAAGGCTTTAAAAGTTCCTGTAATCACGCCAGAATTCAAGGATTATAAAGATGGAAAATTAAAAATAATCAGTTTTTTTGCCAAAAAAGCACGTGGTTTGATGGTGCGTTATATTATTGACACGAATGCTGAAACAGTGGATGATTTGAAAGGCTTCAACTATGAAGGGTATCAATTTGACGCTAATTTATCAAAAGGAAACCAGCTAGTTTTTACGAGATAACTTTTAACTATGACTAGTCCTAAATAATCGATACAGATTATTAGACAAAAATAGATAAATTAAACAGCATCAAAAACGTTTTTGATGCTGT
>Ga0209107_10000007_pt1 | contig 124531 bp, 126 predicted proteins | sample LakErihyJuly2011_2_FD_187460 | JGI IMG/M metagenome (GOLD analysis project Ga0209107, IMG submission 187460) | Freshwater microbial communities from dead zone in Lake Erie, Canada - CCB hypolimnion July 2011 (SPAdes) (version 2) | ecosystem: Environmental > Aquatic > Freshwater > Lentic >...
TGGCTGAACACATTTCGTGGCATTAGGACTTGTTTTACAAAAATTACCCAATCTTTTTTAGGGTTTCTTCAATTAGCTTCAGCTGGAATACTTATTCGCATGACATGAGTTTTCGGATAAGCCCTTAAAGTGCGAAATAAACAAAAAAACACAAAATTTGACATCAATAACAAGCATACATACCCTCAATACCATGATTACGGATCAAAAAAAGTTGTATGGATATGTTATTAGACGATATTAAAGAATTATTAAAAGAAATCGATGTACACCTGAGCGTAATTTCCGATTTTGTAATAAACAGCAAACTTGGACAGCACGTTGAAAATCTTACCGCAATTACAGAGGCTGAAAATTCCTGGCAACAAAAAGAAGCCATTGCGCGACTCAAAGAACTTCAAGCTAAACGTTCATTACTTGCCGATTATGAAGAACTTAAAAAAAATGTGCTCTCAACTGCCGATCTTGCAGATCTTTTGAGCACTGATCCTGAAACATTTGATGAAAATGATTTAAAACAATTAATCATCGACGGCCACACGATGCTTAAGTTTGCAAAAAAATTTAAACTTTACATTCTCCTGCAGGGAAATCATGACGATGCAAATTGCTTTGTTGAAATAAACTCAGGCGCTGGCGGCACTGAATCTCAAGATTGGGCAGAAATGCTGATGCGAATGTATTTACGATTTGCTGAACGCGAAGGATTCAAAGCAAGTATTCTTGATATTCAATCAGGAGAAGAAGCCGGAATAAAATCGGCCTCAATTTATTTACAACGAAAATATGCCTACGGACTGCTCTCACCAGAATCGGGCGTTCATCGACTGGTAAGAATTTCTCCCTACGATGCCAATAAACGTCGCCATACATCTTTTTCTAGCGTTGCGGTCTATCCTGAAATCACCGATGCCTCAATTGCAATCAACGCAGAAGACATCAGAATCGACACCTATCGTGCCGGTGGGGCTGGTGGTCAACACGTCAATAAAACCGAATCTGCCGTCAGAATAACACATATCCCAACGGGAATCGTTGTTCAATGCCAGAATGAACGATCTCAACTTCAAAACAAAGCCACTGCTATGAAAATGCTTTCATCACGCATCGCCGAAAAAATAGAGGAAGAAAAAAAATCTGTGCATGACAAAAGTCTTGAGAGAAAGAAAATTGAATGGGGTTCTCAGATCCGCTCATATGTTTTGCACCCATACAAACTCGTTAAAGATCATAGAACTGGTTTTGAAAACTTCAATGCAACTGAGGTTTTAGATGGTGACATCATGAATTTTATCGAATGCTATCTGACCAAACCATCAACCGACTCAAATTTTGATTTGCCAAGCGATTAGAAAAAAAAACGATTTTATAGAAAATAATAATTTCTATTTGTTACCTTATTGCTAATAGATCAATCTAACAGGTCTCAATAACAATGACGTCAAAGAAACTTTTTTTCTATACAATAAATTTTACTGCTGCGCTTCTTCTCAATATTGGACTCATTGTTTTAACAACAAAAAATACTATTGTTACGCGCGCTCAATCTTCTATGACAACTCAAGATAATTACAAAATAAAACAACCGATTGTTGAAGTTGCCACAGGTACAAAAGCAATTAATCCAGTTTCAACTGCTACACTCGCCAAGAGAGAAACAAGCGCTCTGCAGGCACGACTATCACTTGAAGCGGAGCTTTTTTATGAAAGAAGCCAGCAATTACTCTCAGAATTCAATAAAGAAGTTATTGGAACTAAATCTTCTTCCAATAACAGATACGATAACAGACGCGGCATTTCACCCCTACATTGCTATACAAAAAAAACATTGGATCAAATCGAAAGCTTCAAGAAAGATCTTCGTCGCAAATACTTTCCAATGATTGCAAAAGGACCATCAGTTCAAAAAAATCCATTACTTGAAGTGACCATTAACAAAAATGGATCAATCGCGAGCATCTTTGTCACACAATCTTCTGGAAATAAGTATCTTGATAAATTCTGGATCCAATTATTCAAAAAAGCTGCTCCGTTCCCAACAATCCCATCATATTTGCACCTCAACCAACTGACGATTTGTACCTAAAAATTTGCAATAAATAGACATTAATTTAGAAAAATAGCTTATACTCTGCACGGAAAATCTATTTCCGGAGATAAGTTGATGCAAAAAATCGTTATTCTTGGCGCTGGACTTACCGGTCTCTCAACGGCGTATCACCTAGAAGAACAAAATATTACGTCATATGAAATGTATGAAAAAAACGAAACCGTTGGCGGACTGACAAGATCTGTAACTGAAAATGGATTTACCGTTGATTACACGGGGCATTTTCTCCATAGCAATAACGACTATTTTTCGCGCTTTCTCAACTTATTATTCAAAGAAACAGAACTACAGAAAATTATTCGCAACGCTCATATTTTTATGCAAAATAATTATCTCCCCTATCCATTTCAGACAAATTTGGCAACCCTACCAACTGAAATCATTAGTGAATGCCTTGAACTATTCATAAAACGCCCAAATCAAAACTATCTCCCAAAAAACTTTAAACAATGGCTACTCAAAGCATTTGGGAAAGGCATGTGTGATCATTTTTTTTATCCATACAATAAAAAGATACTACAATACCCTCTTTCTAAGGTAATGCCAGAGCAAGGCGGCCGATTTGTTCCCTCAACAAACCTCAAGGATCTAGTCGGTAATTTAACGAATAAACAGCAACATGCAGTTGGATATAACCACACTTTTTTGTACCCAGAAAAAAATGGTATTAGTGAATTACCCAATAAACTACATGCAAAAATTAAGAAAAAAGTTTTTACCAACCATGAAATAACAGCCATTAACCCTAATAAAAAACAATTATTTTTCAACAATGGATCAAAAACCCATTACGATATTCTTGTTTCAACCATTCCACTGGACACACTTCTTCGGCAAACAGCCTTTTCTACAGCCTCTGCGCTGAGCGATAGTGCTGAAAAATTGGTATGCAACACGGTTATTAATTTAAATTTAGGCATTTCTCGACCAAATCTCACCGACAAGCACTGGATGTACTTCCCTGAAAAACAATTTCCTTTTTATCGCCTTGGCTCTTGGAGTGCTATTTCAAAAAACCTTGCTCCTGAAAAAAAATCTTCTTTGTATGCAGAAATTGCATTGCTAAATCCAACTCAAAAAGAAATTTCTCGAAAATTAGTTCAGTCAAAAAAAGTAATTAAAAAACTCTTTAATATTGAGAACAATGAGATCTGTTTTGAAAAAGTACTTACTCTCGACCATGCATATGTTGTCTATGATCAATGGCGAAAAAACAATCTAGAAACGCTCAGAAAAACACTCAAGGAATCACATAAAATATTTTCCATCGGAAGATTTGGCGAATGGAAATATTCAAGCATGCAAGAAGCAATTTTAGATGGTCAGGCAACCGCGCAAGAGCTTTCAACACTGATTAATACTGATATAATCCTTCCCACGAATAATTTTTTCAAAAAAACTATTGAGAGCTTATGAGCACATTTAAAAAATTTTATAATAAACGACCAGTGCTTATAACTGGCGGCGCAGGATTTATTGGATCATCACTGGTGGAAGCGCTGGTAAGCGCTGGCGCCAGCGTCACGATACTTGATGATTTTTCCTCGGGAACCATTGATAATATCGCCCATATTCAACATAAAATAAAAATAATTGTTGGTGATATTACCAATAAAACAATCTGCCTTTTGGCCACACGCAACCAAACTCACATTTTTCACCTAGCAGCACGCATTTCAGTACAAGAATCAGAAGAAAAAAGAGATCTCTATGAACAGGTAAATATTCTTGGCACACAAAATCTTCTTGAAGCCGCCGTCCTAAATAATGTAAAAAAATTTATATTTTCATCTTCTGCCGCAGTTTACGGAAACCAAGATACAAAATGCTCAGAAACCCTTCTCTTAAAGCCTGAATCATTTTATGCAGAAACAAAAAAACTCGGTGAAGAACTCTGCCAAAAACTGAGCGCCGAAAGCAAGCTCATAGCAGTGTGTTTAAGATATTTTAATGTTGATGGATCACGAAAAAAAACAATCTCAAACTACACCTCAGTCATTCCAATTTTTACAAAAAAACTTAGCAGCGGCCTTCCTCTAACCATTTTTGGCGATGGGCTCCAAACAAGAGATTTTGTTGATGTTGACGAAATCGTATCTGCAAATTTGATGGCTGGTTTTTTTCCATACACAAAGGCTGAAATAATCAATATTGCCTCAGGAAAGAGCACCACGCTTCTGGAACTTATTGATCAAATCGCCAAGCGATTGCAGTGCAAAAAAACACCAATTATTTTTATGCCGCCGCGAAATGGCGATATTGTAAAATCAGAAGCCGACTGCAAAAAATATATGTTACTTAAAAAAAATTGTGAGAATAACCAATGAATTTTCATAAAACCGCGATTATAGCAGTCCAAGTAATTGCAGAAACACTCCCAATCAGTAGCAGCACCCACGTATTTATTACCGATACAATCTTCAGACAAGTGTATCCATTCACCGACAAACTAGGCACCGAAGCATTTATGGACCTCCTTTTTCTCCCAACACTTATTGTTCTTGGTGTTTTTTTCAGGCACAAGATTTATCAAGTCGTTTCAATTTTTTTCAGCCACATAAGAACTAACAATGCAAACAGTCACTTCAGAAAATGGCTGTCACTACTAAAAAACAGCATAACTTTTGTAATCGCTGGCCTTGCGGGATTTGCGCCAACATACTTACTACTCAAAAAAATTATTCCCCAATTTCCAGAAACGCCATGGCTATTGCCCATGATTGGACTATCAATTTCAGCACTCCTCCAGCTGAGTACCTTTGCAATACCACCAAACGCTCAAGAATCTTCTGTATCTTTAAGCAAAGCAATCATTATTGGGGCACTTCAAGGACTGGGGGCACTCCCAGGAATATCACGGCTCAACGTAACACTTGTAAGCGCGCAGTGGCTGAAAATTGCTCCGCGTAGAGCATTTGAATTCTCAACACTTCTGCAAATAGCGACATTTCTTGCAAACCCACTAAAAAACCTTATCATTCATCAACGAAAATTTAGCAATCTTTATGGTGATTTGATTACACACTATTCGCTAACAGAAATCGGCATAACAATCGTATGTGCAATCATTTCATATGCAGGCTTAACGCTTACATGGCAACTCAATGAAGAAAAGAAATTATGGAAAATAACTCCATATTTCGTCATTCCATTAACACTCTTATGGCTCATAAAAAAGGGATTCTTTTTAACCCTGATGTAAGCCTAGATTTGATGCTTCAGCAAACCTGCTCAGCTCTGCTTCATCATAAACATGTGGTGATGATATTGCATGATTGCGATATTCATGAATTGAAAAATCTTCAACCACCGGTGTCTCTTTAAGAGACACATGGCACATCACAATAGCCGAATCATAAGACAGTGTATCTTTTTGAATATCACTAAAAACATCCTCATACATGCCAATAAAATTATCGCTAAAATCCAATTGCTTAATCTGCAAAAGAAAATCCATATAGTGAGCAGAATTCAAGTCATCAACATTAAATAATATTGCCTCATCATCTGTTGCAATATTAGTAGAGCATTTTTCTGAAACCAGACCAAGAAAAAGCACTAAGAAAAAAAATTTCTTTAATACCATTATTATGCATCTTTAGTTAACGGCGAAAGAGCCACAATAAAAATAATATCAGCAACCGCTACCAGCGTAGTTGACCGCCACTGAGCGTTCTCTGTCCGCTTTTTCTTTTTACCACTACCAGTAGACGCTTCAGCATCAAATTCAGTAATCGTCGAATAAACAAGGGGCGGAACCACAACTCGCTCTGGTCGAGGAAGGGCATTATAGCCCTCAGAGTTTACCTGAGCTAGATGAAAGGCTGTTGTAGCGTGCGGAACAACACTGACATCATTGGTTTGATGAGCGCGAGAAATTGTAGGCGAATTCACAACCATTCGTTGAGCAAATTTTTGAAATTTGATGTATTGATCATCGACTGCAATAAGTTTATTAATCGAAGGCACAAAATAAAGATTAAAAAATTTATATGGAGCAAATGCTACCATGTTCATCAAAAGAACGTCTGAAACAAATGATGGAGCATCAATTGATCGAAATTCATCAGAAGAGAGATGCAAGCAATCTGATGTCGATAGAATATGTACCGGGCAAAGATATGACGACATCCTTCGCCGCGAGAACGCTGAGCGTACATTTGAGCCAAGAAGAAGGCTTAAAAAAATAAAAGCCGCAGAGTAAATTTTTTTCATAATCTTTGTACCTTACATAACTGCTAGATTTACTTTACTAAGAAAAAACTAACAGTTGAACTAAGTGATATCAAGATGATTAATAAATTTATCAACGGCTCTTAAAAATTATGTAGTTAAACTACACCCATTCAATGCGTGAAATAGGCGCTGTATCACTAGGTCTTCTGCCAAGGTTGTAAATTCTTACATAACCACCAGGGCGTTGAACATAACGAGGTGCAATTTCACGAATGAGCTTGTAAACAGCATCTTTATCGTATGGTAATTTCTGAAGAACACGACGAATCGTATTAAAATCATCACCAACACGAGCAATCGTAACGATTTTTTCAATATAGCTACGAAGCGCTTTTACTTGAGCAGTAGTCGACTGAATATGACCATGAAGAATCAAACTAATTGCCTGATTTCTCATAATCGATTTACGGTGACCTTGCTTAACGTTTAATTTTTTTCTACCATTTTGATGGTTCATAAGGATGATCCTTCTTGCTCTTTGAGAGCTTTTTTAAGATCAAGCTCTTTTATATTCATACCAAACTTAAGACTAAATGCACTTAAAATTTCTTTAACTTCACGCAATGATTTACGTCCAAAGTTCTTTATTTTAAGTACTTCATCTTCAGTCAAATTAACTAAATCTATAACGCGATTAATTCCTGCACCAGCCAAACAATTGTGGGCTCTAACAGAAAACTCTAACTCTTCTATTGGCTTAAGAAATAAGTCAACAGGCAAGCCAGATGGACCTTTTTTCTCTTCAACCGCAACTTCACTTCCCACTTTACCTTCAGTTGAAGAAACTGAAATTTGATTAAATGGAATTTCTCCAGCATTTAAAAAGAATTCCAATTGTGAGCGTAAAACAGAAGCAGCATAATGAACTACATCCTGAGGAGAAATAGTACCATTAGTGAAAATACCAAGAACAAGTTTGTCATAATCAATGTCTTGTCCAACACGTGTTTTTGAAACATGAAATTCAACACGTCTTACTGGAGAAAACATAGCATCAACAAAAATCATTCCATCTGAACGCAGAGAAACATCTCGCTCCCACTGTGCAGGCAAATAACCACGGCCGTTTTCAACTTTGAAATCAATTTCAAGCTCAGCATCTTCTGCCAAATGAGCAAGCACATGCGACGTATTAATTAATTCCAAGCCTTCATCAGCAATAATATCTGCAACAGTAACAACTCTTGAACCTTTAACTTTTAATTTCAAAGATCCAGGATTACCGGAATGATTTTTTATTACGATACCTTTGATGTTCAAAACAAGTTGCAATACATCCTCGACCACACCCTTCAGCGTAGCAAATTCATTATTGACGCCTTTAATAACAACCGATGTCACTGCAGCACCTTCAACAGATGACAACATGATTCGTCTCAACGCATTGCCTAATGTTATTCCAAAGCCTGCCTCAAGTGGTTGAACAATAAGTTCACCATAATTATCAGCCAATGTTGCAACATCCCAATGAGCAGAAGGAACCATTAATGGTTGATATTTATTTTTTTCTGTCATAACTCTCACCCATCATCTATTTAGAATACAATTCAACAATCAAGTGCTCTTGAATATCGGCATTGATATCTGAACGCTCAGGTAGACGCAAAATAACACCGGATCGGTCTTTTTTTCTAAGCTCTAACCATTCTGGAACTTTAATTCCAATATTAAGACGCTTATCAATTGCATTAACAACAAAAGCTTCGCGCTCAAGAGTTGAAGGCTTGAAAGAAACAACGTCATTAACACTAATCAAATACGAAGGTGAAGTAACAATTTGTCCATTAACCAAGACATGTCTATGCACAATCATTTGACGAGCTTGTGTACGCGTTGTTGCAAGTTTTAAAGAAAAAACGATGTTGTCAAGACGTCGTTCCAGCAATATAAGCAATGCTGCGCCAGTGCCAACGCGCTGACCTTGAGCATTTTTATAAAAGCGTCTGAACTGAGCCTCTTGAACACCATATGTTTTTTTTAGGAAATTTTTTTCAGCCAACTGCTTTCCATATGCAGATGTTCTTTTATTATTACGAACAGCGCCAGCGCCTTCACGCATTCCTGCGGTTTCTTCTGAGCCTCGAATTTTTTTCTTTTCTGGACCACTTCGCTTAAAACTGGTTCCTGCAGATCCTGTTGCCATGTAATTAGCACCCCTTTATTTCATTACTAATTTTTATACTCGTCGTTTTTTAGGCGCACGATTTCCATTATGAGCAAGTGGAGTTACATCTCGCAAAACGAGAATATTCAAGCCTGAAGACTGAAAAGCTCTGACGACAGAATCTCTTCCCTGACCGGGTCCTTGCAAATTAACTTCCATCGACCTTACGCCCAACGCCAAAAGATCTCGGGCGATATTCGTACCAATTTGCGTTGCAGCAAATGGTGTTGATTTTCTCGCACCCTTGAATCCAAGCTGACCAGAACTACCACGAACAATAACGTCACCGGTCATTGTCGTAATTGAAACAAGCGTATTATTAAATGATGCTTGAACGTGAGCGATCACAGATTCAACATTTTTTAATACTCGCTTTTTACCTTTTTTATACGCCATGAAAAAACCTCATAGTTCCTTATTTATCTATTTTTTAGCAATTTTTTTATTTGCAACAACACTATTTGCCTTACGAGGACCTTTACGTGTACGCGCATTTGTTTTTGTACGCTGTCCACGAACCGGCAAGCCACGTTTGTGTCTAATGCCACGGTAAGACTGAATTTCTTGCAAACGTTTAATGTTCAATGAGATTTCTTTTCTCAAGTCACCTTCAACTTTAAAGTTTGAAGTAATTTCTTTTTGAATTGCTGCAATATTTTCTGACGTTAAATTCTTTACTCGAACATCAGGACTCAAGCTGATAGCAGCTAAAATCTGGCGTGAAGACTCAAGACCAATGCCATAAATATATGTTAGGCCATACTCAACCCGTTTTTCACTAGGAAGATACACACCTTCTATACGTGCCATTTTATTATTCCTTTTAAAAACTCTTTATAAAGAGCAATTATCCCTGTCTTTGTTTGTGACGAGGAGTTTTGCTGCATAAAACTCTTACAACTCCAGCTCTACGCACAATTTTGCAACCCGAGCACATTTTTCCAACTGACGTACGAACTTTCATACCTCTCCCCACTCTATTTTAATTGTATTAACAAACAGCTTTTTATCAAAAATCAAAACACAAACTTCTTATACGCGATAACGCACGATAATTCTGCCTTTTGTCAAATCATACGGTGATAATTCAACAGCAACTCGATCTCCCGGCAATAACCGCACATAATTTATCTTCATTTTTCCAGATATATGTGCTGTTACAGTATGTCCTCCTTCGAGGATAACACTAAAAATAGTATTCGGTAAGACCTTGTCTACTACTCCATCAATAACAATCGCATCTTTTTTTGTTTTCATATTTATCCAAAATTATCAGGCTATGACAAGCGCGTCAAAACCCGCACGCCAAAATCAGTAACAACAACCGTATCTTCAACATGGACAGCAAGCCCATGATCGACCGTTTTAACACTCCATCCATCAGAGTCAACAAAAACATCCGGTCTATACTGCGTGACCATAGGTTCTATCGCAAGAGTCATTCCTGCAATAAGCTCAACTCCCGTTCCTATTTTACCAAAGTTGGGAACTTCCGGACCTTCATGAATATTTCTACCAATGCCATGTCCAGCATATGCTCTCACAACACTATAGCCAGCACTTTCAACATTTTTTTGTATAGACGCTGCAACAGTTCCAATTTTGACGCCAGGCTTAATAATTCTTAAGGCCTCATCTAATGAAAACTGAGCGCAATCACGCATTTTCTGAGCTTCAACTAAAGGCGTTCCGACAAAAAAAGTTCTTGCCATATCAGCACAATATCCTTGGTATGACCCAACAACATCAAGCTTCACACAATCACCATCTTTAAAAACAGCCGACTGAGAAGGAACTCCATGAATAACACCATCATTAATAGAAATACACGTTGCATGCCGATACCCACCGTAACCAATACAAGAAGGAACCAACCCTGCCGCACGCATTTTGACCTCAATAAGACCATCTAAATCTTTTGATGTCATTCCACTAACAATAAGAGAGGATGCGTGTTCAACAATTTCAGCCAAAAGTCGACCAGCAATAGCCATTTTATCTATAGATCTTAAATCTTTTAGGATTATTCTACTCATTGCAAATTAAGTTCCGCACTTCAAAACAAACTCTGAAAAAACAGCTTCTTCGTTTTTACCATACAAATCTAATCTGCTAATATTAATTTTATATTCAATGTATACAGCTAAAACCTGCAGCGCATGCTTTTGATACTCTTCAAGACGCTCTAAAACGATCGCATCTGCATCATCACTACGCCTCATTAAAGAATCTGCGCAATGATCACAAATACCATCAATTTTAGGTTTTCGAGAAATAAGAGAAAAAGTCTTTTGACATGCTTTATTTTTACAAATCAAACGTGCCGATAATCTTCGACAAATTTCTTCATCGGTAAGATTAAAATGCACAACCTTCAATTCTACACCAGGAAACAACTTTGGAAATAAATCCAAAAAAGTTCGTGCCTGACTTGCAGTTCGAGGATAACCATCAAGAATAAATGCTGTTGTTTGGCATTTTCTTAATCCATTAACAACAATTTTGGTAACGATTTCATCAGAAACTAACGCTCCTCGAGTGATAGTTTCTTTTACCAAAATCCCAAGATCACTATTGCTCGCAACTTCTGCTCGCAACATCTCACCAGTTGAAATCATTGTAAAACCAAGTTGCTCAACAGCTTCTCGGGCCACAGTTCCCTTACCGGTACCAGGTGGCCCAAAGAAAGAATATACAACCTTCAAGGATGATGTTTTACCTGTTGTGATATCAGTCATATTTTTTACGAGCCTTCCCAGAAGACAAGAATCCTTCATACTTTTTATCAAGCAATGCAGAATCTAATTGAGTAGACGTATCAAGCCCAACACCAACTGCAATCAACAAAGATGTTCCAGAAAAAGTTATAGGTGAAGACAAAAATTTCAACAAAATATCAGGAAAGACCGCCAAGGTAGCTAAATAAAGAGCCCCAGGAAGTCCAATTCTCAACAGCAGCCCTTCAAAGAATTCAGCTGTTTTTTTACCAGGACGCAATGCAGAGACAAATCCACCAGATTTACGTAAGTTTTCTGCAAGTTCATTCGGATCCATCAAAATGGACGTGTAAACAAACGCAAAGAAAACAATAAATAAGACGGTTAAAAATGTATACACAGGCGAACCGTAATCAAGCCAATCACCAATAAAGGAAATCGAAGAAAACCATTCCAATGCCAATAACTTTTTAATCAAAACAACAGGCATCCCCAAAAGAGCGCTTGTGAAAATCACCGGCATAACTCCAGATGGATTAATTTTAAATGGAATATGTCTGCTGATTCCGCCATAAATCTTCTGCCCAATAATACGTTTTGCATATTGAACATTAACTCTGCGCTCACCACGTTCAACAAATATAATTACACACACAAGCGCAATTAGAAATGCCACGATAAGTGATGCCACACCCCAATCAAGGTTTCCCGATGAAATTGAAGTATAAATCTTCAAAATTCCTTCAGGAAGACCTGCAACAATCCCTGCAAAAATGATCATTGATGAACCTTGACCAATGCCACGATGCAAAATTTGTTCACCAAGCCACATCACAAAAACAGATGACGAAGCGAGTACAATTGTTCCAAGAATGCGAAATGACCAACCAGGAACCATTACGATCCCCGGAGCCATAATTTCAAGATAGGATACATAGAAGAAGCTTTGAAGAATTGCAATGCCAACAGATAAATAACGAGTGTATCCATTTAAAATACGACGACCCGCTTCTCCTTCTTTTGACAATGCCTCCAGAGCAGGAACCGTAAGCCCAAGCACCTGCATAAAAATAGATGCTTGGATATAAGGACCAACCCCTAAGGCAAAAATAGCAACTCGCTTAAGAGCTCCCCCAGAAAGTAAATCGAAAAACTTGAAAAATCCTGATCCGAAAGATGAGGAATTCAAAAATCCCGACAACATATTAGTGTCAATGCCCGGAAGAGGAATGTGAACGCCTAAACGATACACACCCAAAATCCCCAACGTAAACAACAGTTTACGTCGAAGATCACTTTGTAAAAATACATTCTTAAAGTTGCTCAACAAGGCTAACATCTACTACTCCCCGAGTAAAACCACCTCACCACCAGCATTCTGAATTGCAAGCATAGCCGCTTCAGATGCCGCATGGACATGTACACTAAGTTTTTTGTTTAATTCACCATTGCACAAAATCTTAACTAAAGATTTACGTCTCTTAACTAATCCCAATTCTTTAAGTGCTGCAACGTCAACAAGTTGACCCGCTTCAAACTTATTTTCAAGAGTATCTAAGCTAATGACGGTATATAATGTCTTAAATCTATTCTTAAAGCCACGCTTTGGAATACGTCGCAAAAGAGGCATCTGACCGCCTTCAAAAGAAGGGCGAATTTCAGACCTAGATCCAGTGCGTGAGAGTTGACCTTCGCTACCGCGACCGGAAACACCACCACGTTTACCACCACGACCAACTCGTTTACGTTTTTTTACTAATTGCTTAAGATTACTGAGCTTCAACAACATTTGTCTTCTCCATTAAATCACTCAATGTTTTTCCACGAAGTCGCGCAATGTGATGAGCTGCACGTAATTTTTGCAATGCAACAACAGTTGCTTTAGCAACATTATGTTTATTAGATGCACCAAAAATTTTCGCCAAAATATCTTTCACGCCAACAGCCTGCAAAAGAGATCTTACTGCACCACCAGCAATTAAGCCGGTTCCTTTTGAAGCAGAACACAGCAACACGGTGCTTGCACCATGTCGAGCGGTTACATCAAAGGGGATTGTTGAACGATAAAAAGGAATTTCAAACATTTCTTTTTTCGCACGCTTAGCGGCTTTTGAAACAGCAGATGCGAATTCGCGGCTCTTGCTTGACGCAAGACCCATTCGACCTTTTCCATCACCAACAACTACCAATGCGGAAAAAGTTAATCTTCTTCCACCACGCACAACCTTAGCTACGCGTCTGACTTCAATAACAGTTTCAACAAATTCTGAAACTGCTGCCTTGCCAGTCTTCAGTTGAACACCTTCTTGGTGTTTTTCTTCTCTTTTAATTTCCACGTTTTTTGCCTTACAGTCTTGCCATATTAAAATACTAAACCGCTTTCTCGCAATCCATCAGCAAGAGCCTGAACTCGACCATGATACAAATTGCTACCGCGATCAAATCGAATTTTTGAAATAGAAGCATTAACTGCCAATTTTCCCAATTCAATACCAACCTGTTTTGCAACATCCTTGTTTACACAAGATGATTTAAGCGCAAGAGACGAAAATGATACTAAAGTTTTGCCCTGAACATCATCGATCACTTGAGCAGAAATGTGTTTATTACTTCTAAACACAGACACTCTAGGATGAGCACCAACAAGTTTATTTCTAACCCTGAAGGCTCTTCTTACTCTACGTAATGCTATTTTTTTTTGAATACTCATTTACTGAAAATCCTACCTAATTATTCTATGATTTTGTTTTACCGGCTTTGCGAATAATTACTTCATTCTCAAGCATGATTCCAGTCCCTTTGTATGGTTCTGGTTTTCGAAATGATCGAACAGCGTCACAAACGCTTCCCAATAATTCCTTGTCAGTTCCTCTAAAAGTTAACAACTGACCGGTTTTATCAATCTCAACAGTAATATTAGCGGGTAACTCATACTCAGTTTTATGACTATATCCCAAAGAAAAAGTCATATTAGAACCAACAGCCACAGCCTTAAACCCAAGACCAACAATTTTTACTCGTTGCTCAAAGCCTGACTCTGAACCTTTGATTTTATTTGCAAGCAATGCTCTGTGTAAACCCCAAAGTGCTACTGCTTTTTTTGCAGCACCATCAGCGAGAGTTATCGACAACGCATTACCACTAACCGTTGCCACGAGCTCTTTTGGAAGCTCATGAACAACTGACGCTTTTGCACCACTAATACTGATTTGCTGTCCAGCAATCTCAATTTTAGCCGATGAAAAAACTACTGGTTTTCTTCCTATTTTTGACATGCCAGCACCTACCAAACGTGACAAATAACCTCGCCGCCGACTTTTTCTCGTCGAGCAACGCGGTCGGAGATAACACCCCGATTTGTTGAAAGAATTGCAAGTCCCAAGCCGCCTAATAACGGCTGAACATCAGAAACTCGCTTGTAAGAACGACATCCAGGAGTACTCATGCGTTTAATTTCATGAATAGCTGATTCGCCATCTACATATTGAAAATAGATTAATAAACGATCCTGAACCTCTCCGGTCACTTCACGTCTATAATCTTTAATAAAGCCTTCTTCTTTCAAGACGCGAGCAATCTCTGCCTTTAAGTTTGAATAGGGCACAACAGCTGTTCGCTTATACACCATAATGGCGTTACGCAGAACAGTTAAAAAATTACCAACTACATCCACTGTGTTGTCCTCTCGTAATTTTGCAATCTACCAACTCGCCTTTTTTACACCCGGCAACATGCCTTCAAGCGCGAGCTTTCTAAAGAACAAGCGACACAATCCAAATTTTCTCATAAAACCTCTAGGTCTTCCTGACAACAAACAGCGATTGCGATTTCTTGTTGAAAACTTAGGGGTTAGTTTTGATTTCTCTATAAGAGCTTTACGTGCCATCGATTATCCTTTTAAGCAACCAGCACGACCTTCTTTGAATGGCATATTAAATGCCTTCATAAGAGCATACGCTTCTTTATCATTTTCAGCGGTCGTACAAATTGTAATATTGAGCCCACGAGATTGATCTACTTTATCGTAGTCAACTTCAGGGAAAATTAACCAATCAGTGATTCCAAGATTAAAATTGCCTGAGCCATCAAACCCAGCATTTACCCCTTGAAAATCACGAACTCCAGGCAATGCGATATTGATTAGTTTATCAAGAAAATCATACATACGACGATTTCTTAAGGTAACCTTAACACCAATAGCAACACCCTCTCTGAGCTTAAATCCAGCAATAGATTTATGCGCAATAGTTTTAACAGCGTTTTGCCCAGCAATCAGAGTTAAAATATCTTTAACTCCCTGTAGCATCTTACTGTCTTTAACGGCATCTTTAACACCGATATTCAAAACAATTTTTGAAACTTTAGGAACTTGCATAATATTCTTTATTGCAAGGTCCTTTTGAAGTTTTCCCATAAGGGTCAACTTATATATTTCTTGAAGTCTAGCGATTTTCATTTTTATTTCATCCGCACTTACAGTTCAATCTGTGCGTGGTGGCTCATTCGAACCCTCTCGCCCTGCTCGTTAAGACGAACTTGCACTCTGCAAGCCTTCTTCGTTTCAGGACACAACGGCATTACTTTGCATGCCGGCATGTATGATTCTTCTTGCACAATTTTACCAACTTCTTTGTTGGATTTTGCCTTACGATGACAAGTCATCAAAGCAACACCACGAACCTTCACGCAATCGTTTTTTTTATCCAACGCGATGATAGGTCCTTGCTGTCCCTTATATTTTCCAGCAATCACAACAACGACATCATTTTTTTTCAATCTTGCTATCATAACAGCCTCTATAAAACCTCTGGAGCAAGTGAGATGATCTTACTGAATCCTCGAGCTCTTAGTTCCCTTGCAATAGGGCCAAAAATCCGAGTACCTACTGGTTGATTGTCTTTGTCAACAATCACCGCAGCATTATCATCAAACCGAACATAACTTGCATCTTCACGACGAACCTCTTTACATGTTCGCACAATAACTGCCGTTTGAACAGTTCCTTTTTTTACTTGTCCACCAGGAATGGCCTTTTTGACAGCAATTTTAACTAAATCACCAACGCGAGCAATATCCTTACCGGTACTACCAACAACGTGAATAATTTTTGCTTCTTTAGCACCAGAATTGTCAGTGATAACAAGTCTTGTCTCTTTGCGTACCACTTACTAACTCCCCTTAACTTTCAAAACACGAGAAAGAACCATGTGTTTTGTTTTTGAAATAGGAGCTGTTTCCGCGATCTGTACAATGTCACCAATCTTGGCAATTTCTTGCACATCATGAGCTTTGTACTTTTTGCTTCGACGAACAATTTTTCCCAAACGAGGATGTTGAAATGCTCTTTCAACACTAACCACAATAGTTTTTTCCATTTTATCAGAAACAACTACACCTTCTAAAACACGCTGAATTACATTCACCGGTGCTTTTTCTTGCAAACTCATCTTATTCTCCACGTAATTTAAACCAGATCATTTCGTTCTTTTAAAAACGTGAGAATTCGAGCAACCTGAGCCTTTACCTTCTTGAACATTGACGTATCTCGCAGTTGGTTAGTTGATCTACCTAAACGTAAATCCAACGAACCCTTACGCAATACTGCAAGTTCATTATGAAGCTCTTGAGTGCTAAGCTCACGCAAACTTTTAATATCTTTAATCATATACCTACCTACTCTGGATACTGGACGGATAACTCTTCGCCCTTTTCAACAAAGCGAACAGCTATTGGCAACTTATAAGCAACTTGCTTGAAAACTTCTTTTGCAACAGCTTTCTCAACACCAGAAATTTCGACCAAGACGCGACCACGTCGCACTACCGCAACCCAAAACTCAGGAGAACCTTTTCCTCCACCCATCCGAGTTTCTGCTGCTTTTTTCGAAACAGGTTTATCTGGAAAGATGCGGAAGAAAAACTCACCAATCTTTTTTAATCTTCGACTAATCGTAATTCGAACAGCTTCAATTTGCCTTGCGGTAATCCACGCTGGTTCTAATGCAATTAAACCATATTCTCCGAAAGCAATTTCACGAGCACCCTTTGACCATCCGCCAAGGTTACCACGATGAACTTTTCGATATTTTGTTTTTTTGGGCATCAACATGAATAATTACCCCCTTCTGAATTACAACTCACCTTTGCAGATCCATACCTTGACACCAATAATTCCTGAAGTTGTTTTAGCCTCAGCAAGTGAATAATCAATATCAGCTCTAATTGTGTGCAATGGAATCGAACCTAATCTCAACCATTCATCACGCGCGATTTCAGCACCACCGAGTTTACCAGCACAACGGATTTTAATCCCTTTTGCACCAGCTCTCATAGCAGCAAAACCAGCTTTTTTCATCAAACGTTTGTAACTAACACGACGTTCAATTTGATCAGCGATACTTTTTGCAACCAATGCAGCATTTATTTCAGGCTCTTTTACTTCTTGAACAGAAACATCTAATGCTCTGCCAAATCGCTTAAGTAAATTTTCCTTAAGCTGCTCAATTCCCTGGCCTTTTTTACCGATAAGCATTCCAGGACGAGATGAGTGTAAAATAACTCTCGCTTCCGTTCCTGCTTTCTCAATTTCAACACGCGCAATATCAACACTATTTAAATTTTCATCTAAATATTTACGAATTTGCAAATCTTCCCAAAGCTCTTTCCAATAAGAACGCTTTGCAAACCATCTAGCATTCCAGTCTTTATTTATACCAAGCCTAAAACCTAGAGGATGAACCTTTTGACCCACCGTGACCCCTCTTTCTAATCAATAGCCTGAGAAGAAGAAACTTTGTTTGACAAAGTTTCTTTCATTCCCAAAATAACTTCTATGCGACTCGAGCGCTTACGTTGAGGACATCCTCGACCACGCGCTCCTGGTTTAACATAACGTAAAAAACCATCTTCGTTAACACAAATTCTATGCAGAAAAACACTCTGAGAGGATCCATCTGCAATTGTTCCTTTGTGCTTAGCATTCGCATAAGCAGAAACAATAACCTTGATTAAAGGAACAGAACGATTACAACCAACAGTTTTCAACCAAGCTAACGCCTGCTCTACAGACTTTCCGCGAATAACATCTGCGTATAAACGTAATTTATACGGAGACATTTTTACGCCATTACTTCTAGCGGCAGATACAACTGCAACATTTTGACTCATTTAATTCTAACCTTATTTTTTAGCGCCGGCAGCTTGACGCTGGCCACTATGCATTCTAAATGTACGAGTTAAAGCAAACTCACCCAAACGATGCCCAACCATGTTTTCTGTTACGAAAACTGAAATAAACTTCCGTCCATCATGAACAGCAAATGTTTGTCCCACAAAATCTGGGAGAATAACACTCGCCCTACTCCAGGTTTTAATTGGAGTTCGAGAAGCTGTCTCTTTTGCAACAACAACTTTTTTTAAAAGATGTTCCGCAACAAAAGGACCTTTTTTTATAGACCTTGACATATTAAGTCCTCACCACAATCTTCAATGTATATATTATAAAACCTAAGGACGTCTTCGTCTAATAATAAACGAGCTCTTACGCGTACGAGTACGTGCACCCTTACATGACTTACCCCACGGAGTGACTGGATGCGCACCAGATTTTGAGCGCCCTTCACCACCACCGTGTGGGTGATCAACCGGATTCATAGCCATACCTCTAACAGATGGCTTAAACCCAAGATGTCGATTTCTACCAGCCTTACCAATGACCATATTTCTAAATTCAGCATTAGATAATGTGCCAATAGTAGCCCAGCATCGAGCATCTACATAACGAAGTTCACCTGAAGGCATCTTTAAAACAGCACGACCTTCTTCTTTCGCAACAAGCTGCACAGCCGTTCCAGCACTACGAGCAAAACGCCCGCCTTGATCAGGAAACGACTCCACATTATGAACAAAGAAACCTGTTGGAATTGAAGACAATGGAAGACTGTTGCCAACGTTGGCATCGCAACTTTGACTTGCAATAATCGATGAACCAACAGTTAAGCCCTCAGGCCTAAGTTGATAGGTTTTTGCACCATTCGCATAAGAAATTAACGCAATAGGTACATTTCGATTTGGATCATACTCGATAGCAACAACCTTACCAGGAATGTTTTTATGAGCTCTATCAAAATCAACTATACGATATTGCCTTTTTGCTCCACCACCACGCCATCTAACAGTAATTCTTCCATTAGAATTACGGCCACCAGAATGAGGCAGTTTTGCCAAAAGACTTTTTTCAGGTGCTTTTTTTGTTAAATCAACAATCTTGACGAACGTCTGCGTACGCAAAGAAGGATTTCTAGGTTTTCTTGTAACAATAGCCATTAAATCTTACCCCTCACGCTCAGCAGCAACAACATCTTGATTGTCGACAGCAGGCGCTGCTGACATCAATTCACCAGGCAAATCAATGCTATATCCAGGACGCAATGTTACAATGGCACGCTTTGTACCAGGACGAACATATCTGCGCCGAGAAAATACACCAGCAATATCCGGCATATTGATAACATTAACTTTTTCTACTTTAACATTCCAAATCTTCTCGACCGCTTGGCGAACTTCTATCTTGTTCACTCCCCGCTCTACTTCAAACGTAAGTTTGCGAAGCGTTTGGAAAGTGTGCAAGCTCTTAGGGGTCATAATTAGTTTCCTAATAACGCCGTAAAAATTTAGCTCCATAGTTCCACCATTTTCTTAAATAATTCAACATCTTTTTTCATGAAAACCAACTGAGAAGCATAAGAAAATGCGAACGCATTAGCAGCATCAAAAGAAGCTATTGAAACGTTATGTATATTTCCAAACGAAGCACGAACTGTAAAATCGTACAAAGATGCAAATAAAACAATTTTTTTATCATGCATTTCAGCAGATTTCAAAACTTGAGCAGCAAGCTTAGACGACGGTTTATTCAACTCAAAATCAAAATCTAAACATGCAACACGACCAGAAAGAATTGCTTCATTTACAAGGTCTCTCAAGACAACTTTTTTCTGCTCTTTGCCAATAAACAGTACTCTTGTACGTGGTTGAGGCCCAAAGATGACCCCCCCCTTACGCCACAAAGGAGACCTAATGGAAGACACACGAGCACGACCCGTACCCTTTTGTTTCCATGGTTTTCTGTTAGAGAAGGCCAATTCACCACGGGATTTACACCCAACAGTTCCTTGTCTCCAATTTTGACGAAGAACACGAATAGCTTGGCTAAAAAGCGCCAAATTTGGGACAGATTCACTCAAAGAGGAGAAAATACTTAATCCTTCAAGAGCAGCCCCATTACGACCAAAAACTCGAATCATACTCACAACATTATCCTCGCTTTGAAACCGTTACTAAAGAACCACTCTTTCCAGGAACAGCACCACAAACAAAGATAACGCCAAGAGACGCATCAAGCTTCACGATTCTCAGATTTCTGACAGTAACATGCTCAGCACCCATGTGACCAGGCAATTTCTTACCTTTATCAACTTCACCATGAGTTCTTCTGTGACCAACAGCACCAGGAATTCTATGAAAACCAGAACCGTGAGAGGCAGGACCCCCAGCAAAGTTATGCCGTTTCATTACACCAGCAAAACCCATACCCTTGCTCACGCCCTGAACGTCTACCAAGTCGCCAATGGCGATTGAAACATCAGACAGCGAAAGAGAATGACCTGCTTCATACATTTGTTCTTGTTCAACAGAAATAGAAATTTCTCTAACAAACAAGAAAAATGATTTTTTATTTTTTAACCATTCAGGAGAAAACTCCATTGAACGGTACCGCTCTCGTGGCAAGGCAATCTGGACGGCGCTATAGCCATCACGAGAAAAAGTCTTTACCAACGTCACATACCACGAACCCGTGGATATTGCGGTCACAGGAACGACACGCCTGTTCTCATCGAACAGTTGTGTCATTCCAATTTTTGTACCTAATACAGCTTTTAGCATGACCTAGAACCAAACCTATCGAATTTCAACATCTACACCAGCAGAGAGGTTGAGCTTTCTCAAAGCGTCGATTGTTTGTTCTACAGGAGAAACAATATCAATTATACGCTTGTGAGTAATTAACTCGAACTGCTCTCGCGACTTTTTATCAATATGCGGCGAACGCAACACCGTGAAAACTTGTCGCTTCTTTGGAAGAGGAACGGGTCCTAAAAGTTTAGACCCCGTTCGTTTCACTGTCATAACGATTTGCTTTACAGCACCATCAAGCAATTGATGATCGTACGACTTGAGGGTGAGCCGAATTTTTTGTTTTTTCATATGCTCCATACACCTCTGCAGTTACGCAATTATTTTACCAACAACACCAGCACCGATAGTTCTACCACCTTCACGGATAGCAAACTTCAATTCTGAAGCCATAGCAACAGGACTTACAAGCTCAACAGTTACGGTAAGATTGTCACCTGGCATCACCATTTCTCTGCCAGCAGGCAATGTGATGATTCCAGTTACGTCTGTTGTTCTGAAATAGAATTGAGGACGGTATCCACTAAAGAATGGGCTATGACGGCCACCTTCTTCTTTTGAAAGAACAAAAATTTGTGCTTCAAACTTCTTATGACCCTTGATTGAACCAGGAGCTGCAAGAACTTGACCACGCTCAACTTCGTCTTTTTTAATACCACGAAGCAAAACACCAACGTTGTCACCAGGAATAGACTCAGTCAATTCTTTGTTAAACATTTCAATGCCCGTAACGGTTGTTTTTCTTGAATCAACAAAACCAACGATTTCTACTTCAGCGCCAATTTTCAAAAGACCAGCTTCAACACGACCAGTTACAACAGTTCCACGACCAGGGATCGAGAAAACGTCTTCAACAGGCATCAAGAAAGGCTTGTCTGTTGGACGAGGAGGCATTGGAATATATGTATCAAGAGCGTCAACAAGACGTTCGATAGACTTAACACCAATTTCACTTTGTTCGCCAGCAAGCGCTTTTGTTGCAGATCCCTTGATGAATGGAATTTCGCTTCCAGGAAAGCCGTACTTAGTGAGAAGATCTCTTACTTCTTCTTCAACAAGCTCTACCATGCTCTCATCATCAACCATGTCGATCTTATTAAGGAAAACGACAATAGCAGGAACACCAACTTGTTTTGCAAGCAAGATATGTTCACGAGTTTGAGGCATCGGTCCATCAGCAGCAGAAACAACCAAGATTGCTCCGTCCATCTGAGCCGCACCCGTGATCATATTTTTGATATAATCCGCGTGACCAGGACAGTCAACGTGTGCATAGTGTCTGTTTACAGACTCATATTCAACGTGTGACGCTGCGATAGTAATACCACGTTCACGTTCTTCAGGCGCATTGTCAATAGAGTCAAATGCACGCTTTTGAGCCAAACCTTTAGAAGCTAAAACGTTAGTAATAGCTGCTGTTAACGAAGTCTTACCATGATCAACGTGACCAATTGTTCCCACATTAAGATGGGGCTTCGTTCTATTAAAAACTCCCTTTGCCATCATTATCCTTTCAATATATGAAATTTATTTAAACTTTAAACTTTTTTACTTGCGATTGCGTCCTGAACAGATTGAGGAACCTCACGGTACTCTTCAAACTCCATACTTGCACTTGCACGACCTTGCGTCATCGAACGCAATGTCGTTGTATATCCAAACATTTCAGCAAGAGGTACTTCTGCAAGCACAACTTGAACACCGAAACGATCATCAGCGCCCATAACACGACCACGACGAGAGCTTAAATCTCCCATCACGTCACCCATAAAGTTTTCTGGTGTTAACACCTCAACCTTCATGACTGGCTCAAGAACAACAGGGTTTGCCTTATTCATTCCATCTTTAAATGCCATAGATGCAGCGATTTTGAACGCCAACTCTGAAGAGTCAACATCATGATAAGATCCATCATACACGATCGCTTTAAGATCGTCGACAGGATATCCACCAATAACGCCAGCACAAACAGCTTCTCTCAGACCTTTTTCAATTGCTGGAATATATTCTTTAGGAATCGTACCACCAACAACTTTACTTTCAAAGACAAAACCAGAACCTCTTTCAAGGGGCTCTAATTCAAGCATTACGTGACCATATTGTCCACGACCACCAGATTGACGAATAAACTTACCTTCAGACTTAACAGCCTTTCTAATAGTTTCTTTGTATGCAACCTGAGGCTTTCCTTGAACCACTTCAACCTTGTGATCTCGACGAAGAATATCAACCTTAATTTCAAGGTGAAGCTCCCCCATACCAGCAATAATCGTCTGATTGGTTTCAGGATCAAAACTGAATTTAAACGAAGGATCTTCTTGTGAAAGTTTTTTCAAACACAAGGTCATCTTTTCATAATCAGCTTTATTCTTTGGCTCAATAGCTGAAGTTACAACAGCCAATGGAATTACAATAGATTCTAACAACACTGGGAATTTTTCATCACACAATGTGTCACCTGTTGTAACGTCCTTAAGCCCAACAACCCCAACAATATCACCGGCAAACGCTTCTTTGATTTCTTCACGCTTGTTTGCATGGAGTCTCAACAAACGACTTACACGCTCACGTTTTCCACGTGTTGCATTGTAAACGTAAGATCCAGCTTGCAATGAACCTGAATAAATACGCGTAAAGGTCAAAGAACCAATAAACGGATCAATCGTGATTTTGAAAGCTAATGCAGAAAAATGGCCATCAACGTCTGAAGGGCGATCAACCTCTTCTTCTGTATCTGGAATCGTTCCCTTAATAGCAGGCTTATCAAGTGGAGATGGCAAATAATCAATAACAGCATCAAGCAAAAGCTGAACACCCTTATTTTTAAATGCAGTACCGCAGAAAACTGGTGTTAGCTTTTGCTGCAAAACACCTTTTCTGATAGCAGCTTTGAGCACATCCAATTCAACAGACTCACCAGCTAAATAAGTAGCCGCAAGTTCATCATCATAATCCGAAGCTTTTTCAAGAATAGCTTCATATGCACGATCAACTTGAGCACGATATTCTTCAGGAAGAGGTTTCCATTCAACAACTGAACCATTATCTTTTGGTGGAAAGTACGCAATTCTACGACTCAACACATCAATAATTGCTTCAAAGTTTTCAAATTCACCGACTGGAATTTGCATAGCAACAGCATTAGCGCGAAGTTTCAAATTCATATCAGAAATAACTGAAAAGTAATTTGCGCCAACACGGTCAAGCTTGTTAACAAAGGCAATACGAGGAACCCCGTAGTGAGTTGCCTGATGCCACACTGTTTCAGATTGGGGCTGCACACGGCCAACACCACAAAAAACAGCTACTGCACCATCAAGCACACGTAAGGAACGACCAACTTCAATAGTAAAGTCAACGTGACCAGGCGTATCGATAATGTTAATAGTGTGATCACCCCAAGAACATGTTGTAGCAGCCGATTGAATCGTAATACCACGCTCACGCTCTTGTTCCATGAAATCCATGACGGTCGCGCCTTCATGCACTTCACCGATTTTGTGTGAAACACCCGTATAAAAAAGAATTCGCTCCGTTACCGTTGTCTTACCAGCATCAATATGAGCCATAATCCCAATATTACGGTACTTTTTTAAATCTGAATTCTTCATAAAAACCTACCAAGCGTAATGTGAATATGCGCGATTAGCTTCTGCCATTCTATGAACGTCAGTCTTTTTCTTAGCTGCACCACCACGATTATCAAGAGCTTCTACAAACTCAGCGCCCAAGCGAGCACCCATAGTTTTATCAGATCTTTTCGCAGCGGATTCAATCAACCAACGGAAAGCTAACGCACGTGATCTTGAAGAACGCACTTCATCAGGAACCTGATATACGCTACCACCAACACGACGAGATTTCACTTCAACCGTAGGGCTAACGTTTAACAAAACTTTTTCAAATAATTCATGAGCACCTTCGTCATTACCAGCTTTTTTGGCAAGAACATCCATTGCTTCATAAACAATACGACGAGCGACGTCTTTTTTACCGCGCTCCATAACAACGTTAATTAATTTTGCAATAACTGCAGAATTGAATCGAAGATCTGGGACTATTACCCTAACAAAATCAACGGATCTACGTCTTGGCATTATTTAGCTCCTGCTTTTGGTTTCTTTGTTCCATACAATGAACGACTTTGACGTCTGTTTTTTACGCCAGAACAGTCAAGTGTTCCGCGAACAATGTGATACTTTACCCCTGGTAAATCTGGAACTCTACCTCCACGAACAAGAACCACCGAGTGTTCTTGCAACGTGTGACCTTCACCACCAATATACGCAGTGATTTCACGACCCGTGGTTAATTTCACACGAGCAACTTTACGCAATGCAGAGTTAGGTTTTTTTGGTGTTACTGTGTAAACACGAGTACAAACCCCTCTACGTTGTGGACAATCACTAAGCGCTGGCGACTTAGTCTTTTGAACTACACTTACTCGTTCTTTACGAGTCAACTGACTTATTGTTGGCATACAATTAAACACCTAACGAAATATACAAAACACCCACTGAGTACAAAGACATCTTCACATTAAATTACTTTCAGCATACTATGCACTCAGAGCAAGCAATATGGTATATTCTATCTACCCCAGGAAAACACTTTTATTCTAACTGGATCATTATTTTTTTCAAGCAACCGAATAGTGAAAAGGTTTTAATTTAACGAAATAAATAGATATTAAAACCATTAAAATAAGGATTTTCAGCATGTTTGAATTGTCGGAGCTATCAACCCTAACCAGCAACATACTTCCTCTGGTAGGGGCATTACTGGCTTTTTACTCCATTATAACAGTCCATGAATTTGGTCATTTTATTTTTTGTAAAATATTTAATGTAAAAACCCCAACTTTTTCTATTGGCGCCGGGCCCGTTCTATTAAAAAAGAAATTATGGGACACGAAATTTGTCTTTTCACTCTTCCCTGTTGGCGGATTTGTTGAAATCGGGGGCCTGAGTGAACCGGGCCAAGGCTCACAAGAACTCGCACAAGATCTCAGCGACCAATCCTTTGAAACAAAACCCTACTGGCAAAAAATGCTCATTTTATGTGGCGGCATAATGTTCAACCTTATTTTCGCTTTTGGTATCTATACCAGCCTTTTTTACACTGGAATGCCAAAAAGCAAAGTTGTTGAAATCACGATAAAATCAATAATACCAAATGGTCCTGCCGATAAAGCAGGAATTATAGCTGGCGATATCTTTGTTGGAATCAACCACAAACTTTTCGCCGAAAAAGGCTCCTCCCTATCAATTTCAGACTTTAGCGCACAGATAAACGGCTCTGCTAATAAACCATTACATTTTCTTGTTAAGCGAAATGGCGAAACCATACAAAAAGAAATTACCCCAGAACCTGAAAACCCAGAAGATGCGAGCTCGTCCGCAAAACTTCAAGCAGAACTCTCTTCCAATTTGACCTATGAAATCAGCGAAGGCACTTCAATCATCAACGCAATCAAAAAAAGCTTTACGATGGTTGAATCACAAGTAACAGAATCTCTCTCAACCTTCAAGCGCCTCTTTAAAGAAAGATCGATTAAGGGAATCGGCGGGCCTGTAATGATCGTCTCTCAACTGTTCAAGACAGCACAAGCAAACTTTAAATTATTACTACTTTTTGTGAGCTTTATTAATGTGGGAATCGCCACGATGAACATGCTCCCTCTTGGCGCTCTTGACGGTGGACAGATCATGTTTACAACGATTGAAGCAATCTTTCGAAGAAGACTCAGTGATACATTCAAAATAACAGTGAACGTCATATCTCTTGGCTTCTTTTTCCTACTCTTTGTTTATCTTACATTCAGAGACGTTTTGAACCTTTTTGGCAAATAAAGCAAACCGCAACTTAAAAACCATGGCTTCTACGCTGAACTAGAATAAAAAAAGGGCCGAGACTTTCATCTCGGCCTTTTTAAATTTACTATCAACTAATATATTAGTTTGAGTTCATTTGTGCTGTATGAGGATGCTCTGCGCCTGCATAAACACGAAGTTTATCAAGAACATCAGCACTCAATTTATTTTTAGGCAACATTCCTTTTACCGCTTGGTAAACCAATTCTGTTGGTTTTTTAGCATGTAATTGACGAGCTGTTTCTATTTTTAAACCGCTTTTGTATCCAGTGTAACGAGCGTATGTTTTACCATCCCACTTATTACCAGTCAAATCAACTTCTTCACAATCAACAACGATAACATAGTCACCGCCATCAGTATGTGATGTGAAAGTAGGTTTACCCTTACCTCTCAATAAGTCTGCAACTTCTGTAGCCAAACGTCCCAACACTTTACCCTTAGCACTCAAGACATGCCATTTAGGGGCTCTATCTTCTCTGCGCAAGAAAAAAGTTTTATTCATATCCATGAAAAATTCCTTTAAAAATCACTGAATTCACGCTGCGATTTACTGAACGCGCATATAATCATACCAGATAAACACACAAAGATTATCCAGTAAAAAATCAATATACGACTATGGTAATCAAATACAGGCATAAGGTCAAATGAGATCCGTCGCTAAACAGCTAAATTTTGAGCTAAGAGTTCTTCAATATCTGCAACATCTTTTGGTAAATCCTCAGTCAAACAGATTATTCCATCTTCAGCTAAAACATAGTCATCTTCGATCCGGACACCCAAACGCTCCTCTGGAAAGTAAAGGCCAGGCTCTAGCGTAAACGCATCACCAGGACACAATGGAATAGCATAATCACCAACATCATGCACATCTAACCCAAGATAATGACCAATGCTATGAGTAAAGAACTGATCAACACCCGCATCTTTAAACATTTTTACTGCTAAGTGATGTATGGACATCTCCGGAATCGCCGCGTTTCTGATAAACATCCCCGGCCTAATCAACTTTTCAAGAACTCTTTGAACCTTTAGCACAAGCTCATAAACTTCTTTTTGGCGAGGTGTAAACAACCCCGAAACAGGATAAGTACGCGTTACATCGGCGCAGTACATTCGATACTCAGCGCCACAATCAATAACAACCAGATCACCATCAGTCAACTGCGAAACGCCCTGCGTGTAATGAAGTTTCGTGGAATTTACCCCTGCTGCAACTATTGTTGGAAACGCTGGTCTGTCGGCACCTGACATCGCAAAAATAGATTCAAGGCCTCCGCGCAACTCATATTCAAATGCGCCTGCCCTCAATCCACGAGCTGCAAACAATTGTGCTGCAATCGTTATTTGAGCAGCATCATACATCACTGCGATCTCAGAAACGCTCTTTTCTCGACGCAATTCATGTAGCAAAGGAGAAATGTCACGAACATCTTTATAGGAAACACCAAAAGTATCGACCAACATGCTTAAAAGCTCTGATTGCGTTTTGTAGCGACCGCCAATATTGTCGTGCAAGACGAACAATGTACCAACATCGTTGAAAAATGCCGCCAAATCTTGCCCAACCGTTGAATAATGCTCTTCCTTAAAAACACCATTCATAAAATATCCAGGGATTTTCTCCCCCAAATACTTAACCTGAGGAAATCCCAAGTCCGTCGGAGAAAAGCGAACTCCCGTCCAAGATTCTCGATCAACACTGTAATCAGGACGATACAAAATTTCGCGACCATCAGAGAAAATAACTAAACCAATAGCAGGTTCAGAAAGACCCGTTAAATAAAAGAATGAACTTTCTGATCTAAAGCGCTCTCGGTGAGATTCATAATCATTTATAAGCACCAAGGCCCACGGCTCTGTAGAAGATTGCATCGTTTTTTTTATGGCTTGAACTAATTTATCTCTGTTTCCACAAGACCAATCGACTAAAGACTTCATGAATACTCCAGTAATCAAATAGTTTTCTAAAGATTGAAAAATACTACCAAACCAAAGAATTTTTAGCCATAAAGTTGATCAATATGGCCTGCGACCAATGTACGCTTGATGAATCGTACCCTTATCCATAAACTCGATCGATGAACCCGTTGGCAAACCACTCGCAAATTTAGACATAAAAAACTTACCTGGCCCAATCAGCGAGGCAATATATCCAGCGGTCGCTTCCCCTTCTGGGGTTGGATTAGTCGCAAAAATTATTTCTTTGACCTGTCCTGAAAGTCGCGTCAAAAAATGATCTATCGACAAACTCGACGGACCAATACCATCAAGCGGGCACAGCGCACCACCAAGAACATGATAAATGCCTTTGTAGATACCTATTCTTTCTATAGCAATCAGATCATACCACTGCTCAACCACACAAATCACCGACTTATCCCGTGATGGATCAAGGCAGATTTGGCAAACTTCTTTGTTTTCAGTCCAATTGGCACAACTTGAGCACTTAATAATATTCTGCCGCGCAACTAATATTGATGCGCACAAATCATCCACCACACCACTCTTACTCGTCAAAATATACGATGCAACTTTATATACATGCTTAGACGCCAAGTAAGGAATTTTCTGCAATTGTGCTATCAATTTTTTAAATGATGGTAGTGGATAATTTGTCATAATTTAACTGCCTAAACAGGGAAAACTTTTTTAATCAAAAAATCTTCAAAAATCATAGTGAGCGCATTTGTCGCCATGTAGATCAAAATGCCCGCAGGAAAATTCATGCCAAAAGCAAACATTGCAACCGGCAAGACAACACGCATCATGAGTCCACCCATAAAGCTCATTTGTACATTTCGTTGCTGAAAGACAAATCCAAAAATAAGAAGAAGGGGAAGGACATAATAAGGATCTGGTGCGCCCAAATTGATAATCCACCCAGCAAATGGTGCATAATACAGCGCCAATGAATTATTCATAAGTCCATACAGCGTACTAAACAATAGGAAGAAAACGATACTAGAGACAATCGTCAGCACTCCACCGTTCTTAGAAACATTATGAGCATCATAAAATTTAGACAACTCAGACTCACGAGTCACATAATCATCTTTATGTTTTTGTTTTATCGCATGCAGATCTGCTGCATAAGATGTTTCAAACGCTGTTGACTTTGCTGTTTCTCGTTTTGCCAAGATAAACAACGGCATTAATAAAATCTTTAACAGCAATGTCAAAATAATAATTACAAAACCATAGTTACCAAAGTACTCATACAACACTTCAATAGCCCACAAAAACAAGCGAGACAGTGATGAAATCCAGCCCAGTGACAAGAATGATGTCAAACGCACATCAACTTTTTCCATAGCATGCAAGCTCTTTGGTCCCAAGTACCAGCTCGTTACAACATCACTTTTTTCTGTAATTTTTGCGCATTCACAAATTAACAATAAGCCAGCAGACAATGATCCCTTCTTTGCGGCATCACCAGCTGCAAAACCCTGCGCCCTCTTATAGAAAACACGATTTAGGAATCCTGATTCATAGCCAATTAATGCGTGAACAAAATATTTATCTTCAACCGCTGCAATACGAGGAGCATTCCAAAATAAAATTGCCTCATTTTTGCCAGCAGGCAGTCTCTCAAGTTTTTCATTGTCATCGAGCATGACAACGCCTTCTAGCTTGTCTTTATCAAGCTCGGGCAAGAATGGCCCTGAAACAAATAATCGTGGAGAAAGTGGCGACACTTCATCTTTGAGGGGCTCAAACGACAACTTAACATCAACGCGATATGAATCATCTTGCACAATAAAAGTTTTAGTAATCTTCCACTGTTTATCAGCAGTTACCGCCTCAAAAGAAATTTCTGATTTGCCAGCCAATGTTTCTTCGTGAGAAATTCTGTAATTCAATGGTGTTTTATCTTCAAGGGCAAGCAGGAAAAGATCTTGGTCTTTTTCAAACTGACCGCGCTCATGAACAGTTCGCAACGGAACACTGTCTTTGCCTAAATGCTTTTTATAAACAACACCAACAAGCACTGCGCCCTTTGGCGAAAAGGCATATTCACACAGTTCAGTCTCTACAAAAACAGTAGATTCCTCAACACCATGCTTATGAGAATCAAAAACAACATCTCTATTCAAAAATGGAATCTCAAGAGGCTTTGAAGGATTTGAAGGAAAATAAAGCTGAAATCCCACAAATAACAACATTGAAATTAATACCGGCCACGAAAATATAGACTCTAGAAAAAGAGCGATTTTACTTTGATTCATAGTTTTACTCAAAAGATTAAATTAAAAAATACATACATAACAAAAATGCTCTATACATTAACATAGGATTTTTTTTTTAACCATCCAAAAACCAATACAGTCCTGATAAAAATATCGTAATATAAAAAGAAAAACTCAGAAAAGTTAGAATGAACGGATTACTCTTTATCAAAAAACCAATCGGCATAAGTTCCTTTGACTGCATCAGAGAATTGAAAAAAAACTTGCCACCTAAAATAAAAATTGGACACTCGGGCGCCCTCGATCCATTTGCCGATGGCCTGATGATCATTGGGATCGGCTCTGGCACAAAACAATTAGAAAACCTCTTGGGAGAAACCAAGACCTACACAGCAACCGCCAAAATTGGCGAGCTCACCGACACCCTAGACTCAACCGGAAAAATTACGCAAAGCTCGACCGCTCTGCTTCCTATAGATTTTATGGAGTGCGCTCAAAAACTCATGCCAAGCTATCACCAAACCCCTCCACTGTTTTCAAATATCAAAATTGATGGCCAGCCACTGCGCAGACTCGCAAGAAAGAAAAAGCTCTCTGTCGAAAAATTAACACTTATCGCTGAGGGCAGAGGCAAAGAATGCACGATCTCTGATTTTAGCCTAGGGACTATTTGCTGGCCTTTTGTTACCTTTACCGCAACCGTCTCAAAAGGAACCTACATCCGCTCTCTTGCAAACGACATAGCAAACCAGGGCGAAACCGTTGCAACGCTCTACCGACTCACCAGAACAAGAATTGGAAACATCTCCATAGAACACGCAGAATCACTCGACAACATTACAGACAGTACTACAATTGAGTCACTTTTGAGAAAAAATGATAGTTTTTTAAGATAATTAACTGTTCTATCAAAAACCACGCTCTCGGGCTAATCTTTATAGAGAAAAAGATGATTTACTGTAATAATTAAAATAAATCGATGTATGATTTATATGCAGCAAATTATTGTTAATACTTTTCATAGGGAGTTTTTTATGAAAAAAATGCTTGGCTTACTTTTTGCAGTGTTTGCATTAACCGTTGTTTCAGCTGACTTTGAAGTTGAAGAAACTGGCGTTGTTGCTGCTGCTGTTGAATCAGTAGAAGCTGTTGAATCAGCTGATGCTGTTGTAGTTGCAAACAAAGAAGAAGTTGTTGTACCTGCTCCAGTGGTTAACGCTGAAGTTGTTACAGAAGTTTTAGCTTTGAGCTAATTCAACTGAATAGTTAATAAAAAAGGGCACGTTTTTTAAACGTGCCCTTTTTTATTAACTAGAACTAAGAATTCTATTTATTTTTTGCAGCTGTCTTAACTTGCTTAACCCAAGTTCTCACAAATTTCTGAGAAACTCTTCTGAGCAAGCCAAGATCCTTAAGCACTTCAACCATTGGATCTATCGCAAGTTTGCTTTTTTGATCAATGGTTAAAAGTTTTTCCCGAGAGAGACCCAACCCTGCAACATTGAAAATTGAAGGATCAACAGATGGTGATCCAATTAGTTTTTCAACAAAAACTAATTTCAAACCAAATGGATCTCGAGCTGAAAACCACCATTGTCCCATGCTATTTTTTGCAAGCTCTGAAACAATTGGCACGCTCTTTTTTTTGCAACGTTGAAAGTATTTTTCAATACCTTTATTTAATTCAACAAAAACACCAGCGCTACGACCTGAACATCTCTTGACCATTCCAAACTCTGCGAGTTCTTCAATAGCAGGAGACTTCAACGCAACGATAACATTTCCTTTTTTAACATCAGCTGCAGAAATGAAAAACTCTCCATCACGTTGAATAACAACATCATGAAGAGCAAATCCTAATCGTTCTGTATAGAACTTTATTGCTTTTTCAACAGATTCCACAACAACCAGCGTTTTGCCAACCTTGAACATTTGTTCTCCCCTCCCAAACACATGTTCGCGCAGCTCGTGCAAAAAGCTTATATATGAAAAATCTTACTGAAAGCTAAGCTTTTTTAGCTAAAGCAAGGCATCTTGCAAGACGACTTACTCGACGAGCCGCAGCATTCTTTTTAATAACACCTTTTTTGCTAGCAAGACCAATTTTTGATTGTGCTTGCTGTAACAACTCAGATGCTTTAACTGCGTCTGCACCATCAACAGCTAGAAAGAATTTCTTCATAACATTCTTAACTATTGTTTGGCAAGCAGCATTTCTCTTAGCACTTACCCTACTTCTTTTAGCATCTCTTTTGGAAGACTTTAAATTGGCCATAATCAAACGCCCTCAATAACTCCAATCAACTCGATTGAATAGATTAAACAACTTTTTTAACAAGACCGGCTTTAATACATTTAGTACAAACCGAACCTCTATGAACACATGGAGAACTTGGATACGAAAAACGCATTACGTGAACATTTGGATAAACCCAACGTTTTGTTCTATTGTTAGCGTTACTAACATTATTCGCAACTTGCGGACGTTTTTCGCACACCGCACACACCCTTGACATCTTTGCTACCCTTTTCAATTAATCACTACGCAAAGCAAATACTGTATGATTCTACACAAGAATCACAAACTCGACAATCCGCAAATTATTATTTATTACGACAAACTCTAACTATTTTTTTCTTCTTTCTCAGACTCTTTTATAAGTACCACTGAATCATCACCGGATACTGTAACTACAGGCAGAGACTTAACAAAAGAAGAAATAACCTTTGGCTCAATACCAAGAAGCGTATAAACCTGTGCTGCATCAAGCGTTTCTTCTTTCAAGAGCTCCTGCGCCAACAACTCAAGTTTATCAACATTATTTCTCAAAAGCTCATCAGCTTCGGCATAATACTCTTTCATAATTTTTTCAACTTCAGCATCTAAACGAGCCTTTGTTCCTGCTGAAACATTTTTAAAATCTACCGCCAAAGACACAGGTCCTAGCGCTGACATTCCATAATGAATAACCATGTTTCGAGCGACACCAGTTGCTTGTTGCAGATCACTGGCAACACCAGCTCCAGAGAAACCATATTTTATTTTTTCTGCAATCATGCCACCAAAACAAACCTTGATGAAATCTTTCATTTGCTCAAAAGACATTGTGTGTTCATCATCAGGATCCATGAAGGACCATGTAATACCTAACGCAAATCCACGAGGAAGAATCGTCACCTTATGTAAAGGCTTTGAATTTTTAAGCAGAACAGAAATAATCGTATGGCCTGCTTCATGATACGCAGTACCTTCCTTAACCTTATCTGAAATGATAGCACTCTTTTTGGCAGGACCAACAGCAATCTTGTCTCGAGCTTCCTCAAAATCATCCATATCTATGCATTTTTTACCAGCTTTTGTTGCCCGCAAAGCAGCTTCATTAATAAGGCTACTTAAATCAGCCCCACTCATTCCGCCTGTTCCTCTAGCTATTTGCTTAAAATCAACTGCCGGAGAAAGAATAACATTTTTACCATGAATCTCTAAAATAGCCTCCCTCGCCCTCAAATCAGGAAAGGGCACTTGGACTGACCTGTCAAACCGACCAGGTCTCACAAGCGCAGTATCGAGAATATCTACCCTATTTGTTGCAGCAAGAACAATTACTGAACCCGGCTCTGTTCCAAAGCCATCCATTTCAGCAAGTAATTGATTTAGGGTCTGATCTCTTTCATCAGTCCCACCACCAACGCCACTTCCTCGTTGTTTTCCAATCGCATCAATTTCATCAATAAACACAATGCATGGGGCTGTTTTTCGAGCCTGAGCAAAAAGATCTCTCACTCGAGAGGCTCCAACACCAACAAAAACTTCTATAAAGTCAGATCCACTAATTGAATAAAATCCACAATGAGCCTCACCGGCAACTGCACGTGCCAGCAACGTTTTACCATTACCAGGATCTCCACTCAAGAGCACCCCTCGAGGAATCTTAGCACCTAAAACCTTATATTTTTCTGGATTTTTTAGAAAATCAACGATGTCAGCAAGCTCTTCTTTTGCCTCAGCTAAGCCAGCAACATCTTTAAATTTTGTTTTTACTTCATTTGGCTCAAAATACTGCGCCTTAGAACGCCCAATGCTAAACATCTTAGACGAACCACCCATACCACCACTAGCCCATCTCGTATAGACCAAGAATGCTACAAAAATCATCATGAAAATTAAAATGATAAGCGATAACGGCGACCATTCACGACCTTCATTCTGCACAACTTTTACATCAACACCATTTTTTACCATTAGATTCATAATCTCATCTGATGGGGCAATGACAGCTTTGTATAAAGAATCATCTGCAAGCGTACCCACTACAACCTGACCATCAACCTCAGCCAATTTAATCTCATTCCCAAGGACTTTTGAATAAAAGTCTGAATAACTCAAATTATGAATTTTTTGTTCATCAGTGGACTGAAAGAACACACCAAGACCTAAAAACAACACCGTTAATGCGATAAAAATATGCAAAAGATACGGATTAGGATTCATATTTTTTCTTTGTTTCATCTGAATAACAACCAAAATAAAAATAAAAACTCTTATAGAAATAAATAAGAGCACACAAAATCAAAGCTAGATTAATACGAAGGCCTTAATTTATCCAGCATTTCTAAGGCGTGCAGCTAATTGAACAACCAAAAACCATGAAATCACCCTGACAATGCCATCTCACATTCAATGCGATTTGGCATTTTCCCAAACCACACTATTATTTTTCTATTTCTAAACATCGTCATCAAAGACTCAAATTCTTCAACATAGGAGGGGGTCACAAAAAATTCAACCACGTCAGATGTACCCTCGAGCGTCCGCTCAAGAACATACCCCTCTGCACTACGCAGTGAACCGGTCAAAAACCAAATGCCAGTCTTCACCAAGCGAGCTCTATAATAAATGCTGTACACAAATAATCTCAAAAAAGAAAGGGAGACTCAAGGCCCCCCTTTTGAACTAAACTGTATTTAGCTTAGCAAGAAACTAATTGTGATCAACCCACTACCTAAACAACAAGTTTTGGTGATTCCACAGGCTTAGATGCATCAAGCGGTTTAGATAAATCTAATGGCTTAGAAAGATCTAGCAAACCAGCTGGTTTAGGAGCCTCTAAGGGCTTAGCCATATCCAACGGCGTAGACAAATCTAATGGTTTTGGTATTTCTGGTGTACTCAATGGAGCTGCAACACTCAACGGCTTTGATAAATCAATTGAATTTAGCGGAGCGGGACTTGTAATCGGCGCAGAAAAATCTAACACTTTCATCGGCTCTGCTGGCTTTGGCGTTTCAGGTAATGGCATTGCCTTTGAAAGTTCTACCGGCTTGGTCAAATCGGCAGAACTCGATGGCAACGCACCGCCCATAAGAACGGGTACCGTAACCGGAGCGTCACTTAATGGCTTATTCAAATCAAGAGAGCCAACTGCATCACTTTTTTTATTTTCAACAATAGGAGTAGGCTTTAAATCTTCAGGAGCTTGAGTTAGAACAAGAGGCGCCACGGATTTATTTAAACTAGATGTATCAAGTGCAATTTTTGCCTGGAGATCATCTAGCTTTTCTTTTAACGTTGCCGTTCTGGTCTTAAGTACATCAACAGGGGTTGTTTCAACCTCAGACTTTCCAAACTCATAAAACGGACCACTTAGTTCTGTTAGCTCATAATAGGCTTTTGCGACAACATCATTCCAATAGCGAGAGCCATCAGAATTTGCAAATATGCTCTCCGTACTCCCAAGAGAAATAAGCGCGAGCAAGAAACGAAAAATTATCATAACCAATATTTCCTTTTATATTAACGAGAAAAAGACTTTTTTACAGCAACAACCGGGCGAGTCCACTTATCGAAATAATCATTTACGTTTTTTCCAAAGCCGGACAAATCAACAAGGAGTGTTTTAATTTTATCTTTTAAATCAGCTGTAAATAAAATAGCCCCACTACTTCCAATTGCTTGGTCAAGATTATTAGCAGCCTCATCAGCAATTAAGCCCAGAATCTTAGTTTTATTATTACCAGCGGCCTCAGGCTTTGCGGTTGTTGCAAGTGTTTGAAGTGACAACACCGCTGCCGCAACCGATGCTTCATAAACATTTTTTGCTTGATTTTTTTGGGGTGATCCAGCACTTGCACTATCGTATGACTGTTTATTTGTTTTTGCGGTCGCGATTAAAGCGATAGTGGGCGCAAGATTAACCACCGGCACAACTACTTTAACCGGGGCTGGTGCTGATCTAGCCGCAGCTGCTGTCGCGGCCGCTGGTGCTGGTGCTGGTGCAGGAACAAGCCTTGCAGCAAGGACAACCGAAGGAAAAAACAATAAAGAGCAGGCTAAACTCATCAAAAAAACAAACCCAATTCGCGAATAATTAATACTCTTTTTTTCCATAATAGAATTCCTTTGAAAACAATTATACGTACTACTATTTTCAATCAGAAACAATTACCAAGTCAATACATCGAAAAAACAGTCCTAAAACCAATATTCATAAAACACATACGAAAAGATGGTAAAAACATTTAAGCGCAGGAGTACTTTTAAGTTTTTTTTGATACTATAAAATACAGGTAAGACGTACTAAATAATTTAAAAAATTGAATTTAAGGGATAACCATGATCGCAACATCTGATTTTAGAAAAGGAATGACCAGGCTTTTGTTTAAAAATGAACCATGGCTTGTAATAGATTTTAGTCATGTAAAACCTGGAAAAGGTGGCGCTTTCGTACGCACAAAACTTAAAAACCTTAAAAATGGCCTAGTCCTTGAAGAAACCTTCAGATCTGGCGAAAAGTTTGAATCTCCAGACCTGAGAAATGCTTCAGTTCAATTTCTGTATGCAGAAGGCGATCTTTACAACTTTTTAGATCAAGAATCATTTGAACAATACACCTTTAACAAAAAACAAGTTGAAGACATTATTCCTTACCTTATGGATGGTGGAATCTACACTATCGTTTTCTTTGAAGAAAAACCTATCGTTGTTGAACCCCCAACATTCATGAATCTTCGAGTAGTTGAAACAGTTCCTGGCGTTAAAGGCGACACCGCACAAGGTGGATCTAAACCTGCAAAACTTGAAACTGGACTTACTATTTTGGTACCACTCTTTGTCACCGAAGATGATCTTTTGAAGGTCGACACCAGAGAAAATAGCTATGTTGAACGCGTCATCGAAAACCAAAAACGCTCATGATTATAGACGACACGAAACCAACACCTCATGCATCAGAGATTGACGAACTTGAACTTGAGCAAAAAGAACTCAGACCCACAACACAACGTTCACTTCGTTCTCTTGCTTTTCATATTTTATATGCGCTTGATCGTAATGATTACTCAATTCCGCTCAGCTTTGTTCTTGAAGATTTCCGCGAAGGATTTGACGTAAAATTCACCGATGATTGTTTTGCGGTCACGATAACCAAAGGTGTACTTGAATACATGCAAGAAATCGATGCCAAAATGCTGCCACTGCTTCAAAATTGGACGCCTGAGCGTCTTGGCTGCTGCACTGTAATCATTTTAAGAATGGCATTCTGGGAACTGCTCCATACAAAAACAGCACCTCAGATCATTATTAATGAAGCTATTGAACTTGCAAAAGCGTTCGCCGAAAAAGATGCTTATAAATTTATCAATGGCGTTCTTGATACGTATTGCACCAGAGCAAATATAAAAATTGAAAATCACATCAAAGAAGAACCGGGTGAAGAGCTCGACTACAACGACATATTTGCAGAATAATTCTCGTACCCGAATTGAATTTCGGGTACATTTTCTTTTTTAAGTGGATAATTAGATGACAAATGATGCTCGATCGTCAACCTGTTCATCAATTTCCATCCACCAACGTTGAGTAATGGTTTTGTTCGACACGAAAATAATAATAAATTAATTTTTTCATACGCATCAAAGTTTTCTGGCGTTAATTGCAGGTCTTTTTCAATAAGTCCTGGCAATTGAAGTAACCAAAACCCAATATCGCAACTTCTCATCCCAGAATGGCCAAGACCTATTTTTTTCTTAGACAACACACGCTTTTTGACATCAATATTAATCAGGCATTTTGACTTTGGAAAAACACGTCCATAAAATCCTGCAACGGTTTGAATCAAATCCTCAGTTGAATACAAGGAATAACACTCTTTAACAATTGACATGTCACAAGCATACAAAGAAACATCAACCGGCGTTGCCAAAAGATAGACCCGTGAAATACTTCGCTCAATCGCTAATGAAAAAACATCTCGCACAACAGTAGCATCACGCAAGGATGCTTCAAGTACCAATTCAGCACAGTTTTTTATTGTTTCTTCTAGAAAACAGTCATCTACGGGCTGATCTTTTAACAAACGTAAACAATGCTCAGTCTGAGCCTCAGCAAAGCTATTTTGCTCAAAATCTCTTGTCGCAGAGAATAATGGATTTTTAAGAAGATTGGTTGCAAGCGCCCCAACATTTCCTGCATGACTATGCAGAACAAGAACAATCGGCTCACCGGAAGGATACGATAAAATAAGTTCCACCAAATCTTTAGCAGCTTCAAGTCGAGATCTAAAAGAATTATTACCAGACCAGCGAAAAGAAATAATTGCGCTCTTCTTGCAAATATCGCCCTCTGGCAAAAAAGCCATACTCTCTTTAAGTGATTTTACAAAATCACCATCAGAACGATACCAAGACTCATTGGCCGCAAAAGTCCCATGAACAACAATAATAACAGAGCTTAGTTGTCCACAAAAAATAATCGCGCTCAGTAAAGCTATTTTATACCACAACGTTTTCATGCATTACAAAGACTACAAGCCATTTCCAGAAGCCTTGAACCCAAGAACATTAAGATCTTGAATTCGCTTAAACACTAAGGGTTTTTGAGCATTTTCATGAATAAGAACATCAACTGCCAGCACCGAGCCCAATTTGTTTTTGTCTAAAGACAATGCGCTCATGGCACTTGGCATAAGATTTAATATTTCACGCGCAATAAATGGCGTCATAAAACCAGTGTGAAGTGGATAAACACGGCCACCATTTGAAAGTTCTGTTGTAACACGTAGATTTAATACATTTCGCCCTGGCGAATAGATACGCGATAACGAAAAAGTTTTTTGAATTCTATCGGCTTCAGAATGTAGTGCTATGACAAATCCTACAGTATCCATGTTTGCCTTATATAAATATTTATTTTGAGGCGTTGCAATCATGATCAGATACGGAATTTTAATTTGAGGATCTTGTGCAGTAAATTGGCGCTGACGAGCAAGGACTCTTTCTTGAATATATTTGCGAGCCCAAATGTCAGCTGCAGCTTGTTTCCCATCAGGTTGATCAAACAACTTAGGAGCAACCTTCCCCGGATGATGATAAGGATTCCACAGCATATGACTTGCGAGCAATCCAACAACCCCACCGTTGCTGTGTCCAATGTACGTATCAGGCTTGTCAGGATAAAGGCTCAAACACAAATCTGCCAACTCTTCAGCAGCCTGAACGTGAGCCTTAACACTTTTTTCAGAACTCAATGGAAATCCACTTGAGCCACTCCAGGTGAATGGTTCAACATAATCAACATTTCTTCTTTGTGCTTGCATTTCAAGCTCTTCAAAAAAATTTATCGTACCATCCAGGCTCGGCTTATACCACTGTGAACGAGCTCCACGCGACCCGTGAGTTACAATGTCGTAAGATTTTGAATAAATCGCCGAAACGGTAAAGCAAAACACTAAAAAAAGCGATAAGTAATTGTTTTTACGCAATGTATTACCCTTTAATATTTTAAATAAAAGCAAATCCATACATTCATCTTACTTGAAAAGATTGCATGGCTGAAACATTTTTGAAGAATTGAATACAATACCCAAGCAAAAATAATGCTTATAGAACCAGGCAAAATAAAAAAGCTCCCAGGTTTTTAGGCCTAGGAGCTTTTTTATTTTTATATTTTCAGCGAGTCAATTAAGCAACATCTGAAAAAACAAGTGCTGATTCCAATGCAGCGTTCTGTTCTGAATCAGAGCCATGAACTGCATTTTTACCAACGTTTTCGCCAAACAAGCTTCTGATTGTTCCTGGCGCAGCCTTTGCAGGATCTGTTGCACCAATTAAATCTCTCCACGCCTGAACTGCATTTTCTTTTTCTAAGATTAATGCAACAACAGGACCTGATGAAATATCAGAAACCAATTCTTGAAAGAAAGGTCTTTGAGCATGAATTGCATAAAAAATTTCAGCAAATTTTGAAGAAAAATGAACTTTCTTCATAGCTACAATTCTAAAGCCTTCTTGCTCAATTTTATCAATGATTTTACCTGCATTAGCCGAAGCTACTGCATGAGGCTTAATCATTGCATATGTTCTATTACCGGACATAAATCACCTATTTCTTGTCATCGCGCATATGATCTTCTAGGGCTTGTTGCAATGAACCTCTCATCGAAGACGATGATGAAGAGCTTTGCTCTGACCTATTTGATCTGCTGCCAGAATCTTGATTTGAACGCTTGTCGTATCTATCTGATCTATCACTTGAAGATCTATCAGACGATCTATCGTTTGATGATCTGTCACTTGAAGATCTGTCGCCACCACGATCATATGAACGTTCGTTATTTCGTTCAAATGGTCTTTCTGGACGGTCGCTCTTCACCGGTGCAGATGAACCATAGTGTTCGCCACCTTGGTTTCTGTTTGATGATTCACGAACGCTTGATTTTGCAGTTTCTTCTGGCTCTGTTACAGCTCTCAAGCTTAAACCAAGTTTACGTTCAGCTTTGTTTGCTCTCACAACCTTGAATTCATACTCAGAACCAACGTTAATTAAGCCTTCTACACTCTCAACATCTTTATTAGTGATTTCTGAGATATGTACAAGTCCTTCAACGCCACTATTGAAACGAATAAACGCTCCAAAGCTGGTAACTTTTGAAACAGTTCCCTTGACGACTTTGCCCATTGGGAATTCTTCTTCAATTCGTTCCCATGGATCGCGATCAAGTTGCTTGATTCCAAGAGAGATACGCTTGTTATCTTTATCGATACCAAGAATAACTACTTTGAGAACATCTGCTTTTTTGTAACGATCTGATGGATGAATGACATGATCAGTCCATGAAATATCAGAGATATGAACTAAACCATCAACACCATCATGAAGTTGAACAAAAATACCAAAGTCTGTGATATTGGTAATTGCGCCTTCAACGACATCACCAATGGTGAATTTATCAAAGACAACCTTCCAAGGATCTTCATCCAAGCGTTTGATACTTAAGCGCATACGCATGCGTCCGCCTTCTTTATCAATTGCAAGAACCATGACTTTGATTTTGTTACCAATTTGGAAATGCTTTTGTAAGTTGTGAATTCTTTCTGTCCATGACACTTCTGAAATGTGTACCAAGCCTTCAACGCCTTTAGCAACTTCAACAAACAAGCCGTAATCAGCAATATTTGAAATAGCACCTTCAAGGACCGCGCCAACTGGATACATTCCTTCAATTTGATCCCATGGATTAGAAGCGAGTTGCTTCATACCCAATGAAATTTTTTCATGTTCTTTGTCAAAAGATAAAACTTTTACGTTAATCTTATCGCCAACTTTCAACACTTCACTTGGGTGACCAATACGTCCCCATGAAATATCAGTGATATGAAGTAATCCATCAATACCGCCAACATCAACAAAGGCGCCATAGTTGGTGATGTTCTTAACAACACCTTCGATGACTTGACCTTCTGTGAGGATTTCAAGAGCAGACTTCTTCTCTTCAGAACGAAGACTTTCAAGATATTTTCGTCGAGACACAATAACATTTCCTCGACGCTTATTAATTTTAATAATCTTACAAAATACTTCTTCACCAATAAATTGGTCAAAATTATTAACCCGTGCAGTATCAACTTGAGATCCCGGCAAGAATGCAGGAATTCCAACGTCAACACTGAGTCCACCCTTAACTTTATGAGTGACAATACCCTTAACAGGTTCATCAGCAGCAGCAAGTTCAGCAAGGCGATCCCACGCTTTAAGTGATTTAGCTTTTTGATAAGACAATACAACGTTACCGTCAACGTCTTCAACTTGATCAATCAAAACTTCAATTTGATCATCAACATGAATTTTTTCTAATTCAAAATCACTGAATTCGCTATTTGCAAGAAGACCATCAGACTTGTAGTCAATGTTAACAAGAACACCATCACTCGACTTCGAGACAACTCTTCCAGTAATTAACTTACCGGATTTAAATTTTCCCGACGCGTCAGCGTAAAGTTCAGCAACGAGCTGAGTAAATTCATGACTTGCAACAAGGGCTTCGTCCAACAGGACCAGATTATTGTCCGCAGCTTTGCGGACGTTGGCGAGTGCCTTTCTGTTCATTAGACAGATTCTCCAGCGATTTCACAAAGTGTGAAATGCTTTTGGTAAAAAATAAAACAATACAACAACAATTGTAACAAACTGTACCGACAAGCATTACCCTGACTATCCAATTCATCTATAACAGAAAAATAGTAACAAAAAAACAGACTTTAGCAAATATAAAAAAATTACAAAACCCGCCATCAATCAAAAAGGGGCGGGCACTTTTGAAAAGTGCCCGCCCCTTTTTGATTACATTTTTTAAGCAATAATGTTATGTCTTTGCCGAAGTAATACCAAAACGTCATTTATAAGTTGTATAAAAGAATCAAGTTCATCCTGCGTCCAATATGATCCATCGCCATTATTAAATTGTTCACGATCTGCAACATTATCCCAACCACCATCTTGAACAACCTGATTACGAACTCCAACTACTTTATGACAGACATCAGTAAAGTCAGCATGTAAAAAAAGTGGATCACGAAAGGCCTCACCAAGAGGTCCTTGATTAAGAGCTGCTTTCATTTGGCGAAGACCATGAACAAACTCATTTTCAAACTGCATAGCATGTGAAAATCCACCAAAAACCATCACAAAAACCAAAACTAAAAACTTTTTAAAGCTCATAAAAACTCCAAGTAACTAAAATACATTTATTTATACCCAGCATTACAAGTTTTCCAGAACTTGAAAAAGGCCTGCACCAACCAGACAAAAAAGACACTTATTTAAGTAAAAATAGAATAATTCTAAGAAAAACAGTTATTTTTTCTTAAAATTCAAGCCCATCCAGCGATCCAAGATAATTGCAACCGCACTGCGCACAGACAGATGATTATAATTAGTCATTCCACGCACCGGCGGGAGCAAATAATCACCGCGCTCTAAAATAGATGGTGCCAACCCTTGTCCCGTTCCAAAAACAAAAAGTACCGGTCTATTTTGAGACCACACAACTTCTTGATCGTAAAAATCAATCGCTTGCAAGCCACTCACTGCTCGAGCGGAAGTTGTAATGACCAGTGGCTCACACCCCTCTTTTTCTGTGATTTGAGCACAGACTTCGTCAAATGTTTTAGCAAGCACCAAGCAGGATGTTGAACGCGACCGCGTTGAATTAAATTTATTACCAGCTTCAGACGACCAGAATTCCATGAATGTTTTTACAATCTCAGTTTGATCAACCAGTGGGGTCACCGCAAAAAATTGCTCAATACCGTACGATTGACTCGTACGCGCAATATCATGCAGATCAATCGACGTCACTGACGTTGTACCAACCTCGCCAGACTTTACCAAAACTTCGCCATGCATTAAGGCAACATAATGTGATGGAATTTTATTATATGCTTGTTTGATGAGTGATTCTGATGAAACATTTTTTCGAAACCAGTCAAACCGTCTCAGAATAGTTTTTGAAAGCGCATTATCTTCGCGCCATTTTTTTATTTTACCATGATCACCTGAACGTAAAATTTCAGGCACCAAGAATCCTTGCCACTCAACAGGCAAGCCAAATTCATCATGGTCGAGCAATTCAGCGCCAAATGAATCTTGGATTACAGACTCTTTATTCCCAACAATCCCAGGAATGAGTCGTAAAAATCCTTCAAGAAATACTTGTGCTGGCAAATCACCGCCCATGAGAACATAGTCACCAAGGGACAATCGCAGATCAGCATAAAAATTTTCAACGCGGGTATCGCACCCTTCATAGCGAGAGCACACCAAAACAATGTGTGAATCTTTTTCAACAGAAGCTTCCACTTCGTTCGAATGCTCAGCAGAACAAACGTTAGCCGCAATAGAAACTAACAACTGTTGATCTAAAACTTTTCCCTGAGGGGTGAAGAAAATCGTGTATCCACGACCATGTGATTGCTGAGCTTTTTCGATTGCGCTTGCAACAACGCTTGGCTTTAGAATCATTCCAGGACCAGGTCCAACCGTTGGCTCATCGATTGGCTCTTTGGGCTGACACTGGTCAGAGAACTTAATCATGTTAAATTTTATAAGGCCGCGCTCTTGCGCAAGCCTTACCAAACTTATCGAAAAAAACTCAGCATATAAAGACGGAAACGCCGTTATGATAGAAAAAATAAGCATTAAAACAGCCTGGTTTTAAACCAAGAAGCTCTACTCAAGAATTTCAAGCACTGCTCGCTTACGTTCTTTTGTCGCAGCTGCATGAACCAGCGTACGAATAGAACGAGCAGTTCGACCTTCACGGCCAATAACTTTACCCAAGTCTTCAGGTGCTACACGCAATTCGATAATCGTTGCCTGCTCACCAGAAATTTCCGAAACAGAAACCTGCAACGGATTATCTACTAGTTTTTTTACAATGCTTTCTACAAGCTCTTTAAGCATTTTTCACCGTATTCATAGTAAGAAGTAAGGAAATAGCGAGGAGACTTACGCCTTTTTTGCCATTTTCATAATTTTAACAACTGCATCTGTTGCTTGAGCACCAGTTGAAATCCAACGATTAATACCTTCAACGTCCAAAGAAAGAACTTCATGACGCAATGGATCGTATGAACCAAGGGTTTCAAGACATGCGCCATCTCTTTTTTTACGAGAATCAACTGCAACAATACGATTGTATGGACGATTTTTAACACCAGTACGGCTTAATCTAATTTTTACCATAATTTAATAACTCCTTTTTAACAAAAACAACTTTGGGCTCGTAAAAATCACTTAAATAAATTCCCAAAACCACCCATCTTCTTAATCATCCTACCAAACTGCTTAGTTTCTTCAAATTTAAATATTAATTGATCAACATCAGCCAATTTGACACCCGCACCACCTGCCACACGTTTTTTACGCGAAGCATCCAAAACAGATCGCCCCTGACGCTCTTTTTTGGTCATCGAAGACAAAATAGCCTTAAATTTTTTAAATTCAGCTTCTTTGCTCGACAAATCTTGAGCCGAAATTTTTCCAAGTCCAGCAGCTCCAGGAATAAACTGAATCAGCTTTGAGATAGATCCCATGGAACCGACAATAGAAAGTTGCTGAGCAAAATCCTCCAAGGTCATTTGACCATTCATCATGCGAGTAGCCATGGCAGCCGAATCAACTTCTTCTTCACGCTTAACCGCACGATCAACGCGCTCAAGCAAACTTTGAATATCACCTTGACCAACAATTCGTGATGCAATTCTATCTGGCTCAAACGATTCAAGATCTGCGATACCCTCACCGGTACCCATGAAATAAATTGGCTTTGATAATTCATACGAAATACCAAAAGCCGCACCACCACGAGCCCCGCTATCAAGTTTTGTCAGAATAACACTGTCAAATGAAACACCTGTCAAAAAAGCTGATGCAAGCGGAACAGTTTCCTGCCCCATCATGCCATCCACCACTAAAATCGTATGTGTTGGCTTAAAATCATTACGTGTTTGCCTCAATTCTGCCATAAGCGATGAATCAACATGCGTTCGACCTGCAGTATCTAAAATTAAGAGCTCACAACCTTCTGCCTCTGCCTTTGCAATTATAGAAGCAACTGCATCAGGATTATCTTTTACCGGTTCATGAATAAATAATAGTTGTGCACGATCAGCCAAAATTTTTAACTGCTCAAATGCTGCTGGGCGACGAATATCAACTGATGCAATCGCAATTTTTTTACGATTTTTAGCCTGCAACAATGCATCATTCAGCCAGACGCCAAGTCTTGCAACAGTGGTTGTTTTGCCACTGCCCTGCAAACCAACAACCATCAGTTTTGTCATGCCAGCATTTTGAACAATTTTTTTTAGAACTTCCCCTGGCTGACGCTTGCCACCAAGAAAACTGAGAATCTGAGAATAAAGTTTTTTCATTAACAAATCTGAGAGTGTCGCACCTTGAGGAATAGTGACACCAATCAGATCAGTACCAAGAGATGAAATAAATTTAGTAACAACAGAAAGCGAAACGTCTGCGTCAAGCAAAATTTTTCTTACCTGCTGATGAAACAAATCAAGATCAACACTCGTTAATTTTTTTTTAGAGCTAAAAAATGAAATAGCTGTGGATAATTTTTCGGAAAGAAACGAAAACACACTAAAATCTCAATAATTAATTTAAGGGACGTCTTAACACCACGAAAAGCGGACGAAAAGAATTGATGGTGCCGGGAGACGGAATCGAACCGCCGACACAAAGCTCTTCAGGCTTCTGCTCTGCCCCTGAGCTATCCCGGCACAACACACGACAATAAGCTACTGATTCTAACCAATCTTGTCAAACACAAAAAACGATAATCTCTAATTAATCACGACTAAACCACCTTGAATCACCTCAAAAAACATGTGATACTGGTTGCCATCTCCTTACCGCACTTTCCAGGACGGCTCTATCGTGCAACATCCTTTTCTAGAAAAAGCAGAATCTCTGCTTGCAAATGCTACAACCGAATGCTCCAACACATCATCATTACACGACTTAGAAACATTTCGGATTCAACTTCTTGGTAGAAAAGGACTTTTGTCCGCACTGAGCGATACGTTTATTGCACTTGCCCAAGAAGACAAAAAAATTGTCGGCACACGCTTTCAAGAAATAAAACGCCAACTTGAAGCGCTGCATGCCACCAGAAAACAAACACTTGAGCAAAATAATTTAACCCAAAAAAACGTAATCGATTTTTCTGAAATTGAACCTGCTAAAAGCCATCAAGGAAGTTTGCACGTCTACACACAGATTATTGAGCGCATAGAAAATATTTTCATTCCAATGGGATACTCGAAATTTGAAGGCCCTGAAGTTGAAGATGATTTTCATAACTTTGATGCATTAAATGTACCAAAAGACCATCCAGCACGAGACATGCATGACACCCTGTGGATGAAAAACACCGAAAGATTGTTACGTACACACACCTCATCGGTTCAAATACGAGCACTCGAAGAGCATGGCATTCCAATTGCAGGATTCTCCCCAGGACGCGTTTTCCGGCACGAGGCGGTTGATGCAACACACGACATCATGTTTATGCAGTGCGAAGGAATTTTCATCGACAAAGGCGTAAATCTGAGCAACTTACTTGGAACAGCTAAACATTTCTTATCAAGCTTTTTTGAAACAAAAGATCTTGATATCAGAATCAGACCTGGATATTTTCCGTTTGTTGAACCCGGCCTTGAAATAGATATGCGCTGTGTTTTCTGTACGCAAGGCTGTTCTGTCTGCAAAAAAACAACTTGGATTGAAATTTTCCCCTGCGGAATGATTCATCCAAACGTTTTAAGAGCAACTAACATCGATCCTGCAATCTACTCAGGCTTTGCGTTCGGTTTTGGCCTTTCGCGCCTTGTCATGTTGTACCATGGAATTGATGACATTCGACACCTAAGTACCGGAAAGATTGGATTTTTGAAACAATTTTAATAACATTCACACCAGCATTCTGATCATCACATTTTGAAATGGTATAAAATGAAAGTTATAATTCCTGCGGCAGGGCTCGGCCAACGCTTTTTACCCCTCACAAAATCTCTCCCCAAGGAAATGCTTCCGCTGCTTGATAAACCAGCGTCTCAGTACATCGTAGAGGAAGGCATTCGATCTGGCGTAGAAGATTTCATTGTTGTTGTTAATAAACACAAGAAAATCCTTGAAGATCATTTTGATGCATCCTCAGAAGACTACCTTGCAACGATTGAAGCTTCAGGAAATTCTGCAGCACTTGAAGTTATCAATAAAATTGTAAAAAAAGCTCACTTTGCGTTTCTCAGACAATCAGAACCGCGCGGACTTGGCCATGCCATCTCGCTCGCGGCTGGTTTTATCAGTGAACACTATTTTGGCGTCATGCTCCCTGACGATATCATCATCAGCCCTCAACCATGCATTGGAACACTCGCAAAGATTGCTCAACAAGAAAAAGGAAACGTAATTGCGATCCAAGAAGTATCTGATGACCTTGTTTCACGCTATGGGATTGTAAGCTTTAAAAAACAACTCACCCCAAACCTGTTTCAGGTAAAAGATCTCATCGAAAAACCAAGCAAAAGCGAAGCTCCTTCAAATTTTGCAATTGTTGGCAGATACGTTCTCTCTTCATCGCTCTTTCAACACTACCAAGCACACCAAAACACAGAAGGTGAAATCCAACTGACCGATATCATCAAAAGCATGGTCCAAGCAGGCGAACGTCTTTTTGCGTACCGCGTGCAAGGCACCGTGCTCGATGCAGGTACACCACTTGGCTATCTCAAATCAGTCATTCATTTGGCGCTCAAAAGTCATACCTACGGCAAAGACATCAGAGAATATTTGGAAGCAATGACACAAGAAACATCCATCACCAAAGAGCTCATCCTTCCTGAAGACAAAATCAAACGCAGCATTATAAAAACAATGTAAATAAATATGGGCTGAGAATAAACCTCAGCCCATAAAATCAAATTAACTTTTTTTTATTTTCTTCTATCTTCAGCCGTTAATGGCCCACCGAGTAATTCTAGTTCAGCACGAAGAGCATCAATGTTTTCAATATTTTTTCTCACCCGCTCTGCAAAGATCGCTTTAAATGCGTCAGATTTTGTAAGCGCAACCTCTGCTTGGACAATAGCAGCTCCCAACAAAAATCTAGACAGATTAGACCGACTCTCAGGGTTTTCAAAATCAACAAAGATTGAATAATAAGGCGAACATGGAACTTTTTCTGAAATAGTACCGTCGTCATTTAAATGATCCATATGAGTTACGACAAAATTTTTATCAACATAATATTTTTTGGGGATACCTTTTGAACGAGTAAAAGAAGAGTCAAAATAAAAAGAATAAGACTCCCCATCTTCCACGACAGCAAGCCCATCTGTGAGCTCTGACAAACTACTAAGAAGTGTAACATCGGTAATAGTATAAGCTCTATCCCCTGGCCCTCGTAAAAGAACTGAATTAGGCAAATACTGCCACCAAGAGGGCGCTGCTGCAAGACCCGCAAAGGCTAACATTAACAATAATTTTTTCATAAAATACCATGTTTAAAAAGGTAAAGCGTTATATTAAAACCTAATTCAAATAAAAAAAAATGAGTCCATTAAAAACTTTACCCAATAAAAAATAAGTATTTCTTCAAAAACAATAAACTTACCGTTTCTTGCTGAAACAAACAGGCTTTATTTTCTTCTATCTTCAGCCGTTAATGGCCCACCGAGTGATTTTAGTTCAGCACGAAGAACATCAATATTCAACATGTCTACACGCACAGCTTCTGAAAGAAATGTTCCAAGGGGATAATATTTAGCCACAAGTAACGCAACTTTTTCTGCTAGTTGGATACGCTTGTGAAGCATAAACCGAGATGCTTTTTTAATAGATTCATTATCGTCCAAATCAACAAATATCGCGCTGTAGGGCGCCCTCTCGCCAACAAAAACAATTCCCTCAATATTTAACCTATCAGAATGCGTTACAACATCATTTTCATCTAAATAAAGCTTTTTCAAAACCCCTGGAGACGAAGACATACAAGAATCAAAATAAATGCACCGATCAGACAAAAATGTATTTTGGTTAATGAAATAACCTTCTGTCGGAACTGAAATATCATCAATGACACTTACAAAGTCCATACGAATTCCACCAGATCCCTTCAGACCAGAATCGCTTAAAGACCATATTCGATAACTCGGCGCAAAAAAACGGCCAGAAAGAACAAGCGTGAAGATCAATACTATTTTTTTCATACAGACCAAAAAAGTAAATAGTTGAATGTCTAATTTTAAGAATACAAGACGAGATTTGAAAATATCTATCGTCAAAAGATATATCTTCTACTAAAAGATAAATTTCAATCCCAAGACTACCAATTCTCACTATAAAAAATGCCTTGCGATGAGAAACTTAATGCATCAACCAAAATAGAAACGAGATCTTTTGGCAAATCATCAACTGGCACCCACAAAAGCTCAGAACATTTTTCAGGTTCATTATTGATTGGCTCTCCGACCCAAGAATCGATCGCAAAATAAACATCAATTCGCTCTTGCCCCTTTTCGTTTCGACGGCTCATGATATGAAATGGAATGAGACTCTGAGCCAAAATATCAAGCCCAACCTCTTCTTTCATCTCTCGAACAGCAGCCATCTTGAATGATTCACCAGCTTCAACATGGCCACCCGGAAAACATAAGAGGCCACTGCCCCACACACCAAGGCGACGGCCAACAAGAATTTTTTGCTCTCGCCTAAAAATAACAAAGACTGCTGGAATTATCATATTTTTCATTATGCACACATAATTTTATGGAAAAGAAAAACAGGGGACTTATAAGCCCCCTGCCGAAGTTAAAATCGTTTAATATCTCTGACGGTTCGCCAGTAACTGGCAACAACCTTAGCTGAACCGGTAGCAGCTATCAAGCCATGTCGTTCATCAACCATTGTTTTTGCTTCATCAAACGCTTCTTTGAATGAGATAAATGCGCGGGCATTGATTCCAAACATTTCTGCAGATCTGAGTAAATGTTGAAGATTATGCGATGCATCACCACCAGGAAGCTCAATAAAAAAAACGGTTCCACTCACTTTGCGGAGCAAATAACGAATTAATCTTAACGCTTCATCTAAATCGATATGAATTGATACACCCAAAATCAACACAAAGCCCTTAAGCGAGCGTTGGTAGTGCAGCAATCTGATCCCCAACAACAAATTATCAATCGCATCAAGATTATCAGCATTATCAAGAAGAATTGTTGGTTTTTCTTTATCAAGTAATTCAAATCGACCACGCAAAAGATCTAATTGCTCGGTCCAAAAACTTTTAAGCGTACGCACAGGATTAAGTACTGCATGACGTTTTGCTTCAAGCGTTGGACGTCCGCGCTGTCCTTGACGCACCGAAAGTGAACTTCCGGTTAGAAAAGGAGAAAAAACATTCTTAACTTTTTCTTGATACATTTGTGCAATCCGCTCACCAAGTGAGGCTGAACGGCCGTACAATTGCTCGTAAATATACGGAAGCGCAGAAAGTTTTCTGAGTGGCATTGCCCACAGAATATCATTTTTGAGCGCAAATTCTTTCATTTTTTGCAGACGCAATTTACTTTGCTCTGCAGAGATAACCCAAACACCTGGACGGGCAAGCCCAACCATTTGCTGGGAAACCAGATCAAGATCTGAACCTAAAACTTCTTTGTTGTCATTTGCAACTCTGGTGATTGCAACCAATTTTGCAGCAAATGCCGCAGTTGCATCAAAACAGCCTCCTTGAGAGACTTCAACAAGCGCTACCGACAATCCTTCTTGAACAAAATAAATCAATGAAGCCATTGTGGTAACTTCAAACGCTGTTGCTGCAATATGCTCTCTATCGCATGCAGCAAATACCGTTGCGACCGCTTCAGAAAACGCTTTGTTGTTCAAAGGATGCTGATTAACGCAAATTCGTTCGTTGTAAGAAAGAATGTGAGAAGAGTAGCATTCACCAACGGTAATACCCTCTTCTTTAAAGAGTTTTGACGCAAAATGGATAGTTAAACTTTTTCCATTGGTTCCACCAACAAGAATGATATCTATTTTTTGCGAAATGAAACCAAGAGCCGCATCGAGCCGCGTCATTCTCTCGACAGCTTTTGCACTATATTCTGTTACCTGCGCCGTTTCTAGTCGCGCAATAACATCTCCATAGTGAACAGACTTTTCAAGATGCTGTTCTACTTTAGAAATCGTAGAAGTACTTGTGATCATATTTTTCCCCGGCACATAATGAGCACTAAAATCTAACCTGCACGTGTAAAAAAAAGCCAAGTGCCATTAATTTTTATTTAGAAAAATTACGTAATGACATTGAATAATTTCAACACAGACAGTCATCACGATAAAAAGTTTTTATTCCACTGTCAAAGCTTTAATCTTGTTATCTTCTCAAAAATATCTAACTGACTTAAACTTGCAACAAAGAATAATGTGTGAGCGATTAAAGTTATGACCAATTTCCAGGCCTTTTTAGATGTTATAAAAACAACCCCTCACATCGCCTTGCTTGCGCACAAAGATCCTGATTTTGACACTCTTTCTGCTTGTGCGGCGCTTGGATTAATTGCGCAACCTTTTGGCTGCTCGCTTGAATTAATCATTCCAAATAAAGAAGAAATCGAACTCGATTATTTTCCATTTAAGATTCAAGGTGGTTTTTATAACCAAAAACCAGATCTTTTGATTATTTGTGATACTTCAAGCATCGAGAGAGTTTTTTTTCCTGAAGAGTTTAGGTCTGTTCCGATTGCACATTTTGACCACCATCAAGGTGGCAATATCAAGGCAACTTATTCTTTTGTTGATAACACCGCCCCAAGCTGCTGTGATTTAATCTTAAAAGTTATTACTGAGCATCATGCCGAATTAATGACCGCTGAAATTGCACAACTCCTTCTTGACGGCCTTGTGGCTGATACGCTCTCATTTCGCACGAGCGGCGTCAAACCAGAAACGTTTGAAAGAGCTGCTAAACTTCTTGAATATGGTGCAACGCCCCTCACAACACACCACAGACTGACGCAAAAACAACAGCCCGCCGATTTTATCTTCAAGGCGCAGCTTATGTCTCAGGTGAAAATTGACACCAAAGCCTCATGCGCTTACGTAATGGTAACCGAACAAGAACTTATCGATGCACACAAAACAAAGGGTGCGCTTGAAGGAATGGGCAACGAAATACTCTCTGGCATGTTTATCAATACCAGCGTACTCATTTATGCCATGAATAATGGGGAAACCAAAGTAAGCCTCCGCTCAAACACCACAAACGTGTATGAAATTGCAAAAACCAACGGTGGCGGCGGACACATTTGTGCGGCAGGATTTGTTTCAGCCAAAAAACCTCAAGAAATTATTGATTCATTGCTCGAAACACTGACAGCTCAATTGTCTATCTAAAAAGCTCGAAAATTGCGCCAGCGGCTAAAAAGGGTCCAAACGGAATGCGAATATTCCTGCCTTTTGAAAAAAGAATGGCAAACACCAACACAAAGCAAATTGCAAAGCCAGAACCAAGGGCCATAGAATAGATCATACGAATTGGGCCCAGAAACGCTCCAATCATTGCAAGAAGCTCAAAGTCTCCTTCGCCAATACCATCAACTCGCCTTACAAGATAATAAAGTCGCCCAACTATCCATGGAATGAAATACCCAAGAATTGCACCAAACAAGCTGGTGTACAAATTGATTTCTAAAAAATTAATGGTCGAGAAAAAAAACCAAACCGGCACAAAATAGAGACTTGAAACTCTCAAGATCGACAATTCTTGCAAATCAGTTCTAATCGAGATGAGTAAAATTGAAATAAATAAAAACTTTGTAAAAAACAATAGTGGAGCTGAATAAAAAATAGCTATTTCTAAGCAGAACTGACTCGTCAAAATAGCAGCGCCTATAACATCGAGTGCGGTGTAAACAGCAGCAGGATTTATATAATTAAACTCGGTATATAAAGAAAATTGGGGAGAAGTGCAATATCTGCACTTTCCCCCAAGAAAAACATACGAAATGATCGGAATAGTATCATACCACGAAGTACGAGCATCGCACGAGTGACACGGATGTGAAGCCTCGAGTAACGAACGTTCTTTGAGTAGCGCATGAGCAGTAACAGAGAGTATAGAAGTCCACGCGAGCGATAATGCAAAGACCACACACACAAAGACTATGCTCATAAATACTATTCGTTTTCTTTGTTGAGAGAGACTTCAGCCTTTTCAGACCCAATATCACTCAACAACTTCTCAATTCGTTGAACTTTTTCAAATGACGAATCATATTTAAAAACAAGCTGAGGAACATATCTAGTTCTAACTTGTTCACCAATTGCTTTACGAATCGATGGTTTGTACAAGATGAGTGTTCCTAGAATCTTCTCAACTTCTTCCTCTGAGCAATAACCAGCGAAATAAAAATACATCACAGATCCATCTGGTGCTGTTTCATTTCGCGTTGGATAAATAGCAGAAAACATTGGTTCATCAAGCGCTAAACTGCGAAAAAGTGTTACAAACTCACGAAAAAAATGTACTCGCGCACGATCTTTTTTGTGAGGGGAGTTGATTTTGTATGCCAAAACCTACTCCTACTCGCCTTCAGCAAGACGCATTGCATTCGTCTTGATAGCGCGCATTAATTTTTTTCTACGTTTTTGTGTTGGAGGTTCGAAGTAAACTTGACGTTTCATATCACGAACAACACCTTCGCGCTCAATCTTTTTTTTCAATTGACGAAGACTTTTTTCAATATTTCCACTAACTGGAACTTCTACGTTGTAGCTTTTTTTTGACATATAAAAACAAAACCTTTCAAACCTAAAAATTTACTCTGTAAGTAATTCTAACAAAAATTTCTCTTGGCAGTCTACCACGGCAAAAAAGACAGGTCAAAGAGGAGCTTTCTACAAAAAATTGCTAAATAACACAAAATTAACCGAAAGACATCTTTAAACCAAAGATTTATTGGATGATCTTAAATAAGAAAGGGGCTTTTTATAGCCCCTTTTTTCAAAAACAAAGACTCAAACTACCCATAAAGGTGTACGGCTTGAAAACATTTGTTCCATGCAGAACAACTTGAATTCCAAGTCCCGCTTCTAAGTTGTTATTTACTTGATAAATCATCCCCAAATGCCCTGTTCCAACCCTGAATTCAGATAAGCGAGAAAGAACATCTAGTCCATCTTTGAACACTGGAAGATACGTGGCATCATCGATTGTGATTGTATCCAAGGTCTTTACAATCCAAGAATAATCAACAAAGCATTTCATATTGGCAACAAAGCCATCAGAAAACATGGTTGCCGAAAAATGCCAAATGCCACCGCGCTTGTGAGTTACTGGTGGTTTGAACGGATACAAGACACATTGGTATTCATTATTCGGAACACGAAGATCAGTACGAGAGCGCGATTTGAATAAGGTATATCCGCCCGAAAGAGTCAAATTAACGGTATCTTTGAAGTCCAAGCATGCAGAACCTTCAACCAAAAAGCCGACAAAACCATCGTTTCCACGAGGCAGTAATGACTTAAGCACACTTTCTTTAGCCCCTGCCGTAACCGTCGTTTTCCAAAGATTTTCAGCAGGGATGGTCAATCCCATGTTGAGCCGAGGAATTAATGTCACCGTCGAATCAACACCATCCTGAAAGGTAATCTGATTATAAATCGATGCCTGCATGGTAATATCTTCCAGCCCTATTTCCTGGAACCCTTTAACATCAAGCCCGAGTTCTGAAAGCATAACATCTCGCTCTGCAGCCCACATCAATGCTGCAGTCACCGGACTTGCACTTGCTGCTTCAGTCGTTTCAGGATACGCAGAACCACTTGCAGGACTGAGAAAAATCGGGTTTGAGGCTTTATGATCACAGATACCACCCTGAACACTGAGAATAAATCCATCTGCTGGCTCAAAAGCAGCCTCAGACCTTAAGCCAATTCTTTCATAATCAAAATCAACCCAATAATACAAATCAGTCTTTTTGGTAAATCGAATAGCCTCAATAGCCGTTCTATATGATTTTGCTTTGCCCCAAAAAACGGTAAAATCATCGGCGTTTCCATAGACAGGTACAAAATCATCAGGATCCCCATTTGATGTATAATTTGCGATCAAACCTTTAGCCATTGCTCCCATTCCCCAAGGACCCGTTCGATCGCCAAGGCGCGCCTGCTCAGTACTCGTTGCATCATAACAAGATTTGATAATTTGCGTGTATGGAGAAAGGGAAAAAGAAAACGATGAAGCCTTTTCATCATCACTTTTTTTGCCCAACAGAGAAATAGAAGAACCACGCACCGTAAAAATAGGTGCAGGATCAACATGGTTGTTAACAACAAGCGAAAATAAGGGACAACTTGTCACCAGAACAATCAGAAAAATTGTCTTCATGCGCTCAATAACATTTTTTATGAAAATCTTCATACCTAGCTCTTTAATCCGTATCAGTGTATGCCTTCAAATATCTTCTGGATGTATACCACCCAACGATATATTCGGTCAAGAACACATCCTGACTTACTTCTTAAATTTTTTATCTGGAAACGATATTTTTATGTAATAACTTAAAATCAGTTCTATACTCAACCTGCAAAATGAATTACCCAAAGAAAAGGCCTCTCATGAATATTTTAGACTTGATTAAAAAAGAAGAACTACGCCAAGAAGACACGATCAACCTCATTGCATCAGAGAACATTGTCAGCCAAGAAATATTACAAGCAACCGGATCAGTACTCACCAATAAATATGCCGAAGGATACCCAGGCAAAAGATATTATGCTGGATGCGAAATCATCGATCAAATCGAAGAATACAGCAGAGATTTATGCAAAAAACTTTTTGGCGCTGAGCACGCAAACGTTCAACCTCACTCGGGCTCAAACGCAAACCTTGCTGTTTTCTTAGCAACTCTTAACCCTGGAGATACGGTCCTTGGCATGTCACTTCCCACGGGCGGACACCTCACGCACGGACACGCACTCAATATTTCCGGTAGATACTTTAATTGCATCGGCTACGGCGTTGATCCAATCACCCATCGCATTGATTATGATGAAGTTGAACGACTCGCACTCGAGCACAAACCAAAACTAATAATCGTTGGGGCTTCAGCATACTCAAGGAGCATTGATTATGAACGCTTTCAAACTATCGCAAAATCAGTGGACGCTCTGCTCATGGCGGACATTGCGCACGTTGCAGGAATGATTGTGGCGGGCTTGCATCCATCACCCATTCCTTTTGCCGATTTTGTAACAAGCACCACGCACAAAACGCTCAGAGGTCCACGCGGTGGACTTATTTTGTGTAAAAAAGAATTTGCAGAAAAAATAGATAAATGCGTAATGCCTGGAACCCAGGGCGGACCGCTTATGCACGTAATTGCCGCCAAAGGAATCGCCTTTGAGGAAGCGCTCAGACCAGAATTTACTCAGTACCAAAAAGATGTACTTTCAAACGCCTCAATCATGGCACAGTCTTTTATCAAATCGGGATTTGAAATTGTGTCAGGTGGCACAGACAACCATTTATTTGTCATCAACTTTAGCAAAACGCATCCACAATTAAATGGAAAAACAATCGAAAAAGCTCTTGAAGCAAAAGGGATTTTGGTCAATCGCAACATGGTACCCCAAGATCCAAAAAGCGCGCTGCTCACGAGTGGTATCCGAATTGGAACACCAGCAATGACAACGCGCGGATGGAAAGCCAAAGACTTTTTAGATTGTGCTGAAGAAATAAAAGCAATTATTCAGACTTTGGCATAACAATTTCAGGCAATGGAAGTCTGCGATATTTATCAAAAAGTTCCATGCTGTAGGGGAGCGCTTGTTTGAGCAATGTGTATACCGCGTGCGCATACTGTTGCGCTTCCCACTGCGCATGATTATCAACACGAACCGCAATAAAATGCATGATATTATGCAAATCTTGTTTCCATAACCATTTTGTGTAGACATTGAGTGGCAGCTGCATACGAGCAATTTCTGCAGGAATTTTCTGTTCTAGATCAAATTCATATTGCGCATACGCTTTTTGGCAATTTTCACGCAAGGTCGAGCAAAATGTTTGTGCATATGGATTAGTGCCACCAGCATCGCGACCTTGTTTGTTGGTTGCAGCCGGAACGCCAACCGTTTGCGGATCTGGAATATAAAATTCATTAGGAAGTTTTATGTATCGGCCTGAAATTTCATTGATAGTTGCTGTTCTGTGCCGAACAAATTGACGCGCAATAAAAATAGGCATTTTCATCTCAAGCCAAATTTCAACCATCTCAAATGGCGTTGTATGTTTATGCTCCAAAAGATACTTTGCAAGCTTTAAATCAGCTTCACGAGATCTGCCAACTTTGTCAGCATTATCAAATGAAAATCGCGCAGAGTTAGCGGGATCAATATCATCTGCATCAAACTCCAAGTCTGGCCTGCGAACAGGACCTGACACATTACGCAAACGCACATAACCGTGGTCGAGAACATTAATAAAATTCATGGGATTGTCCTTTTAAAAGATAAAATTACAATCCCAAAGTCTATCTCAGCAATCTAAAAAAGATATTCTAAAAACTACGTTTTATAACGTAGTTAATGTTACACCTTCTTTTTGACAACGAGGGCACGTGTGATGCGCATCGAGCCATTCTTGTAAGCATTCTCTGCATGCAGCTTTTTTAACAGTGCAGTCACAATTTGCGGTTGTGCAATCTCCATCAACTTCCATACAGAAATAACATTCACGATCTGCATCGACTTGCAACGTTGGTGCCACTGGTACAACTTGAGCTGCAGGAACTACCGTGACTGGCGTAACTGCCGGTTGAACCGATGGATTTGTAACCGGTGCTGATTGAGGCACAACAACAGGCTGTGAAAAGTCTTTTTTCATAACATCTGCAAGCGTTACGGTTGCTCTACACGTTGGGCATGTTGGCTTATTCTTGATCCAATCTCGAATACAATCTTTATGGTAAAATGAATTTTTACACGAACAATTCAAAACATAGGCATCATTAGGTAAAACACCATCACCACAAAAACATTCACCAACCTCAGGCTGATCAACTACTTGAACCGTTTGATCAATGGTAGATGGAGCAGTTGGAACAACAGCCGGGCACACAACAGGAACATCCATCGGTGGTGCTGTTGGCGCTGGAGTTAAAGCTTGGGGTGAGGAAACTTGCATTGGAGGAGCTGTTGGAACCGGTTGCTGCTGCTGATAAAGTCGCTCACGTTCTTGCCTGATACGATCTTGACGTTGTTGCTCTTCTCGCTGTCTTCTTTCATTTTCAAGGCGTCTTTTCTCTTCTCTTCTGCGTATTTCTTCTTGTCTTAGGGCATGCTCATAATCTTTTTTTGCTTGAACTTCTTGCGCATAAGCCGCCGAATGCTTAATCGATAAAATTCGTTGATTGGTAAGCTCAAGTGCTCGCTGGAGAGAATTTATCGTTTTTTGCAATTCAACAATGTATGTATTTTTTAGTGCTCTCACATCTGCATTTAATGAAACTTGAGATCCTGCAGAAATGCACTCAGTTATTGCATCTCGCGAAGCAGACAGCAATTGTAACAACCCATCTAATGGCCAAGAGTTAGCACTTGTTGCATCCATCCATCGACTGCCACCCTCACGTAAAACAGCTGCAGAGAGTACTGGTACAACCTGAGCATTAAAGTTTTGAATGAGCTGCAAACCTGTAATCGTTTTAATTCGCTGTAAACAAATTTTGATCATTTCTCTCGATTTTTCTGTTTTTGCATAAATATCTGAAAGTTCTTGTTCAGAAAAATAAATAGATACATCTTGCCGCAACAAAGAATCTCCGATTCGTATGATTTCTTCAAAAAGTATTTTGCTGTCTCTCAAGTCGCAAGCTAAAGCAGAAAGGTCACGAAATACCGCTCCATGCTTCATCCAAGATTCATCATCTAACGGACTCTGAGCGCAAACACCTGACCTGACAATAGACGAATATTTTTCACCAAGACGTTCATGATCGTAATGCGCCGATGCATACAACAACCGAACATCGCAAAGTTTTTTGATTTCAATTATTTGCTGCATTTTTATTGTAACATCATGCAAAACAGATTCTCTCACAACACGTTCATGTTCTCTGCCAAGCAATTTATTAGAAACATCTTTCATGCAATCAATTGAATTTTTTAGCTTTTTCAAGTTAGCAACCAAAGCGCCAAATGGCTTTCTCACACCACTTGCTGAATACATCCAAGAAAAATCATCCTGACTAATAAGCTCTGGCGCTCTTGAAACAAATGTAAATTGCTCTAAGAAGGTATCATAATCCGCTGCTGCCAAAACCCACGCATATCGCTGCTCATGAACAACATTCAATGCATTTAAATCATGAGATACTTTAAGCAAGGTATCTTTTTGAGCCTTACTCAACTCTCCAGCCCTGCAATCAAGCAACAAGCGCACAACAGAAATAAGTTTACCAAGATCATCACCAACTTCTTTAAGTCTTAGCTGCAAATCGGTAATACCAGAGTTTGAAGCCTGCCACCTGTTACCATCAAATGCTGATTGTTGAAGCAGACTATGAGTCGAAACATTTTCAACCGCCTTCGACAAATCATTCATCCAATCATCAACTGTGTTTCCTGAAGTCAATTTCCATGTAGCCGCTGCCGAAATAAATAACGCCGCAATCCCAAAAGGTGCTTTTTTTGGCGCAAGCATCGCCAAAAGCCCCGCAATAGATCCCACTAAACCTACTTTTGCAAGACGACCATAGAAGGTTGTGGGTAGTTTTTTGTGATTCCAAATCGCATCACGATGCACGAATGGAGAGGCTCCAACAAATAAATTGGCCCCCAAGACCGCGAGCAATAAATAATTTTTAATTTTTTTTCCAAATAACATCATTTTCCTTACTCATTAATTTAAAAAGCCGAATGCACGGTAATATCTTCATGCGCACAAAATGGACACCTTTTACCGTTAGATTTTAACGTTCCCGCAATACATTCATGATGATAAAATTTCGCCTGACAGCTATTACAATTTGTTTTGTAGCGCTTACCTTGTGGAATTACTCCAAAACACATTGCACAAGTATTAAGCGTATCAACAGGTGGTGCTGATGGCGCTGTTTGCTGTGTAAACGCCTGCAGCTGTACTTCGTGCGAAGAACTGAACCCATCACCAAAATTTGAATGGACCGCAGGATTTTGAACATTACACATTGGGCAAACATTGCGCTGAGAAAGTTTTGTTTTTATACATTCATGATGATATGAATATTTTCCATCATCGCACCCACAAGTGGTTTTATATGCTTTTCCTGGGAAAATTTCACCCAAGCACGATACGCACTGAGTGCGATCGTATGGACGAATAATAGTTGTTAGCGGTGACGTCTGATACGACTGGCCAAGCGATGGTTCAGCAGCAACGCCGCCATCACCAAAGGCTGAATGCACCGTCGCACTGCTATAACATTTTCGACAAATATTTTGATTATTTTTTAATGCATCAGAAACACATCCATGATGATAAAAATATGATCCAGGTGTGCACAGACATTTTGTCGTGTATCGTTCTGATTTATTGATACCCCTGGTACAAATACCACAATAATCAGCAACTGAGTCCACCGGAATGAAGTACGGACTTTGAACATACTCTAATTGATTATTCAAATATGCATCACGTACCTGCGCGAGCGCTCGATCTGCTTCCATCGTTTTCACCAGTACGTCATATCGCTCTTTCAATGAATTTTGGTACTCATACAATTGATCAACTTTAATTTCATCAATACAATTTTGAGCAAAAACTGCACGCTTTCTTAGTGCCGCAACCTTACGCGAGAGCGTATCAATCGTTTCTTGACCATATGACTGAATCAACGACGAGGCCTGTAATTTTTCTCCATAAATGATCGCAATAAGCAAATCACGCTTGAGCCACGAGAGGTGAGAAACCACATCAACCAATAGCCAAGCACCTGAAGATGCCCTAAATGAAGAATACCACAGAGAGTGACTTTCAACATTCAATAGAGGTTCAACCAAAAAATCATTATAAACTAAATTAAATTTTTCAAGGCACTGGTCGGCAGACGCGTTATTAAGCTGATCCAACGACCTCACAAGGCCAAAAAGACCTCCAAGAAAAGCTATTGATTCAGCATTTTTCCTTGATAATGCTAGGCCAGCAACAAGACTACCAGCGGCAAAACACAATGTCGTGAACACCGAGCTAGACAATCGTTTAAACAAACCTTTTGGCAAGTATTCAAAAGACAGCTCTTTCTTTGGGTTTAAAGAAACCGCCGAAACAGGAACCAAGGATAATCCCAAAATGAATACCAAGCCGATTTTTGTGTACTTTTTATTAATCAAAAACATTTTAATAAGATCCTTTTTCTATAAAAACAATTATTACTATCAACAATGTCAAAAAAAAACCTTAATAACTAATTACTACTATTTTTTACAAAAAACATGCTTTTTTTACTTTTTTGAACTTTTTTGTTATCTACTTGTCTATAAAAGACATTATGCGAGAACTTATTTTCCAATATCTTTTTGATAAATAATTTTTCGAAGGCACAGTCCTGATCCGGGCGCTTTGACCAAATTCTGAATAGGATTTGGATTATTAAGCATCTGAGTAATGACATCTGACGACCAGCCATCACGGCGAGCCACATCAAATGCGGCTCCAACCATCCGCCGAATCTGAAATCGCACAAACGATTTCCCCATAACGGCAACTTGTAAAATGCCAAATCTGCTTATTTTTCTTAAATTAACACCATAGATAGTGCGCACGGTATCCTGCTTTTCATCAGGATCAACGGTACAAAATGAACCAAAATCGTGAGTTCCAATAAAACTTTTCAATGATTTCTCAAGTACGTCCAAGCGCAAAGAACGCGCATATTGATATTGCCAGCCAAAGTCTGCAACAAACGGCAAGGGGCGCCCCATGAAAACATGGTAATAATATGTTTTTGACACAACTTCGCTAAATGGATGAAAATCATCATCAGCCTCAATCAACGAACGAATACTTATTGATTTTGGCAATGACGCATTCCAGGCAAGCCTCATGCGATTAAGATCAATTAAAAGCGCCGTTTTAAACACCGCAACCTGCCCCAACGCATGAACTCCAGCATCTGTCCTTGAAGCTCCCAAAATAGAAACCTGCTCACCAAAAACTGTCCTATAGACTCTTTCTAGCGTTCCTGCAACCGTACGATCATCAAGCTGTACCTGCCAACCGAGAAACTCAGTTCCATTGTAAGCTACAACCATTTTTATCTTTCTGATCATTTTTGATATTCACCTTACCTATAAATTATTGCTCTCAGAAAACAAAAACTTTCATATTCAAATAATCTGACTCACTAGAGAAAAGGATATAGTTAATGTTTTTTCTCGTATTTTCTTTTCTGCTCAATTTTATATGTTTTTCAATAAATTCAATGCCAGAAAAAGCTCTTTTTACTCATAATGAACAATTATTTTTAAAATCTTTTACTGAAGTATTAAAAACGCTCAAAAAAACTACTGAAACTTCTCAAAATAACAATGTAGCTCAAGAGCTGCCATTAATAACCCGCGGTCCCGGCGGAGACGCCATCAAAACATTTGGCGCATTTGTTCAACAGATGATTCCACTGGTTCCAGCAGCCCAAGTAGTTCCTCTCACTATATTTACAAAAGTCGTAAATCTACTTGGCGATTTTGTCGAAAGAGATGAAGAGTATTGCGAATACCTTGAATTCAAACGAATGCGTACGGCTCGATCGTTCAGCCCGGTAAACCCAAATAATTCTGATAAATTAATTTCAACGCTCACAAAAAAAGCTGTTCTTCTGTTAACTCCTAAAAATGGTGGCGTTGATTCGAATGCACGCAATCTTCTCTTTCACATAACAAAGTGCTCTATTTTCATAAAGCACTTTGAATCAAATAAAATAACTCGCACGCTTACGCTTGAAATCCCAATGCCAGAGAAAGAGTTTCAACAATCTGACACCTTGCCATTTCTTCTCTATATTTTTTTTAAACAGTCGTATGATCTACTGTTAAAATTAGCTGAAAAAATTTCAAATGCTCAGATTGATCCCTTAACCCAAGAGAGCTCAGGAGTACTTGAGTAAACTTCTAATCGCACGCGGCTCATTGCTCATCGCATACATTTGCATACGTTTTACCGCATGAGAAACATCCTCATGCGAGGTATTAACGACCAAATCAAATGCATGCTCTTTGAGCAAGTTTGTACCATTAAACATGTATGCACGCGATTCTTGAGATCTTGTGTGACCAATCAATCTGCCACCACGAGATCGCTCACGATCTTCACGAACTTCAAGTGGCGCATACACACCAACAACAAAAACACGATGATTTTTCAATCTATTTAATGCATACGTAAACACATGGTCACTGAGCAGCACGTCATCAATAACAACGTTAAATCCTGCATCAAGAAATGCAACCGCTCTATCGTAGGCCAGACACATTAATTTTTCACCAAGATCTCCAAGCGAAATTGCAACAGTCGGCTTTCCGTGCTCATCAACACTATGCTTGTAATTTATTTCACCATCAACCCAGTAGTCTCGACGCAATGGAATCGTTTCATCACCAAGCGCTCTAAAGACATCATCGATACCTGCAGACAAAAATATTTTTTCAGGATAACAATCATCAATAATGGCTTGAGCAAGCGTTGTTTTACCCGCACTCGATGCACCAATCAGCAAAAACGCTACCGGACGTGGATCTTTCACAAAAGGATACTTGCGTGAATATTCAGCTTCTTTATGATTACCAGAATCTTCAATGTTTGCAGCTGGCGCCAAACGTCTCAATTCATGGACAGCTTTTGGCTTATTATTTTTTATAAATTCTGAAAGCATGCTTGCACACTCTGCCGAATCATGCATTTGAGTTTCTAGTGAAAGATCGCACAAACCTTCTCGATACAGATCATGCCCCTTAAATTGATATGCACGAAACTCTTGAGAGCGCGTGTGGCCCAAGAATCTATTTACGCGTGCACGTTCACGTTCTTCACGAATAATAAGCGGTGCATAGACTGAAACAATATAGACATCATGAAAAGAACTCGCCTTGAGCAAATACGCAAACGTGTCATCATTCAGGGCTACTTCATCAATAATAATATGAAGACCGGAATCGGCTGCCGCAACACCAAAATCAAAGTTAATTCGCTGAATAACATCACCCAATGATCCCATACTCAAATCAACAATTGGACTACCATCAATATCATTCGAGTACAAAAAATTAACGCCGCCATTAACCCAATGCTTTTTGGTAATAATTTTAGTAGTACTGCCAAGCGCAAAAAAAGTTTGATCAATTCCCGTTGAGATAAAAAGACGATTAGGATATTCAAGATTAATAAATTCACGAACTAATGATGTTTTTCCAGAACTTGAAGCACCGATCAAAACAACGAATGTTCCACGTTTTTTGATCCCAACTGAACGAAAAATAATCCAAAGAATAGAGAGAAGAAGAACAACAACAACAAGATGTATGGCAATAGAAAACACACTAAAATCCTAAAGAGAAAATTTAAAACTATTTTTTAAAAGTAGCCTAAGAAAAAACATTCTGCAAAGATAAAATCCCAAATTCTAGAATGAATATTGTAAAAAAATTTGAATCATAAAAAGTTTCGATAATGAAAAATAATTGTTACTATCTTAAATCTAGATAAAAATAAATTTGATGCAGCACCGAAATAAAGTACCCAATGGAATCTCAATTCATTCCACGAAAAAATACTTCCTATCTAAAAAACTTACTGCGAGGAATAGTTTTTTTTAAAGAACTAAAAAGACCACACTGGATATCATTGTTGCTCTCGACCATTTGTATCATCACAACAATTTCACTTTCGTTTATGCTCCCACTTGCATTGAAGATCGGGATTAACGCCATCGAGTTTCATGAGGCGTCAGCAAGCATTTGGTGGCCACTCTTACTATTGTCGTCATATGCATTTGCATGGTTTTCGCGGCAAGTAATTATGCAGGTTCGAGAGCTCTGCGCAATTACCCCCTTTGAGCACCTTGTTACGATTATTTCACGAAAAACATTTGATCACTTAGTTGATTTGCCAATGAGTTTTCATGCACATCGCAGACTCAATGTATTAACTGAGCTTTTTAAAAAAGTACAACTCAACATTCCCGTCATTTATTACGGTGTTTTTTATTGGGTTATTCCACTGTTCATTGAATCTGTTGGTGCAATATTAATTGTTAAAAATCTCTACGGACCGTTTTTTGCAATCATCTTAACCATCACACTCGCGCTCTACGGAGCATCCATAAATTATTTCTCAACGATTACCAGAATCTTCAGGCAAAAATTTTTAAGCGTTCTGAGTAACGCTCACTCTTTTTTTACCGACACACTCCTTCACGCAGAAACGGTAAAATCATTTTGCCGAGAAGAACACGAAATAAACTCTTTTGAAAAATTGAATACGCAAACCATGAATGCACAAGAAGAATATGGCACCATCCACACGAGCATGCACCTGATAGAAGCTATAATTCTTGGCACTGGAATAACCTGTTTTTCGATGAAAGCAGCTCTTCTTGTACAATCTCAAACCTTCACGATTGGTGATTTTATTTTACTCAATGGATATGTGCTGCAATTTGCGCTCCCACTCTCAACCCTTGGGCATCTTTTGCGCTACCTTCAAACAGGACTTATCGACCTTGGCAGCATTCTTGATGTCCTCGATCTTCCAACAAACGCCAAGACCGAATCAACTCTTGCACCATTTGTTCCCAAAGCCGGAGAAATTGTCTGCAAAGATGTACACTTTCATTATGTCGATGGTAAACAACTATTTAATAATTTTTCGTGCACCATAGAAGCCAAAAAAACGATTGGCATCATCGGTCGATCAGGCAGTGGAAAATCAACGCTTGCACGACTACTTACCAAACAATACACGCCAGCTTCTGGAACAATTTTGATTGACGATCAAGACATATCGCAGATAAAGACCTCATCGTTACGCGCACAGATTGCAACGGTTCCTCAAGAATGCACATTGTTTAACAACACTATTTATTTCAATATTTCATATGGCAGCCCAAATGCAACGCCACATGAAATATTCGATGCCGCACGTGCAGCTCACCTTGAACATTTCATTAAAAAATTACCCCTTCAATACGAAACACTCATTGGAGAACGAGGACTCAAACTTTCAGGTGGCGAGCGCCAACGCATTGCAATCGCACGAGCGCTCCTCAAAAAAGCCACTATTTATATCTTTGATGAAGCAACCTCTGCGCTTGATAACAAAACAGAACAACTGGTACAACAAAATATTACTACCTGGTGTAAGTCTGCAACAACCATTCAAATAGCACACAGACTCTCAACCGTCACGCACGCTGATCTCTTATTTTATGTAGAAAATGGAATGATCGCTGAACGTGGAACACACGAAGAACTGCTTGAAAAAAATGGGCTCTACGCTGAGCTATGGCGCAAACAACAAGGAACACAAAACTCATGAACTTTAATCAACACACAAATCACCAAAAAATATCCTGGACGTTCATCAAATGGATTCTCGCTCAAATCGTTCCTACAGAATTCGCCCTACAATTACGCAGTATTTTTGTAATTATTTTAAGCTTTGCAATGATTTGGCTACAACTTGCATTACCATTTGCACTCAAACAGCTCGTTGATAGCCTCTCTATCACGAATACTTCAACAACCATCATTTTGCTCTGCTTGGGCTATGGTTTATTGTGGATTGCGGCTCGATTTGTTGCAGAAATTAGAGAAATTATTTCATATCGCATTTTCTCAAATAGCGTGCGCCAAATAACGAGTAATTTTTTCAAATATCTCATCAAACAACCCCTCAGCTTTCATATCAACAAAGACATGGGTTCAATCATAGATGAGCTGAAAAGAACTCAATACACCCTGTACAAAGGAAGTATTGGCTTTTTCCTCACTATTTTACCAAAAATGGTTGAAGCCTTAATTGCTCTTTACATTATTTGGACATCATTTCCGATCGACATCGCGCTTACCTGCACCTTGTTCTTATGTGCAATTACCTTTGCATCAATACAATCTGCAAGCTCTGCAGTAGCAGCCGAGCAAAATGCAAACGATGCTGAGAACAATCAATCTAATTTTTTGTTTGACCACCTTCTTAACATTGAGGCGATACAAGCGTACTCACAAGAGAAACATGAGTTATCTGAATTTTCAAAAGTTGTTGGCAGCGCCGAAATTTCTCGCACAAAAGCACTTAAAGAACAATACATGATGATGCTTATTCATGGTGGACTCACAGGACTATTACTTCTTCTCATCACGCTGCTTACTGGATACAAAGTATTGTGCAAAACATACACAATCGGTGATTTCTTTTTGCTCAACAGTTATATTGTTGGATTTTCTGAATCTATCAACCAACTCAGCAAACATATCAAAAACATCAGAGAAGGTGTTGTTGACCTTCAGGGAATTTATGAAATTTTTCATATGCTGCAAGATCCAAAAAATCCCGAACTTGCAACAGGAGATCAAACAATTTCACCAACAGATACAACTATTACCTTTGATAACGTATCATTTTCATACCTGCCAGATACTCCCCTGCTCCAAAGTATTTCTTTCAAAATCCCCCACGGAAAAACAGTTGCAATCGTTGGATCATCTGGTTCAGGTAAATCAACGATAACAAAGCTCTTGCTCAGACTTTATGCACCAACACAAGGCTCCATATCAATTGGTAATACTCACATCGACGAGATAGACCTTAAAGACCTGAGACAAAAGATTGGTGTTGTTCCTCAGCACCCCGTACTTTTCAGAAATACATTACTTAATAACATTGCCTACGCTCAGCCCCTGGCACCATTTAATAAAATAGAACAAGCTGCCCAAACAGCCTCACTCGACTCATTTATTAATGAATTACCAGCAAAATACGAAACGGAACTGGGTGAATTTGGACTCACCATTTCTGGAGGGGAACGACAACGTGTAGCAATTGCGCGAGCAATACTTAAAGATCCTGCAATTTTTATTTTTGATGAGGCAACCGCCGCATTGGATTCTTATACCGAAAGCCACTTAATGAGAAACATTAAGTCAATTTCTACGCAGAAAACAACGCTCATTATTGCTCATCGCCTGTCAACCATCATGCATGCAGATAACATAATTGTTCTTGATCACGGCCGCATAAAAGAACAGGGAACTCACGAACAATTGCTCGAACTTAATAAAATTTATGAGCAAATGTGGTATCGGCAAGAATCTGCTGAAGAAAATGAATAAAGCTCAGAATGAGCAAAGGATGGTGGAGGCGATGGGAGTTGAACCCATGTCCGCCCCAGATCTAGTCTCAGGCGCTACGTGCGTAGTCTTATCTTAAGTTCTTGCGTTTTTTCCAAAAAGACGTGGCAATAAACACAAGTCCGCTACGTGTACATTCACGGTACGTGGCGAAAAATCCTACGTGAACGTTCCATCATATAATACGTAAACATCGATCAATGGACAGATCGATGTTTAAGGACGCTAGTCTAGTAAAAAAATACTAGGCACAAGCTGAAGCAAATGACATTGCAGGCATTGCAGGTACGAAATTCATCGAACCTTTCATGCTGAATGACATTGCTTGAGTTCTTACGTCGTGAGAGTTAGACTCTGCACTTATTCGTTTTGTACCTGATTTACAAGTTTGTACCACTTGGCACGCTCCCAACACTGTCACTGACACGTCGAAAACCAATACGCCCCCAACACATTTCAAAGAAATTAAGCATTTTCTGCCCAATCACCTACAAGCTTACGTGCCAAAGCGCTTTCATGTCAAACGACAGGCTCACTTACACAGCCCTTTTTGCAACTTAAAAATTCAATATGTAACGTTAAAAACAAGTCTTTTTAGCTTTTTTGTAAATAAAAAGAGACTGATTCAGAATAACCCACAAACAAGTAAACCCGCGTAATCTGGAACTATACAATAATCAAATTAATGAGTCACTCACACTGAACCGTTAACCAAAAACCTTGGTACGATATGAACTTTTTACATAATTTAAAACGAGTAGTTGTACTACTTTGTTCTTTTTTCCTCGCGGGTAATACAAGCCTTACGCCACTCAATTTTGCAGAAAGAGATGGTACAGATGCTAATAAAGCGTATTTTTTAATCACGACCGCTAAACTTAAGAGCTTAACATCTTTCTATGATCTTCTTGGCATCAATGAAACTGCAACTGAAGCCGATATTAAAAAAGCCTACAGAAAATTATGCCTTCTTTTCCATCCCGATGGCAAAGAAACACGTTATCCAAGCTTTGAAGAAAGGTTTGAAAAAAAGAAAGAATTTGTAACTCTGTCATTTGAAGAAATGTTCAAACACATCTCATCTGCAAATCAAACATTGAGTGACGACGCAACAAGAAGAGCTTACGATCGCCGATCTCCCGAAGATAAAGCATCTCAAATAAAAGCCTTAACGGCGACGCTTTTAATCCTAGCCAAAAAATATGAAGGAATTGTTCCCTCAGATGAACACACCGAAGAAATTCCAACAAAACCAAGCCGCGCTCCAAAACCTGCAAGCGCAAGCCCTGCAAGTCCAAAAAAACCTGCTCCCAGCTTTACGCCTCCGCCATCTCGACCAGCACCCCAAAAATCAAGTAAGTCCCCAGCTGAGAGCCACAAACCAACAACTCCTCAAAGGCAAAGCTCTCCACCCGCTGCAGCACAACAAGATCCTTCTGAATTTGAAAAAAAGCCTAAACCAAACTCACCCCGACCATCAACGACTCGAACGCCTCAGCCTGCTCCAAAACCATCTTATGGTGCCGGAACTGATGCGCAGAAAAAGACTACCGAGCAAGATACTGCTCTTAACCGTGAACGCCTTCGTCAAGAACGTAAGCGCCTTCAGCAAAAAGTAGATGAACTCAGAAAAAAAAGTGGTGGTGACCATGCTGATAGCGTAAGAACTCAACGAATGGATGAAACCTTCTTGGGCGCCAAAGCTTCTGTAGCAGCAGCTAAACCTACCAGACGAATTCCATCATCTGGCACCCTCCCAAGAGCAACACGCCTAACACAAGAAGAAACTCCTCTTACAAAACCTCAAGATAAACTTCGTATGAAGCTCTGTGATAAAATTCACACGGTGGTGAGAGATGGCATAATTTATTCACCCGGAAGAATGGCTGGCGATATCCCTGCAAAACCGAATGACTGGATCCTCAACCGCGAGAACATTTCATTGCTGCCTCTGACAACAGACGAGCAACGCTTGTTGTGCTATGAATTACTGCGCATTGGATTTTTACCAGGTGAGATTTTACCAGCGGGAACCAAACATATGGAAATTTTACAACAAAACCTTACTGCAGCAGGCAGAAAAATGAACTATTTCACCTACTTGCCGCATATTAATGCTGCATGCCAAAAAGGATCGGTATCTGAAGAGCTTGATGTTCCAAAAAATGTTTTACGTTTCTTTTTAAAACAACGCGCAGAACTGCTCACAGTTCAAAACAACCGAATGCGGATTGATATGCGAGAACACAGAAACTTGATTAGAGCAATAGATCTTTTGGACGCTCAAACTGAACCCCAAAAAAGCTAATTCAAAAAATATACTAAAAAACCCATCCTGACATACCGCAGAGTGTGAATATGTCAGGATCTTATTATCTTTATCTTACATTCAACGCTATACAAGAATAAAAAACAGTGATTCACTCATCATGAATAATGAGCTGAAACCTATTGGTGTTTTATGATTTTCTCGTACAACGTAAAGCGTATATTCTTCTTATTCTTTTCATTCTTATTCACAATCAACATCAACTCAATACCACTTAATTTTACAGATCTTGATGGTACGCAGGGCGATAAGCCCTACTACATGGTCACCAAAGATAAATTATCAAAAGTTGAATCTTTTTATGACATTATTGGATTAGAAAACACAGCAAGCGTTAGTGACGTAAAAAAGGCATATAGGAAAGCTGTGCTTTTATTTTCACCAGATAAAGCGCCCTTTTTTGGAACTGATATTGATCCAGAAAGCCCTCTCGGCAAAAAATCAATTTTTGTTCTTGCTTCACACGAAGAATTATTCAAACTTATTTCTACATCATTCGAAACATTAAGTTTTCCCGATGGGAAGGCTTATCCGATAGAAAGAGCCGGAAGGGAAACCGTTGAATACGGCCTGGGAAAAACTGCCTACGATCGAATGTCTTCGGGAAACAAAATAAAGGAAATCAAAAACTTAGTCAGAAGGCTTTTGTTGCTTACCAAAGATTATGAAAAAACCCTCCCCCCAGATCCCGAAGGGCTCTCCCCTGAAGCTCGGCGATTTGTTGCAGAAGAAGCACGAAAACGAAAACTTGAAGCCGATCAAAAGGCTAAAGAAGCCGAAGCCAAAAGAGTTGCTGAGCAGTTACGTCAAGCAGAAATAAAACGCGCTGCTGAACGAGAAGCTAAAATGAGAGCTGATGAAGAACGTCGCGCAGCCGCCAGAATGGCCGCAGAACAAAGAGCTAAAGAAGCTGCCGAAAAGCAAGCCGAAGAAGAAGCTCGGGCTGCTGAAGCAAGAAAAATTGAAGCTGAAAGAATTGCCGAGCAATTGCGTCAAGCAGAAATCAAGCGCGCAGCTGAACGAGAAGCTCAAGCTAGAGCTGAAGCCAAACGAACTGCTCCGCCACCTCCCCCCAAACAAGGCTCTTATCACCGCGATACAGCTCAGGCTCAACCATCAAGTACGCCTCCTCCAGCACCACCTAAATGCGGCTCTCCTTGTTATGATACACCCCACACTGATACTACCCAGCGCGCGCGAGCTCCTTACAATCCATTTTGTGGTGCCGTAGCATTTGCTGGAAAACATAGTGAACACTCATCTTACGAACAAAGAAGACAAGCTTTAGTCGAGCAGTTACGCAAAGAAAAAGAACGCCTCGAACGAGAACGAAAATTGGAAGAAGAGGCTACCCGCCTTCAAAAAGAAATTGCCAAAGAAGCACAAGCAGAACAAACGCGAGCTCAACAAAAATTAGAGAAACGGATACTGCAAGAAGAACAAGAACGAATCAAAAAAGCTGAACTCGAGAGAAAAGAGCGTGCCGACAAAGAGCGCATTCAATTAGAACAAGAGCTTGAACAGCAACGAGAAAGAACTCGACAGGAAGAACGAGAGCGCGAAAATGCTCGCCTTCGAGAAAAAATTGCTCAAGAACGAGAAGAAAGAGACCGTCAAGAAGAATACGAACGAGAAAGAAAAGCGCGCCAAGATGAACAAGAACGACAAAAAAAACAGGAACGTTTAGAAAAGCAAGAGGCCGACAGAAAATCTCGCCTCCAAAGAGAGCGCCGCGAAAAAGAAGCTGCTGAAGCAAAAGAGCGAGAACGAGCAAGGCAACGCGTCACCGATGAAAGCGATGTAGAGGATGATTCCTCAACCAAATTCGATTTTTCAGACGAAGATGAAGAGAGCGATTTAGAAGAAGAAAACTCTTACGTAGGCTGTCCCGGCAGGCTCTTTGCCTCCAAGATAAAATTTGCTCGTGGCGCAAGATATGAAGCACCAAAAAAATCAACCTCTCGAGAAAGCAAAGAACAAGAAGTCAAAGGCTCTGAACGAAGACGACGAGAAGTCGATGAAATCTTGGCAAAACGCTATTCCACCGGTCGAGCAAGAAAATCAGAGTCTGAGAGAAGTCACTGCTACGAGGAATCAGAGCATACATCTTTGCCGTCCCGCAGTACAAATGATCTTACTCCACCCCCATCGCCACTGTGCCATTCTTCTTGCCTAATGCCGAACAAAGTGCTTCTAATGCTTTTCAATGGGGAATTTTACGAAGTTGTTATCAATGGAAGGATTATTTATCCGAATGTCAGAAATTATAGAGGAACTAAAGTTGATTTAACTCCACATGAACGTCAAGAACTTTTCTATGAATTGCTTCGCTGGGGTTTTCTACCGCATGAAATTCTAAGATCATGCATGGAAAGTAATCCCATACTCAAAAGAGCTCTCGATGGAGCAATGAGAAAGCTAAATTATTCACAATACCAAGAACACATTGAAAGAGCCTGCCGCAAAGGTAAGGTCAAAAATGTGTATTCAATATCTCGAAAAGTCTTATTATTCTTTTTGATAGCAAGAGACATGTTACAGATTATCAAGGCGCCTGGCCGAACAACAGAAGAATCTATGAATCTTCAGGCTGCAATGGAACCTCTAAAAAAGTTCATGGCCTTCCAAAGAAGATGACCTCAAGAATCTTTAATAAACCAATAACTGGCATACTTCACCATTACCGATATACTACATTGTTAGTATCGTTACGTTAAAAACGCCATAAGGTCTCTTGCGAGCAAGAGGAGGTTACTGTTATGAAATCGTCTCAAATCAGAAAAGAATTTTTAGATTTTTTTAGAGAACAAGGACACACGAGTGTTCCTAGTTCATCGCTTATTCCCGCAGATGATCCAACAATTCTTTTTGCAAATGCAGGAATGAATCAGTTCAAGGATCTCTTTCTTGGAAAAGAAAAACGATCATACGTCAGAGCGGCCTCATCTCAAAAATGTGTACGTGCTGGTGGAAAACATAATGATTTAGATCAAGTTGGTTTCACTGAACGCCACCTTACTTTTTTTGAAATGCTTGGCAATTTCTCTTTTGGCGATTATTTCAAGGAAGACGCTATCGCTTTTGCGTGGAAATTTCTCACCGAGCGCCTTGGTCTTCCTGCAGAAAAATTATATCCAACCGTACACACCTCAGATGATGAAGCTGCTGAATTGTGGCTCAAAATCACTAAAAATCCTCAGAAAATTGTAACCAGACGTGGCGACAAAGATAATTTTTGGCAGATGGGCGATACTGGCCCCTGCGGACCATGCACTGAAATTTTTTATGATCGCGGTGAAGCGTACGGCCCATATCAAGTTGATATCGGTGGCGAAAATGCCCGCTACATCGAAATTTGGAACTTAGTGTTCATGCAGTTCAATCGCCAAGCAGATGGCACATTGCAACCACTCACCCAAACAGGTGTTGATACCGGTGCAGGGCTCGAACGAGTGGCCGTTGTGATGCAAGGATGCGATACCGTATTTGATACCGACACCTTCACCTACCTACGCAATGCTATCGAACAACTCTCAGGCATAAGCTACGCTGAATCACCAAAAGCAACTCAAGCAGCTTTTAATGTATTGTGTGACCATATCCGATCATCATCATTTATTATTGCCGATGGTGGCATGCCTTCAAACGAAGGTCGCGGATATGTTCTTCGTAAAATTATTCGCAGAGCTTCGTTGTTTGCACAAAAATTGGGTTCACCTATGTTCTTCCCAAAACTTGCTGATGTGTTGATCAATGAACTTGGTTCTTTTTTCCCAGAACTTGCTCAAAGCAGAAAAATGATTAACGACTTTTTGACGCTTGAAGTTGAACGATTCTCAGAAAACCTTGTAAATGGACAGGCTATTTTACGCCAATACATTCAAGCAAACCAAAAAAATAACCTTACGCAACTTTCTGGCGAACAAGTTTTCAAACTTTATGACACCTTTGGATATCCACCTGAACTCTCAATGTTGATGGCACAAGATTACGGGTTCACCGTTGATATGGCTGGCTTTGAGAAAGAGATGGACAAACAACGCGAACAATCAAGCCAAAAAGCCGAAAGCTGCTGCTCGAACGAACCAATTGACGTTCCAACAACAATTACAACAACATTCACCGGATATGATACAACTCAAACCGAAAGTATCATCACCTGGTCACAAATCACCGCTGAAGGCGCATTTTTTGCAACTAAAGAATCGCCATTTTATGTTGAATGCGGCGGACAAATTGATGACTCGGGAACGGTTACCATCAATGGAAAATCTTTTGAAGTTTTAGGACTCACCAAAGCTGGCGGATTCACCAAAAACTTTGCGATCGTTCACAAAATTAACGGTGCTGGAATTACCGCTCAAATGCTTGCCGTTGGCACCAAAGTATTGCTGTCTGTTGATTCCAAAAAACGTGCAGACACCGCAAACAATCACACCGCTACTCACTTACTTCAAGCTGCACTTGGCAACGTCCTTGGATCGTACATCAAACAAGCAGGCTCAGTGGTTGCTCCCGATTATTTACGCTTTGATTTTGCCCACCTTTCGCCGCTCACCCAAGAACAAATCAATGAAATCGAGTCCCTGATTAACCAAAAAATCACTGATAGCATTCCGGTCAAAATAAATTATCAAACACTTGCTCAGGCTCAACAACAAGGGGTTACTGCATTTTTTGGTGAAAAATATGATCCAGAACGTGTTCGTTCCATTCAAGTTGATAGTTTCTCTCATGAATTGTGTGGTGGAACTCACGTTGCCAACACCAGCCTGATTAAAACATTCAAAATCACCAGCGAAGCATCTGTTGCAACCGGCGTTCGCCGAATTGTGGCTGTCACCGGAACTGGGGCTGAAAAATTACTCAGAGAATCATTCAACAGCGTCAAACACCTTTCTATCAAATTCAAATCAACACCGGCAGAAGTTTGCGAAAACGTTGACCGATTATTTGCAACAATTCAAACACAACAAGAAGAAATCAAGCGACTATCGAGCAAATTGCAAGATACGCAAATTCCTTTCTGGCTTGATAACATGAAATCATACAATCACTTGCGAACGTTGTATTTGAGTGTTGAAAACTCTGAAGCTCAAGATCTTCGTGAAATTTGCGAAAAACTCGCAAAAAGACAAGATGGCTTGTTCTTTGTTGTTGGATATAAAGCTGCAACTCCTACCGTCATTTCATTTGTTGCTATGCTCAGTGAATCAATAAAATCTCACCTCAATCTTGCAAAACTTTCTGAATTCATAAAATCAGAAGGCCTCAAGGGCGGCGGTAAAGATGGCGTTATTCAAGGTGGCGGCACGATTCAAGATAAAGCTGAATTCAAAGAAAAACTTGCAAAAGTCTTTGAAGCGCTCAGCCTTGAAATGAAATAACGGGAGAACATTGTTTTGAGTCACAAAAAAATCTCTTTTAAATTTGCCCTCATGATGGTAGTTAATACCATCATGGGCGCAGGTTTTCTGGTAAATATTTACCCACTTATGAATGCTGCAGGAATTCTTGGATTTCTTGGATATCTGTGTGCATTTCTAGCACTTTTGCCAATCATGCTTGTTGTTGGAAAATTTGCAGAAGAACGCCCAATGAGTGGCGGCATGTACCAATATCCCAAAGAATTTCTGTCTCCCGCACTCGGATTTCTGAGTGGTTGGAGTTATTTTTTAGGAAAATCAGCAACCGTCGCATTGCTTACACATGCGCTTTCACTTTTTTTTATTCAACAAGGTTTATTTTCAGCGGCATATTCAGCGCTCACATATGATATCTGCATTGTTTTGATACTTGGAGCGATGAATTCATTCGGCGTTTCAATTGGTGGAAGAATACAACTGCTCTTTACAACCCTTAAAATCATACCTTTTTCAGCAGTACTTATTGGTGGCATCTATTTTTTGATCAAAAATGGCATACCGCAAGCACTGTCAGTTCCTGCGGCTATTTCACTCCCAACTCTCTTGCCTCTCGCGCTTTTTGCCTTTTCTGGATTTGAGATTATTTGTGCCATTGGACATCAAATCGAAAACCCAAAAGAAAATGGCATCAAGATCATTCTCAGCGCAACCGTAATAGTTCTCACGCTGTATACATTTTTACAAACAAGTGTTGCGATGGTGCTCGGCAGCAACTGTCCAAGCAATGTGAATGCACTTCTCCCATTCTCAAAAATTACTTTTGGATCGGAAATTTTAGGGCAGATCATTATCAATGCTGCGTTTCTGGCTATTTTATCTGGCATTTTTGCAAATCTTGCAAACAATAGTTGGAATTTTCATGCACTTGCTAAAGATCGCTTTTTTCCTGCAGGTGATTTTCTGACCCAAGTAAATGTTCATAATGTTCCATGGGTGGCTTTAATCATAAAGATAGTACTGATTATTAGCTTACTACTGCTCACTCAGCAGCAATCTGCGCTACAAAACATTTCAGTTGCCTGCGTAACCGCTTCATATTTATTAATTGCTCTTGCAGCTTTTTTTGGAAAATTAAACAAAAAAATAAACCAAGTACACCTTTCAATCAGCGCGCTTGGCATTATTTCATGCATTGGAATCTTATTTTTTTGCTACTCAAACATTACAAAGATCGGCTTATCGCTCCCATTTATTATCATTTACCTATGCGGCTTAATAATTGCCTGTATGTATAAAATAGCAGGCTCTTAAAAATTATTTTGTTGTTTGACCAGGCGCTTGAGCAGTCGAATCAACCTTGCCAGCAAGCGCATTTTGCAAATCAATTGAGGCTGAAGCTTTTTGACCATCTTTTTGAAGCGAAGCTACTGCAAGTTTTACTTTTTCAATCAACGCATTAGCTTTCTCTTTTGCTGCAACCAAGCGTTCTTCTGAACGAGTTTTAACCGCAAGAGCACTCGCCGCCGCATCAACAACAGTGTCGGCTGCAACAGACAGCGGAAGGGCAAGACCAAGCAAACATAAAAATTTATTTAAATTAATCATATCTTCTTACTTTCAATAAAAAGAGGGGAGAAATTCTCCCCTCTCTCAGCTTTAAATAGTTATTATGAGAATAAACCGGTAGTAGCTTCTTTTTCAGCTAAATCACGATACGGATCATGAGGTCTTTGTTCTTTGGTACCATTAGTCCCTGCAGCCGCTCTTTTCGCAGCTCGTTTTGCAGCGCGATCTTGACGCTTTTGTTCTCTCACTGCTTTTTCAGCTGGTGACAACTTGCTCAATCGTTCTTCACGAGCAGCTTTTTTTGAAGCTTTTTCTGCTGGAGTCATTGCAGCTTTTTTTGCTTTACGCTTTTCTTTGCGTTCTTTTTTTTGCTCTGGAGTTAAATTTTTATCATATTTACCAGACGTGCAGCTTTTTGAAGTCTGCGTATACGTTTCATCAGTTTTTTTCTTAGCATCAACCTGAGCTGACGCTACAAATAACATAGCAAGCAATAACGAATTCTTTAAATTAAACATACGTTCCCCTTTTTTTAAAAACACTAACCCAATTTTTATTTATTTAATTGTTAGACGAAGCCCATTCATCAACAATATCTTCGCGCTGATAATTTTCATCTTGAGCACTGCTTACCTGTTCTGAAAATGCAGACTCATTAGATAAACCTTCAGAAGTATTTTCTTCAGCACCAGAATAATCTAGTTCGCTTTCAGGCATATCTTCAGAAGCCGCCTCTGGCGCGCTCTCAAACTCGCCCGATGACTGCCCACCATCATATCCATAAGAATTTAATGCGCTTTCAGGCATATCTTCAGGAGCCGCCTCTGGCGGGCTCTCAAACTCACCTGATGATTGCCCTCCATCATAAGACGGAGTCATCTCCACATCATCGTTGTTTTGCTCTTGCATACTTTCTGCAGGAGAGAAACCTTCGCCCAAATACGGATTATCCGCGCTATACTCTTGCATATCAGAACCCTGAAGGCCCTCTTGAGCATCAGCTTGTTGTGAGTAACTTGCATCTTCATTATCAGATACAAATTGCTCATCATCGGCAGCCGAAAGGCCAAAAGCCCCTGCCACAAGGAGCATTAATAATTGTTTGATTTTCATTGTTGCCTCCAAATTAAAGGCTTTTTAAACAAAACAAACAGCACTTACTCAATGCGTTTTGTATTATTTTTATCCAAAGCCACAATTCAAACTACACCTTAACCATAGAACAAATGGTTTTCAAATAGCAACAATATCAGAAATAGGTGCGAGAAAACCAATACTTTTTTAGAAAAGAAATGAACAATCAAAATTAAAACTGAAAGAAATTGAACGTTTTTTAGATTAAAAAACAAAAGAAATGAAAAATATGCACAAGGTTATCCTATAAGCTGAATTCTGTATCTCGCTTACGCAAGACGATAGCCATTTCTCTATGCGACAGACCCGCCCATCAGACAAGAGTTGGAAAACTCTCAGGGCCTATTTTGTCTTGCTCCGCAAGGGGTTTTCCGCACGAAACAATCACTTGCTCGTGTGTGCGCTCTTACCGCACATTTTCACCCTTACCACAGGTTTTCACCCATGGCGGTATATTCTCTGTGGCACTTTCCGTAGGATTTCTCCTCCCACGCTTGTGTTTTTACAACCTTGCGTGGCTTGCTTCCAACTTGGAGTTCAGACTTTCCTCACCAACCAAAAGTTAGCGCGACCATCCAGACAACCTCATGCATTAATCAAAAAGATATCAGAAACTATTTATTTTGCACTGAACTTATGCGGTACTGTCTATTTAGTCCTAAGGATAAGCATACCTCGATTTGCAAACCTGAACCGACGAATGTAGGAAGTCTGTTGGTTTTCCAGTATGAACATCCAGCAAGCCTGTTTCCTTAAATTTCGAATAAATCTGAAAAGGTTGCGTAAGAATCGCGTTAGCATCAGAATTTCGATAACAATTTAAAGTATCAAAGGATAACCGCCCCCGCTTACAACTTATCACATCATTATAAATAGACGATTCTATAATTCTATACAAAAATTCTTTTGAAGCTAGCTGCGAAAGCTGAGCAATATTTTTTGAACTTGAATCATCTAGTATTTCTTCCGTTTTTAGCACTAAAAGACAGCCTATTGTTGGAATTTTTGTATGCGTTGCAAGCCAATGACCATAGCCTAGATTTTCAAAATCATCAAAACATCCCGGATGATATTTATCTAAGTACATTTTGCATCCCTCAAGATACGTCATGCCAAAATCGGCATATTTCGGAACGCGACGAAGTTGCTTAATAGAAGCATTTTTTACACGTAAAGCATTTTGTTTAAGATATCTAAATCCTGCAGGAATTTTAGGCCCAAATATGGGCCCAAACACAAGACCAAGCCCGAGAGTCGCGATACAAAAAAGCCCGTTTTTCCAATATTTTTGTACAAATAATTCATCACAGAGCATCGCTGTTGCTAAGTTCATCAGCGCAACGCTTGGCACATCATCAGCTGAAAAAAGAGAAACTGAAACCCCTTTCTTGCCATCTTTTTTATCAAAATCTAGTTTCAACAAAATATTTTTGCTCGAATCCAAGAAAAAAAACGCCACTGAAACAGTTTTTTTTCTATATTTTTCTCGAGATGCGAATCGATCGAGCTCTGATTTTATAGCTGAAACCAGTCGATTAAACTGAATATTCTCTTTAATCAGCAGAAAAGCTTTTTCAATTTTTTTGGCTTCAAGCGCCATCAAAATACCTATATCTACTGGATCAAAACAGTCTATCTTGTAATCAGCCTGAGAAAGTTCTTTGGGATTAGTAATTGTTGATGAGAAAAAAGAAACTTCATGCGGCATAGAAACTGAAGGATAAGACCTTGTAACAACCAAAGCCGGCTTTTGAACGTTTTCAGGTACTGAATAAACAGAAAAAGGGACCAATAAAATAATTAACGCAAATTTTTTTAAAAAAGACATAGAATCCAACAATCTATAAACCTATAAGTCTATAAATCAGAATACCACTGCTTTTTTTTTAATAAAAAATTTTCTAAATATCAGTATAAATTCATCTTTTTTAATAAATTCACCAAAAATTTCTGTCCATAACCGCCAAGGAAGTTGATATAAACAACACAAATCCCATAAAATTTAGCCATACTTACCAAAAGTTTTATGAGCCCAGAAAATGAAATTTTACGTACAATTCTTTCTGATTTCCCTTGTATTTTGTTCTTTCGTCAGAATTTCAGCCGCAACTGATGAAGAACTATTTGGAACAAATAATGCCTTTAGAACAAGTTTAGTATCACCTGAAGCCGTCGCAGCCAGAAAAACTCAAGTAGCTGCAGATCGCGGAGTTCAATCTACCGCAGATGCTCTCTCTGACGAGCAAAGATCTGTACTCTCAAAATACGGCGAAGCCCCTGAAGATAAAATGGAAAAATACAGAATTGATGACTTAAAGAGAGTTGCTGACGACCTCACTGCCAGGAATCCTGAAGGTTTTCAATCCCCGAATGCAGCCCTCAACGAGGAACAAAGAACAACGCTCAAAGCGCACGGAATAACCTTTAAAGATGGTGTTGAGTTTGCGCCAACTAGAATTCAAGAACTTCAAGCGGCTGCAGACCGACTCAAGGGCAAACCCCGCCCAGCAGGTCAAGCAGATGTGGTCCTTGATAACGATCCCATCAAGTGGTTCAATATTCGCCCTACCATAACAGAAAAAAAAACTCGCGTTGCTGACGAAACCGCCACCTCAAAAGCCATGCTAGATTCACTTGCTGACAGATCCTCAGGAGCAAGTAGCACTCCAACAGAATTCGACCCTAAGGCTGCTACCCCAAGAAGAATCTTAAGCGAAGACGAAATGAAGGCTGCCCGACAAGCTGTTGGTGGTCAATTAATCTCTGGGGTTAAAAAAAGAACGATAACAACCGTTACGGCACGGGCATCGGAAACCGCAAGTGCTGAACTTATCGCAAAATACAAAGACCTTGGCTTAAACATTCCAGAAGGCACACAGCTCAAAAAAACAACTATTGCATACCTCAATATGCCAACAACAATTGCAAGTTTGAGCAAACGCCCATTGATGGCAAGCTCAGACATTACCGATGAAGCGCAGCTTAAAAAAACTATTAATACGATCACCGCCGGTGGCGTTACTGATGCTGAACGTGCTGAGCTCAAACGATACAACGTAAAACTTGAAAGCTCTGAAGGCGGCAAGCCAGTTGAAGGTGATATGAATGACATTCAAAAAACAAAAAAATTAGCTGAAGCCTTTAACAAAGTAAAAAAAGTAGCTCCACTGAAAGACGGCGAATCACGACCTGAAGTAAAAATAATGACAGCTGCATTAGATCCATCAGAATTTATGCAACGCCATCTCGACACGCTGACAATCTCTGATGAAGCAGAACGAACAAAAGCTGCTGAAAAGAGGGGTGAAGAAGAACTCACAAAACTTAAACAGATTCAAGCTGAAGTTGCCGAAAAAGAAACTGCTCGAAAAGCTCAGGACGAAGAAGACAAAATTATCAAACGAAATCTATTTCTCGAAAAAATAAAAATTAAACGCGATGCTGATGCCGAAATAGCTAGACTCAAGAGAGATAATTCTGGAATTTCAGACTATGACCTTAAAGATCAAATAAAAGCTATTTCAGTAAGACATTCTAAAGAATATGTTGAAAGAAAAAAAACAATTGTACAAAGCGTAAAAGCTCAAGCAGGTGAAATTTTAAAATCAATTGGGTTTGGCCAAAAACCCCAGACTTCTGGCGCTGCCAAAGGAAGCTCTAAGCAAATACAGCCCGGTAGATTGAAAAAAGCTGCAAATTTCATAGCAAAAGCATTTAAGCCATCAAGCTCCACCAAGGCTCATTAAATTTTTTCAAAAATATGATTTATTTTCTCAGAATAAGTGGGTACTGAATAATTATTGAGTACCCACTCGCGAGCAGCGTGCACATCAATTTTCTCTCCATCAAAAAGCTCCTCACAACGTTTTCTCCATTCAAAAACATCCTCAGGATCACACAAAAATCCCGTAACACCATCAACCACCAATTCATCAAGCGGAGGCAGTCTTGATGCCAGCACAGGAATTGCAACGGCTCCCGCCTCGAGCACCGGTCGCGCAAAGTGTCCCTTCTGCGCGGGAAACAATAAACAATCACCCGCTTGCAAAATTTCATGTGCAGAAGATACAACACCAACAAACCGAATAGATTCCAGATGTTTATTCACCAGCGCTTCAACCTGCTCATACCACGACTGAACACCAAAGACTCTTCGCAGAATCGACGATTGTGGTATTTGCCAACTACCAGCTATCACCAACACAACATCGCGCCCAGAAGATAAAAGTTCCTGCAAAAGTTGCAAGGCCAAAAGCGCACCCTTCTCCCGTGAAAGCCCTCCCAAATAAACCATAACTTTTGCATTATCAGAAATGAAATATTTTTTTCTAAATTTATTTCTGTTTTCAGGGTGCGGCGCAAACAGATGACAATCAACAGGATTTGGCAAAATCTGAAGTCTTTTATCACCAGCCCAAAAACGCCCATCGTACTCAGAAATTGCAATAATTTTTGTTGAGAAAAAACCCACCAAAAACCTGACAATCATTCGGCGAATACCTAAATATCCGGGCGCCAAAGACTCTCTGATATGACACACAACTGGAACTTTTTTCCACCATGCAGCCAGTCCCCACGCACACAACGAAGACGTATTTAAATGCACAATATCCGGATTCAATTCATTAAACCACCTGGTTCCATCACAAAAAAGAACCATGAAAAAATCCCAGAAAGCTCTGAGAAAATGATGTACGTGGTACCACCGATACCACCAAATAACCGTATGCGAAAACTCAACACGTAACGCGGGACCTGCAACCGTGATACCAATTGCTCTAAAAAGCTGCATCGCCGGAGAATCGAATAAAAAAAGCACGGTCGGTTCATACAAATTTTTATCAAGTGCAAGCAACAGCAACCGCAAACTTTGAGGTGCTCCGCCAATCCCAATACCATGATGAATAAAAAGAATTCGTTTTTTCTCTGACATCAAATGACCTAAAAAGACATACCGTTTTGGTCAACCCAATTTGCAAGAACCATAACCGACCAGAGTTTACGATACTCCCGAGGATCTGCATAAAGTTCAGCCGAAAGCCGCTCAATTTCTTTTTTGTTAAGCCACGGAGTGTCTTTGAGATCCTGCAATTTATCTTTGAAATTCTCTTTGAGCCAAAACCCCAGCGGCATCTCAAATCCCTTTTTTGAGGCCGAAACCACTTGCAATGGAAACAATTCTTTAAACGCTTGCACGAGCAGTGGTTTATTGACCGTTTGTTTTGACCACTTTTTGTATTTACTCGGCATCGAAACAACCGCTTCGACTAATTCGATGTCCAGAAATGGAATCCGCGCCTCAATCGTTGAGGCCATGCTGACGGCATCGGTGTCTCTCACCAAAACACCTGGCACGTACCAATTGAGTTCCGCCTTAGAAAAAGCATTGAGCATATCGGGTTCTCTCATAAAAAGTTGCTGCAATTGATGATTCATAACATCAAAATTCAAGGTAACACCTGCCCTGAGATCAAACGACAGCAGCTGCCAGGAATTTTCAAATTCAGGAAGACTCCGATAGGCTTTGTACAAGTCATCTTTTCTCATGTGCCCATGTTGCAAAAAACCATACCCAAGACGCTTTACAACAGATTTTCCCGACCGGAATGAATTACACATTCGAGCGGCCAAATGAGAAAGAACTCCAGAACCCGGAAGTTTATCAAAGCTTTGCATATTCAAAAGCTCAGAAAAATAACGGTATCCCAAAAATAATTCATCACCACCAACGCCCGAAAAAACAACTTTTGCGTGCCGTCCAGCCAGGCGAGAAATCAAATACGTGTTAAACCCATCACTACTCGGCTGATCAATTGCATGAATAAAAGAAGAAAACGCATCACGCGCTCCCACGCTATCAATCCGAACTTCATGATGACGCGAACCAAAAAGCTGCGCCGTTTGTTTCGCAATAATTGATTCATCAACAACATTTCCACCAGGAGAATTAAACCCGAGCGAAAATGTTGAAACGGTTTTTCCAAGAATTCTGGTTAATGCTGCGAGCAAAAAAGTTGAATCAATGCCGCCACTCAGAAAAACGCCCATTTCAACAGGAATATCAGAATAAATCGAGAGCACTTCAATAAGTTTTTTTCGCACAAACGCCACAGACGTTTCAAATGAATCCCAGCGAGGATTAACATTAATGAGCCCAAGATCCCAAATTGTTTCAACTTTTTTGGTACCATTTTTTAAAATTATAACGGTTGATGGTTCAAGCGATTCAACTCCCTGAACCATGGTGACTGGTGCTCTAATTGAGGCATACCTAAAGTATTCTGCGAGCGCCTGCTTATTTACCTTGCGTGGAATAAGATCGCTTGCAAGCAACGCCTTGAGCTCAGATGCAAAGATAACACCCGAAACACCATCCCGTTTGATATGCGCAAAATAAAGCGGCTTAATCCCAAATTGATCTCGTACGAGGTACGCTCTTTTGAGCAGAGCATCCCAAATAACAAACGCAAACATGCCACGTACTTTTTTGAGAAATGATGTTCCCCAGAGCGCAAATCCATGCAACAAAACTTCGGTATCTGTTTCTGATTTTATATCAATGCCATGACAGCCAAGCTCGACCATAAGCGATTTATAATTATAAATTTCACCATTAAAAATTATCGTGTATCGCCCATCAGGTGTCGTCATTGGCTGAAGCCCCAGAATGTTCTGATTTACGATTGCAAGACGCTTATGACCAAAAAATATTTGTTTTTGCTGATCAACAAAAATGCCATCACCATCAAACCCACGATGAGACACCGCGCGCATCATTCGACTTATTACCTGAATAAGTAATTCACTTTTTTCTGCTAACGGTTCATCTGCGATAAATCCTACAAGTCCGCACATGGCAACCTCTTTATTGTTTAATGTTCTAGCTGCCGGTCATTGAGGATCGAAGCAATATTTTTTGATGCAACGGATTTTCGGCCAATCGGATAATATGCAATGCCTGCAGCCGCCATTTCATGAGGATTGAACATATTTCGCCCATCAAACACCGCTTTATCGGCAACTGCCATAAAATCTGTTGGCGTCAAACTCGCAAATGCTGACCAATCAGTACAAATAACAACAAAGTCACACTTTTTTAATACCTCTTTCACTGACTTTGCGTAAGTGACCATCATTTGAGGATATGAAAATTTAAGTGCGGGTAACGCCACCGGATCATAGACCACCAAGCTTTGAACTTTTCCTTCAAGCGCTTTGAGTACTTCTATCGCTGGCGACGAGCGAATATCGTCAGTTTCTGGTTTGAATGAAACCCCTAAAACGCCACACCGTTTATTGGTAAGTGATGAATCATAATATGCTTCAATGCGTGACAAGAAGGCTTCAACCTGATTTTCATTAATTTTTTCTACACACTGAGCAAACGTCACATCAATACCATGTAATCGGCCTAAGTGAATCAATCCTTTGATGTCCTTTGGAAAGCAACTGCCACCATAGCCAAGACCAGCTTTTAAAAATTGTTTTCCAATTCGAGAATCTGAACCAACACCACGTTCAACAGACGCAATGTCAGCACCAATTGCATCAGCAAGCAGTGCCATCTGATTCATGAAGCTTATTCTGCCCGCAAGCATGGTATTTGAAACATATTTGGTAAGTTCTGAGGATTCATAATTCATACTCAAGAGCTGCTCTTTTGCATCAGAAATAAACGGCGCATAGAGCTCTGAAAGAATTTTTTCTCCCCACGCAGATTTTACCCCAAAGACAATGCGATCAGGTTTCATGAAATCATTGATAGCGCACCCTTCGCGTAAAAACTCTGGGTTTGATGCAACTTCAAAATCAAATGGATAGGCACAATTTTTGAAAATCGACGTAAACATCTCTTCTGTTCTTTTGCACGTACCTACAGGCACCGTCGATTTTTGAACAAACAACATGCGACCAGTTGCATTTCGAGCAACTTCAACAACAACCGCCCAGACGTCGGTAAGATCAACCATGCCATCTCGCTGCGAAGGTGTTCCCACACAACAAAAAACAACTTCAGGAGCACCAGATAATGCCTCTTGTAAATCAGAAGTAAATTTAATTTTTTCTAGACCTAAGGCCTGACGAAGTAATTGTTCCAATCCTGGCTCATAAAAAGGAACTTGGCCCAACTGCAACGCCACAACACGTGACGGATTTTTTTCAACAACAACAACGTCATGACCAGATGAAGCAAAGCAAACAGCTGTTACCAATCCGACATACCCAGCACCAATAACTGCTATTTTTTTCATTTACAAACTCCCCGTTTGCTTAATTTCTTTCGAAACAAAACTATGTAAAAAACGTCCAATATTCTTTGCAATCACCTCATGTGAATATTTTTCTCGAACAAGCTCTTGACCACGCATGATTAATTGCAATCGCTGCGCTTCATCAGACAGCAATAGTGCTAACTTATTTGATAAATCATTAACATTATTCTGAGCGAAAACTAACCCAGCATCCTGAATAACCCAAGAAATAGCACCTGCGTCAGAACCGATAACAGCGACCCCTAGTGCCATTGCCTCAATAATCACGTGACCAAATTGCTCTTTCCAAAACACCGTATCAACAGAAGGTAATATCAGGATATCAAGCGTTTTTATTAACTCAATTGCTGAATAATGATCAACCGAACCAGTAAAAACAACCTTTTGAGATATTCCCAAATCAACGACACGATTTTTAAGAATAAGCCCCTGAGGGCCAGATCCAACAATAATTAACTGAAGCTCAGAAAACTGCGTACTCACCTGCGTAAAAGCTGCAAGTAAACACTCAACACCCTTTTCAGGCGTTAGTCTTCCAACAAAGCCTATTTTTCGCGTTTGCACTAAATTTGGGCGATTTTCTGGCTCATCGATACCAAGTTGTGGCGACACGAGTACCGATTGCTCAAATCCTCTATCTTTCAATAGTTGTTGAGCTTCTGGATTACCAACTATGGCGCCAGTTGAGAAAAAAAGATTAAATGATTCTAGCCAAGACCAGAATAATCGATATTTCCATCCCCACTGATGTTTCCAATTAACCCAGGTAAAAAAAAGGAATGGAATTTTTCTCCCCTGCAACAAGCAAACAACGATGAACTGAAAATAAGAAAATGCATTTATTCCTTGTTCCACCAGCAAAAGGTCTGGTTTTGCTGCACTAACAACATTCCAGACATCCAGCCATGAATAACGATGCAAAACTTCATTGCCACTATGCGAAACAGGAAACGAACGATATAAAACTTTTTCTGCATCATCTGCCTGTGCATCAAGTGAAAATAAAGCATCTTTCCATGATGTTGGCGTTACAACCGTAACGGCATCTTCCGGAAAACAATCATTGTAAGCTTTCCACTTTTTTTTATTGATGGGCGACAGGTATGCGTGTCCGACAACTAGTAAGTTCACGTGTATCCTCCATCGATTCATCTACCTGCAAAAAAAGTTTTTCCAGCTCTGGGTATGCTTTGCACAAAGCCCATTGAAATCTAATAAAAATTGATCGTTTGGAAAAAGTTGCACTCACCAAGGAAAGTGCGCCCTTCGACATAAATAAATACTTTTCTGGGCTTGCAATGAGTACCAATACGGCATCAACCATTTGCTGCACATCTGAAAGATCAACCAGCATTCCTGTCATCCCAGGAATTACATAATCTTCAACACCACCGCAACGCGTAGAAACTACCGGAATGCCCCAGGAAAGCGCATCCAAACCAACAATGGCTAAACCTTCTTGGTCTGAGGTAATTAATGATACAAATGCTTTTTCATACAACCCATCAAGTTTTTGCTGATCGACAAAGCCATGAAAAATTATTCTCCCGGGAAACCTTTTTACTATTTTCAGGATATCAAGATCATCTTCTGGAAATAGCCCCACAATATCACACGATATCATGCCATTGAGCGATAACAATTCTTCGCATACCGCAAGAAGCATAGGTAAATTTTTGCGAACATCAGTAAATCGACCAACCGCAATAACACGAAATGTTGTGCCATGCTCACGAGGCGAAAAAGTCTTTAAATCAACGGGCACAGGACAGACTTTCATCAAATCTCGTGATCCGCCAAGAACGCCTTCGCATAATTTTTTTGTGTAACTGCTAATCGGCAACAGAACGGTGGCTGCTGATAATATCTGCCGCTCGAGTCTGAGCATCAGTGGATCAGAAAGTTTTTGAATAAACTGCTGAATAAAAGAAGCATTTTTAATTCTATGTAACCGATCATCTGCATACGTTGATGCCAACCACAACACAAATTTTTTCTTTAAAAATACGGCCGGTTGAGCCAAATGAGGCGTTCCACCAGTTACAAAAACATATTTATATGATGAAAGATATTTTTCCCAAGAAGATGCAGTCAACCAATACAACGAAGGTTCACTGCGCGCAAAATTTGCGCCAATTTCAACACATCGCATGCCTTCATACATCCGCTCAGTTGAAGAAGAAAAAAAGCGAAACCGCTTGAGACTCATTGCAACATCAGGCAAAAAGCTCAAACAATAAACCTTGGGCGTAAAGTATTGCTCACAAAATTCGTACACCACTTTTAATGATGAAAAAACACCGCCGCCATTTATAGGATGAGGCGCAATAATTGCAATGGGTGGCTTATTTAATGCCTTTTTATTCATCAACGAATCTCAAATGCCGAATCACACAGGCAGAGGGTAGCACGAAGTTACAAAAGTGTTGAACAAAAACAAAGGTTATTTGAAAAAAAATTTTTGAGCATCAACTGAAGCGAATATTCTATCACTTTTTCATGTGCATTTCGCGCAATAATTTCCCGCTCATTTTCATGAGCTAAGTACCATTTTATGTTATCAACAAGCTCATTATTATTTTTATACAGCACAATTGATTCATCTTCTCTAAAAAGAATTTCTGCATGCTCTTGCGAAAATGATGCAATCTGAAAGGCCCCTGCAGCAGGAGCCTCAAGGCTGCGCATGTTGTGCGACGTATAATTTTGAAGCCGTAAAGGATTGAGCGTAATTGCCGATGATTGAAGCAGCAATGTCATATCATCTTTGTACTGTGCAGGACCTTGATATCTTTTGGCAAGATCACAATTTTTTGCAGCGTACAATGGCCACCGATTTCCCCATACACCAAACGACACCTGCGGCAATGCGTTAATCAAAAAATCTAATAATGCATATCGCTCATCATCAGCAGTTCCAACAAACGTAACATCAAACTTTTTTTCTCTATCATTTTTTTGTGCAAAAAAACGCTGATCGTACCCAAAGGGGAAATAACAAGTATGCGCCGCCCCAAGGGACGTAAAAATAGGCATCAATGCACGCGACCAGGAAAGAACAACATCATACAACGATAGTGACAAAACCACCTGAGCGTTTGAGTTTCCATTTAAAAACATAAAGGGGCTGTCAGGATAAAAAAGAACCATTTTCATCCCAGAAAAAGATTTTGCGGAACGCAATGTTTTATAAGAAAGCATGTCACCTTTGAGCACGAAACAAATATCTGGCCCGAAGTCTTCAACAATTTTTGTAAATTTTCTGTTTATTTCAAATTCAAAAAGCAATCGTTCAGCTCGATTAAGATTAAACCAAGAATAATCGCCAACAATCGTCTGAATAGCCGTTCCATCAAAACTTATAACGTCATGTCCAAGCTCTGTTAAAATATCAAAAAAAGAATCGGCATACGCATACCCATTTGAATTTTTTGATCGCTCGCCAACCAATAAAATTTTTTGTTTTTTCATACAACTCTACGCTCTACTATTTTTTGTTTTATTTCACGAACAAAAATCATGAGCGCACTCAGCGAACTTTTAATATCGGCAAGCGTAACCTGTAATGCAGAAAAAACACGCATCCACAGCACAACAACGCCAATAATCATTCCAATGCCCATGACCAGCGCGCCAAGAATAGCACCCTCAACAAAAAAACGTAAAATTATTGTTGAGAAAAACAAAGTAAACCCTTGCACCAAATGCTGCTGGAAAAGTATCCACGGTTGACGCAGTCCATACATGAAAACTGCGGGCACATCGTCGTAAAAAGACCTGAAAAAACCATACAAACTCAATAACTGATAGAGAAAGACTGCTCCTTCCCACTGTTTCCCCAGAAGAATCGGAATCCACCAAAACGCACCAAACACCAACATGAGTTGAACGGGCAAAATAATGCATAATTTTAAAAACTGTGCTGTTAAAAACGTTTTTTTTATTTCAGCAAGATTGCCAACATGTTTTGCATACAGCGGTGTTGTCAGGCGCCCACAAACGGCAGTAAAAATAAGCGGTAACGTTGCCATCTTAAAACTTCGCGCATACAGTCCGCCCTGCGTTGTACCCTTGGTTAATCCAATAAATGTTGCCATAAAATCATAGAGAAATAATCCAACAAGCCCACCACACAGTGTTGCTATGCCAAATGAATGAATCCATTTTTTTATTAAATTCACATCAACAGCAGTGCCATATTTCCATGACGAGACAAGAACATACCCAAGCAATAAAATTATTTTCTCAAAAACGCGCTGAACCACGAGCGCGAAAGGACCAAATCCCAAATACACAGAAATGATAGCGCACACAAAACTGGTAATCAAAGCCCCAATTTCAAGCCATGCCAAATGATGAAGTTTGTATTCTTTTTCAAGAATTGTTTTATACGTCAGTGATATTTTTTCGACCCAAAATGCTATCGCCAAAAAAAATGCTATCCAATGAATCGATGATGAAAACAACGCAGTATTCAAAAAAAACATGCCAACTACGACCAGCAGCGGAATGCTGCCAAGAATAAATCGAATAAAAAAATGCGTTGAATAGACGACAGAAAGCTCTGCATTATTTTCATGCAAAATTGCTTGATCCCATCCCCAGTCGGTCAATGCATTAAAGATATCTAACGAGAAGACACCAATTGCCAATCGACCAAAATCAGCAGGATCAAGCAACCGAGCAAGCCAAAATGTGAACAGAATAGAACAAAACATAGAACCGTAATGACTCGCAAGCAGCGAAACCGCTTTGAGCAAATATTCAAATTCTACGCGTTGTTCCATCAGCCAGCTAAAATCTTTGTGTAATGTTTCATCATTTTTTTGCCATACGCATTCCAGGAATATTTTTTGATGTGATTTTGTCCCGCAATGCCCATGCGGTACAAATCTTCTTGATGCGCATACGCCCAGCCAATTTTCTCAACCAATGCGTCAATATTTGCATGAGGAACAACAAATCCATGTTCACCATCGTGAATAAGATCTTGCCCACCAGTTCTATCAGTACAAAGAATTGGAATACCTGCGGCAAGCGCCTCTGCTTGAACCATTGCTAAACCTTCTTGCACCGATGGTAACACGAGAAGCGATGCTTCACCGTACCATTTTTTCAAGTCAGCTTGACGCAAAGATCCCACGTAATTCACTGAAGGAGTCACATTAATCTCACCCTGAAAATCATAATGAGATCCAATAATTACCAGTTCAGCCGCATAATGTGGCAAATTAAGACGTTTCCACGCTTCAAGCAAATAACCGATTCCTTTGTGCAAAGAAATCATGCCAACAAAAATAACTTTAAATTTTTTTGGTGGCTCAAGACGTGACACATAAAAAGAATCGTAATCAACTCCATAGGGAGTTACTATTAATTTTGTAGATGGAATGCCGTATTCGATAAAACTATTTTTGACGTGAGAAGAAGGGATAGAAATAAAATCAGCAGCTTCATATTCTTCTAATATTTTTTCGCAATTTTCTTTTTTCATCCCAGCAACCGTGCTGCCCCAACGCGCTGCTTCTTGTTGTAAAATTTTCTGTTGCGCTAAGATATGCATTGATCCAGATTCAAGAATAAGTTTTGATCCCATGCTTTTGATTGTCTGTATGCTTTTGCCAACATAGTGAGCCCAGCCAACAACCAAATCGATATCTTTTGTTTCATGAAGTTTTTCATCAAACCATTCATCAAACCATCGATCTTTCATGACATACCACGAAGATGGATCGACTAAATATTTACCACCAAATTTGTTGTAAACATTATCCAGAAAACCAACTGTTTTATTGTAAAAAATTTTTTGTGATGGAATTTGCAGCTCATCACCCTGTCTATAACTTGCAGTGTACAAGCCATGCAAAACATCATAGCGCTGTAATTGATGCGCTAAATGAAATGCATGAAACCTGCCCCCCGCAGCCACCGCAATCTTCATAGAAAATCCTGATTTAAATTATTTTTTATTATGTGAGAAACACTATCTGTCAGACCAAGCTCTTTCTTGAAATACTGTATGGTACAATCAAGTCCACCAGCCAACGAATATTCAGGGCTCCAGTTAAATAACGCCTTCATTTTTGTAATGTCTGGACACCGTTGCGGAGGATCATCTTGCGGTAATGGTTTAAAAATAATAGTCGATTCACTTTGCGTTAACTCTATAATATTTTTAGCCAGTTCGAGCAATGTCACTTCGTGTGGATTTCCAATATTTAATGGACCAACAATTACATCGTCAGACCACAAAACCCTGCAAATTCCCTCAACTAAATCATCAACATAACAAAACGATCTTGTTTGATAACCTGATCCAAATATTGTAATTGGCTCATGGGAAAGCGCTTGTGCAACAAACGTGCTCACCACTCTTCCATCGTCAACACCCATGTAAGGTCCATACGTATTAAAAATACGAATAACCTTAATGCGAGTACCATACACACGATAAAAATCGAAACACAATGATTCTGCAGCACGTTTTCCTTCATCGTAACACGACCGAATTCCAATAGGATTTACATTACCCCAATACTCTTCTTTTTGTGGGTGTTCTAACGGCGAACCATACACTTCACTCGTCGATGCTTGCAGAAAAACAGCTCCCGTTTTTTGTGCAAGTTCTAATAAATTAAGCGTTCCTAAAAAAGATGTTTTGATTGTTTCTATCGGTGCCGATTGATACCAGATAGGTGATGCAGGACAAGCTAAATTAATAATATAATCAGCCGTCAAATCTAATGGTTTAGTAACATCGTGACTTATAATTGAAAATCGTGGATTTGAAATAAGATCAGATAAATTTCGTTTTTTTCCGGTAAAAAAGTTATCTACGCCAATAACAATGTGCCCATCTGCTAATAATCTTTTACAAACATGAACACCAAGAAAGCCAGCAGCTCCCGCAACAATTATTTTTTTCATAGACATGACGCATGCTCCATAAGATGAGTGGATGCTGCACCATGAAACAAATCAATGAGTACGATGTCAAGAAGCACGTCATAAAAAATTAAAAAATAAGTGCACCAGTTGATACAGTGTGATCTGAACTGACCAGGAAATCTTTGAGCAAGGTGATACGCACCTGCTCTTTGTTGTTAGAAACCGCCATTGCAAGTGAACGCGGATCGCCAACGATGATACACAACTGCTTTGCGCGGGTCACTGCTGTGTAAACCAAGTTACGTTGCAACATCACAAAATGTTGCATCATGAGTGGAATAATGACCGCTTTGAATTCTGAGCCTTGGCTTTTGTGAATCGAAATTGCATACGCAAGCACCAACTCATTAAGTTCATGAAATTCATATTCAATTATTTTTTCACCAAACAAAACACTCAGTCGTTGGCCCTCAAGATCAATTGAATCAATCGTTCCAATGTCGCCATTGAAAATAAATTTAGTGTAATTATTTTTGATCTGCATCACCCGATCATCTTTTCGATAGACCGTTCCGAACCGTGCAACACTGGGCCCTTGAATATCAGGATTAAGAAGTGCTTGAAGCTCTACGTTAATCCGTGCCGTTCCAACCGTTCCACGATTCATGGGACTGAGTACAATTGCATCTTTTGATTCAATACCAACTTTAGATAATGTTGTTGAATAAATAGATTTAATTGATTCAATACATTCCTCAGGTTCTTTCCGATTCAGAACGAAAAAATCTCTTTTTTCACCCCGAGACGACGGATAATTTCCCTGGTTAATGTTATGCGCATTAACAACGATCATACTATCCTGCGCTTGTCTGAAAATATCTTTGAGCTGGCTCACATGCACAATGCCAGATGCCATCAAATCTTTAAGCACACTGCCAGGTCCCACTGATGGTAATTGATCAACGTCACCAAGCATCACCAAGTGTCCATGAGCTGGCATTGCATCAACAATCGAACTCATCAAGAAAACGTCAATCATCGAGGCTTCATCGATAATAAGCCAATCAAGCTCCAGCACATTATCATGATTACGCTTAAACCCAGTTCCCGAAGGATCGAATTCTAACATGCGGTGCAAGGTTTCAGTGCTTCGCCCGGTGCTTTCAAACATTCTTTTAGCGGCTCGCCCAGTGGGAGCTGCCAACTTAAATGAAATTTTTTGAAGTTCCAGGATTTCTAACATTTTTCTCACCAATGTTGTCTTACCCGTTCCGGGACCACCCGTGATAATGCTCACCTTGTTTTCAAAGCAAGCTAAGATGCCCTTTTGTTGCGCCTCATTAAGGGCAACAGGACCAGAGGATTCAATCAATGCTTTATAGATTTGCGCATGGTCAAACGGTGCTTTTGTTTTGTTTTTCAAAAGCCACTGAATCTTTGCAGCAATTCTGCGTTCAGCAAAAAAACAGGTGGCTAACGCAAAATGTAACAAATTGTTTTTAGTAATTTTTTTTATTTTCTGAGATGACTCAAGTTCTAAAAGAGCTTGTTGCAACAACGCTTTATGCTCATCTTGATAAACAAGGAGTTCTAAAACCTGCGCAATAAGATTTTCGTGCTCAACGACAGTGGAACCTTCGCCCATAGCATGCGAAAGTATGTGCAAAACCCCAGCCTTCGACCGAGCAACACTTATTGGCTCTAAGCCCAATTTTAACGCCAAATCATCAGCCATTTTAAACCCGACACCCCAGACATCTTCCATCAGGCGATAGGGATTTTCGGTAATAATTTGTATTGACGCTTTGCCATATAATTTAAATATTTTTGCAGCAAATGCAGTTGAAACGTCACGTGCCTTGAGAAAAACCATGACGTTGGCAATCTCTTTTTGCTCTGACCAGGCAGCAACTATCGCATCAACACGTTTTTCGCCAACACCGGGAACCTCTCTCAGGCGATCAGGATCGGTGTCGATAATATGAAGCGTTTGAGAGCCAAACCGATCGACAAGCTTTTGCGCAAATGATGGGCCAATACCCTTGATAAGCCCTGAACTTAAATATTTTTGAATACCAACAGCATCAGCTGGAAGTTGACGAGAATAAGTATCAACCTTGAATTGACGCCCAAACTTGGGATGCAAGTCCCACGTGCCCTGCACCGAAACAGATTCGCCAGACATGACATCGGGCATAACACCCTGAATAATAATGGATTCGCGCGAAGACACTGACAATGAAACAACGCTGAAACCACTTGCAGCCCTAAAAATAACTTTTTCAATTCGCCCTGCAAGCGTAACGCTGAGATTCATTTAAAAATAATGTTTCTTATTGCTGTTCTTCAGGTTGATTAACTTGTTCAACCGGATCAGGGTTTTGCATTTCCATGAACAACTCTTTGCCCTTCTTTAAATGAGTTTTCAATCCCATAAAAAGAACTCTTAATTCTCTGGATAGCAGATCTACCGCATCAAGCTTTCTGAAACCTGCAAGCCAATCGTCAATTTTATCTGATGAAAGATGAATAAACTCTTTGAATAAAGACTTTCCAGCACGAACTTCTGCCACTTCATATTCAAGAATTTTAGTAACGATAGCCTTCACTTTAGGAAGCAGAGGAGCTGGAACCTTTTGTAATATCATTCTGTGAAGATCTTTGAGCATACCAGGTTTCATCTCACGTTTCATTTTCTCTATCAAAAGCTGTGCTTGACGTGCTTCTTCTTCTTCTTCAAGAGTAGTAACATCTTCTAAAGCGGCCTCGCCATCAAGAGGCATAGACCTTGATGCTCTAATTTCTTTAATTTCTTCTGAAAGTCTATGTAATGATTTGTAATACCTTACGATTTCTTGAATGTCTGCTGGATCCTTAGCCAATGTCGACTCCAACATCGTCAATAATGTCCTATCAAAGCCTTCAAACTTAAGCTCTTTTTGTTGAGGCAAATCTAACTGTATAGCCACCTCAGCAAGCACGCACGTTGCAGATGATAAAATCAAAAACAAACTCATCAATTTAAAATTTTTTAAAAAATTCATATTTTTCCTTTTTTAAGATTTTTTGCTTGAGTTCTAAAAAGTTGTAGACAAGGAAACTCCAAGACTCCAAAGCTTACCAATCCCAGAAGCAGTTACTGCTGCTGAAGCTTCAAATGAAAGTATTGCCCTTCCTTGGTTCATTTTTAGCTTTTTATCAAGCTTAAAAGACACAATTCCCTGTCGCACACTTACCATCTTAGCATCTTCTTTCATTAAATTACCCTGAATTGCTAATTCTGTAAAAGGAAGCCCGATTTCTTCACCTTTTTGCAAAAAAAGATCTCCCGAGAGGTCAAACGCCACATTTTCAGACCACTGCTGAGATATTCCTGCAGAACAATGAAGAATTTCACCAGGGTATGATCTAATTAAATATTCACCTGGCTCAGGGGCCAAAACACGAGTCCCTTCATCAGGGTCATTCCAAAATCTATGAATTAAACGATATTCATCAGAGGCCCCAGTGTACATCAGCTGAGCAAGCCCATAAACTTTGGTTGCCTTAAAAAGGCTAAATTGCACGCCACCGGTAATTCCAAGCCCCATTGCTTTTTGACCAATTCGAGGATTTGTCCCAATCGATTTAACCATGGTAAGTAATCGCTTCGCCCATTTAACTCGGGCTGCAGAATCAGTATCATTCAATATAGAAAATGTTGGATTGAATGGCGGATGTTCAACAGGAAAGCCAACAGTTGGACGAACATTAAAAAAGCTCTGCAACGGGACCACCAAATCAAGACCAAGAACGGTTACTATTTTATCTTGCGCAAACGGTTGGTAATAAAAAGCGCCTAATTTCGCATCACCAAAACCAGCACGCTTTTCAATACTTGTGACCTGTTTCTTAAGATCATCAAGTTGTTCCTTGCTAAAAAGATCATCATTGGTTGATGGCGTTGGCTCAACATTTGCAAAGGCTTTCAACTGTTCAAGCGGAACCCATGGGTGAGAAAATTGAACATACAAAGGAACATCTACAGATAAACAAACATTTTTATACAAATAATGACCATGAAACATCACACCTACTTCTTCTTTTGAAAAAGAAATGTTATCAAGAAGCTTAATGAGCTCTGCATTATCTTTCTCAGGAGCAAAAGCTAAAATTAAATCAATATTTAAAATATCTCTAAAAACATAGGCACGCTCGGTGAAAATATTTGCAAAAAGCTCTGCACTTATTTCAGTTTTTTCAACAAAAACACTTCCTAAGTTTTTTCCCAAAACCACATTGCGATCTCTCAATGCAGCAGTTGATTTCCACAGCGCACCAAGACCATTTTCAAATGAAAAATGCATACCACTCGATCTCGTAGGACCATCAATAAATATTTTAAATTCTTCAGTCGACGGCGCAGGAGCAACATACTCATTCAAATACGGTTGCTGTGAAAAGTCGTAGGGTCTTTCAACATTAGCCGAAAGAAAAAAAGTACTGAGAATCAAAAAAACTGAAATGAAAATTACCAGCGATGGCGACGCCTTAACCATAAGAAATAATCCTAAAAAACGTATTGCATTGAGCGCAATTATAAAAAACACACAGAAAAAAAGTTGTTCAACTTAATAACGCTAGTCTAGCCCATCACGCTTTTTTATCAAACAAGATTGCATAAATGCAGCTCTCTAAATTGACATTTGCACTTTAACAGACTTACACTTAGATCAGTTTACAAAAATAAATTCTAAGGTTTTTCGATTATGGACCTTATAAATCCTGAGCACATTTACATTGTAAAGGCAGCAGCTTGTATCGCTGCAGGATTCTGCATGGGAATAGGTGGCCTTGGGCCCTCTATTGGTCAAGGATATATTGCAGGGAAAGCCTGTGAAAGTCTTGGTAAAAAACCTGAGCACGTCGGACCAATCAGATCAACTATGTTTCAAGCGATGCTTATGATTGAAACATCTCTTATTTTTATATTTCTCACGAGCGTTATTCTCATCTTCTTTACAACTTAATTTTTAAAAAAGTCATTTGTTGTGCAAGTTAACGTCACTCTTATTCTCCAAATATTAAATATACTTTTTACCATATGGTTTCTTAACTATTTTTTCTGGCCGGATCTTCTTGAGCTATCACTTGGAAAATTAGAACTTAAAAACAAACAATATGTCCAAAAAAAGACCTTGGAATTGCTAATGGCTGAAGAGGAAGTAATCTTTGCACAGAGCCACAATAAGATAATCAAGGAAATTCAAGGCGACCTTGTACGTATTCACCGAAATAGAATTCCAAAAAAACACATCCTTATTCAACCCCCAACCAATGAAACAACATCTGCAGAAGAAGATAAAATAGACGTGAATGCTGCAACGCTTTTTCAACAAATTCAAGAAAAGTTTGAATCATGATGAGTGTGTTTTTTACATTTCTCAGTTCGTATGATCATCTTGGCATAAAACTTTTAGTACTTTTTTTTGTGCTTAAACTCTGTCGAGACTCCCTTAAAAGGGTGATTATACCTTTTCTCACCGAAGAACGAATCGAAGAAGAAAAAAATATTGCCCAGCTTTCAACAAATATTCTTCATGCTCGCAATGACCTTGAAAGCGCTCAAACAAAACATTTGCTAAAGCTTAAACAAATAGAAGAGATAAAAAGTAAAATTGAACGCTGGCAAAGAAGAAACCTCAAAAATCATAATGCGCTTGTTCTTATGGCAGCCGAAAAACTCGAAATCCTCAAGAAGAACCAGCGAGAAAGAACACAGCAAATCACCCTAAATACCCAGAAAAATAATGCTCGTGCTGAATTAATGACAGAAACAGAACAGCTCCTAACTTCTTATTACCACCAAAAAGATGCTCATATTGCTATTGAGAAAATGATTGAGAAAATTACAAAACCACAGGACGCATCACATGAAATTTTCTGATTTTTCAAGATCCTATAAATATGCCCAGACTTTTTTGAGAATAGCCTACCCCGAACCAGGAACAGCCCCGATAGATACGTACAAAAAACTCTCTTATTTTTTTAAAGCTAATCCTGGCATCATTGGCCTTATTGCAAACTGTCCGTGCCCCGAACAATGCGTAGAAGAACTTGAAAGTTTTTTGGTCAGAAAATTTGAACTTACCAAAACAGAAAAGAAACTTATTCGTTTATTACTACAAAACCACTCCATAATGCTCTTGCCATCAATTATGAATCAACTCATAGAAATCGAACAAGAACGCAGAGGAGAGCTCGCGTGCACAGTTGAAACATCCCATGAAATCAACAATAAATCACTTGAAAAATTATTAAGTTTTTTTGAAAAACAAACTAATAAAAAAATTCTGCCAACAATAATGATCAATCCCAAACTAATTTGTGGACTCAGAATTTATTCTGAAACAAAATTATATGATTATTCTATAAAAAAAATCCTAACGACCGTTAAGGATAAACTTACGCAAAACGGTGAATTATGATTAAAAATAAAATCGACATCATAAGCATCTTAGAACAAGCGTTTTCTGATGAAGAACAAACAAAACTTGAAGAAATTGGCACGGTTGTTCGCATTACCGACAACATTGCAAGCGTCTATGGATTAAATAATGCACTCTATGGAGAAGTTATCAGATTCGAAACGGGCGACCAAGGTGTCGCGCTCGATCTTGACGAACACTTTGTATCTGTTGTGATGCTCGATCGAAATAACACCGTATCAGAACACACAAAAGCGTTTAGAACAGGAAAAACATTTCATGTTCCCGTTGGCCCAGAACTGCTCGGCAGAACGATAAATGCACGCGGCGTACCTGTTGATGGACTTGGCAGCTTAAATACCACCAAAGAAAGACCAATCGAGCGCGAAGCGCCTGGAATAATTCAGCGAAAGCCAATCAGCAAGCCGTTTGAAACGGGAATTATCGCAATCGACGCCCTGATTCCAATTGGTAAAGGCCAGCGAGAGCTGCTCGTTGGTGGGCGCAGCACCGGAAAAACATCTATTGTTCTTGATATAATTTTAAATCAGCATGACAAGAATATTATCTGCATCTACGTTTCTATCGGCCACAAACAATCTGACACCGCACGAATTATCAGTTTGCTCGAACAAAACAATGCAATGGAGTATTCGATTGTTGTAAGCGCCGACGCTCAAGAATCAGCCCTTAATCAATTTTTCGCACCCTACACCGCCTGTACCATTGGCGAATACTTTATGGACCAAGGCAGAGACGTACTCATTGTCTACGATGATCTGAGTAACCACGCCGTTGCATACAGAGAACTCTCCCTACTTCTCAGACGACCTCCCGGCCGAGAAGCATATCCTGGTGACATTTTTTATATTCACTCGCGCCTACTTGAAAGAGCCGCTCAACTATCTGATAATCTTGGGGGTGGTTCGCTCACGGCACTTCCCGTGGCCCAAATTCAAGGTGATGATATTGCAGCCTATATTCCAACAAATCTCATTTCGATTACCGATGGCCAAATTCTTTTAGACAGTACGTTATTCAATCAAGGAATCAGACCAGCCATCAATATCGGCTTATCTGTTTCTCGCGTTGGAGGAGCTGCTCAATATCCTGCCACCAAGAAACTTGCCGGCCAACTCAGACTTGAACTCGCACAATACGAAGACCTTCAAGCATTTTTACAATTTGGATCAGAACTCGACAAAGACAGCAGACAGAAACTCGAACGAGGACAACGCGCAGTTGAACTCATCAAACAACATCGTTATGAGCTCTACTCTTTTGCGAATCAAACGATCTTATTGTTTCTGCTCAACTTTGGATATTTGGATAACTTCAACCTCAATAGAATTGCTGAAATTACTCAAAAGTTTGCGTCCTTCATCAAAGAAATGTATTCAGATCATTACGCACAACTTGCAAAGACTCACGTACTCTCAGATGAAATGATTAAAGAGCTCAAAGAACTCGCTGATGATTTTTGTGCAATTTTTACAGCCAAAAATTCTGAATAATTTTAATAAAAAGACCCCCCAACTTTTTAAGTTGGAGGGTTGGGGGGGGCGAACAATACTTTCGCATTGTTCATTTAGGGCTTTTTATTTCAATATAGGCATTGCATCACAATGGCAGAGGAAGAGTATCAACCAAAAAAATCAGTGTCAAGGTGAATGCACTGTATGAAAAAAGAGAATTTTTATAGATTAAAAAACGCTGAGATCTCAGAATATTTTGGACTGAACAAAGCCCAATCCAAGCAAATCTAAGAACTCTTCTCGCGTTAAAAGCGTATCAATTTCAAGTCGTTTTATCTTTGAGGTATGTCCAGAAATAATAGTAACCTTAGATTTTGCTATTTTAAGCAAACTAGAAAAAGCTTCAGTGACTGCAGCATTAGCTTTTCCATCAACTGGTGGCGCTGAGACAAAGCATTTGATCATACCGTCTTCTCCAAGAGCAAAGCGTGCTTTTTTTGCTCCTGGAGAAACTTTAATCGTTAAAACAAGACTCATACGGCGTTAAAGAGCGCCATCTTCTCAAGCGCTTCTGCTTTCAAATAGGTTACATTTATCTGGTCTTCTAAGAATTTTTTCATTTCTGCGTGCTCAGGGTATTCCAAGAAAAAAACCGATCCAGAACTCAATTCATTTTGAATAACTCTGAAGAAATCTGCAGGCAAAACATGTGCATGCAAATTTATATAGAAAACAAATCGATAAACGAGCGTTGAAACTAAATCATTAAAATCACCTGCATGAGTAATTGTATTCTTTTCAATAAATTCACAAAGATACGAGCCTAATTTCATAAAAGATGGCCAAATAGATTCAAATGCATGAGGAGGCCAAACAACACGGTCCAAGAGCAAATCTAAAAACTTAATAGTCAAGAAACGTAAACGCTCTCTATCATTTCGTACACGAGCATGATAGGTCCCATCACCCTCGAGTGACATGTATGCTGCTCGAGCCACACTTCGTGAAATTTTTGTGCAAAAATCATTTGGCCGCGCAGCCAAAATATGTGAATACTTTAAAAAACATTCGCACATCAACTCTTCAACATCTTTCTGAATTGCCAAAATCCCAACTGAAGCATTTTTTTCAATATCTAAATATTGTTCCAGCAGGTTTGCAAGCTCAGGAAAAATTTGATGCAAAACAACATCATCAATCAACAAGCAACCTTTAAATTTATTATAAAATAGTCTTAAAGAAGATTTGAGAACCGCTGCTTCAAACCTGTATCGTTTAGCAATAGCGATAAAAGTAAGTATATCTTTACCGCTTAAAGACATCCGAATTGTTGCATTAGAATCATTACAAGCATTTTTGACAAATTTGAGCAAATCTTTTGCCTCATCTGATTCCAAAGAAAAATAATCATTATCTTCTGTGTTTACAACCCACTGGGATTCTTGCTGAATGTCGGCATCCGGCAACGGGTGCTGGTCGGATTGAGCACTAATCGCATCAATTTCGTGTTGCAAAGAAAAATCTTCTACGTCAGACGAACTATCTTCACATGAACCATCTGACGGCTTACTATCGTGAACAATTAACCCTTCTTTTTCCAAAACTTCAGAATCGGCTTGTTGAGAAATTACATGATAAATCACTGACGAATCGGCATCTTTCTCCGTAAACCCATCCATATCATTTGATCGTCTAAGCACGTTACTCGATGGCATGAGCAATCCTTCTGGCATTCTAATCTGCGCAGGAGGAGTAATTAATGTGACTTCTTTCTTTGCCAGCACAAAACTATTGATAGACAAGACCGCTACAAGCACAAGTAATGAAGTAAACCTTATTTTTATTTTCATCTAAGAATCCTTTTGATACAGTAGCAAAAATTGTTCATGTTACCTTATACCAATCAGTTAGCATGAGCACGAGAAATTTTGCAAGCAAACACCCCCTTTGAACGGATAGGCTTTATGCCATTGTATCGATACATAGCTCTTGATAAAAGTGGCAAAAAGGTTTCAGCGACGCTTGATGCCAATTCAAAACAACATCTTAAAGATATTTTGAAGGCACAAGGAATGACGCTGGCTTTTTGCCAAACAACTTCTAAAGAAGACGTTTCTTTCTTTGCTGATTTATTTTTAAATACAAGCGTTCCACCCAATGCAGTCTTTTTATTTTCAAGACAACTTTCAGTACTCCTAAACGCAAAACTACCCTTATTAAAATCTATCGATCTGCTCACAGAACAATTTGATGGCGCATTCAAGCGAATTTTAATAAAAATAAAAGATGAAATAAAAGAAGGATCATCTTTTGCATCAGCACTCGAAAGACACCCCAACGTTTTTCATACCTTTTACGTTCAGCTCATAAAAGCTGGTGAATTGAGTGGAAAACTTGAACTGGTAATGGAACGACTGACGGCATATCTTGCACGCAGCCTTGAATCATCAGATAAAATTTCTGGCGCACTGGGCTATCCACTTTTTTTATTATTTTTAACAGTATGCGTGATGGTCGGCGCGCTCAAATATGTGGTTCCTTCATTTGCTGAAATGTTTAAGCAATTTGGCGGCGAACTCCCCGGCCCCACACAAATGTTAGTGGACCTCTCGGTACTTTTTAATGAATATTGGCAAGTTGCAGCGATTGGCATTCCAATAATTGGCATGCTATTTGTCTGGTGGAAAAACACCAAGTCCGGCAGTTTTTATTTCGACTCTTTTTTACTTAAAATTCCAATCATCTCAGGCTTTAGCAAAACCAAAGCCGTCATGCAATTTTCAAAAACATTAGGTATTTTACTCGAAAGCAATGCAAGCCTGCCTGAGAGTCTTTCGATCGTTTCGAGCATCATAGAAAACCAAGTACTTGTACAAACTCTTCAAACAGCACGTGAAAACATTATAAAAGAAGGTAAAATCGCTAAATACTTGGCTGAAACAAAAATTTTTCCACCAATTGCAATTTACATGATACAAACAGGCGAAGAATCTGGAGATCTTGCTAAAATGCTTACAACGGTTGGTAATGACTATGAAAAAGAATTCAATAACAAGATCGACTCACTCATTGGACTTATTGATCCAGCGATGATGGCGTTGCTCTCAATTATTGTTGTATGGATCATGATGGCACTTATTCTTCCGGCGCTCAGCATTGGTGATCTTATAAAAACATAGAAAATCTGAAAGGATTATACACATGAAATTACTCTACTCTCGCAAACCCGGCGCATCCCTCCTTGAACAAATTATGGTTCTTGGCGTTATCTTATTTATCATCGCATTCACCGCACCACGAATTATGAGATACATGGATCGCCTCAACGAAGATAAAACAAAATTAATTATGTCGGAAATTCAAAGCGCAATTTCAATGTACTCAAATGACGTCGGCCACCCACCAACACACGAAGAAGGCGGGCTCAGAGCTCTTATAGTAAGGCCTAAAGGTCCTGCTGGCGCTGACTGGAGAGGTTCATACATGCAAGGCAAAAAAGAAATTCCACTCGATTCTTATAAAGAAGAATTTCACTACGCGTCTCCTCCACGAAAATTCAAAAGCAGCTACAAAAAATATGAATTGTACTCAGAAGGCGGCGATCCAGCAGTTGATAAAAGCAACGATTTGCGCACTGGTGACTAATACCTTTATGACCAAAAAAAAAGGCTTTAGCCTTCTTGAAGCACTCATCGTGCTCATGATCATAGGATTTATCCTGGGTGGTTCAATTAACTTTCTCATGAGAGACAAAACCACTCAGGATCTTTTTGCAATTGAATATGCAGTTAATGCAATGGTTCTCAGTGCACGACAAGAAGCATTGATCAACAATCGCCAAGTAACACTTCATTTTTTCTCTAAAGAAACTCCACAACGAATCACGCTTGAGAAAAATATTCAGGATCCTGAAAATCAATCCGCAAAAAAAGCTGTTACAGCAGGATCAACTGGTTCTTTTTCAAGTTACTCAATCCCATCAAGCTGGAATATTAAAGCTATTTTTAATGGAAGCGAAGAGCAACTTACTAAAAATAAGGGCCATGCGTTGTGCATTGTTCCAACCGAAGGATTGCTCTCCCCACTACTGATTCAGATGCAAGCCACACAAAAAAATTTAGGGGCAACGCTGAAAAGTGAACCGTTTCAAAAGAAATTTAGTCTGCACCAAACAATTATAAACCCTCCCAAGAAAACACGTGGCGTATGAAAAAACAACCTGGATTCATGATGATTGAAGTAATCATCAGCATGTCGATGGTCGCTTTTATTTCTATGTTCACGGTAAACCTTGTGATGCACAAACTTGAAACCATAAAAACGCTGCATGAACAACATGACGTCATTCATGATCTGGAAAACCAACTCTATTTAAAACTTATCAGCCCTGAAGAAAAACATCTTCCACCACTCTTATTTTCAACTGCTGCATCAAAAACGATTACGTCAGTTGCTCAAATAAGCCCAAAATCAGAACTCAAATCATTTAAAGATAATCTTAAAATCCTCAAGCTCTCGTATCAACCAAATAAATCACAGCCAGCAGAAGAATCGGTTTTTGGACTTGTGGCAGTAGAGCAAAAGGATGTTGAATAACATGTACAAAAAACAACCTGGATCTTTATTGCTCGATGCCATTCTCTCTTTGGGCCTGACAACATTGCTCATCCTGAGCGTTATTTCAATCACCAACAACACCATGCACGCGCTCAAAGAAATCAATCTCAAAAATGACTTTTTTCTCAAAATCAGCGCAACATCAAATCAATTATTTAAAGATCTTTCAACAATGGTTGTCATAAAAACAAAGAAAAAAGATGCTGATAAGACAGGTGACAAAAAAACGGGAAAAGAAAAAGAAGTTTCTCGCACATTAATCGCCCAAGCAAACGATGATGAAATTGCAAAAATTAATAAAAAAGATTTTTTAAACCTCAAAACAATCAATGGCATTACAACCTCAACACTCAAATCAGCGGATGAACGCAAGCCACAGCTTGTCAGATTTTGCTACAAACTGATTAAACAAAAATTACCAAAACCTCACGATAAAATACGTGCATTCAAGCTGTATCGCAAAGAAACAGTTGATCTGAATGATTTTAATTTAAAAGACGAATCAGATGCCAAAACTACACGCTCTGAGGTGAGCCCTGAATGGATTTTAATCTGTGACAATATTTCTGATTTAGTTTTACAATTTTCAACATTCACCGCAGATGATGAAAAAAAAGACGCTCCGTCAGATAAAAAAACCTCAAAAGAAAAAGCAAGTCTCTCGCTCGTTCAATCATTTGATTGGCCAAATGCAAAACTTGGCGAATCGTACAAAGAACGTATGCCGACCTATATTTCAGTGATTTTACGGCTCTGGAACCATACGTTTTCAAAAACAATTGATACGCAGTACATTATTCCATGCTATTCCTGGACATCCTGCCTTGAAAATCATGATCAAAAAGAAAAAATTCCAGCAACGCAAACAGATGGAAAGAAAGCCCCAGATTCAACCAAACCTATTGACCCAAATAAAAATCAAACAACAACAACAACAACAACAACAACAACAACAACACCCCCCGAATCAAAAACTCCAGAAAAAAACGACCAACCAAATCAAAAGTCCACAACAACATCAGATGGTACCCAGGTTGAAGCACAACGAAACGATAATAAATCAGGGCAAGAAAAAAATAATTCAGAACGTTATTCACCCCAACCACGACAAGGTTTCACAGAAAGTTATTCAAGAGAGCCACAACAAATGAAATTGGCGCCGATGTATGCTCCTGACAAAACAATGCTGCATAACATTCCAATCCCTGCTGATGTTCAACCATTCATGCAGGCATTCGCGCAATCAGACCTTGGGAAAATCTCTGATAAAGAATTTGATAATATGATGGCTCAAATGCATCCAGATATCGCAAATCACATACGCAGACAAGCAGAAGAGCTTGAAAAAAATCCAGATAAAATGTTTGACATGATCAGGCAAATGACAGGAGGCCTGCAATGACACACAAAAAAGAAGGTTCAGCTCTCCTGATCGTTATTTGCTTCATGGCAATTATCGGTATCATGACGCATAAACTCATTAAGATGACCTTTTTATCTTCCAGGCAAGTGCAGCAACAAATACGAAAATCACGCGCACGCATCTCAGCGCTCAATGGCATCACGCTCGCCCTCACTCAACTGAACAAGAAAGAAATTGCAACCAAAGATGTCAAAGATGAAAAACCAGAATCGGATCAAGTACTTTTTTTACAAAAAATGCTACCAATTTTGAATCAATGGCAAACCTTTCATCTGACCGAAAAGCTCGATGGCATTAATGCCACTATAAAAATGTATATTTCGTGTGAAGATGGGAAAATACCACTTTCAGCACTCTTTGATGAAAAAGAAAAAAAAATTAATAAAGATTTTTTGCCGCTTCTAAAAAGAATTGGTAGCGAAAAAAAATCTTCTGGTCCTGATTTTTCAGCAAAATTAATTAATATGCTTTCGCGTAAAACACTTGATGATGCATCACAATTATACTCATGCTCAGATCTCCCGCTATTTATCTCTCCTGCGGATGAAAAAACAAAACAACGAAAAGAAGGTTATCACCAGCAGGATGCTCTTTCTGACATATTTTCGACATGGAATACCGAGAAAAAAATTAATCCACTATTTCTATCAACAGGATGTAAAAAGATTTTTAACATAAAAAGCCCTTCCAATACGGCAAAAGATGACAAAAATGAAAAAGGTTTCTATGATCAAATTTCAAAAACAATTGGTACACAGTGGGGTTCTGACTGGTCAAAAAATAGCACTCATCTTACAACGCTCTATAAAACAGATGTAACGTTGCCACCTGAGACGCATTCAATCTTGTCAGAAGTCATTGAGCCAAAAGTATTTTCCGTGTTATCGTGTGGCATTGTTCAAGGTACAGAACAGCGAATCTATGCAGTCGTGCACAGAAATGCTGTAGAAAAAGCTGAACAACCACCAAACGCTGTACCAGAAAAAAACAAAAAAGAGACTCAAGAAAGTCTTCAAACATGCCTCAGCTCAGATGGGAAATTTGGCATTTTGAGAACGTATTGGGTTGATGAATTTAATAATTATGAATATTAAACCGTAGGATTTAATCTCGTGAATACGGAAACAAAAGTTGGACTTTTTATCATTGTTGGTATGGCCTTTTTTCTATCACTCAGTATTTATATTGGTGACATAAAATTTAATAAAAATGAATACAGCGAGTATCTTGCATACTTTGATGAAACAGGAGGTCTTGAAACAAAATCTCCCATCAAAATTGCGGGTGTTACTGTTGGGTGGGTGGACAAAGTTTCACTGCTCGAGGGAGGCAAAGCCGAAATTGTTATGCGCGTAAAAAGCATTCATAAACTTGGCAAAAATGCCTTTGTCAGAATTTCACAAGAAGGCCTGATTGGGGCCAAAACAATTGAAATCGACCCTGGAGAATCCTCCAGCGGATACCTGACTCCCGGAAGCACACTGCCAATGCCCGGCCGTGCACCAACAACCGTGAGCGGCTTACTCGAGAACTTCAAAGACATCACCTCAAGCGTTGGAGATCTTACCTCTGGACTCAAGAATTCTTTTGCAACGGTACAAGCAGAAAAAAAAATCAATGAAACACTTTCAAATACACATCAAACATCCGCGCACATCGAAGAGCTCACCAGCAACGCCAATAAACTCATCAAAGATGAAAAAGAAAATATTACAAAATCGATTCGAAACATCCAAAAAATAACGTCAGTTCTCAAAAAAAGTGTCGGCGAAAACGCGAGCGATGCCATCTTAAGCGCTAAAGGAATTCTGCAAGAAACCGATGAAATCATCGAGAAAATAAACAATGGCAAAGGTTTTGTTGGAAAGCTCATTAATGAAGAGCAGCTCTACAACGATTTACAAAAAACAGTGAGTGGTGTAAAAAACTATGTGCAAAAAACACAAAATATTCACATCAATCTTGATGGACACCTTGAATCAATGCTTGATAAATCCGATCGCAAAGGATACGTAAACCTCAATATTTTCACCTATTCTGATTATTTTTATACCGTTGGCATGACGAGCGGAAAAGTTGGTAAATTTGAACGCGAAACACTGCTCACCAAATATTTTGACCACGATGGGGTTGAGATAAAATTACCAACAGTCGCTGAATTACCAGATTATCCATCACGAGACCCCTTTACCCTTGCGAAAAATGCACCGCGAACACAACGCATCAAAGCAACCCCAAGTAAACCTATGATGAATCTGCAGGTTGGTAAAAAGTTTAGTAATCTTACCGTCAGAGCTGGATTATTTGAAGACAATTTCGGGATCGGCATAGATTATAAAATGCCATTCAATTCACCAGATTTTAATTGGATTACAACGCTTGAAGCATTTGATTTTCATGGGCACAACCGCCTTAATGGCGATGACAGAATGCACGTCAAATGGCTCAATAGACTATTTCTTATGAAAAGTATTTATGCAGTCTTTGGCGTTGATGACTTAGTTGGAAGAACGACCGCAACACCATTTTTTGGGATCGGCATCTCGTTTAATGACGATGATCTTAAATATGTTCTTCCTGGCTTTGCATCATTAAAATAAAACAAATTAAAAAGCCCTCACTTTATAAAGTGAGGGCTTTTTTGTACTTAAAAACTATAGATTATTTTCTGCGATCAACAAGCGAACAAAACCCTTCACCCACAAAATCAGCCGTAACATCATATGATCTTCTAGCAAATACAAGATTAACTGTCTTAACTCCATCACGAGATCGAACAACAAACACTGCTTTGTTATAATCTGCTCCAGCGTTCTTTAAAAAATCAGTCCCAAGAAGAGATGGAAAATATCCAGCCGCGATATCTGCCGCAAGAGTCTGACATCTAAAATTAGCGTCTGTCGGATACTGAAACATAAATCTAACTTCCGGCTTGCAGCTCAATGAAAACTTAAAATTTCTATCCGATTGATTACCAGCTTCATTCTGAGCTTTGTATTCGGTCAATTCTTCAAAAGAATTAAGAACCTTAAATGGTCTTGCGCCAACATTTCCAACAAAAGCCAATAACCCAAAGACAACCGAAAAAATATATTGTGAAAAAGATGTTTTCATAAACAATCCTACCTATAAAAATTCACTTATTATGTTATTCATACATTATCATGCATCGCCAAGATCAATAATAAAACTCATCAATAACCTAAAAAATGCTGCTTTTACAGAAAATTATAACACAAACGAATGCCAAGCTGAAAAACACAGCCCGAATATACAATCCTTAGACCCTTTTCATACACTTCGCTATCCACGAATTTTTTTCAGCATTTCTGCTTGTGATGGAGACATCTTTTCAGGAACTTTAGGATTTGCTGCAGGTTCAATCGGTTGAGCTGCTGACTGATCATCTGCAAACAACATGTCAAAGTCTTCCTCTACGATTTCTGTTCCTTTTTGAGGTGCGGGTTGAGGCAATTGAGCTGATGCTATTGGTTTGGCTACTTTCTTTGATGGATCTTTAGGCTTTGTTGTCTGCATATTTGCGGGAGCTGCTAGATCTTTTTTGGGGCCTACTGCTGAAACCTGAGTATCTTTTGGCTTCTTTTTTCCGATAACGGCTTCAGTTGGTTTCTCGGCAGCTTTTGCAACTCCTTCTTTGGACGAATAGGTCACTGAAGTTGCACCCTTACCTTGAATCATTTTTGAAACATTTTCAGCAAATTGCTGGCTAAAGGTCGCACAATCTTTTGAACAAGCATCATTAAACGCATTTTGCTGCGAAAGCACATCAACAAAAGCTTTCTCAACCAATTCGCCAATTGTTTTTTTCATCTCAGCGGCTCTGGTATTTATGCGATCGATCAGTTTTGCTTCTTCTGCCATGCGCGCACTCTCGTGCTGATCTTTTGGATATGTTTTGATCATCAATTCAGAAAGCACCTCATTGAGCTTAAATTCTGCTGATTTTTTTGTCGCATTTTCAACCGCAAGTTTAACGGTTTTATCAGCGTCATCGCTCATGTTTTTTTTGATCGCAACAACATCCAAATCAGCCGAAAGCAGAATAGTTGAGGAAATAAACATCAACATCATTAATTTTTTATACAGGCTCATAGAACAATCCCCATCGATTTAAATATACCGATGGGGATTGTATAATTGCTCATTAAATTTGGGCAAGAGTCTCAAGAATGCTCAGTTCTCTTTATTTTCTAGGAGAACAATAATACTTCATTGCAGAAAACAACATATTTGATGGCGATGGACACGTAGGTCGTCGATCATCATCTCTAAACGCTCGATCAGCCATATCTTTAAATGACATCGCATTACTACGAATAGATCTAATAAATCCATTGAGAGCATGTAATGGAAGTTTTCCACCAAGTCGCTCATACAAATAGCACAACATAATTGAAGCACTTCGATGATTTCCTGCATGACAATGAATAAGAACATTTTCTTGTTTACCTAATGTTTCATCAATCAAAGCAAAAATTTCATCTTTATAATGAAGGAAAACGTCATTAAAGTCATCACCACTTTTTTCATCAAGAGGAAGGTAGAAAAAATTAACTCCGTTAACAAGAGTCAACTTGTTGTTTTTCAATTTAGAATATGGATTTTTATTATCTAGCGCAATAACCAAACCAAGCTTTTTATCCATAGCCTGAGGATTCGATAGATTTTCTGCAACTTTCTCTTCAAGTACGTTCATGTCAAGATACGGAACACGGTTCCAATCAGATTCAGCAACATTATTTATCTCATCCAGAGTAATACTATTCAGCGTCATAAACAAATTAGTTAACGCATTATTTCCAAGATATAACCCACCAACAATCTTATGAAATGGTAAGCGTTGATCTACTGCCAACTTCACTTGTGATAAAACGTCTTCCGCTGGAAAGTCCCTAACGGGGTATACTGGAATACTAAGACGATCCCAAAGTTCTTCATTGCTTAAGAAAGTTTTACCTGCGCAATAAGCTCGAACTTGAGATTCTAAATCATTAAAAATACGCGCTAATTCAACAGAACGTGTTGATGGCTCACTTCGTCGACCATGCGGCCTGCGACCTAAATCTTCAGAATATTCTCCTGCTCCATGGCCTGCACCAGGACCTGCACCAGCACCAGCTAATGGTACTTCACGACGAGGAACTTCAGGCACAGATACCGATCCTACCGAATCAACGGGAGGTGCATCAGAAAATCGTTCTAAATACTTTTGAACATCAAGCACAATTGCAGTGGTATGATCAAATATACCTTTAGCATTTGCAAAAGCAGCTCGACATAAATATTCAGCAGGTGCAATACGCGAGGCTAGAGCCTTTTGTATGTAGCGCCCAGTATCTGCAACTTTTACCCGATCGTGCTCATACACGCCATCAGAACAAACAGCTATGTACTCAGCATCAGATAAATTAACTGGTAAAACCATTGGAATAACAGACATCTTGGCATTTGTCGGTTTTTTGTAAGAGTAATCTCCAAATGCATGATCCATTGGGAATTGAACAGTACCATTGGGGTTTGTAATATTAGTCTTATGTGGGTTCAATGTAATAACATCTCCACTCTTCAAAACAACGACAGGTTGAGAATCCCCCAAAACAATAAAGTACCCTTGTTTTGTGTTCTTGTTATACAAGCAAATTCCAGCGGTAGATCCACTGCTGAATATAAAGTCACCGTCAGCTGGGGCCTCTTGCCGATATTTATTCCAAAATTCTGTATCAAGTAAGGCAAAGCGCTGCTTAATATCTTCTGCTACCGATTCAGCGGGAGGATTAGTGTTAAGATAAGACAATAACTGCACAAGCAAAGAATCTTTGCCGACTGCAAGCCAATCTGAAATTCGACGACCACCTGAATGCCCATCATAAACGGCAAAACCTACCCAATCACCATTAGAGCGAACATCTAGCGCGTCTTCGTTCTGAATAAATTCAAATTGTCCATGTTTATTAATGCAGGCTCCCTTAGCGCCCTGACAAGAATATGCCGAAATAGAATCTCCCAATAATGCCAATGATTCTTTTGTTTGTGAGCAGGTAAACTCTTCATTTTGATTTTCTTGATAAGGATTCATCTCTATAAGCTCAGACAAATGACCCTCAGAAGGGCTGCACGTCGAAAGTTCTGCAACAGGCTCTTTAAATGAAGGATATACAAGCATCAGCGGTGGACGATCCTCTCCTCCTGCACCTATACCGGCACCACCAACATAATGCGCTGCAAGAAGTAACGGTAAGGCTGTTGGAGACGGAACTAGGGAATGGACATATGATTTCAAATAAGAAAAATCTGCAGGAAGTAACTCGCGAGACCTAAAATCATGAGCGATCACGTAACGAAGAAGACCTTTTTTATATAATCCCTCTACACAAGGTTCAACACTCATTTGAAATGCTTGCTTTAACGTAGTTGCTGCTGCCCGATTCCAAAATACCCAAGAGCTCAGTTTATACCAACTCAAATCAGGGCACAGTCGTTTCAGATAGAAGCAAAGCATAGAGACACTTCTGTTTGAACCACTATTACATCCAAAATCAATTTGTCTGCCATTAAGTAATGTCGCCGCAACCATCTTATCAAGATCAAGCTTAAATGAAGTTTTCATAAAATCTTCAGTAAAACTATCATGACCCGACTCTTCTTTAAGCGGAACATATGCAAAATTAACACCGTTTTTCTTAAAAGCTCTCTTGTCTTTAAAATGCTCGCCGTAAGCAGAATTTTGGCACAAACAACAACCTAAGCCCGGAACAAGATCCTCAGGGCAATCACCCATTACATCGGTAGCATTATCTGTGAACGTTTTTTCGTCTAACGCTTTATCAACGCCATAGATGTCTTTATAAATATCAAATAGATTTACAGCAAGATTTTTAATGAAATTAGGTGATATTTCAACCCCTCCAGTGGCCAAATCAGATGCTCCAGCTATTTCAATATCACAAAGATTAGAAGTTCCTGTAGCATACATTGTGTCTCCTGGAGTTGCATTAGCCAAATGCAAGATAACTTCTGAATAATTGGATTGCGAAACAAAAAAGTGCTTTCCTATCGCATTAAAAATGGTAATCGTACAACCTGCTTCAAAATCAGTTCCTGAAAAACGATTCCTTTCAAATTCAGGGATTGAGCTAGAAAAATTAGGATTTAAATTTTTCGTTTTAATTAATTCAGCCAAAGTTTCATCAGGATAATCAACAAAAGAAGCCGCAGCATCTGTCTTAAATTTTTCAACAGACGAAATAATCGACTCTCGAATTTCATTAAATCTTTCGTGAGAAAAATTCACCGATCCATCTTGATTTAAAATGTCTTCTGGAAGATCTGCAATTGCGGAGCGCAAATCAAATGATCCAGCACCAGCACCTAGATCTTCATGCTCTTCAGGATCTTTTCGCTCTTCCTCACCGGCCCCCTCGCGAGCACCAGCACCACTTCCAGCACCAGCGGGTGCGCCTGCAGGAACAACTACAGGAAGATCTGCTCGCACAGCTGTAACAGGTAAGTAATGCTCGATAACGCCAAGTAGGCATGGTCCGATTGCAGGGTTAGCACGATTTGCAGTTACTTTATAAGCAGTGAATAAATCTGGCAGCTGCTTTACCCCTGCACGCTTTGATGCAATAAATGAAATAATGTCTTTAAATGAATGCGCATCACCAACTTTTTCGTGTAAATACGCCGTTGTAATCGCCATACTTCTATTGCAACCTTCCATGCAATGAATCAATACAGATTTTCCATCTGCGAGAAAGTGATCAATCTGTCTAAAAACAGTATCTTTATGAGGAACAAACTGTGAAACAAAGACGTTCCCTTGGGCCTGGCTATTCTCAGACATCGGAAGATACAAGATAGTTACATCATCTTTTTGACAAGAATATAATTGCCCTTCTACAAAAGATTGGGAATCTTCGAAACTGCATAATCTTTTCAACTCAGATTGAACACCCTCAAGCGCACGTAGAAGAGTATCCAGAGATACTGTATCAACAAGCATCGATTCACTAAGTTGCTTGTGTGCCAGAGTATCGGCAATTTTTTGCGTCAAAGATCCAACAAACACAATTAATTTGGGCTCATGTGAAAGCTCAAGGCGGGCCGCAGCAGCAGGTAGCAATAAATCTTTAGTGTACTCCCAGTTTCCCAAAAGCAATCCGTTATGAATTTCATCAAACAAATTACCGCTAGCGCCTGTTTTTTCAGATTCTGTAAGTGCTGCATTAGAATAATCACGCTCAGTTATAAGACGCTTGAGCTCATCATTAGATAATTTTTTTGAAGAACCTGAAAGTGCGACCTTCAGACTATCTGCAAATGAAGGTTTTACCTCTCGCTCTGCACCAGCACCAGCACCTATACCGGCACCAGCTACGTCACCACCAACAGAATGCTCTGCAAGAAGTAACGGTAACGCTGCTGAAGACGCAACTTCTGAAGCATAAATATTATACGATTCTGGTAATAATCCACGTTGTTTAAAGTCATGGACGATTAAATCTCGCACCGCAAATGGTGCACCATATCCATACGAAGGATCTTCTTTGGAAACAGAGTCTTTAAAAGAAAATGCATCCTCCAATGTCTGAGTTGAGCCACGATGGTAGGCAACCCATGCGTTTATTTTTCTCCAAGAAATCTCTGGGCAAAGTTTTTTAAGATAAAATTGAAGGATCGTCGTGCTACGGTTAATTCCAGAATTAGAATCAAAGAAAATAGGACGGCCATTCAAGAGAGATGCTGCAACCGCTTTATCAAGAGCTTTACACATTTCTGCTTGTTTGATGAAATCTTGGCCAAAAGAATCAACATTTTTTTTCTCAACAACCGGAACATACATCGTTGCAATTCCACTTTCTCGCGGAACAACAATTCCCTTGCTTTGCGCAACATTGTTATCTTTAAACCAAGGCACATCACCTGGATCAGCACAAATAACAACAAGTCCTGGAGCCCTTGAAGAAAGCTTAGCTTTAAGTGATTCGTTAAGAAATTCCGGGTTCGCTTCGAAGGCCCACGGTAGAGGCAGTGCTCTTTGTGAAATATCTTCAATCGACATCAGAGCCTGAGAAGCCACAATGGCTCCAGAGAACCCTGAAGTTCCTACAGCAAAATATGATCCCACTGTCTCAAGAAAAGAATGCGACCCATAAAGTTGTTCCGCTTCTGACTTTTCAATTCTATTCAAGCGTCCAATTTCATCTGTAACACCTCTTGCTAGTATCAATCCTGCGAGATCTTCATCCTTAATATCTTCTAAAGAATTTGTTTTCTGAGAAATTTCTGCTCTAACCTTTTCTCGAACAGCATTAAATTTTGAGTGAGAAAAATTCACCGATCCATCTCGATTTAAAATGTCTTGTGGAAGATCTGCAATTGCGGAGCGCAAATCAAATGAGCCAGCACCTAGATCTTCATGCTCTTCAGGATCTTTTCGCTCTTCCTCACCGGCCCCCTCGCGAGCACCAGCACCACTTCCAGCACCAGCGGCTGCGCCAGAATGAGCCATAGCCCTTCGAAACACGGGAATGGCGCGAGACGCCATTAACTGGGAAATATCCGGAACAACTATACATGAAATATTATCTGATGATCCTCGCGTTGCAGCCTCAAAACAAAGATAGTGAGCTGGATTATAATTTGACGCAAGCGCAGTCCGTACCAGACCAGAAAGATCTGCATTTTTTATAAAACCTTCTTCAAAAATTCCATCACAAGCAATAACTAATGTAGATGCATCTGCCAATGAAATTTCTGTAATTTCAGGAAAAATAGAAACCGGATACATATGATTTGCGGCCAGTGGCAATTTCTTAAAAGGCCACTCAGGCTCGCTTAGACATTTAATATTTTTATCGCCAAAAGCACGCGCAAAAGCTGCCGCTCCGCCCACGCGACCATTTCTAACAAAACCGCCAGCATCAATAATACGCTTCAATTCACAATAACTTGTAGAATCCTCAGGACAAATACATTCTGCCTTACCATAAGGGAAACCAGCCCTAGAACCGAAAGGGTCAGATACACATTTCGGTTCATGGTCAGTTGTTGAGGCAAGAACAGTGTCATTGCCCAATAGGACCGCACGAGAATCACCAAGATTTATAAACCACGCCTGGCCTGTTTTTTTATTAATCACTAAGATAACTGCCGTTGAACCATTATTGGCAATAGCGCCATGATTATAAGCCATTATTTCATCATCAACAGTAGCATACAACTTATTAATCTTATCTTGATCAACACCATGCGCTGCCACACATTCAAGTAAGCGCGCAAGAAGATTTCCATCACCAACTAAATATTGCGAAACACCTGCGCCATTATGACCATCGTAAACAGCAAATCCAAGGTAATCACCATTTTCTTTAAAATCTATTCTGTCTTCCTGCTTGGTTCCATAACGATGGCCGGCCATCTCATACGCGGCGACAACACGCGGACCAAAAGCAGCTTGTACTGCTGGCAAAAAATGTTCTCGACAATGCTGACTCATTTCTTTCTGCGCCAACGAAAGCTTCTCCTGACTCTTAGACTCACCACCCACTACAGCAAACACAATCTCTCTATCTGGCACATCAGTAAATGAATCAGTTTCAGCACCAGAAACTGTTCCTGCACCTGCTCCTGCGCCTGCGCCTGCGGTAGAAGGAAGGCGACCCTTATGACTCAAAACCAGATGAAGAGTTGCATCGTTGAAAACGCGGAGCTGAGCAATATTAGTCACAGTCACTCCATTAGCGATAAGCTTAAAATTGTTTTCTTCTTTATCTATTGCAAACGCCTGCACAACCTTATCATTCAGCATTTCCAAGGTATCGTCTTTGGCCAAATGAATTGCCATTGTATGTCCACCCCTATCCTTAAAAAAAAGTTGCTTACCGGCAAAATGAACTTCACCCGCTGCGGCCAAGGTTCTTTCACGCTCTCTTTTTGCGTCAGCATCTAATTGTTCAAATCTTTCTTGATCAGCGTTTGCTTGCTCCTCTCGACGCTGCTCGTCGTTTAATAATCTTTCTGTTTCTAATTCTGCAAGTTCCCCAGAGGTAAGATCAGGGACAAATCCAGTCTCTACCTCAAGCGCTGAGGGAAAGAGTATTGTTGTAATGTCATACGTGCCCGTTCCCGGAAGCTTAAATAAAATTCTTGAGTTTTGCACAATCAGACCAGATGGACCCAGATTAGAGCGACCAAGATCCTGTCGATATTTGACAAAAACGCGATTGATAATTGGACCATAGTCATCAGATTGAAAAAGACCAGATATTGTTTTACTTAAGCGTAAACGAATCTTGGTTCCATCAACAAAAATATCGAATGACGCTTCATTTTCTTTTTCTTTAGCAATAAATTCTTCTAACGAATGAACCGTGGGGGGGACTGCTAAGAGTTGCCCTGATTGTAAACGAGCAAAATCTTGAATATCACCAATCTCATCTGTAAATAAATTATTTAAGTAGCTACCGACAGCTGCAATCGCCGCAGTGGCTCCCGCCACAATCCCTGTGATAGTCAACCAAGAAAAGCCACTTTTTTGTGCGACCGTAACACTGGCTGCAACTGTTGGCAACAACCACTCAGGACATTCATCCTCGGTACCATAGATGGCGTACGTCATAACGCCTTTGGCGTCAAAGCTAAACAGAATAACTGCTGAATCATATTCATTTGGTGCAATTATGCCCAAAGACGCTGACTTTTTGGCCGCTACAATTGATTTAATTTCTGGCAACAATACATTTTGCGCAGAAGAAAAATGTTTTTGAGCATCAGCTTTTTTACTATAAGCTTTCAAAAAGCGTAATTCATTAATAGATAATTTTATCAACTTATCTGCTGCTGAAAGCACCGAAACACTAAAATATGGAACTTTTTGACCCGATACTTCAACAACCACTGGCTTTGACTCTGATTGCAAAGCACCTACTGCTGCAACAGGTTGCCCTGCCAGCATCAATAAGCTGGCAAGCAGCACCATAAATAATCGAACATTTCTTAATTTCATGAACATAAACCTTTTAATATAAACACTTTTTGTGAACTACTAAAAATATATCTTAAAAAACAAACAACCCTTTAACATTTTATTGCAAGCATTAAAAAGTGGCCCTTATTCAAAAAAATCAATGGCTACAACAAAACAAAAAACACAGGCTGCAATAATTTGCCAAGGAGGAGCTATTCTTCCAGACCCCAAAAAAATAAACGGCATGAATTAAAATTCATGCCGTTTATGTTGTAATTCAAAAAGCAATCTAGACGGGTTCGCCCACAGGGAAATAATAACCTAATTCAAGATCATATTCTTCACGCGTTTGGGGCAAGCTATGACTGAGTGCAAATGTTTTTAACTGACCTAAACGACAGGCCAAAACAGCTACGTCTTCTTCATTAATGCCATTAGTTTTTAGAAAAGCCTCATTCTGATGATATCTCACATACCCAAAAAATTGAGGAGTCAAGCCTGCGCCATCAAAGCTTTCTTCAAGGACTTTAATACCATGCAAGATAGCTCTTTTTAATTCATGCTGTCCTGGTTCTGTTGATTCTTGCCCCTCAGCAACGCGCATTGCCATAAACTCTTCAAAAGACTCGGCTGCAGATGTACCACCAATACACAAAAGAACCAAAATCATTAGGTTTTTAATAAAAAATTTCACTGTAATTACCTTTTAGATAAAAAATATCATGCTCTTTTCATAGTACCAACACAGATGTATCTTTATTAAAAAACAATCTAGCTCTTAAAAACGAATGCTTTTTATCTTTTCTTACAATGTTGAAAGATACCGTTGTGCATCAAGGGCAGCCTTGCATCCGTCTCCCGACGAACTAATCGCTTGTTGATACACGCCATCAGCGATGTCACCTGCCGCAAAAACGCCGGGAATACTTGTTTTTGTCATGCCAAACAACTTGATGTGCCCCCACGAAGTAAGTTCTAGCTGATCTTTGTACAATTGAGTATTCGGACTGAGCCCAATAGCAACAAATACCCCATCGCACTCGATGGTATGGGTTTCATTTGTTTTAAGATCCAAATATTTAAGTCCCGTGACCCCTGCATCAGTTCCGATAATTTCAACCGTTTTCGCACTGCAAACAACCGAAACGGATTGATTTGAAAGCACTTTATCTTTGATCGGATCGGTTGCGGTAATTTCTGCCGGCAGTTGTAGAATCGTCACATGAGACGCAAAATGCGTTAAATGCTCAGCTTCAGTCATGGCGCTATTGCCACCACCAACAACCACCACTTTTTTGCCTTTATAAAATGGCGCATCGCACGTAGCGCACACCGTCACCCCACGACCAAAATATTCTTTTTCACCGATACACCCAAGTTTTTTATGGGATGAACCATTGGCAATAATCACTGATTTTGCAAAAAAGGTTTCGCCACCTTCAAGTTCGACCTCAAATGGAGAGCTCTTGAAATCAACGCGAGCAACCGTTCCAGATACCAACTGCGCTCCGTAAGCAATCGCATGTTCTCGCACCTTGATCATCAAATCTGGGCCCAAAATCGATACTTCTCCCGGCCAATTCTCAACCATGGTGGTTGTCATGAGTTGTCCACCAGGAAGTGAACCCTCGATGATCACCGGAGCCAAGCCTGCACGTCCAGCATAAATGCCGGCGGTCAGCCCAGCGGGTCCTGCACCAATAATTACTAAATTATGAATAATTTTATCGCTCATAACAGTCACTTTTCAGATAAAAGATTGAAAGACTCAACAGTGTAGCACAGGAAAACATGGTGTAAAAAATGAAAAGAGACACAAAGGATTAACCTTTGTGCCTCTTTTCATTTTTTATAAATTTATCAAATGTTATGCAACAGCTTTTCGGACAAAAACGACAAAGCGGGTAGCATTCATAGACTTCTTATAATCAGCAAAATTTTCATTAGTTACTTCTGCGGAACCAAACATTAGTTTCACCGAATAATCTTCAGCATCATGTCCAAAAGCCTCCAGAACAAGTACTTTGAGCATAGCAAGAGAAACCTCCTTAGAAGGCACTTCTACATCAACAGTCTTGCCAGTAAGACTCCTAAAAGCTACAAAGTGCTTATCAGAATCATCCTTAGGAAACGTAAACAAACTCACATGTCGCTCTCGTCTATCGCCAGCACCCGCTTCGCCACCGCCCGCACGCATCATTGAACTCACATTTGAAGCAGACAAAGCTAAAACCACCAAAAGGAAACCCATTTTTTTTAACATAACCAAAACTCCGTTATTTAATTTTAAGTTATTTCAAGCCTACCTGAGCCCATCAAAAAAGCTGCGTATACCTTTGGGGCTCTTTTTTGAGGCCTTTTTTAGGGCTTGTACGAAAACTAAAATAAATTAGAAAAACCGAGATGGGATCTCCAAAATCCGCTAAAATAGCGGTGCAAAAAAACATAAAGGAGATCCCATGCAAAAAATTATAGCAGAAAAATTATGGG